>Ga0209648_10005311_pt1 | contig 11015 bp, 11 predicted proteins | sample GraSoi2013_115cm_FD_185830 | JGI IMG/M metagenome (GOLD analysis project Ga0209648, IMG submission 185830) | Grasslands soil microbial communities from the Angelo Coastal Reserve, California, USA - Sample 9_17_2013_115cm (SPAdes) (version 2) | ecosystem: Environmental > Terrestrial > Soil >...
GTGATCGAATAGCGAGGGATGTTTGCTGCGCTGCCCTCGATCACGTTTCCCGCCGAAACAATGCTGGAGACCGGGATGCGGTTCCTCTTTTTTCAGGCGGCGGCTGCAAAATACCATTTCTGCTCGTGTTTTTCTCGGCCAATGCCAAGGTCGCGGAATATAGTTCTAGTCGCAACTGTCGATCGCACTGAAAGCCATGCAAAGAACTCGCTTTCCCAGGGCTTCGGGCATCGATTGCGCAGCCGGCCGTCTTTAGGCGGGGTCTTTTAGGTTAAACGACGCCCTTTGGACTCCTATGCCCCGGCATCTCGCTGCACTCGTCGAGCAGCTCGAAACGCAGAGGTAAAAGACTCACGATTTAGGTCGGACAGATGTGAATCGAAGAACAGGGTGGCGCATCATGTATATACAGCCACCCGCAAGACGGTGCGCTCTGTGCATCGTCCGTCTCCGGCCCGCGACTCAGTGTAGACGGATGATGGCGCGGGGCTTTCTCTCCCCAGGCACATCGCCGGGCACCTTCATCCCGCTCGGCTTTGCCCCGCGCCACAGTCGCTGCAACCGACAGGGGCATGTCATGGCAGAGCGCGATGCCTACAGTCCCCGTGTGGCTGGCACGCCATGCCGACCGGCTTCGGCCCTTCTTGATTGGAACCAGATGCGATTGGCGCGGCGGCAGGAAGACGCTGGCGTACTATTTGCCGCAACAAAGGTGGCAGGCCGGGCGTTAGGCTCCGCGAGTAAGTTTCTGCCTCGGTGGATGGTGAGGATGCGACCGCTCTTACTGCCCGCGTTTCTTGCCTTCACAGCCGCAGTCTTGCCCCCGAACGCATCGATAGCGCAAGACGCTGGCTTCGGACGCGATGCCGACGTCCGCGTGCGCGAGGACTCTTTTGCCTGCAGAGAGACATCCGAGCTAGATCGCCTGCTGCAACGGAATCAAAGCGGTGGTTTCATCTCTGGAGTGCAACTGTACAAATATTTGCAAAGTCATAATTGTATTGGACTATCCGCCGGACGCGTGCGTGTGTACGCGATACAGGGGCAGTACGTTTGCATTTACGATCCGAAGGACAAGAATAAGACCATAAGGCCTTGCGCCTGGACCCGGAGAGATATGCTTTCGAAATGAACGATACGGTCAAATCCGAAGGCTTCTTTCGCTCGCTACGCAGGACTACGGCAATGTAAAGCGCTCAATGGGCACGGCGCACGAGTGACGCGAGCGTGGCCGGCTCAGGGCCGGCCGCTTCGCAGGTCAAAATCCAATCGGAGGACTTCAGTTGCTGACCGGAGTTTGTCCTTGGTCAGTAGCCGTTAGATCCGAAGGACGAGCTCGCCGGGGACATCGGCGCCGCGTTCGCGGGCGGGGTGAACGTCGGGACCGAGATCAGCGCGGCCAAGGCGAGAGCAGCAAAAAGCACCTTCATGACACGTCTCCACGTTTGGACCATCGTCCTTGATTTGCATCGTCGCAGGGACCGATCGGCCCGTGCCTACAAGACGAAACATGTGTCCGCCGGTGCCGCCGCGCTGTGATGGCTCACATTTTCAGGACGATTCAGAGTAACGATTGTGTGAGCGCATTTCCAAAATCGAGAGCCGTTGGGTGTGCTTCCGAAAGGAATGACGGTGGGAGGCCCTCCCGTACATAACGGTGGAGACCGGACTGGCTGGCTGGCGTGGTAGGATTCGAACTCAGAAACGTCGGCGCAAATTATCCCTTTGAAAGCTCGCACCGATTTCCGGGAATCAGCCGAATTCTGGCCTCGGAGACGGTAACAGGAAACGATACAGAAACGTTGGTATTTTTAACGTATGCGCCGCCACCGCCACCGGAACCGGCAGCGTTGTTTGTGGATCCATCTGAACCATTTCCGCCCACGCCAATGAGCTCATTTGAGGAATTGAAATCGCCGGGATCGCTTCACTGCGTCGTCCCCGCCGTCAGGAAGACAATCGTCGCCGCATTGGCAGACGGCGCAAAGAAGCAAACCGAAATTCGGCAGCGCGTCGCAATGCAAAAAGAAACGGCGCGCCGCGTAACGTTCCTCAATTCAATTATTTTTTCTTGGCCTCCATTGTGTGCCGCTATTGTACAGCACAGTTCTGCGAGGGAAAAATTTTGAAAGAGCATAACTCGCGACGTCGGAAAAAAGACGCCGATCGTTGCGGCGATGGGACTAGCGAGCGAAGCAGCGCTTGGACGGGTCGGCGCCGGAGGCGCTTTGCAGATGCGGAAATCCGCAGCTACCGTGCCACTTGCGGATAGTGCCAAGCCAACAACTGGGTAACGTTGGAGACGGTTGGAACGCCAGCAGACAATAGGACGTTGATTTGCAGATGGAGGTTCTTATGCAAACAATAGGTGAAGCCTTCCTGAGCGCCCGAGGCGATGCCAAGCTACGGTCTGAGAAGTATGACACGGGTGCGAAGGAATTTGGGCGCGGCGTGGAGTGGGTTCGCAACTTTCTGGTTCCAGCGGTGGAACAGGGCAATAGCGAGCTTCAGGAGCACCATATTGCCATCCGCCTCGATCTGAATCTGGACCGCCGCTCCACGAACCACGCGCATGCCGACTTCTGGTTTATCGAAACCGGAGGTCAGGAGGGGCCTAAATACTCGATCAACGTACGCGGGGGCCGCGAGGTCTGGCTGTATAAGGCAGGCGCACCCGGCCGGGTACTTGGAACCACGGACGATTGCGGGGACGATCAGCTCCGCGAGCTGCTCTGCTGTGCCGCCAAGGAGTTCGGCGCTCTAACGCCGCGGGACCCAGCCTGATCTGGGCGACTCTTTGCCGGGCCGGCTGTAAGCAGGTAATGGGCCAGTTTGAATAAGTCGGCTACGCAAATGGCAGCAGGCTGGAACGTGCGGGTCCGCCTGCATCAGCTGCAAACCGTCACATCCGTCCCCATCCGCCTGTGTGCTCTTCAAGCCGAGCGAGGCGGAAGCGCGGGGACATTCCGGGCGATGGGTCGGGCGGCACCGGGGCGCTGTCTGATGCTGCCGCGGCAGCACCGACAATGGGCCGAGAACGCGCGGCGACGGCCCGGCTAATAGGCGAGCACATCGAGCTCATCGAAAGCCGACGTGATGGAGCTCGCGCGGCTCGCGGCCAACAGCAACGTGGGGGGATAAGCCGTGACCGCGAAATGACCGAGATCGTCCGAGAGGCCGAGGCGATGACCGAGGCCTTCATGAAGTCAGAGATCGAACGGATGGCTCGCGAGTTTTATCACCGCCTGAGGCAAATTTGCTGAGAGGGCCCCCGCGCCACATCCTCAAGAGGCCGAAGATGTCGACCGAGGACGATCGCGAGAAGTCGCGCGAGGAGTCACCGAAATGGCATCGGGCTCGTGCAGCACGCCTACGGGCAAACGGCTTCGAGAAGGTGGCGGAAGAGCACGAGCAGATCGCGGAGATAATCGAACGCCGGCGGCGGGAGCAGGAGAGTAAATAAGGACACTACTCGAAGGCGCGGGCGTGCGGGTCGGGGGCACCGACGCCGGGTCAGCGAGGGGATGACGGGTATGCGGGAATGCCCCCGCGATCCAACGTCGATGCGTCGCCCGAGGCGCGCACCTTGCCCTCCGGTAGTTGACGAAACGTTACCGGCAAGCCCGTCCGGCGCTCGCTACTGGGTCTACCTGGTTATGGCGGTGACCATCCTTTTCAATGTGTTGAAAGCATTCAGCCGATTTCGGCTCTGGCGGATCGATGCGGCACGCGAGAAGCTCGAGACGGCCCTCAAGGAGCTCGTCGATCCTGGGCTCACCCACGCACAAATCCGTGCAGTTCCAGCAGAACGGGTGATGGCGGTACCGGAGAGACGCGCCGCCGCGGAGGCCATCATGGAGCGTTTGGTGGAACTGCGCGCCCGTTGCCAGCGTCAGACGAGCTCCATTGTCACCCCCATGGGCGATGAAATGTTCTATCGCTATCAGCAATCCCTGATCGACGAAGCGGCAACTATTCTGGGCGCGCTGCTTCAGCGGTCGTCAAGCCCCAGCAGCAGATGAGACATTGCGACTTCATTTCTTCGCTTGGGCACCCGGCCGCTCGAATGGAGAATTGAGATGAAAATAGCGATGGGAGGGCTGACCCATGACCGATAAGCGTAAGTCTTGGTGGTCCGAAGTGTCTAAATGGGACGACCACGTCGAGAAGGGATGGATTCAATGGATTGAGCTAGTCGCCGGCCTCTCTGCGATGATCGTGTTGACGTTGAGTCTTCTGGCCGTGTGGGACGGTAAGTCACCATAATTTGCCTTTCTGAAAATGACAAATGAGGAGGCGGAGACCATGGCAGACGAGGAATTATTGCAAGGGCTCGAGCGCGAGACTTACGACGACTAGGGGGCTCATGCACAAGGAACCTATCGCGATGAAGAGCCCCACACTTATCCACGGGTCGCCCATCTGCCTATTGATGCAATCGGACTGTTGCCGGGCCTCGTAACGGGCCTGACGCTGGCGCGCTCGCTTGACGTCCATGTGCAGTGTGATCAAGATACTACCGCTTCGATATCCCCCCGCGCGAGGGTGACCCGCGCTGCCACGCCGAGAATTTGTAAGAGCACTGCAACCCGCTCGGCCTCCCGGCCTTAGCTGCTACCTATATGTTGTCTGCGGTGTTTGGCCACATCGCCGTCTTTCTGCAACAGTTTGAAACTATTAATTGAATTCGAATGGCAGAAAAAATGATCGCTCCCCCATAGGGAGAGGGGTGGGGTGAGGGGTTACGGTCTCTCGGTTTGCCCAGTGACCCCCTCACCCCAACCCTCTCCCCAAAAGGGGAGAGGGGGCGCACCGAGCAAGGAACGCATGCCTCCACGCGTCACGCCGCGACGGCGCCGAACCGCTCGAGGTTCGCCCTTTGCTGCTCGCTGCGCGGCGGCAGCTTGAACAAGCGGGCCGCGTTGCCGCCGAGGATGTTGTGCTTGGCCTTCTCCGAAAGAAACGGCAGGTCCCAGATTCGGCTGGGCAGATCGAAGTCCCAATGGGGATAATCCGACGCGTAAAGGAGCTGGGTTTCCGCGTTGATCATTTCGAACGTGCACGCGAGCGCGCGCAGGTTGTCGGCCTCCATCGGCTGCGAGGCGTAGTACATGCCGCGCATGTAGTCGCTCGGCTTCTTCTTCAACAGCGGATACTCGGAGCTGCGCAGCATGTATTCGTGGTCGAGGCGTTGCATCAGGAACGGGACCCACGCGATCCCGCCCTCGATCCAGATCACGGGCAGCTTGGGGAAGCGTTCAGCGAGCCCGTTGGTGACCCAGTTGGTCATATGAAGGATGTTGTAGAACGGGAAGCCGAGCGCGTGCACGGAGGCGAAACGGTTGAGATTCCTGAACACGGGCTCGCCCGGATTGATGGCGGAATGGAAGGAGAGCACGAGGCCGCGTTCTTCCAAGGCTCGGTAGATCTTCATATGAGCGTTGTGATGCACCGCCAGGCTGCGCACGCAGGTAATCATAAAGCCGGTCACGTATTTGCGCGCCCCGAAAGTCTCGATCTGACGCAGCGCCGCGTCCGGGTCCGACAGCGGCAACGTCAACATCGAGTAGAAGCGGCCGCCGCCTTCGGGCAGCGCTTTTTCGGTCAGCCATCGATTGTAGGCCCAGCACAGCTGGACCTCCATTTCGGGATCGGGGTGCAGCCCGACCGCGAGCATCAAGGTCGGGAACAGGCAGGAATAGTCGACGCTCAACGCGTCCATCCAGCGATGGCCGAGCTCGACGTCGCGCAGCTTGCCGGGGGTGGTCTTCTCCGATGAGCGCATGGGGTAGCGCGTGATGCGCCCGCCCATCTCCTGAAAGCCGACCGCATTGGTGGGAACGATGCTGCCACGCCCCTTGCCGCGGCCGCCGAGCGTGAGCTGGCGCAGGACGTCGTTCTCCATGAAGGGAAGAAACTCGTCCAAGCACTCGTTCTCGTAGTGGTGCGCATCGACGTCGACGATCAAGATATCGTCGAGGTTGCGCTGTTGCGCCTGCTTGCGGGCGTGGGCGAGCAGCCGGGTGGTGTTGAGCTCTTCGATTGCGACGCGTCGGCCGCGATCGGCGATGAGGTCCATGGCGCTTCTCCCGACGGTGGATGATTGGCCCAAGTGTATTCGTGTCGCGGTCGCCGCGAAAGCGCCTTGAGCGGGGTTCGGGCGCAGAGCCGCGCGGAGCGTTGAGCTTCCGCGCACGACGATAATCGCAACGGTGCGCGAGCGCGCTTACGGCTGCAGTTCGCTGTCCCAGTAGAGATAGTCGAGCCAGCTCTCGTGCAGATAGTTCGGCGGGAAGCGCCGGCCGTTGCGGTGCAAATGATTGACGGTCGGCTGGAACGGCATCTGCGACGGCCACATCTTGGCCTCGGCCGTCGTCAGGTTGCCTTTCTTGAGGTTGCAGGGCGAGCAGGCGGCGACCACGTTGATCCAGGTCGTGTGCCCACCGCGCGAGCGCGGCAATAGATGATCGAAGGTGAGATCTTCGCGCGAGCCGCAATACTGGCAGTTGAACTTGTCGCGCAGGAACACGTTGAAGCGGGTGAAGGCGGGTTGCGTCGCGGGCTTTACGAAGGTCTTGAGCGAAACCACGCTGGGGAGCTTCATCTCCAAGCTCGGGCTGCGCACCGCGCGGTCGTACTCGGCGACGATGTTCACCCGCTCGAGAAAGACCGCCTTGATCGCGTCCTGCCACGCCCACAGCGACAGCGGGTAGTAGCTGAGCGGACGAAAATCCGCGTTGAGCACGAGGGCGGGAAAGCCGGCGGGCGATAAGTTCACGGCGCTCCTTGTCTCCTCTCCCTGCGAACCGAAGCGGTGGCCACAGTCTATAGGGGAGCATGACGGGATTGTGAAGCCTGATCCGGGGGTTATGTGGGGCCGGCGGGCGCGGCCGAAGTTGCTCCGACGGAGGCGAGTTAATCTCGCGCGACGCTGCTTGGCACTGGCCCTGCGCTGCGAGTCCTAGGCCCCGCGCACGCGATCGATCACGGCCGTTGCATCGGCGACGGCATCGCCGTGCCAGGCGGCGTGCTGGTCGGGACGAATCAGCACGAGCTTGCGGCGATAGAGGCCACGAGGCGGTTCGAGCCGCAGAATTTTGAGCGGCACGCGGCGCTCGCGCGCGGCTTTTTCGAAGGCGCGTGCACCCTCGGGCGCGCCGAAATCGAGGAGCGTGAAGCCCTCGCCGAACTCGTCATAGGCGGCGCGTCCCGGCGCGAGCCAAAAATGCGGCGCCCGCGCGCCCGGTCGGTCGAGAGGCGTGTAGGTGTCCCACGTATCGGGCGGCGCGCCATCTTCGTCGGGCCACACGATCGGCGACGTCTCGTAGCGCTCGCCGAGCTGGATGCCGACCGTGAGATATTGTGGGCGGTCTTCCTGCATGATCTTCGCGCCGAAGGCGCGCCGCGCGGCGTCCGCCGTCGCGCTGTCGTCCTCGAAATTCTCTGGCAAGACCCAGCCGTCCATGACGCGGGTACATCGCACACCCAATTGTGAGTTGCGAACGCCCATCGTCCGGCGCTCGATCTCGTAGCTTTCGGTGAGCCGCGGCCCGGCCCAGCCTTGCCGCACGGCGGCGAGCTTCCAGCACAGATTCATCACGTCGCCGATGCCGGTGTTCATTCCGAGTCCGCCGAGCGGCGTGAACAGATGCGCGGCATCGCCGGCCAAAAATACGCGCCCGCACTGGTAGTGCTCGGCCACCAGCGCGAGCCCGCCGGTCCACGGCCCGCCCGAAATGATCTCGAACTCCACATCGCCGCCGATCATCGCCGCGACCACCGCTTTGGCATCGACCGCGCGCCAATCCACCCGCGGCGGGACCTGGTAGTGGACGACCCAGGTTTCGCGCCCGTCCTGGGCATACATCATGCCCCGCATCTCGGGGTTGAGGATCCAGGTCATGTTGGTCGGCGGCCGCTTGCTCGCGGCCATCAGCGTGGGCGAGCGGATGAAAAAGGACAGCATGGTGCCGCCCATGAAGGCGCGCTGGGTGCTGCCGTCCTCGCCGATCATGGCGAAGCCGAGCACACGGCGCACCGTACTGCTGGCGCCGTCGATGCCGAGGAGATATCGCGACGTGATGCGCTGGCGCTCGCCGGTTTGCACGTTCTCGACGTCGGCAACGACCTCGTCGTCTCGCTCCGCAAACGAATTGAGCCGCCAGCCGAAATGGATTTGCGCGCTGCTTGAGCGCTCGGCGCAGCGCCGCAATGCGCGCTCGAGCACCATCTGCGGGACGTTGTTGGGGATTTCCGGCGTCGGCCAATCGGAATACGGGCGCGGCAGGCGGCCGAATTCGTGGCCGCAGAAGCGCGTCACATAGGCGGAGGCGCGCTCGATGTGCGGTGGCAGGCCCTCCGAGCGCAGCTCGTCGGCGATGCCGAGGCGGCGGAAATGTTCCATCGAGCGCGCGTTGGTGTTGTTGCATTTGGGATGCTGCGCCGTCTCGAGGTTCTCCGTGACCAGCATGGTCGGGACGGCGCGCCAATGAAGCTCGACCGCCGCCGCCAGGCCGACCGGTCCGCCGCCGACGATGAGCGCGAAGGTCTCAGCGTTCATCATCCTTCTCTGGCTTGAGGATCGCGTGCGGGCGCAGCGTCAGCGCGTCGCCGCCAGGCGGCGGGCGAGAAACTCGCCGCCGTGACGCAGTCCGTCCTGATCGATGCCGTGGCCGATGCCGTAGGATATGTGCCATTCGACCGGGACGCCGAGCGCGGCGAGCCCGCTGGCGGCATGGAACAGTGCCTGCGGCGGGATCAGATCGTCGCGGTCGCCGTGTACGAGCAATACCGGCGGACGCGACTTAACCTCGGCCGCGAGCTTTTCCGGATTGGCATCGGGCGGGAGCGCCAGCAATCCGGAATAGCCGACGATCGCGAACGGCGCCGCCGCGCGGCGCAGCCCCACATGCAGCGCCATCATCGTACCTTGGCTGAAGCCGACGAGCGCGAGCGCCGAGGGCGCCAGATTGCGGCGCTTGAGCTCGGCGTCGAGGAAGCTTGCAAGGACGGGCGCCGCCTTGTTGACACCGGTCCAGCGTTCATCGGGATCGCGGAAGGTGAGCGGGAACCATTGCCGGCCAACCGGCGCCTGGCTGCAGGGCTCGGGGGCGTGCGGGGAGACGAAGGCCGCCTGGGGCAAGAGTCCCTGCCACGCCCGGCCGATGTCGATGAGGTCGTTGCCGTCGGCGCCGTAGCCGTGCAGGAACACGACGAGCTGGCGCGCCGGAGCCGAGCGCGGCTCGAGCCGCGGACCGTCGAGCTCAGCCATTGCCCACCGCCGCTGGGATTGGCGCGCCGTCGCGCTGCTTGGCCGAGCGATAGTAGGACCAGAGGATGCAGGCGGCCGCACCACGCCATGGCCGCCATGACTCGGCGAGCGGCCCCATCTCTTTGGAAGTCGGGCGCGCCTTGAGCGCGAGCAGCAGGCGCGTCGCCTCCTGCAAAGCGAGATCGCCGGCGGGCCAGGTGTCGGCATGGCCGAGGCAGAACAGAAGATAGATATCGGCGGTCCAGGGGCCGATGCCATGAACCAGGGTCAGCGCGGCGTGGGCCTCGTCCGCCGGCTTCTCGACCAGGGCGGGAAGATCGAGCTCGCCGCGATCGATGGCTTTTGCGATGGCCTTGAGCGTGCGAATTTTCGGCGCGGAAAGGCCGGCGCGGGCGAGTCTCTGCGAACGCGCGCGCAGCACCGCCGCGTGGTCGAACGGATCGAATGCCTGGTTGAGCCGGGTCCAGATCGCTTTCGCGCTCGCGGTCGAGAGCTGCTGCGAGACGACGATCGAGGCAAGGCCCGAAAATCCGTCCGGCCGCCGCCGCAGCGGCGGCCGCCCCGCGCGTGAGAGGACGACGCCGAAGCGTGGATCGGCGTCGACGAGCCGGGCGATGGCGTGATCGAGATCGGCTTCGGTGTGGATGAAGAAGGACATGGCGGCGGCGAAGCATCTACAAATGCCATCGCGACGCAACCCCTTTCTCAGGCACGGACGACCCGCGCGCGCATGAATACTGCCGTCTTCCGCTTCGCGCCGAGCCCGAACGGCTATTTGCATCTCGGCCATGCCCTCTCCGCGCTCATCGATTTCGAGATGGCGCGCGCGGCCGGCGGCCGGTTCTTGCTGCGCATCGAGGACATCGACGCGGCGCGCTGCCGGCCGCACTACGAAGCGGCGATCTATGAAGACCTGGCATGGCTCGGCGTCACCTGGGAGGAGCCCGTGCGCCGCCAGAGCGCGCATCTCGACGATTATCGCGCGGCGCTCACGCGGCTCGACGGACTCCTCTATCCGAGCTTCGAGAGCCGCGGCGAGATCGCACGCCTCGTCGCCGAGCGCGAGATGCATGCTCCCTGGCCGCGCGATCCCGACGGCGCGCCACTCTATCCGGGCGATGCGCGCTCGCTCTCGCCCGCCGAGCGCCGGCGGCGCATGGCGGCGGGCGAGCCCTATGCGCTGCGACTCGACATGACGGCGGCGATCGCACGAACTGGACCGCTGGCGTGGATCGAGACCAGCCCCGGGAATAAAGCCGGATCGGTCGCGGCAAATCCGCAGGCGTGGGGCGACGTCGTGCTGGCGCGTAAGGAGACGCCGACGAGCTATCACCTTTCGGTCGTGGTCGACGATGCGCGCCAAGGCGTGACCCATGTCGTGCGCGGGCAGGATCTGTTCGCCTCGACCAGCGTGCACCGGGTGCTGCAAGCGTTGCTCGGCCTGCCTGCACCCGACTACCATCACCACCGCCTGATCCTCGACGCCGGCGGGCAGAAACTCTCGAAATCGACGCGCGCGACCGCCTTGCGGTCGCTGCGCGAGGCTGGCACGAGCGCGGCCGATATTCGCCGCATGGTCGGGCTTGCTTGAGCCTGTGGTCGGCGGCTTGTGTGCGTGGCAATCTCCCCCTTGGGGTGCGATGGCGAGAACGAGGACATCCGCCGGTAAGCGGCCGCGTCGGGCCAAGCGCACGGCGCGTCGACGCCCGCCTATGTCACATCCGCGCGCGATCGAGGCGACGCT
>Ga0209648_10005313_pt1 | contig 11013 bp, 9 predicted proteins | sample GraSoi2013_115cm_FD_185830 | JGI IMG/M metagenome (GOLD analysis project Ga0209648, IMG submission 185830) | Grasslands soil microbial communities from the Angelo Coastal Reserve, California, USA - Sample 9_17_2013_115cm (SPAdes) (version 2) | ecosystem: Environmental > Terrestrial > Soil >...
GTTGCCGCGCTTTCCGTCGTCTTCGCGGAATTCCTGCTCAACCTGCTCGGCAAGTCGGCGGGCGCCGCGACGGTACAGATGATCGCCATCGCCGCCATCATCACGCTTACGTGCGCCAACGTGCTGGGGGCGCGAGTCGGGGCAGCCGTGAGCGAAGTGACCACGCTGGTCAAGGTGACCGCGCTGGCGGCGATTATCCTCGCCGCGTTTCTGTTGGGGGACGGCAGTCTTTCCCACCTTACCGAGCGCGGCGCCGTGCAGGGCGGCGGACTGGCGCGCGCGTGCGCAGCGGTCATCTGGACCTACGACGGCTGGATTGCCGTCAGCATGATCGCGGGCGAGGTCGTGGCACCCGAGCGACTGATGAAGCGGATTATCATCGTAGGGATGCTGGTCATCGTCACGCTGTACATCGGCGTGAACCTGGCCTACCTGTACCTGATGCCGGTCGGCATCATGGCGCAGCAAAAGGAAGCGATCGCGCGCACGGTCATGACGGCGATTGCCGGACCCGCCGGTGGCGTCCTCATCATGCTCGCGATCATGACGAGCGTTTTGGGCGCGCTCAACGGCAACTTACTCGCCAAGCCGCGCGTCCCCTACGCGATGGCGCGCGACGGCCTGATCTTCTCGTTTCTCAAGAACACCCATCGGCGCTGGTCCACGCCGTGGGCGGCGCTGCTGATCCAGGGGGCCGTCGCGATCATCATGGTCCTCGTCCTCAGGGATTTCGACACGCTCACGACCTACTTCGTGGTGGTCGAGTGGGCCGCCCTGATTTTTGCCGTCGCCGCGGTGTTCGTCCTGCGTCGGAAGATGGCTGAAGCGCCGCGGCCGTTCCGCACGCCTGCCTATCCGTGGGTGCCGCTCGTATTCGTACTTGGCACCGTCGTTGGTGTGTCGGCCATCGTCTGGGGGCAGATCCAGGTCGGCAACTTTTCGCCGATCTACGGTCTGGCCATTGCGGTGGCAGGGTTCCCCGTTCATCACCTTTGGAAACGCTTGAAGAGGAGCCCATGAGAAACGCCATCCTGACCGAGAAGGCGCCCAAGCTGAGTGGTCCGTATTCCCAGGCAGTCATCGAGGGAGATCTCATTTTCGTTGCCGGACAGGGATGCATCAATCCGCTCACCGGGACACCGGAGCTTGGGGACGTGCGGTCGGAGACGAAGCGGACGTTTGAGAACCTGCGGGCGATCCTCCAGGCGGCGGGCTCATCACTTGATCACGTCATCAAGTGCAACGTTTATCTTCGCGACATCAACGATTTCGCCGCGATGAACGAGGTTTACGAGACGTGCTTCGCGGCGCCGTTTCCGGCACGCACCACGATCCAGGCGGGCGCGCTTCCGGGCGGGATCGCCGTCGAGATCGAGTGCATCGCGAGGAGAGCTCGATAGTGGACGCGCTCGACCTCGACACCCCCGCCCTCTACGTCGATCTCGACGTCCTCGAGCGCAACATCGTTCGGATGCAGGAGCAATGTCGTGCATGGGGCGTCGCGCTGCGGCCTCATGTAAAGACCCACAAGATTCACGAGGTTGCTCAGATGCAGCTCGATGCAGGCGCAATCGGGATCACGGTCGCCAAAGTGGGCGAGGCGGAGGTCTTGCCCGGCGCAGATGTGCTTGTTGCCTACCCCCTGTTGAAGGCGAAGCTGCCGCGTTTGAGAGAACTGGCGAAGACGCGACGCGTGAAGGTTGCGGTCGATTCGATCGACGTCGCTCGTGACCTCCGGGGGATCGAAACGCTGGTGGAGATCGATGTCGGCGTGGGCCGCTGTGGCGCGCAGTCACCCGAACAGGCGGTCGAGATCGCGAAGGCGTGCTCGGATTTCCGGGGGATCTTCTTTTGGCCGTCGTGGCTCGACGAGCCAGGCTTCCAGGCGGCGTGCGTCAGGATCGACACCGTCCTTGATGCGCTCTCCGCGTCGGGCCTCGAGGCGGCGATTGTCTCCGGAGGTTCGACGCCAGGTGCCGGGAAAACGCCGCTGATTCCGCGGACAACCGAGATCCGACCTGGGACCTACGTCTTCTATGACGCGAGCAGCCTCGAGGCGAAGCTCTGCATCGAGGCGGACTGCGCGCTCCGGGTGCTCACCACGGTCGTGAGCACCGCGGTGCCGGGCCAGTGCGTGATCGACGCCGGGTCAAAAACGCTCTCGAGCGATCAGACGGTCGGTGCCGGAACGTTCGGCCACTTCGTCGGGCGCCCATGGACCCTGCGCAAACTGAATGAGGAGCACGGCTACGTGGAGATCCATGGGCCGGCCCACGTCGGAGAGAAAGTCTGGGTGGTGCCAAGCCATGTCTGCACGACTGTCAACCTGCACGACGAAATCTCGTTCGGCCGCCGCGGCCGAGTGGAAGGAAGCTGGAAGGTCGCCGCACGTGGGAAAGTACGCTAGAACCCACGGATCGTGGTTCTAGGTTATCTCAAAAGACGCGTTGGTTCGGCGCGACAGTACTCGCTGATCGCTCTAGGCAACTAGGTCGGGACCACGGGGTTTGACCCGCTCCATTTCACTCGATCGTGGAGTGGTACCTTCCGACCAAATCGGTGGCGGCGGCTCAAGACGACCACGTCTCACCGCTTCGTGCCGCTCCGGCCGCAGCTCCGCGCGGCGCTGGAACGCTACCCAGCCGACCATCCGCCGAGCCGGCTGCTCTTTCCCAGCTACCGCACCGGAGAGGAAGCGATGCTTGCCGATTTCCGGAAGCTGCTCGACGCTGTCGCCGTCAGGTCAGGATGGAAGCCTGGGGAGATCCGCTCGAAGATGTTCCGCCACATGTACTGCGCCGCACGGCTCCAAACCTTGGACCAAGGGGCTCGGGTGAGCACCTATACGGTTGCCCGCGAAATGGGGCACGGCGGCGAGGCGATGGTCCGGAGGGTGTACGGACATCTCGGCCGGCTGCGCCACCGGGCGGAGGTCGTAGAGTACCGCGTGGAGCAGCACGCCGCTAAGTTAGGGGCGCGGTTAGAGGCGCTCCGCGGGACCGGTTTTGGCAGCACCATTGGCACCACGGCGTAGACCTCTCGACCAACGCGGTAAGTCATTGCGAAATGACCGCGCCACCGTAGCTCAGTGGTAGAGCTCTCGATTCGTAATCGAGCGGTCGTCGGTTCAAATCCGACCGGTGGCTCTGTCTTTCCCGCGCCGCTGCTCGCTTTTGCCGCGCGACCTTTCCGAGCGCCGGCTCGCGTGGCACTTCTGTGGCACCTTTCGATGTTCCGCACCTATCGGCCGGATGTGACGGGAGGGTCGTGGGCGTGGGTATAGACAGCGTGGAGACGGGCGACGCGGGACTGGTCCGCCGGGTCCTCGCGGGGGACGCCCGTGCATATGCCGCCCTCGTCGCGCGCTATCGCAATCGGCTCGGCCGCTACGCCTTCCATATGTTGGGGAACGCGGAAGACGCCGAGGAGGCGTTGCAGGATGCGTTCGTGCGGGGCTACCGCTCGCTCCACCGCTGCAACGGGCCCGAGCGGTTTGGAGCATGGTTGTACGGCATCCTCGTCAACTGCTGCCGCACGACGGGGGCGCGCGCCGCGAGACGGGGGCGGGTGTTCCTGCACGACGACGCGGTGGTCAGCGCGGCGGCGCTCCCCGGGCCCGCGGAGCGGGCGGAGTGGGAGGATCTCGTGCGCTGGGCGCTCGCGCGGCTCGCGCCCGAATGCCGCGAGGCGTTCCTACTCAAGCACCTGGAGGACTTGGAGTATGGGGAAATGGCGCGGCTGACGGGAGCGGGGATTTCGGCGTTGAAGATGCGGGTGAAGCGCGCCCGGGAGCAGCTGCAGGTGCTGCTCAAGGAGGCGGAGCGTGTTTGAAGATCGGCCGGACATCGTCGAGCGCGTCGTGAGCTACTTGAAGCGGCCGGTTCGCATCGACGCGGCGCTCGATCGGCGCGTGATGGAGGAGATCGCGAGCGTCGCTCCGCCGCGCGCTCGCGGCTTGCTGACCGCTTGGCTCACCGGGCGGCGCATCGCAGTGTCGCCCCTCGGCGCCCTGGCCGCGGCCGCGGGGCTCGCGGCCATCGTGGTTGTCGCCTACCGGGGCGCGCTGTCCGAAAGAGCGGGGGCGGGTGCGACGGGGGAAGGTGTGGCGCGGCAGTATTCCTTCGTCGTGCGCGCACCGCAGGCCACGCGCGTGTCGCTCGTCGGCGACTTCAACGACTGGGACGCGGCGCGCACGCCGATGCGGCGCGTGGGGGCGGAGAGCGCGGTGTGGACGACAGCGGTCCCGCTCGCACCGGGGCGGTACCGCTACGCCTTTCTCGCGGACGGGTCCCGGTGGCTCGCCGACCCCGCGGCGCCGCTCGCGCGTGATGAGGAGTTCGGCCCACCGAGCTCGGTAGTGACGGTCGGAGGCTCCTGAAGTGCCGAGCCCCGTTCGCTTGACCCTTCCGGTCGTCGCGGTCTTCGCGAGTGTGACGGCTGCCGCCCAGGATCCGCGCATCGATCGGGTCCCGGCAGAGAGCCGAGCCGCGGTCGTGGCGCTCATCGATTCTGCGCGCGGTGCCGGGCTACCGGTTGAGCCGCTCATGCAGCGCGCGCTCGAGGGCACGACCAAGCACGCTTCGGGCGAGCGCATCGTGGCTGCGGTGCGGCACCTCGCGGGCGATCTGGGCCGAGCGCGCGATGCGCTCGGCGCTCCCGCGTCACCGGCCGAGCTCAACGCTGGGGCGATGGCGCTGCGCGCTGGCGCGTCCTCGGAGACCCTCGCTGAGCTGCGGCGGGCGCGTCGCGACGCGCTCATCGTCCCGCTCGCCGTGCTCACCGACCTGATGGCGAGCGGCGTTCCGGCGGACAGTGCGGCGGCAGCGGTCCTCGCGCTAGCGGCGACGACCCGGGATGCCGACCTCGTCGCATTCCGCCAGGCGGTCGAGCGGGATATCGCGCTCGGTGCTGCACCCGGACCGGCCGCCGCGGCCGCTGCGTCGTCCTTCTCCGCGGCGCCGCAGGCGAGCGGCGCACACGGCCAGCAGGGCGCTCAGCCTCGCAAACCCTAGCGCCGCGCGCTGCGGTGACCGGTGGGACGCGCGCGCGGGCCGCGGCGCTCGCTCTGGGGTCGTCTCTTCTCGGCGGTCCGGGGTACGCGCAGACCAGTGGCACGATCGGCGTGGGCGTCTCCACCGTCCACTATGACGGGTTCCTTCCTTCGGCCGCCCTCAGCGTAGCTCCTGGGGTGGACTGGGAGCGTCCGAGCGGGGGCGTAAGCGCCCGAGGCACCTATCTCCGGTTCGAAACCGGGCACGAGAGCGTACAGGGCGCGGTCACTGCTCGACTCGCTACGGCTCCGGTGGTGACCGGCCGGCGCGCTGAGCTCGCCGTTTCGACGGGCGCGAGCCACTACCTCGACTTCACGGCCTTCTGGCACGCGGTCGCCCGGGCGCGGCTCGAGCTGCTGGACTTGGAGCACGGGGCATGGATCGGGGTGACGGCGGGAACGACCTCGCACGGGGGCGTTCCCCGTCCGGTGAGCGCCTTGACGGCGGGTGCGTGGTGGCGCTCCCCCGGCCTCACGCTCCGCCTCTCGGGGAACGGCTCCCGCATCGGCGACACGACCTACACGGATCTCCAATCCTCGGTGCACGCCGACCAGGGATCGGTCGCCCTGGATGCAGCGGTGGGTGCGCGGTTGTCGAACGGCGCGAGCGGCAGTGAGGCGTACGGCGAGGCCAGCGCAGCGATTTCGCTGGGCGAACGCACGGCGCTCGTCGTAGGCGGTGGGCGCTATCCGACCGACCCGGTCAGCGGCAGCCTCGCCGCGAGCTATCTGACCATCGCGCTCGGCTTTCGCCTTGGGACCCCGCGCCGCGTCGTGTACCGCGCTCCCGCCCCCCAGAGTCCGAGCGTGGAGCCGTCCGGTGTCCGCCTCGAGGTGCACCCCGAGCCGAGTGGCTCTGTACGGCTGGTGGTGGACGCTCCCGAGGCCACGCGGGTCGAGCTGGCCGGTGACTTCACCGACTGGGAGCCGGTCCCGCTCGTGCGGGTCGGCCGCACTTGGGAAGCGAGCCTCCAGATCGCCCCGGGCGTACATCGAGCGAACGTGCGTATCGACGGCGGGGTGTGGATCGTCCCAGTCGGGGTCACGCGTTCGATCGATGACTACGGCAGCGAGGTAGGGATCTTCGCCGTGCCTTAGGGCGAGCGCGCCCGAACGGTTTGCGAATGGACGGCGAGTCCCGCCCGTCCCGCTTCGGGGAAGGCGTTTGCCATCCCTTCCGGCTCTCCCGACAACCGCATGATGCGTGAGGACCACACCTCTCGAGAGCGCGCGGCGCTCGGGCGTCGTGACGCACCGTTTTCGCGGTGACGCGGGGCCACATCCGACCGGTATCCGTTTACGGGACCCCTTTCCGAGCGAGGTGCCGTATGCGTGGCCGGCGTCCCAGCATGCCGTCTCGGCTCTTCCTGTTGGCAGCGCTCTGGGCCGGCGCGCGAGCGGCGAGCGCCCAGCTCATCGCGATCAAGACGGTCCCGATCGCCCAGGGTGATCAGTTCCAGATCTTCCCCTCGGCGAATCTCGGGATGGGGAGCCTCTCGATCGCGCTCGCGGACTCGCTCCTCGATCCCTTCATCAATCCGGCGCTGGGCGCCCGCGTGAGGACGCCGCACTTTCTCAGCGCTCCGTCGGTCTACGGCATCTCCGATGGGGCCGGCGGCGGGCGGACCTTGCCGCTCGGCGCTGTCGGAGGCAGGGGTCCCTGGTTCGGCGGGTTCGCGCTCGCCTTGCAGCAGATCGACCCGAGCCGCCCGCCAGGCAGCGGGAACAACTTCCTCACGCCTGTCGCCGCGCTGCCCGTGCGCGGGCCGGGACTCCCATCCCCTCCGACCCCGCAGGCCACGGCCCATGGCAATCAGTACGCGTTCGCGATGGTGGGGCGGACGCTGTCGGAGGCAGGGCTCGCGCTCGCGGCGAGTGTCCAATGGGCGCACCTCACCGGCGTGGACGGCGTCGATCTGCTCTACGCCGGCAGTGCGGGGCTCCAACAGTTCGGGCACGCCCTCGACCTGCGGGTCGGGGCGCTCAGGGAGTGGGGGAACGCGCGCTCCCTCCAGGCGCTGGCGCTCTACAACCGGTTCGCGATGACCCACGACGTCACCTACCTCGATCCCGTCTGGGATCCCGCGACGCAGACGTTCATCACGCGCCCGCGGACTGAGCACAACCGTGATGAAACGAACACGTGGGGTCTGCAGCTCGGCTACGCGCAGCCACTCGGAAGTGCAGGATGGCGCATCGGCTGGCAGCTCACGGCGAACCGTATGTCCCACCCTAAGCTCCCCTCCTACGAGCTCGCCAACGTGCCGGTCATCCCGTGGGACCCGGGGCGCTCCTCCGCCTACGACATGGGTGTTGGCGTATCGACGCACGAGGGCCCCACGACCTTCGGGCTCGAGGCGAGTTACCAGCCGATCTGGAGTTACACGTGGGGCGACGCCCCCGCATCGGTCGTCACCACCGGGGGTGATGCGATCCCCGCGGGCGGCAAGACCGTGGAGAACCATTTCCGGTTCTCGAACGCGGCGCTCCGCATGGGGGTGAGCCAACTGGTCACGGTCGACTCGCTCGGAAAGTCCTGGGAGCTGCAACTCGGCCTGATCGTGCGCTCCGTGCACTACCACCTCGCCCAAGTCGACCACGTGCAGGTGGCGAGCCGCGAGCTCGACCAAGGCTGGGTCGAGTGGACCCCCACGTGGGGCTTGAGCCTGCGGTTTCCGGACCTGGAGATCCGCTATCGGGGTCGCGTCAACAAGGGGACGGGGCGTCCAGGCTCGGGGCGGCCGTCGGGAGTCTTCTTCGCCTCGAGCGACGCGACGTTCGCCGGGAGCATCCTCGTGGCGCCGAGCGGGCCGCTCACGCTCCAAGAGGTGAGCACGACCACGCATCAAGTCTCGATCGCGGTGCCGTTCCCGTGAGGGCCGCGCGTGCGGGGCGCGTGGGGCGGGCGGTCATGATCGGCGTGGCGCGCTGTCTCGGCCTCGGCGTGCTCACGCTCGGCGTCGCGTGCGACAGCTTTACCTCGCCGAACACGCTGCCGCCACCGATCGACACCCAACTGCGCGACAGCCTCCAGCGCTGGACCGTGGTGCCGATCGCGCCGGTGCCGGCACAGAACCAGGCGCTCGTCGACCTCGGGCGGGCATTGATGTTCGACCCGATCCTGAGTGGGAACCGCGACGTGGCGTGTGCGACCTGCCATCAACCGTCGGCGGCCGCGGGGGATGCGCTGTCGTTGGCGATCGGCACCGGCGGCACGGGGCTCGGCGCGTCGCGTACGCTCGGGGTGGGCCGCCAGTTCGTGCCGCGCAATGCCCCCTCGCTCTTGAACGTGGGCCTCGGCCTGACCTACGCCTTCTGGGACGGTCGGATTTCACGCTTCCAGCCGACGGGGTTCACCACGTTGCCGGACAAGGTCACGGTGCCGCCCGGGCTTCCGAACATCCTCGCGATCCAGGCGATGTTCCCCGTGCTCAACCGCACCGAGATGCGGGGCGCGCCGGGAGACCGGGACGTGTTCGGGAACCCGAACGAGCTCGCGCAGTTCGCCGACAGCGAGTTCGCCCAGACGTGGCAGGCGGTGATGCGCCGGTTGCTCGCGATCCCGGAGTACGTGAGCAAGTTCAACGCGGCGTTCCCGGAACCGACGAATCAGCTCGGCTTCCAGCACGCCGCGACGGCCCTCGCGGCGTTCGAGATCGACGCGCTCACCAAACCGCGCTCGCCGTTCGACCGCTACCTGGACCACGACGACGCGGCGTTGACGGTCGACGAGAAGCGGGGGGCATTGCTGTTCTTCGGCCAGGCGCGCTGCGTGCAGTGTCACAACGGCCCGCTCCTCGGGGCGAACGACTTCGCGAACACGGGGGTGCCGCAGATCGGGCCGGGCGTGGCAGCGTCGGCGCCGCTCGATCGCGGACGCGGGAGCCTCCCCAACAACAACTTCTACCCATTCGCCTTCCGCGTGGCGCCGCTCCGCAATGTCGAGCTGACGGCGCCCTACATGCACGACGGCGCGTTCCCCACGCTCGAGGCCGTCATCGCGCACTACAACGATGTGCCGACGACGTTGCGCAGTTATGACCCTTCGCCGCTCGCCCCCGCGGTGCGCGCGCAGTACCACGGCGAACCGGCCACGATCGACTCCGTGCTCAACCACCTGGATTTTCGCATCCGGCCACTCGGCCTCACCCAAGCGGAGCAACGCGATCTAGTGACGTTCCTCAAGGCGTTGACCGATCCGGCGGCGCGTGATTTGAGCGCCCTGACCCCCGCGCGCGTGCCGAGCGGACTGCCCGTGCCGCGCTGAGCACCTCTCCCCAGAGCGCAGTCCGTCAGGTAGTTGAGTGGCCGACCGACGCCGCGCCACTCGCCGTCCACTCGTCCACGCACCATGTTCTCCCTTCCCGGGGACGCGAACCCCAGCATGTTTAGCTCACTCAAATCTGGCGAGGGGTAAAGAGTCGTGCCTGCACACGATGCGGTCCGTGCTCGAGAATCGTCGGGGCGGGCCGGAGGTCCCCTAGCGCCCGGCATGTCGCACTTCTTCTCGTGGCCCTGCGGGCTCCTTGTCTCAGCCATCCTTCTGCTCGCCTCGTGCCGATCCCCCGCCGCGACGCCGGCGTGGCTGGTCGAGCGGGCCCGCCAGGAAGCCGAGCTGGCCGCGCGGTCGCAGGTGGTTCACGACTTCCGGTTCACCGATCGGAGAGAAGCCAGCGGCATCACGTTCCAGAACCGGATCGTCGATGACGCGGGCAAGGCCTACAAGCTGGTGCACTATGACCACGGAAGCGGCCTCTGTGCCGCGGACGTCGATGGCGATGGTCTGCCCGATCTCTATTTCGTGACGCAACTCGGCACCAACGAACTCTGGAAGAACCTGGGCGAAGGTCGGTTCGTGAATGTCACCGACAAAGCGGGACTTGGAATGCCGGACGCGATCGGGGCGGGGTGCGCGTTCGCGGACATCGACAACGACGGCGATCCCGACCTCTTCGTCACGACGGTGCGCCACGGGAATCGGCTCTTTGAGAACCTCGGCAACGGGACGTTTCGCGACATCACCGCGCAGGCGGGCGTGGGATACTTCGGCCACTCTTCAGGGGCGGTGTTTTTCGACTATGACGGCGACGGACTACTCGATCTGCTCGTGACCAATGTGGGTGTGTACACGAGCAACGTGCAGGGGCCGGGCGGTTATTATGTCGGTCTCAGCGACGCCTTCCTGGGTCACCTTCACCCCGAACGCGCCGAAGCGAACATTCTCTACCACAATCTGGGCGGCAACCGGTTCAAGGACGTTACGCGAGAGGTCGGTCTGGTGGGTCCGAGCTGGAGCGGCGACGCCACGGCGCTCGACGTGAACGATGACGGGTTTCCCGACCTCTACATCCTCGATATGCAGGGCGGGAGTCACCTGTGGGTCAATGAGGGCGGAAAGCATTTTCGCGACGCGACGGCGGAATACTTCCCGAAAACTCCCTGGGGTGCGATGGGCGTGAAGGCGTTCGACTTCGATGGGGACGGTCGGCTCGATCTCTTCGTCACCAGCATGCATCCGGACATGTGGGTCGACATCCCGGCCGGCGATTGGGCGGCCGAAGGTCGCAAGTCCGACTCCTCACGAGTGGCCAGCCGCATGTTTCCCAGGGGGAAGGGTGGCCTCATCTTTGGAAACGCGCTGTTTGCGAACCGGGGCGGTGGCCGATTCGAGGAGGTCTCCGACTCCGTCGGGGTCGAAACGTATTGGCCGTGGGGGCCTAGCGTGGACGACCTCAACGCGGACGGATGGGATGACATTTTCATCGCCGCGAGCATGAACTTCCCCTACCGATATGGCATCAACTCCGTCCTGCTCAACGACGGAGGTCACCGCTTCTTGCCGAGCGAATTCGTGGTGGGGGTCGAGCCGCGACCGAACGGCGCCACGGAGCAGGTCTGGTTCACGCTCGATTGCAATGGAGCGGGCGCGCTCAATCCTTGGTGTGTCGCCTGCTCCAAACCGG
>Ga0209648_10005316_pt1 | contig 11011 bp, 8 predicted proteins | sample GraSoi2013_115cm_FD_185830 | JGI IMG/M metagenome (GOLD analysis project Ga0209648, IMG submission 185830) | Grasslands soil microbial communities from the Angelo Coastal Reserve, California, USA - Sample 9_17_2013_115cm (SPAdes) (version 2) | ecosystem: Environmental > Terrestrial > Soil >...
CGTCAACCTTGTGGAAGCCGGAGAAGCAGGCGGTATCCTGGATACGATTCTGCAGCGGCTTGCCAGTTATATTGAAAAAAACGTAAAGCTGAAGAGAGCTGTGAAATCGGCGCTGGTTTATCCCGTGGCCGTCTTGGGTGTCGCCGGAGGCGTTATCACTCTCTTGCTGTGGAAGGTCGTGCCGATTTTCGCCACGTTGTTTTTGGGATTGGGCGTGGACCTGCCGCTGCCAACGCGCATTGTGATGGGGCTGAGCAGGTTCGTAGGCAGCATCTTCGGATTGTTGATTTTGGTGGTGTTGGTCGCTCTGGTTATTGCGCTGAAGGTCTGGCACGGGACCACCAATGGCCGCTTTATCCTGGACGGCATTCTCCTGAAGTTGCCGCTGGTGGGCATCCTCTTGCGCAAAATTGCCGTAGCTCGGTTCACGCGCACCCTGGGAACCCTGATTTCTTCGGGTGTGCCCATCCTCGAGGGGCTGGACATCACCGCGCGGACCGCAGGGAATGCGGTAATCGAAAAGGCTCTCGGCATGGTTCGCAGGGCCTTGGAGCAGGGCAAGAACCTGGCCGATCCTCTCAAGGAAACGAACGTGTTCCCAGGGATGGTGACGCAAATGATTGGGGTCGGCGAACAGACCGGCGCAATGGATGCGATGCTGCAAAAGATCGCCGACTTCTACGAAGAAGAAGTGGATGCGGCGGTGAAGGATCTGCTCGCGGCCCTGGAGCCGGCCATGATCGTTTTGCTCGGCCTCGTCGTGGGCGGCATCGTCATTTCCATGTACCTGCCGCTCTTCTCCTTGATCGGTCAGTTGGCCGGCGCTCATTAACGCGATTTCCAAGTCACCAAGCGATCTCGCGCGGCTCCCGCGAAAACGAAGGCGGATAGCCGTGCAAAAACGCGATCATCGACCTAAGGAGTGCTTTGCACCCGAACCTCTGGTGCTGCGATGGAGCTAAATCAGAATTTAAGCGACTGGCTCCGCTGGCTCAACGGCGTCCGTTTTCTTGTCATCACCCTGCTGCTGGCCATCGTTATTGTTCTTCAGCAATACACTCAGGTTGCCGTACCCTTTCGTTATTTCGTTCCCCTAGTCATCCTCTGGTATACGCTGGCGCTCTTCTACGTAATTCTTTTGCATTGGGTGCCCATCGCCCGCTGGCATGCCCCTCTCGAGATTACCTGCGATTCGCTGCTGGTTACGGGACTCGTTTACGTCACTGGGGGCCACGAAAGTTACTTTATATCGCTCTATTTGCTTCTGATTATCGTTGCCAGCATTCTATTTTCCCGCCGCGCTACATTTCTGGTAGCCGGATTCAGCTTTATCCTTCTAGGAGGAGTGGTTGAACTGGTCTTCTACGACGTGCTGCCGCGGACGGCTGCAACGATGCCCGCCGCCAAAACCCTGCAAATATGGATTTTTAGCAACCTGATCGCTTTTTTCGCCGTGGCTTATCTCTCTAGCTTATTGACCGCCAGCCTTCGGCGCCAGAGCGCGGAGCTGGAGATGAAACGTGGAGAGTTGCAGGATCTCCAGGCTTTTAACCAAGACATTATCCATTCGATGCGGGGAGGTTTGATTACCACGGATTTGGACGGACGCCTTCGGTTGCTCAATCGCACCGGAGAGGAGATTCTGGGAATGAAATTCGACCAGGTGCGCGGGCACAAATTGATGGAGGTCGCCCCGGCAATCTGGCAAATGGCGGACGGCTGTGAAGATAGTGCGCTGCCTCAAAGACGTGAGGTCGAATTCCGTACTCCTGCCGGGCAGCAGCGCTATTTAGGTCTGTCGGTGTCCGTTCTGCGCACCGCGGAACGTCTGGGTGCAGGTTACGTCATTAATTTTCAAGATCTCACCGATCTAAAACGGCTCGAGCAAGAGGTCGCTACGAAAGAACGCATGGCTGCTCTTGGACGGCTCTCGGCCGCAATCGCTCACGAGATACGCCAGCCGTTGACCGCCATGGCCGGAGCTGTGAAAGAGTTGGGGCGGATGGTGCCGTTGCAGGAGGATGAAAAACACCTGGTAGACATCGTGAGCCGCGAGTCGGAGCGCCTCAATCGCATCATCACTGATTTCCTCAACTACTCCCGCGAAAAGAGCTACGAATTCGCCGAAGCCGATCTTTCGGAATTGCTCGATGAGACCCTGACTTTGCTCGAGCGGCATCCGCAGTGGCAAGGCAAGTACCGCATTGAGCGCGTCTTTGCGGCTAGGCCCGTGCGGGTTCGCGCGGATTCGAACCGGATCAAGCAAGTGTTCTGGAATCTTTGCGACAACGCGCTCCGCGCCATGCCTGCCGGCGGCACCTTGACGGTGAAGCTGGAGACAGCGCCTTTTTGGGTGCGCATTCGCTTTCGCGATACTGGAATGGGAATCGATCCCGCTCAGCGCGTGAAAATATTCGAGCCTCTGCAATCCGGCTTTGTCGGCGGAACGGGTTTGGGATTGGCGATCGTTTATCAAATCGTGCACGCGCACAGCGGGCGCATCACAGTGATATCGGAGAAAGATCACGGGGCGGAGTTCACCGTCGAATTGCCCCGGGTGGCTTGAAATGGCCAATATCCTAATCGTAGACGACGAGCGCTCCATCTGCGAACTCCTGGAGATCACCTTCCGCAAGGATGGGCACCGTGTGGAGATCGCCACGAGCGGCGAATTGGGCCGCAAGCGCCTGGAATCCAAACTATTTGACATCATCATTTCTGATATCCGTATGCCGGATATGAATGGTGTCGATCTACTCGCCTATGCCAAGGAAGTAGCTCCGTCGACCGTCTTTCTTTTGATCACGGGTGTGCCAACCGTAGAGACCGCCATTGCCGCCATCAATGCGGGCGCCGATCGCTATGTCATCAAAGACCACGAGCTGGTGGACCAGTTGCGTCGCGCCGTCAGCCAAGTGGACGAAAGCCTCAAGCTCAAGAACGAAGCCGGTTACCTGCGCCGTGAATTGCGCCGCTTCACGGGACACGACAACATCATCGGGCGAAGCGGAAACATGCGCGCCATTTTTGATCTCATCTCTAGCGTGGCCCCGCAGTCCAGCCGCATTCTGATTACCGGTGAAAGCGGGACGGGCAAGGAGTTGGTGGCGCGGGCGGTTCACGAAAACAGCACCCGCGCTCAGGCGCCTTTCATTACAGTTAATTGCGGCGCTTTCCCAGAGACGCTGCTGGAGTCCGAGCTATTCGGCTATATGAAGGGAGCCTTTACAGGGGCGAACGAAAACCGTCGGGGATTGTTTCAGGCGGCGCACGGCGGGACCCTTTTTCTCGATGAGATTGGGAACATGAGCCCGTCCATGCAGGTCAAGTTGTATCGCGTCTTGCAGGAAGGCAAGATTCGGCCGCTGGGCAGCACTGAGGAGATCGATATCGACGTGCGCGTTATCGCCGCTACGAACCGCGATTTAGAAAAAGCCATTGCCGCGGACGAATTCCGGGAGGATCTCTTCTATCGCTTGAGCGTCATCCCCATTCACCTGCCGCCGTTGCGTGAGCGCCGCGAAGACATTCCCTTGCTCGCGCGGACTTTTCTGGAACGCTTTTGCAAAACCATGGAGAAGGCCATCGAAGGCATCGAGCCTGCCGCGATGGCGCAAATGGAAGCGTATGACTGGCCGGGCAACGTTCGTGAATTGGAGAACACCATGGAGAGGTCAGTGGCCCTGGAGACTGGGCGCCTGATTTCCCTGGCCGGCTTGCCCGAGAAGATCCGCTACGGTGGAGCCGGCACAACTCCTGCGGAGCCCTCCACAAACGGCCGCCCCGTCCTGCCTGAAGGTGGCCTCGATCTGCAACGTTACATTCAGGATACCGAGCGGGCCTATCTCCTGGCGGCGTTGCAGGCTTCTGGCGGCGTCGGCACGCGCGCTGCGGAATTGCTTAAGATGAGTTACCGCTCCTACCGCCACTACGCCAAGAAATACAACGTCACCTAGGGTCGAGAACTGATCACTCGCGGAATTGCCTGCGCGCCGTCAGTCTGTTGTACGACTGGCGGGGATGCGAGCTTCCAGTCCGGAGAAGCGCTTGAGCACGTGAGTCACGGGATATGCAAGTGCGTACACCGCCAAAACCAACATGATGGGATCCATTGGGTGGCGGTAACGGGACGAGGTATGCGTAACGTAGAACACCAGCGGAAAAAACAGCATAACCGACGCGAGCGGAACTGCGATCTCGTTGCGCTGGCGATAAGCAAGCAGTACACCCATCAATGAGAGCAGCGGGAAGAGGCAATTGCCCAGAATGCCCAACTTCGTCTCCAGATCAACGCGACTCCAGATATCGGAGGGAGGATCCCACATGGCAATCCAATTGTCCGAGAATCGCCGGAAAATAAACCCCATCGTCTCGACCGGGTGCGTACGCATGAAAAGCAGCGCTTCGTGGTGCTTCTCTTGCATATAAGGGATCTCCGTCATCCGTGCATACTTTTCGCCTTCGGACGGATCGTCATTGGGATGCAACCACGGGGACCACGAATCAGGCACCGCGGGATTATTTCCGAGCCACAGCTCGAGCGCAAAATTAGAGCGAAATGGAATAAATTTATGGAAGACGACGTAATTGCGAATCGTCCATGGCGTTATTCCCGCCGCGAAGATAAGCGACGATGCAGCTAACAGTTTCCCTGCCGGCAGTAACTGCCGCCGCAAGGGCCATATCGCCCAAAGCGCCAGAGGAGGCAGAACCGAAAGCACCGACGCGTTGACCATCGCTCCAAAGGCCCAAAGAGCGCCATAGCCGATCCAGGACCTCCGGCGTTCTGAGCCGCGCACTTCCAGAGTCGCCGCAATGATGATCGTCATCACCAGCGTGGAAAGCGCGGTGTCCCAGACCCATACTGTTGAGAAGAACAGAGACATAGGAAAACAAACCCAAATCCATGCCGCCGCCCGTCCGAACCTCTTGCCAAATGCCTTTGCGCCGATGGTATAGATCGGCCAGCAGGTAAAGGCTGAGAAGGCATTATTGAAGCAGCGAATGACCAGGTTAGAAGTGTAGCTATAGACGCCAAAAACCTTGAAGACGCCCGCCAGCAGATAGGGATAGATCGGGGTAAACCATGCCGTCGGGCCTGTTTGGACCATTCTCAGCGGAGAGCTGAATCCTCGCCCTTGGGCAATTGCTGCCGCTATAGAGCCGGCTTCATAACCAAAGGGTAGATTCTCTCGGATAACCCGCTGCACAATAAAATGAAAATAGTAGTAGAGGAAGCCGGTTCGAACTACGAAGGCGACAACGACAATGAAGCCGACCGAGCCGAATATCAGTCGTAATTTTTCTTTCAGTCTAGCCCTATCGCCCATGAATAACCTTCCGCCCTCCGTAGGCGCCGAGGCCCAGGCTTAACAATCGAGGCCGCCCAAGCCACTTGACGAGTTCCGCCAAGGGATAAGCGAATGCAAAGACGGCCAAAATTGCCATCATGGGATCCATCGGATAGCGATAACGCCCGCTGGTGTGCGTCACGTAGAACACTACCGGGAACATCAGCATCACGGACGCAAATGGCATTGCGGCTTCGCTTCGTGCGCGATAGGCGAAAAGCGCGCCAACAAACGATAACAACGAGAATAGACAGTTCCATATCAGCGTCACCTTCATGAAGGGCGGCATGAACCTCCACAAATCCGCCGGCGCATCCCATACCCCCAGCCAGTTGTCCGCAAACCGTCGAAAGAAAAAGCGCGTCGTATCGCGCGGATGTGTGCGCATGAAGGCGAGGGCCTCGCTCTGTTTTTCCTCCATGTAGGGGATTTCGGTCATGCGTTTGTACTTGTCGGCTTCCTTTGGGTCTTCAGTGGGATGTAAGTATCCCGCAAAGGTATCGGGCACTTCGGGACTGTTGCTTAGCCACAACTCGAGTCCAAAATTCGAACGCAGCGGGATGAACTTATGAAACACGACATAATTGCGAATGCTCCAAGGCACAATTCCTGCCACAAAAATTAGCGATGCTGCGACGGCCAGTTTTGTCGCTTGTCTAAGCTGATCGCGCAAAGGCCAGATGGCCCAAAGTGCGAGAAACGGAAGCATGGAGAGCACGGATGGATTTACCATCGCGCTAAACGCCCACAGCGCGCCGTAGCCGGTCCACGCCCACAGGCGTCTGGAGCCTCGCAGTTTCAATGTCGCGGCAAAGAGCGCCGTCATGCACAGTCCGGTCAGCGCGGTGTCCCACACCCAAACGACAGGGTAGAAGATCGCATCAGGAAGAACCGCCCATAACCATGCCGACGCCGTTCCTACGCGCTTTCCAAACCCGATCCTGCCGGCGACGCAAATAGGCCAGCAGGTTAAGGCCGAAAACACAATGTTGAGAACGCGAATCCAGACCATCGACTTATATGTGAAGATCCCGAAGAGCCTGAAAATTCCAGCCACAAGATAGGGATAAACCGGCGTCAGCCAGGCCGTTGGTCCTGTGCTCAGTTTCGGTAATGGCGAACTGAAACCCCGGCCAGAAGCGATCGCCGCCGCCACTGCCCCGGTCTCGCCGCCATAGGGGGAACTGCCCGGAAAGGGAGCGAGGCCTCGGCTGAAGTAGGCCATTCGCAGCGCGAATGCAAAGAGCACGATAAGCCACGTCGCCGACAGCAATCGCATTAACAGTTTCACCAAGAGAATTTCCTTTGGGAAAAGCTCCAGTCCGATCTTGAGTTCGTTGTGCTTGCTGCTTCAAAGCCAGTGTAAGAAGAAGATTGTTGGGATAGCAATGCCTGTGTGGGGACTCTCAGTTGTCGTTGCTCATTCGGTTATGAAATCTTCCAGCATGATACCGATCCCAACCTACGATTTTCCATCTGCCCAAGCTGTTGACAGTGCGACCTTTTGCGGCTCAACGTGATGACATTTTTTGGCAGTTTCAGATCGGGATCGAAAGACTACCCTGCGATCCGAACCGGGTCGAACCCTTCAGCACGCCCTTAATCAACTGTGCTCCCAGGACTTAGGGGTTTGTGCCCCATCGATAACTCTTTCTCAGCCCAACATGGAAGTGCATGTGCACCTAATCGTCAGTGGCCCCGGTGCGATCTTAGGTACCCAAGGAGATACCCATGCGGAAGAGAGAGAAGGGCTTCTCGTTAATCGAACTCTTGATCGTGGTGGCGATTATTCTAATTATCGCCGCTATCGCCATCCCCAACCTGCTGCGATCGAAGATCGCGGCCAACCAGGCTTCCGCGGTCGGCTCGCTGCGTACGTTGAACACGTCGTGTATCGCGTTCTCCACGAGCTATGGCCAATTTCCAACAGCGCTGACGAACCTCGGCCCGGTCGCTTCCGGCGCCACAGCCAGTTCTACGTCAGCCGACTTGATTGACTCCGTGCTGTCTGCCGGCACCAAGAGCGGGTACACCTTCGTGTTCACGGCTGGCTCGAGCAATCAGTCTTACACGATTACGGCTACGCCAATCACGGCGGCCACCACCGGACAGAACATGTACTTCACCGACCAGTCCGGTGTGATCCGCGTGGATACGTCTGGCTCGGGTGCAGGCGCTTCCAGCACCCCGATTGGCTAAGACATCGAGCAGGGGAGAGAGCAAGAACTCTCTCCCTCTCAAATTACAACTTGAACAGAGCGAGAGACTAGCGAGGTCCAATGGAAACCTCCAAGACATTCGCAAAAAGCCGAACCAGCACAAGATCTGCTGGCTTCACGTTAATAGAACTCTTGATCGTTATTGCGGTGATTATGGTTATTGCAGGTATCGCCATTCCCAATTTCATCCGCTCGAAGATGCGAGCCAATGAGTCCGGTACTGTTGCCAACATGAGAACGATCACCACGGCTAACGTTGTTTACAGCACGACTTACGGCGTCGGCTTCGGCCCCTCCTTACCGGCCCTGGGAGGTAATCCGGCCACCCCGAGCCCCACGTCGGCGGGGTTGATCGACTCGGTTCTCAGCGCTGGAGTTAAGAGCGGCTATATTTACACCTACACCCCTGGGTCTCAGGACGCCAACAGCAATTATCAAGCCTTCTCCGTGACCGCCGACCCGATTACCCCAGGTACCACCGGCGACCGGCATTTTTATACCGACCAGACCAACGTGATTCGCGTGAACCTCACTGCGACCGCCAGCCTCTCTGACAGTCCAATCCAATAGAACAAGCTGATCCCGCCACTCGCGAGCTTTTAAACTGGAGCCTTGCTAGACTGTTGGCGTGAAGCAGACTTCAGTTCTCCTTCTTACGTGTGCGTTGGGAATGGTTTCCTTTCAGGCCGCGCAAGCCGATATCAGTCCTCGCGCTGCCGCCACCGCTCGTGCTCTTGAGGCTCGTTATCACGACGCCAAAACACTTCAGGCCATTTTTCTCGAACGATATAGCGATAGCCGCCAGGGTCTTCAGGCCGAATCCGGGAAGGTTTATTTCAGCAGACCCGGCCGAATGCGTTGGGAATATGAGTCGCCTGAACAGAAGCTCTTCATCTCCGACGGCAAGACCGTCTGGTTTTACGTTCCCTCCGACCATACCGTGACTCGCGCTGCCATCAAAGAGAGCACGGATTGGCGCACTCCGCTCGCCTTGTTGACGGGCAAGGCTAAACTCTCTCAGCTCTGCCAAACCCTGGATGTGAGTGCAGACGCCCCCGCAGCGCAGGGCAACGTGGTCTTGCGCTGTCGTCCTCGCGGCGAAAAGGCCAAGCCCAAAGCCTCCGCCACGGACGACGACGCCTCGATAGCCCCGGTCGACGCCCAGTTCGACGAGGTGCTGCTGGAGGTAAATCCAGAGACCGGAGAACTCGCGGACGTCCGCGTCGTACAGCCCGGCGGGATCGAACTGGAATATCGGTTCGGAAATTGGCAAGAAAACCTGCCGTTGACCGAATCTCTGTTTCATTTCCAGGCGCCTGCCGGCGTTGCCATTGTGGAACAGCCCAAATAAAGCGCACGTTCTACCGCCAATCTCGGCTCAACCTATTGAAATCAAGAACATCAGCGGCAACAGTGAGTTCCTGTCTGAATGCGTATGAGGTAGACTGAAGAACCATGGCTGAGTTTGTATGCAAAGTCGCCGACCCGGCTGGCCGTGTCTTTTCCCATGTAGAGGCCGCCCAGTCGGTTTCTGAAGCCCGCCAAAAGCTCTCTGACCGGGGTCTGTATGTCTATTCCGTGCGGCCCCGGGGCGGTTTGCTTGGCCGAACCGTTGGTGGGAGCAAGGGCCGGGTCCTGAAGAGCGCAGATTTTCTGATTTTCAACCAGCAATTTAACACCCTCATCAAGGCGGGCCTCCCGATCCTGAAGGCCCTCGACCTGCTCGCCGAGCGCGCCGCCTCCCCCAGCTTGCAACCGTTGCTTCGAGACGTCCGTGACCGTGTCCGTGAAGGCGCCTCGCTATCCGAAGCGCTCGAGCAGGAAGGGCTTTTCCCCAAGGTTTACGTCACTTCTGTTCTGGCCGGCGAGAAAAGCGGAAATCTCTCCGGCGTGTTGGACTACTACATCGCCTATCAGAAACTCTCCACCAGCGCTAAGAAACGGCTCATTGCCACGCTGATTTATCCGACGATCTTGGTAAGCGTCGCTACGGTCATTGTGACTTACCTGGTTACTTACGTCGTGCCCAGTTTCGCCAAACTTTATTCCGATATGAACGTCCAGTTGCCGACCGTGACGCGCATCCTCCTGACCGTCACTGTTACTTACCGGTATGACGTGCTCGTTTCGGTTGCTTTGTTGTTCGTCGGAGCTATAGGCGTTTTCCTCTGGTCTCGAACCGAAAAGGGTGGCACGGCAGTCGATCGGGTTAAATTGAAGATACCCCTGATGGGAGAAACGTGGATCAAATTTCAGGTGGCCCAATTCTGCCGAACTCTATCCACGCTCCTTGCGGGCGGCACGCCCCTTGTAGGGGCGCTAACGACCTCTGCTGAGTCCGTGCGCAGCCGGCTGGTTTCCACGGGGATACAGGATGCAGCCGCTCTGGTGCGCGATGGGCAAGCCCTTCACGCCGCGCTGCGGAAGACCGGACTTATGCCCGCCATGGGAATCGAAATGATCGAGGTCGGAGAAGCCAGCGGAGCCCTCTCGCCAATGCTTGCCAGTGTGGCCGAATTCTACGAAGACGAAACCAACCAACGCATCGGAACCTTCATCGCAGTTGTGGAGCCTGCGATTTTGGTGTTCATGGCCATTGTGATAGCCTTCATATTGATTTCGCTTTACCTGCCTATTTTCTCCTTCTCGGTGGGCGCCGGACCCGGCTAGCGCGAGGCAGACTTACGTCTATGGGAACGAGCGAGTACAACGTGGCCTCTTCAGCGCTCCAGGATGTGCATGCCGAACGCGAGCGCAGCCGCCGCACGGCCGAACGCTACCGCTGTCCCTTCGTGGATCTGAACGAAGCGCGCATCGATCCGGAATTATTCCGCAGCATCCCGGCCGAACTGATGTTTCGCTTCAACTTCGTTCCCTTGGAGGCCCGCGAAAATCAGCTTATCGTTGCCGTGGCCGATCCCAGCCACGTCCTGTTGAGCGATGAATTGCCCCTTCTTTTGGGAAAGAAGCTGGTTTTGAAGGTTGCCACGCCCACGCAGATCAGCGATCTGCTCAAGCGTACCGAGCAGTCCCAGCGCGTGCTCGAACAGGCCACCGAGGCGTTTACCCTTCAGGTCGTCCAGGACGAGGAAGACAGCGAACAGGCACTCTTCGCCGAAAGGCTTACCGAAGAGGGCGGCGTCAGTCCCATCGTTCGTCTCGTGGATACGGTCATTTTTACCGCGCTCGAGCGGCGCGCCAGCGACATTCACATCGAAGCACGCGATCTCGAACTGATCGTGAAGTACCGCATCGACGGCATTTTGGTTCACGCTATGCCGCCTATTTCGAAAGAATGGCACGCGACCATTCTTTCCCGCATCAAGGTGATGAGCGAGCTCGATATCGCCGAGCGTCGTGTGCCGCAGGATGGCCGCTTTCGCGTCCGTTACAAAGGCCGCTTCATCGATTTTCGTGTTTCCATCATGCCTTCCATTCACG
>Ga0209648_10005317_pt1 | contig 11010 bp, 11 predicted proteins | sample GraSoi2013_115cm_FD_185830 | JGI IMG/M metagenome (GOLD analysis project Ga0209648, IMG submission 185830) | Grasslands soil microbial communities from the Angelo Coastal Reserve, California, USA - Sample 9_17_2013_115cm (SPAdes) (version 2) | ecosystem: Environmental > Terrestrial > Soil >...
CGCCAGGACCCGATCCCTGACCGTAGCAATGGTCTGGCGCCGTGCAGCGGGTTGTAGAAGAAAACCAGCGAGTGCAAGTCCGACCAGGAACACGAGCGGAACGCCCAGAACTATCGGAAACATGCCAACTGCGAAGGCGGCCACGAGCAGGATGAATGCCGAAGCTGGAGTCGACGGCACGTCTTGCCGCAGCAGGACGAACGCCCCAAGGAAGGCGGCCACGCGGACCAGGGTCTCGAGCGTGCCCATGATGTCGCGAATCGCAGACCTGAAGAGATCGATTGTCGGCATGTCGGCGTAAACCACGGCGCCGCCAGGCCAGGGTATGGCGATCCCCACGACAGCCACGGTGCCTACAACCAGCAGAAGAAGCCGCGAGGAGCCGATGGCCATTCGCCGACCGGGCCAGCCGGTGCGCCATATGGTTGCCGCCGTATATGAGACAAGACCGGCCACGACCAGCACTGCCTCGACGTACGCGACCGTGCGCCACTGATAGTTGGGTGCCACTGATGCCCCTACTAGACCCGCCGAGTCGATGACCACGGCTAGCAGAGCGCCCGCAGCGACGCTTCGCGTCACGACCGCGATGTACTCATGGAGCGTCCGTCGACGGAACGTGAGCCGCAATACGAGAAACAGCGCCCAGACCACCAGGCCGATCGCGCCGGCCAAGGCGATCGTCTCTCCATAGAGCATCCGGTAGAAGTCAAACGGGGTGAGATTCTCGCCGGCCAGGATGTATGCCGCGAGCCAGGAGGCGAAGCCGTCGACCCCGTACGCGATCGCCACGGCCGCCCAAACCGTCGCAACTTGCTCCACGGTCGCTGTCGCGCGGGCGCTGACCGGCTGGACCTCGGACCTGACACGAATCGCGATCCACGCGACGACGATCGCCGGCAGTGCGACGTACAGCGCAACCACCAGGCTGAAGATTCCGCGCCAGGGATCGGGAAGCCAGAAGTCCGGCTGGCTCTGAAGAATGTCGAGGAGCCGGCCTGGGCCTGAATAGCTGAGCCCGATGTCGACCTCGCGGGATAGTTGGGTACCCGACCACGACACCACATGGGAGGCGTACTCAGTGGGGATTGGTTCCAGCGACAGAACCGAATAGTCTCTGACGCTCAGGGAGACCTGATCGTTCTCAAACGGCGAAGGAAAAGGATGGACCGTGTTACCAGTGAAATCAGTGAACTTGACGGCAAGCTTCTGCCCAAGCGGCTCACGCACCGAGTCGCTGGTGGCCTTGATCAACACCTGAGTCGGCGAGATGGTCAGCTGAGGCGGCACGGAACTGAACAGGTACTCGACTGGGAAATCGCCGACTGAAACGCTCCCGAACGTTCTTTGAAACCAAGTTGTCAGGCTGGTCCCCCCACCAACCACCTCGATGGCCCTCGGGTCGCCCCGCGACAGATGAGCTTCAACGCTGATCGTGAAGCTGCGATAGCTCAGATTGATGGTCAGGAGCCGCGACAGCGCTACTGGTGAGGGAGCGGCCCCCTGGCTCTCAACCGGCTGGGGGAGCACCGGCTCTGTCGCTGGTCTTGACGTCACGGCCAGGACGATTGCCGGGAAAAGGACAATTCCGATGAGAGCGGCCGCCGAGGTGACGTTCCAGAACCGACGGCGGCGCCCAGCAGCCACGACCTACGCGTGCGTGATGTAGACGAAGAAGTGCGCGATCATTGCGCCGAATACCGTCATCACCAGAACCGCCACCCACCATCTGCCTGTCACGGCGGCGTTCACGTGCTGGCCGATGGTTGGTTTCCTTAGCCACGTGGAAACCAGATCTGTGAGCGAAACGAAAAGCAGGATCACGAAAATTACAGCGACAAGAACCTTGAATCCATTGGTGCTGAAAAGCTGGTCGACCGGGCTCATTTGCTCGGGAACCAGAGCCAGTTGCTGATCATGAAACCAATCGAGGCGGCCGTTGCTGCCGCGAGCGGGAACTGATGATAGGCGGCGCATCGGACGTAGCTCGTAACCGGCGGAGGGACGCTGCCGTTGGCTACCGACCAGGTTTCATAGCCGAGCAGTAGAGCGGCGACGGCCAGAAACAGAACGAGGAGTATGCCGAGTCCGGTACTCGACTTTGCCGGCGCCGCGACGTTGAGTCCCGCCCGGACGTGGCGGCGGAACCAGGCCACTCCTCGGCCGGCCAGGAACCCGGCCACGGTGATGCCGGCCAAAAAATAGCCAGGTGTCGAGTCCAACTGCTCGTGCTTGAGGCACGCATTTACGTCGGCAGACCTCAGGGCGCTCACGGCAAGCCAGAAAAGAACTGCGACCACGACGAAACCGGCAAGATGGGCCAGGAGTTCGATCCGTCGCCACTGCTCCGCCTTGGCCTGAATATGCGACGCCAACCGCTTGTGGACTGGCGCGCGCCTCGTGCCCGACCCGGTCATTTGCTCGTGAATGGCCATCTACTTCCAAACCGCGCAGCCGACGCCGAAGCCAATCACTCCGGCCAGCGGTACGAGCCAGTCCAGGCTCAGGAAGCGGGGGTACCTGGTCGTGAATCGTGTCATCCGGGCGGCAACCCAGTCGATGAAGAGGGCCAGCGCGAGAGCGGCCACCGCATACGCGGCAAATCCAGAGGCCGCAGTCGAGATCGCGTCAATGGGCGCTTTGCCCGATGCGATCCGCCACGCGGACCATGCCACGGCAAGGACGATGCCACCGACGATCAGGGGCCAGGCGATGACGCGGCCAAGGGTCATCATGGTCCGACCTCCCAGCGTTCAGAGGGACGGAAGTTGGGACGCATGATCTGCGGTGTTAAGCCGCTTGTCAAGCGGGCCTCGCCCTTCGCCGAATGCGTCAGACGGAACGGCGCTCCACGCGACGACCTATCGACGTCAATACCTCGTAGCTGATCGTGCTCGACCATTCGGCAACCTCTTCGGCGGTGATCGACTGGTCGCCGTCGCGGCCGATCAGCGTCGCCGCGTCGCCCACCTCGACGCCGGGGACGTCGCTGACGTCGAGCGTGATCGCGTCCATGCTCACCATCCCGATGAGCGGCGCGCGCCGGCCGCGGACCAGGACGTGCCCGCGGTTCGCGCGAGCGCGGTGGACGCCGTCCGCATAACCGATGGCGACCGTCGCCACGCGCGTCGGCCCAGGCGCACGCCATGTCGCCCCGTAGCCGACAGTCGCTCCAGTCTCCACCGTTTTCAGGTGCGTGATGCTCGACCGCACCGCCACCGCCGGCTCCGTGCCCGGCCACTCGCAGCCGTAGATGGCGATGCCGCAGCGCACGGCGTCGAGCGCGAAGTCGGGGTGGTTCAGCGCGCCGGCGGAGTTGCAGGCGTGGCGCATGCCCGGCCCGACCTCGAACCGCGCAACCGTTTCGACGAACAGGTCGAACTGGCGCTGCGTCATTTCGGCGTCGGATCCAGACGAGGCGAAGTGCGTCCACGTCCCGGCCAGGCGTGTGCCACGCGCTTCGTCGATGAGCTGCGCGAGAGCCGGCGCCTCCTCAGGGGCGCATCCGAAGCGGCCCATGCCGGTGTCGATCTTGAGGTGAATCGGGACTGGCCGCCCTGACGTGCCGAGCGCCTCCGCCAGCTCGCGGCTCGAGACCGCGATGCTGCATCCGCTCGCGGCCGCAGTCCTCGCCTGCGCGGGCAGCAGCCCTCCCATGACCAGGATCTGCTCGTGGTCGACGAGGCCGCGGAGCTGCTCCGCCTCGTCGAGCGTCGCGACCGCGAGGCCGGTGGCGCCGCCCTCGAGCGCGGCGTGCGCGACCGGCACTGCGCCGTGCCCGTAGCCGTTGGCCTTGACGACGGCGAAGAGCCGCGTGCCCCTCGGCAGGTGACCGAGGATTCGGGCGCAGTTGGCGCTGATCGCGCCCAGGTCGACCTCAGCCCAGCGGAGCGAGCTGCTCAGAGCCCGCCCTGGCGCAGCACGTTCATGACCAGCGGGATCTCTGGCAGAAGGTCGCTCGCCAGGAGTCCCGAGTCGCCGATCCGCTCCGCGATCTGGCGGCCCGCCGCGGCGTGGATGTAGACGCCAGTCACCGCGGCGGTGAAGGGCTCGGAGCCCTGCGCCATCAGGCCGCCGATGATCCCCGACAAAACGTCGCCCGTGCCGCCGCTGGCCAGGGCCGGCACCTCGTGAGGGTCTTCGCTGATGCGGCCGTCAGCGTGGGCGACCACCGTGTGCGCGCCCTTCAGCACGACGACCGCGCCCCACTCCCTGGCCGCCCTGCGCGCGGCCGCCGGCCGATCCGCGTTGATCGCGTCCGCTGTCTTGCCCGTCAATCGCGCCAGCTCGCCCGGGTGCGGCGTCAAGACGCGCCTGGCGCCGAGCTTGCCCTTCGAGCGCGGGGAGTCGGCGAGCGCGTTGAGCCCGTCGGCGTCGATCACCAGCGGGCAGCGCGCGTGGAGCGCGAGGTCGACGACGAGCCGCCAGGTCGAGCTGTCACGTCCAAGGCCCGGGCCGATGACGCCGACCGCGGCGGATTCCAGGTGGCGGAGGATCGAGTCGTAGGCGGCGTGGCCGACGGCGCCGGGCGCCACCTCCGGCACGGGCGTCGCCATGACCTCGGTGCATTTCGTGGCGAGGATGGGGTAGATCGTGGCCGCGACCAGGAGCCGCACGAGACCCGCGCCGGTGCGCGCAGCCGCCGTCGCCGAGAGGTAAGCCGCGCCGGTGAGGCCGAGGCTTCCCGCGAGCACGATCGCGGTGCCGAAGGTCCCCTTGTGCGCGTCTTTCGGGCGGGTGGGGATCAGGACGGCGTCTGGCGCCGGCAGCATCGGCGGGCCGGCGTCGGGGATCTCGAGGTGCGCCGTCGCCACTGCGAGGCGGCTGTGGTGGGTGATGCTGACCTCGAGCTGGGCGCCGCGGTGGTTGCCCAGGAGGCGGGCGCGCGGCGCGCCGTTGGGCCCCGGCAGCACCTCGATACGCCGGCGCGGAAAGCAGATGCCCGTGCCGTCGAAGCACTTGATCACCGCTTCCTTGGCCGCCCAGCGGCCCGCCAGCCGCTCGTCGTCGCCGTTGCAGTAGACGAGCTCCGCAGGCGTGTAGACCTTGTTGAGAAAGCCAGGGCCGGAGCGCCTTACGGCAAGCGCGATCCGGTCGACCGAGACGGCGTCGACGCCGATGCGTTGCACATCACTCATTGTGCCGCGATGGGGGGTTTGGACCTGCCCCTCCGGCCCTCCGGGCCACCTCCCCATGAATGGGGAGGACAAGAGGCTCCCCCTACTCGACTGTTACGGATTTGGCCAGGTTTCTGGGTTGGTCGACGTTCTGCCCGAGCTTGACCCCGATGTCGTAGGCGAACAGCTGCAGCATCACGGTGTTGAGGATGACGGAGGCCGCCTCCTCCACCGCGGGCATCTCGAAGATGTCGGTGGCCACGCCGTCCAGGGTGTGATCCCCTTCCGTCACCAGCGCCAGCACCGGTGCGCTGCGGGCGACGATCTCGTGGACGTTGCTCACCATCTTGTCCTTTGTCGCGCTGGCCGTGCAGATCGCGACCACCGGGAACTGGTCGTCCAGCAGTGCGATGGGCCCGTGCTTGAGGAGTCCGCCAGAGGTGCCCTCGGCGTGGACGTATGAGATCTCCTTCAGCTTGAGCGCTCCCTCGAGCGCGACCGGGTAGCCGAGACCGCGACCCGCGTACAGGAAGTTGCGGTAGCCGCTGTACCTGTGCGCGAGCTTCTCGATCTCCTTGTCGCGGGCGAGGATGCCGCGGACCTGCTCGGGCAGCCCGCGCAGCGTCTCGACCAGCTCCTGCCTGCGCTCGAGCGAGACGCGTCCGTGGACGGTCGCGAGGCGAAGCGCAAGCAGATACAGGCTGACCGTGTGCGCGAGCAGCGTCTTGGTGGACGCCACCCCGATCTCAGGGCCGGAGTGCAGGTAAATAGCGCCGTCGGCATCGCGGGCGGCGGAGCTGGCGATCACGTTGGTGACCGCGACGCTCAGCGCGCCGCGGGCCTTTACCTGCTGCATCGCGACGAGCGTGTCGGCAGTCTCGCCGGACTGCGTGATGACGACGTTGAGCGTGTTGTCGCCCAGCGTCGGCCTGCGATAACGAAACTCGGACGCGTCCTCGGCGCGGGCTGGGATGCCGGCCCAGTCCTCGATGACGTACTCGCCGATCATCGCGGCGTGAAGGGACGTGCCCATGCCGAGCAGCAGGACGTCTTTGATCTTGCGCAGCTGCTCGTCCGGGATGTCGAACTCGCGGAACGAAACCTCACCGTCGTCTGAAAGCCTTCCGCGCACAGCGTTGGCGACGGCCTCGGGCGACTCGTGGATCTCCTTGAGCATGAAATGGGCGAACCCGCCTTTCTGCGCCTGCGCCACGTCCCAGTCGACGTGCACGATCTTCGACTTCACAGTCACACCGTCGAGCGTCGAAACCTCGGCGCCCAGGGGAGTGACCGCGGCCACCTCGCCCTCGCCGAGGACCAGCACGCGCTTGGTGTACGGGATGATCGCCGTGATGTCCGACGCGATGTAGTACTCGTCGTCACCCAGGCCGACGACGAGGGGCGCGTTGAGCCGCGCCCCGACCAGCAGCTCTGGGTCGTCGCTGGAGAACATGGCCAGCGCGTACGCGCCCTTGATGCGCTTGAGCGCGGCGCGCACGGCGGCGAGGAAGTCGCCCTTGTAGTACTTCTCGATGAGGTGCGGCACGACCTCGGTGTCGGTCTCCGACGGAAACTCGTGTCCCTCCGCCTGGAGCTCGGCTTTCAACTCGGCGAAGTTCTCGATGATCCCGTTGTGGACCACGAAGATCTTGCCGTGACAGTCGGTGTGCGGGTGGGCGTTGATGTAGGTCGGCTTGCCGTGAGTGGCCCAGCGGGTGTGCCCGATTCCAAGGTGGCCCGAGGGCATGTTCGCCTCGAGCTTCTCGATCAGGGTGTCGACTTTGGCCTCTGACTTGGTGACGCTGGTGTGGATCGCCGCGCCAGGCTTGGGCAGCTCGAGGACGGCCACGCCCGCGGAATCGTAGCCCCTGTACTCCAGGCGCTTCAGGCTCTCCATGAGAATCGGAGTGGCCTCTCGACCGCCGAGGTAGCCGATGATCCCGCACATACCTTTGCTTTGCCAGAACTCCCTGGGCGTGTATTCCCCCCGGGCCAGAAGCTTGAAACGGCTGCAGGGGCCGTCAGGTTACTACTACGGGCCCGGCGAGACGTTCGGATTGGGCGAGATCGAGTACCGGACGGTGGCCGTCTGGACGTCGCCGTTGACACCGTTCGGATATGGGATCTGAACCTGGAAGGTCGCGTCGGACGTGTTCCTGCTCAGGTCCACCGGCGGCAGGACGATGTTGCGCACGCGGGCGAGCACCGCCGGGTCGCCGCTGATCGTCACCAGAAGAGGAGTGATCGTGACGGCGGTCACCCGGTAGCCCTGCGGCGGCGGGTGTGACGGCGGTGAGTCGACAAGCGGAACCGAGGCGCTGGTCGTGCCCGCGAACGCCTCGATGTGCACGTCGGCCGAGGTCACGTCGACGCTAACCTGCGGCGCCGTGCGGACTGTCGTGTCAAGGCTCGTGCTTCCGTTCAGGAGCACAACCGATTGGTTGAGCAGGTTCATCGTGCCCGCCACGCTGGTGAGCGTCACGGCCGCCTTCAGGTTGTTCTCCCAGCTGACCGGCCCGTTGAAATGCACCTTGCACGGGTCAGGACTGGGCGCGCCCGGGCACGTGACGCGCGTCTTGGTGGGGTCGATGCTCCATCCGGCGGCCGCTCGCGCATTGACCTGGATGGGCAGCTCGCGGACCTGCATGGTGTCGATCTGCACGACGATCGGCGGCGGCTGCACCACCTGGACCCGGAGGTCGGTCGAGTGGGCGACGACGCTCAGCCTCACTGCTGAGCCCGGGAGCGCGTGGGTGGCGTCGACCGAGGCGAAGAGGTTGCCGGAGTTGACCTTGGCGATCACGTCGGCCAGGCCCTGGTAGGTCACGTCGACCTGGCCTGGCGGGTTGATGATGATGATGTTGGGCGGTACGGTGTAGTTCAGGCCGACCTTGAGGTCTTTCTGCGTCGGCGGGTTCTGTGAAAACGCGACGGCTCCCAGCATCAACACGGCAAGGCCGAGCGCGAGCAGCTTGATGCGCCAGTCGTCCGTGATAAGGCCCCAGCTCACCTGCGAAACCTCAGGAAGCCGTTGCCGTTGGAGGAGGGAACCTTCAGCGCCACGCGGCGCCGGAGGCTGTCGGCGTCGAGGTTGCGACTGATCTGTCCCTCTTCGATCACCGAGATGTTCCCCGTCTCCTCGGAGACCACCAGCACCAGCGCGTCGGAGGCCAGCGACAATCCAAGGGCCGCGCGGTGGCGCGTCCCGAGACGCTCCTTGACCGTGCCCTCCTCGGGAAGAGGCAGCAGGCAACCAGCGGCCACGATCTTGTTTCCCCTGACGATCACCGCGCCGTCGTGCAGGGGAGAGTTCGGGTAGAAGATCGACTGGAGCATCTCGGCCGAGACCTCTCCATTGATTCGCACCCCGGTGGCGGCGTAGTCCTCCAGCCCGACGTCGCGCTCGAATGCGATCAGTGCGCCGGTCCTCTTCATGCTGAGGCGCTCGGTGGCGCGGATGGCTTCAGAGATCGCCTGGTTGTACTGTCGCGGGCTGAATCGCGAGAGCGGCCGGCCGATGTGGCCGATGCGGCCAACCTGATCGAACGCGCGACGCAGCTCGGGCTGGAATATGACGATGACCGCGATGATGATGAAGAACGTCGCGTTTCGGAACAGCCAGGAAAGAAGGATGAGGTTGAAGGTCGTCGAGAGCACGCCGACGACCGCGAGCAGGATCAAGCCGACGAGGATCTGCGTGCCCTGCGTGCCGCGGAGCAGCCGCAGCAGCTGGTAGAGGACGAAGCCGACCAGCGCGACGTCGATGACCTCGACGGGACCGAGGTGCCGGGCCACCTCCGCCAGCTGGGACCCGAACTGGTTGATGAAATTGATCACGTCGCGAACAGCTCCGCGAGGAGCGCCATCTGCGCGTAGAGGCGGTTGCCCGCTTGCTGGAACACGACCGACCGCGGGCCGTCGATGACATCGTCGGCGACCTCTTCACCGCGATGCGCGGGCAGGCAGTGCATGAACACGGCGCCGGGCGCCGCATCCATCACCTCCGCGTCAACCTGGTACTCCATGAAGGCACGCCGCCGAACCTCGCGCTCGGACTCCTGGCCCATCGATGCCCACACGTCCGTGTAGATGGCCGTTGCTCCGTCGGTTGCGTTGATGTCGTTCGTGACCGTGATCTTGGGGGTTCCAGAGTCGATGCTACGAGCCCGCTCGATGACGGCCGCCGCCGGTTCGTATCCAGCTGGCGTGATCACGGTCAGGTTCAGGTTCGTGAGCGCCGCGGCCTCGATGAGCGAGTTGGCGACGTTGTTGCCGTCGCCGATGTAGACGAGGTGCTGCTCGGACAGCGTGCCGCCGACCTCCTCGAGCGTCATGAGATCGGCCAGCACCTGGCAGGGATGCGAGCGGTCGGTCAGGCCGTTGACCACTGGTTTCTCGGACGCTTCCGACAGCTGGAGCAGGTCCTCATGGGAACGCAAACGCGCGACGACGCCGTCGACGTAACAGTCGAGGACGCGCGCGGCGTCGGGGATCGTCTCGCGCACGCCCAGCTGGACATCGTTCTCGGTCAGCGTGGTCGTCGAGCCTCCCAGCCGGGCGATGCCGACCTCGAACGAGACGCGCGTGCGGTGCGACGGCTTCTGGAAGAGCATCGCGACGTGGCGCCCTTCCAGGGGGCGCTCCGACCACCGGCCGCCCTTGATGGCGTGCGCCAGGTCCAGCACCCCGCGAAGCTGAGTTCGGTCGAGGTCGGCCACGTCGATGAAGTCGCGCCCCTTCAGCGATTTCACTGGAGCGATCATGATCGCCTCTTGCCGGGCGCGCGCAAGGCGCGCTTGCAAAAATTAGAGTCGCGGTTCGATGAGCTCCCCGGCCACGACCGGCGAGATCGCCAGGTCGCGCAGGGAATCGAACTCGGGCAACCGGCTGCGCAGCTTGGCGTCGTCGCGCAGCTTCAGGATCAGGTCCCGGCAGGCGGCGGGCTCGAGGCCGAAGACGGCGGGCTTGAAGCTGAGCGGCGGCTCGTTCTTGAGCTGGATGGTCAGGAGGTCCGTCAGCCGGACCTGCGGCCAGGAGCCCGGCTCGGACAGGGTCACCGCGCCCATGGCGGTCCAGACGGCCCGCATCTCGTGGCGTTCCTGGATCACGAGCAGGCGGTCGCGGAAGAAGCCGAGCCTGGCCGGCGGCCAGCTCTTGAGCTTGAGGGCCGCCCTGCCAGCGAGGACCACCCCGCCCAGCGCCCCGACGCCCAGAGCGACTCCGGCCACCGCGCCCTCCGGCAGGTTGAACGCGCCGACCGCGAGGGCCCCGAAGACGACCGCCCAGGCAACCCCGGCGATGCAGAACGTGACGGTCGATCGCGGCGATCGAACGTAGATCAGGCTCGCCCCACCACCACCGAGTAGTGTATTCCCGAGCATGGTGCGCGACATGAAGGCCGAACGAGCCGAAATGGACCGCGCTGCTCGCGGGAAGACGATCCTCACGAACTTCGAGCAGACGTGTGCTTCATTCCCAGACTTCGACGCGCTCAAGTGGAAGGACGCATCCGGGACCTGGCATGGCCTGACCTGGAGCCAGTACCGAGACGAGGTGCGCAAGGTCACGGCCGGCCTGAAGGCTTTTGGCTTCCAGCCCGGCGAGTTCGCGGCCATCATGGCGCGCAACCGGCCGGAGCACCTGATCGCCGACCTGGGGGTGCTTCATGCGCTCGGGACGCCGGTCAGCCTCTACAACACGCTGGCCCCGGAGCAGGTGCAGTACATCGCGGCGCACTGCGAGGCGGTGGTCGCATTTGTCGAAGATGCGGGATTCCTCGCCAAGTTCCTGGCCGTGTGGTCGGAGCTGCCCAGCCTGCGCACGATCGTGGTCATGAACCCGGTGGATGTGTCTCTGTCGGATCGGGTCATCAGCTGGGACTCGCTGATGGAGC
>Ga0209648_10005318_pt1 | contig 11010 bp, 9 predicted proteins | sample GraSoi2013_115cm_FD_185830 | JGI IMG/M metagenome (GOLD analysis project Ga0209648, IMG submission 185830) | Grasslands soil microbial communities from the Angelo Coastal Reserve, California, USA - Sample 9_17_2013_115cm (SPAdes) (version 2) | ecosystem: Environmental > Terrestrial > Soil >...
CGGCACGGCCGGAAACCTGATGGCATCGACATGAATCCCTTCCTCGCGAACCGCGAGGGCGAGTTGCTCTGCCTTCGCCTCGTCGCCGAGCCAGATCGGGACGATCGGCGTCTCGGTGGCCACCAGCTTGTAATTCAACTCCGCCATGCGCTTGACGAAATAGCGCTGATTGTCCCACAGCCGCTGCCGGTGCGCGCTTTACCATGGTCTCCCACCTTACCCCATTTTGCCTCGTGCAAGCTCGCCCCACCATGCCGTGAACGCGCGCGCACCGACGCAGCGCAAGAGCCCGAGTAAGAGCGCGATCCCGGAAGTCGTCGTTTGCGTCCAGCCTCCGGAGCGGTTAGACCGCTGATGAGCGAGAGCGCGAGCGGGCGAAGCGAGGTTGAATGACGCGCCGCCTTCCTCCCCCATGGCGCGCCGAGAAATTTTCCGGCGGCTACGTGGTGCGGGACGCGCACGGTTTTCCCTTGGCATAATGTCTATGGTCGCTCGACCGAGGCCGAAGCCATAGAGGCAAAGCAAATGACTATGGATGAAGCGAGACGTGTCGCCTCCAACATCGCGAAGCTACCGGACATGTTGAAGCGAGGGGAATAAGCCGTTTGACGGGGCCGCTGTCGGATGTGGCCTTGACCTGCGGCTTCGCCAATCAAAGTCACCTGACCCGGGTCTTCACCCGCATGGTCGGCGTAAGTCCAGGCGCTTGGCGTCGAGCGCTCGACGAATAGCGAGTGTAGCCGGCCTTTTGATCGGCCGAAGGACTGGACTGGCTGGCTGGGGCGGGAGGACTCGAACCTCCGAATTCGTAAGGCGGCCGTACCGTCACGGTCATGGTGACGATTCTCTTTGCCCTTGTATCGATCTTGGTTCTCCGTTTTCGCACCCGCGCCGCGCTCGAGCTGTGCACGAGCGAGCTAGGCAGCCAACCACGCCCCGCGTCCTACCGGTGCGAAGACGGCACCTAGACGCGGCCGCCGCGAGTTCGACCGTAGCGATGTGTCAGCTCTGTCGCGACATCAGATCCGATGTCGCCGCCCGCAGTATCTCGTAGGTGAGTTCAGGCTCGTTGACCGCGCGGGCGAGGACAAGCGCACCGACCATTTCCGCGAACGCCGCAATCGCACGCTTCCGCTTTTCGGCCTTCGTCCTTCCCGGCGCAACATCGGCCAGGATGGCGATAAACCTTTCGAAGCTCTCGGCGAAGACGCGTCGCACCGACTTGCGCTGACGCGAGGCCTCACTCCCGAGCGCGGCGAAAAGACAGCTCGAACCAGGCGACGAGAACCGCTCCTCCGAAAGATAGTTCTTCACGAGAGCCGCGAATGCGTCGTCGCCGGCGCCATCCGCGATCTTCCTCCAGCGCTTGAGGGCGCGTTCGACCGCGCGGTTGCTCGCCTCCTCGGCGAGGTGATCCTTCGATTCGAAATGGCCGTAGAAGCCTCCGTGTGTCAGCCCGGCTTCCTTCATGAGATCCGCGACGCCGATCCCGTCGAAGCCCTTTTCGCGGAACAGCCGCGAAGCGACGTCGACGATCCTCTCGCGATTCGCGGCGGCCTCTTCCCGGCTTACCTTCATGTCCTTTTTCTCGTTCCGGATGCTCTTGACCTCTTATATGATGCATGACATATAAAATCAAGATTGATGATGGCCATCATTTTACATTTTGGAGCAACCCTCGAAAACGTAAGGGCAGCGGATGATCTCCTCGATGCTTGTCGGCGGCCTCCGCCGGCGCGACATCCACTATGGCTGGGTTGTCGTCGGCGTGACGTTTCTCACCATGCTGGTCACCGCGGGCGCGCTCGGCGCCCCCGGCATCCTGATGGTGCCGCTGGAGAAGGAGTTCGGCTGGGACACCGCCGAAATCTCTTCCGCGATGGCGCTGCGGTTCGTGCTGTTCGGGCTAATGGCGCCATTCGCGGCCGTGTTCCTCAACCGGTTGGGCGTGAGGCGCATGGCGATCATCGCACTTGGGACGATCATCTTCGGCTTGGCGGTCTCCCTCTTCATGCGAGAGGTCTGGCAACTCGTGGCGCTATGGGGCGTTCTGCTCGGCGTCGGCTCGGGACTGACCGCGATGGTGCTTGGCGCCACGGTCGCGACGAGATGGTTCGCGCAACGCCGGGGCCTGGTCATGGGGGTCCTCTCGGCGACCAACGCCACCGGCCAACTGATCTTTCAGCCCATATTCGCGCACGTCACCGTGTCCTTCGGCTGGCGTTCGACGGTGTCTCTCATCTGCGCCATGCTCGCGGTCGCCGGCGTCGCGGTCCTCCTGTTGATGCGCGACCGGCCGTCCGACGTCGGTCTGCCGCTCTATGGCGAAAAGGACGTCACGCCCGCGCCCGCGCAGCAGTCCGGACTTGTTTTGCTCCTCGCTTCCCCCCTGATGATTTTGCGGGACGCCGCGCGCGTTCCCGTCTTCTGGGTTCTCTTCGGATCGTTCTTCGTTTGCGGCGCAAGCACTGCCGGGCTCATTCAGACCCATTTCGTGACACTCTGTGGGGACTATGGCATCATGCCGGTGGGCGCCGCCAGCGTGCTCGCGATGATGGGAGCTTTCGACCTTCTCGGAACGGTGGGGTCGGGCTGGCTCTCCGACCGGTATGACAACCGCTGGCTCCTGTTCTGGTACTATGGACTGCGCGGGCTCTCGCTCATCTATCTGCCGTTCACCGGCTTCACTTTCTACGGCTTGGCGCTGTTCGCGGTCTTCTACGGCCTGGATTGGCTGGCCACTGTCCCGCCAACCCTCAAACTCACCATTGAACGCTTCCGACCGGAGCGCGCGAACGTCGTCTTCGGATGGATGTTCACCGGTCACCAGCTTGGCTCGGCGGCAGTGGCCTACGGAGCGGGACTGAGCCGCACGGCGTACGCGAGCTACCTGCCTGCGTTCTTCATCTCGGGTGCGCTGTGCCTCTTGGCGGCGCTGCTGGTGCTGTCGATCGCGAAGCCGAAACCGCGCGGGCTGCAGCCGCAGCCGGCGTAAGACACTTGCGGACCGGCGGCGGGCTATCGCCGTCGTCGAGCTCGTTGTCCCTACCGCAAACCTAAAACGGCTGACCGCGACCGCGAATCGGCTGATACTCGCTGCCGATGAGCGATCTTTGCAGGTTGATCTGGTGCGCCTTGATCGGACTGTTCCGGCCGCGGGCTGCGCTGGAAGCCGAGATCCTTGTCCTTCGACATCAACTCAACGTGCTGCGACGCAAATCCCCAAAGCGGGTGGTGTTCGGTAACGTTGACCGCCTAGTGTTTACCGCGCTTTATCGCGTAGCTCCTGGAGTATTGGACGCGCTGAAAATTCTCAAGCCCCAGACGGTGATCCGCTGGCACCATGCTGGGTTCCGAGCCTATTGGCGCTGGAAATCACGACCGCGCGGCGGCCGGCCAAAGACACCGGCGGACATTCGCCAGCTCATTCGCGACATGAGCATCGCGAACCCGCTTTGGGGAGCACCGCGGATCCACGGCGAACTGCTCAAGCTTGGCATCGATGTCGGGCAGACCACCGTGGCAAAATACATGGCGAGGAGAAGGCAGCCACCGTCGCAGGGCTGGAAGACTTTTCTGCGCAATCATGCCGACGGCATCACCTCGATGGACTTGTTCGTAGTCCCGACGATCTCGTTTCGGCTGTTGTATGGATTCTGATTTTGCAGCATTCTCGGCGCGAGCTTCTGTGGCTGGGGGTGACCGCGCGCCCGAGCGCCCATTGGATCGCGCGTCAACTGACTGAGGCTTACGGTTGGCAACAGGCGCCACGGTATATCGTTCGTGATCGGGATTGCGTTTATGGCGCTGTCGTCGTCCGGCGGCTTCGCGCAATGGGCATACGGGATCGGCCGATTGCGCCACGTTCGCCATGGCAGAACGGATATTCGGAGAGGCTCATCGGTTCGATCCGGCGGGATTGTCTTGACCATGTCGTTGTATTCGGCGAACGACATCTCCGCCATCTGCTCAATTCGTACCAAAAATATTACAACGAAGCTCGGACGCACCTATCGCTGCACAAGGACGCGCCGATCCCACGCCCTGTGCAGACTGTCGGTCGCACGCTAGCGATGCCAGTTCTGGGTGGACTGCACCATCAATATTTTAGAGCGTAGGTTTTCGACAGGGACAGGGGACCCATCGCCATCGGCCAGAGCTACGGTAGCAATAGAAACGCCAAGCGCTGTGCGCATGCGAATGCCCCCCTCAACCTAGACGTAGTCCCCACTCGATTTCAATCGCATGCAATTAGTACGGAATGAAGGCAATCGCCTTGCAGCCATGGGCATCGAGTGACACGCGCTTAGCTAAGCTCCCGGCTAATTCGCTCCACGCACCCACCCCGACACCTAATATTCACTGCGGTTCTCTTGTCAAAGATAGAGCGCATGGCGCGGCCTCGCTCAGCACTTGCTTGCTCGGGGTGCGAACCCGCCTGGCCGGTCGTCAAGACTTTTTTCCACAAAAGGGAGTCAAAAGATTGCGGATGAGCAATTTTATACAGACGCGAGTTGGCCCATTCCGCTAGGTTCGGTGGCCAGCGTCGGGGCCGGGGGAGGCTGCCAGAGGCGTCCTACAATGCCAACTCCCGAGTATTTCCGCCGACAAGCCGACATCTGCCTGCGCCTATCCTTGATCGCCTCCGATGACGAAGTGTCGAGCCGATTGATAGTCATGGCGCAGAATTACAAGGCCACGGCCAACGCGGTCGAGGCTGAGTCAAAGTCACCGCTGACCGAAATGGTCATCCACAGTGTTTCGCCTGATCGCGAAACAAACCAATCTTAGGCGCTGTCCTGATTCCGAGTTTTCTGTCGTAATTTTACCTAATACTGGGCGTAGGCTTTTATCTATCACCGACAGCGGCACAACAGCGGCCGGGCGATCTTGTATATTGGCGCGCGGGCGCATCAAATTCCGCAGTTCAAGGCGGTGATCGAACGCATGGGGGCGCGCTTCCTGCATCACGACGGAGGGATCGAGCACAGCGCAACGCTCATGCCCGGCCTCGTCAGCAGGGCCGACCACTTGTTCTTCCCGATCGACTGCATCAGCCACGATGCCGCGGCGGCCGTCAAACGGCTTTGCCAGCAGTTAGAAAAGCCGTACCAGCCGTTGCGAACCGCAAGCCTGGCGACCCTCGTATCGGCGCTCGCGAGGATGTCGCGCGGCGGCGAGACCACAATCGCGGCGGAATAGCGGCGACCGTAAATTGGTGGATAGTCTGAAAGCGCTTGACCCTGAATGGCCGATTAGAGAAGCGGACATCGGCAAGGCCTTCCAATATCCCCGTTTGTGCAGAGTAGAGAGCGCGGACGCCATCACAGCCTATGGCGATTCCCGACGCTCGCCATTCATCATCGAAACCGGTGGAACAGCAGCGCATACCACCGCCATCGTGGTGACGCCGGACTGAAAGTGGAGCTTTACCGCTCCCGCTTTCACCTGCTAGTTTCCGCGACTCGCAGTGTGCCGTAAGTGCGCTGCGCGGGCTGAAAGGGCGCTTCCGGCTCGAACGTTCTGAAAACACACATTGCTCAGGCGCGGCGTTTGCCGTGCCGCGTCCGCTAACATGGGGCGCCGACATGCTTCGCTTTGTCCAACTGGTTACTGCCGCCGCACTCATCGCAGGCGTGCTGCAGCCGCCACATGCATCCGCACAAGATACGCACCTGACGGTTTTCGCCGCCGCGTCGTTGAAAAACGCGCTCGACGACGTCGACGCCGCCTTCACCGAGGTAACCGGCATCAAGGTGACGGTTAGCTACGAGTCGAGCTCCACACTCGTCAAGCAGATCGATCAGGGCGCACCAGCGGACGTTTTCATCTCCGCCGATCTGCAGTGGATGGATTATGCAAGCGAACACAAGCTGATCAAGCCAGACACCCGCTTCAACCTACTCGGCAACCGACTGGTGCTGATCGCGCCCAAGGTGTCCAAGATTGACAAGGTTGAGATCGGCCAAGGCTTTGATCTCGCCAAGCTCGCTGGTGACGGCCGCATCGCGGTGGCCAACGTGAAGACAGTTCCGGCAGGCCGTTATGCCAAGGCGGCGCTGGAGAAGCTTGATGCTTGGACTGCGGCGGAGCCCAAGCTGGCGCAGGCCGAGAACGTGCGGGCGACGCTCGCTTTGGTGGCGCGCGCCAAAACGCCGGTCGGGATCGTTTACGAGACCGACGCCAAGGTCGAGCCGAAGGTGAAGATTGTCGGCGTGTTTCCCGAGGGCTCCTACCCAGCGGTGACTTATCCGGTGGCCCAGACCGCCGAAAGCAAGAATGCCGCCACCGCAAGCTATCTCACTTTTCTGCGCACGAACACCGCGAAGGCGATCTTTGACAAATACGGCTTCAGCTATCTGATCAAGCCAGGGTCATAGATGCTATCCAAGGCTATGTTTGGTAATCTTAACCAGCTTGTGCAGACTCATCCGGCCGCAACAGGCATCGAGATCGAGGAAGCGGCGACCAATATGCCTCTGCCTCTGCATCCCGGCGCGGAACGCCATTATCGCGAAATTGGCCTCATCAAGTAGCTGTATGCCGAGTTCAATAGTACTCTGAGCTTTTCTGAGAGGGCGCAACCATTGACGGAGGAATCGCTTTCCGAGGCTACGGAGGAATCGCTTTCCGAGGCTAATGAGGGTAGGGGACGATTCGGGCTTCGGAGCCGCCTTCTGTTCGCCTTTGCCGGCATCAGCATGTTTGCAGTGGTGGCGGGGCTGACCGGTCAATACGCCTTTAACGAAGTTAGGAAAGCGCTCGATCGCACGGGAAAGACCATACCTCCCGCGCTGGCCGCAGTGGAGTTGGCGCGCGAGAGCGAGCAAGTTTTGGCGGTCGGACCGCGCATGTTGAGCGCCCGAACCGACGATGAAGTCAAAAGGCGTTCGATGACGGCATCGGATGGTCTGATGAACATCGGGCGACTTGTCGATGAGTTGCGCGCTGCAATCGTCGATCCGCTGGATTTGGAACGGTTGGCGTCCTATGTGCCGAAGCTGCGTAGCAGTCTCTCCCAACTCGAGGTTGTCGCGAGCGAGCGTGTGCAGGCTGCCATCCGCAGAGAGAAGCTGATCAATGATACCTTTGCCGCCTATCACGAATTCAGAACGGCGTGGGGTCAACATTACGCTGAGCTGCAGGGCAATGTGCTTCAGCTCCGCAACAAGATCGACGTGGCATCGAACAGCCAGGAGCGCCAGGCCGCGATCAATCGGTTCGAACTAGCCGTCGCCACTCTGGAGCAGATTGAGCGCGAGGCTAGCGTTGTATTCGAATTCTTGACGCGCGCAGCTCATACCGAAGACGCCAACTTGCTTCAAAGTCAGGCCAGCGACGCGCGACGCTCGGTGGGGGCGCTACAAGGACGAATCGATGATTTAGAGCCCAAGTTCGTCGCGGGTTTGATTGATCCGACGCAGCGCCTGAACTCCATTGTCACCGACGTCAATAGTCTTTTTGTTACTAAGGCAAAAGAAATCGACGCCAACCTTGCCGGTCAGCGCCTCGTGATTGCCAATATTGCATTGGGCGACCAGCTGGCTACCGTGGTCGAGCAGCTTGTTGACCGGGCACGCAGGGATATCGGCACCGCAACGGCGGAGGCATATTCCGTACAGACCTTCGGCGGCACCGTGCAGCTCGGTGTCGTTGCATTGAGTTTGATCAGTTCGGTACTGATTGTCTGGCTCTACGTGGGGCGCAATATCGTGGCGCGTCTTATGAATCTTAGCGGCATCATGACCGCGATCGCCGGCGGCAGTCGAAGCCTTGCGGTTCCCCTTGCGGGCACGGACGAGATTGGGGCGATGGGGTGTGCCGTCGAAGTGTTTCGGCGCAACGCTGTCGATCTCGACCAGCTGCTTGCCGAACGGGCCGAAGCCGCGACCCGCCTTGAAAGGCTCGTCGAAGAAAGAACCGCTGAGCTGGCCGCAGCCCGCGATGCAGCTCAGGAGGCGAGCCAGACCAAATCAAGCTTCCTCGCGAACATGTCGCACGAGTTACGAACGCCGCTGAATGCTATCATCGGTGTCACCGAGATGCTGCAGGAGGATGCCCGAGATCTCAAGCGGGAAGACGAACTTGAGCCGCTCGATCGAGTGGCCCGCGCTGCCCGACATCTGCTCGCCCTGATTAACGACATTCTCGATCTCTCCAAGATCGAGGCCGGGCGGATGGAACTCCACCTCGAGTCCTTCCCAGTCGTGCCGTTGGTCCAGGACGTCGTCAACACCGTAGAGACGCTTGCGGCGAAGAACGCCAACCGGATCGTGGTGGATTGCGATCCCGAAGTCGGCATCATGCATTCGGACCAGATGCGGGTTCGGCAGACGGTACTCAACCTCGTCAGCAACGCCAGCAAGTTCACGGAGCACGGCACGATCACGATCAGCGTACGACAGCAACACGACGCTGGCCGCACGTGGACCACGATCGCGGTCACAGACACCGGCATTGGGATGACGCCGGAGCAAATGGGAAAGCTGTTCCAGGAATTCTCCCAGGCGGACTCCTCGACGACCCGCCAATACGGAGGCACCGGACTCGGGCTCGCCATCAGCAAACGTTTCTGCCAACTGATGGGCGGAGACATTGCTGTCGAGAGTACGCCGGGCCGCGGGTCGACTTTCACCGTCCGCCTGCCGACGATCATCGGGCAGCCTGAGATCGTGGTCGCGCAGGACGGTTCCGCACCTACCCCCTCCATGGCGCCCCTGATCCTCGTCGTCGACGATGATCCGACGGTGCGTGAAGTGATTGGGCGCTTTCTGGAACGAGCAGGCTATTCCGTTGTGACCGCTAGCGGCGGCAAGGAAGGCCTTCGGCTGGCGCAAGAATTACGGCCCGCCGCGATGACACTCGACGTGATGATGCCGGACCTCGACGGCTGGACAGTACTCGCTGCAATGAAAGGAGATCCAACACTGGCGGATATCCCCATCGTCCTGATGACGATCGAGGATGAAAGAAACCGGGGGTACTCGCTCGGAGCCAGCGACTATTTGGTCAAGCCGGTGGAGCGCGATAAGCTGATCGGCGTGTTAAGAAGCATATGCGGGTCCGTCGGCGGCAAGGTGCTTCTGATCGACGATGACGACACGATGCGCCGTGGGATACGTCTCACGCTGGAGCCAGCCGGGTGGGAAGTGACGGAAGCGGAGAACGGTCAAATCGGGCTAGCGCGCTTCGCTGAAGCACGGCCGGACGCGATTATTCTCGATCTCATGATGCCCGAAATGGATGGTTTCGAGTTCCTGGAAGAAATGCGCCGCCGGCCGGAGTGGCCTGACACTCCTGTCGTCGTGGTTACCAGCAAGGACCTGACGGTGGAGGATCGCAATCGCCTAAATGGCGGTGTTGAGCGGATTATCCAAAAGACCGACCGGGATGAAATGCTGCGTGAGGTTTGCGGTGTCTTGACCAAACTACTCAAACGTGGGCGCGCCGAGAAGACGGCAGGAGCTTGAATGAAAATCCTGTATGTCGAGGACAATGAGGACAATGTCTACGTGCTGAAGAACCGGCTGACGCGAGCTGGGCACAGAGTGCTCATCGCCCCGGATGGCGCGCAAGGCGTGACGATGGCGGCTGCCGAGCAGCCCAACCTGATCTTGATGGATTTGAGCCTGCCGGTTGTGCGTGCCGAAAACCTAAATCCGGGCGTATCGGTGATGCAGCCCGCCAACCAGGGCATGCGACACCCTGCGTCCGATCCGCTGAACCGGGCGAGAGACCGGTGCATCATGGCCCAAGTGGATGCCATTCGAGAAGCGGCGTAACGAGCAGGCCGCCGGGGGAAGGCTGTGTGTAGCGGAAACTCAGACTCGCACGTATCGGTGATGCAGTCCGCCGAGGAGCGCCCGTGACGTGATGCTTCCGGTCCGCTGAACCGGGCGCGAGAATGGCGCGTCTTTGTCCAACGATCGGTGCGTTCTCAGATCGTTGTAATAGCGGGCATAGGCTTGCAGAATCCCGCGGAGGTGCGCCTCGCCCAAGGCGATCACATGGTCGACGCACTCGCGTCGGAGCGTTGCGAACGCAGCGCGACGACACGGTTTGGCAGCGGCCGACGTCAATCGATCCAGCTGAGGCCGCAAGTCTGCGCGAGCTTCTGCGTGAGCTGCAGCGGGCGGCGGCATAAAGCGGACACGCGCGAGGTGACTCGATATGGTCCATAAACGCGTGAGCAAGTCATGGCATCGAGTCGGGCGCGTGAGGCCGAGTCCATCTTGATGAGCCAGTGAGCTGCAAAATCTCACCGCTGAGGAAATCTCCGGTAGCATACGACTGCGTGGTGGGCCCGAGAGCGCGCCTGATGACCGCCCCAGGCCAACCTAGCCAGCCGTCGCCCGCCTCCGGCGGTCAATGACCGTCGGCAAGCTTCGACGCAATCTGCGCGACGTGCTTGCCCTGATAGCGGGCGCCGTCGACCCCTACCGCGGAGAGAACCCTGCACCCGGCAAGGATGTTCACGGAGAGCTTGACCCCACGCCCGGAATTAGAGAACGACCAAGACCCAAAGCCGACTCTCAGCGAACTGCTATTCGATCACCGCGTCGGCGCGCGCGAGCACGGATGCCGGCACGTCGAGGCCGAGCGCCTTGGCGGTCTTGAGGTTGATCACCAGGTCGTACTTGGTTGGCGCCTGCACCGGAAGGTCTGCCGGCTTCTCGCCCTTGAGGATGCGATCGACGTAGCCGGCCGCGCGGCGAAACTGGTCGATAATATCAGGCCCATACGAGATCAGGCCGCCGCCGGTGACGAAGAAGCGTTCGAAGTAGACCGCGGGTAGTTTGTGCCGGGCCGCCAGCCTGATGATCAAGTCGCGATGAAATCCCGACATTGTGCTCGCTGTCAGGATCAGACCGCCATTCGAAGCGCGCGCGAAGGCCGCGACGGCGCGCTCGATCTCGTCGGCGTCGCGCATGTTGATCGGGCTCACCTCCACCCCGACCGACGGCGCCGCGGTCTGGATCGCGCCCCACTGGCCGATCCCGGCGGTTATGG
>Ga0209648_10005319_pt1 | contig 11009 bp, 13 predicted proteins | sample GraSoi2013_115cm_FD_185830 | JGI IMG/M metagenome (GOLD analysis project Ga0209648, IMG submission 185830) | Grasslands soil microbial communities from the Angelo Coastal Reserve, California, USA - Sample 9_17_2013_115cm (SPAdes) (version 2) | ecosystem: Environmental > Terrestrial > Soil >...
GGAGAACTTCAAGAATCGCGGAAGCGTCGACTACGATCAGCGGCCTTTCCTCTCGGCGCGCACGGCAACCGCGGGTGCGGGATGCGGCCGGACAGGCTGGCGGCTTGAGAGCCGTTCACGCATTTCGTCAACCGTAGGGCGGTCGACGGTATGACGGAGCTCGCGGAGCAAATAGTCCGAGAGGGACATGCCTTCGAGCGCCGCGCGGGCCTTCAGCTTACGATGCAAATCGGAAGGCATATGTCGGATCTGAACCATAACCGGCATGCGATCAGCATACTTGCATGTGCATCACATGTCAAGAATTGCAGGGTGACGCCGCGCCCTGAGCTACAAGTGCGTCGCCTAGGCCCCGAGATGAGCCTTCAGCTTGGCGACTTCGGCTTCGACCCGGCGAACCGTTTTCGCCAGCTCTGGGAGGCGGCCGATGGCGGCGCTCGACTTGAGCCATTGCCGGTTTTCCACGGCGGGATAGCCGGAATAGAGCGCGCCTGAGGGAACGTCGCCGTGCACGCCGCTTTGCGCCGTGATCGTAGCGCCGTCGCCCACGGTGAGGTGGCCTGCGCAGCCCACCTGTCCCGCGAGAATGCAGTTGTTGCCGATACGCGTCGTGCCCGCGAGGCCCACCTGGCCGCAGAGCAGCGTATTTTCGCCCACGCTGCTCGCGTGGCCGACGAGCACGAGGTCGTCCAGTTTGGCGCCCGAAGCCACGCGCGTCTCGCCGACTGTGGCGCGATCGACGCAGGCGTTGGCCTGGATTTCGACGTCATCGCCGATCACGGCGATCCCAGCCTGCAGCATCTTGTACCAGCGGCCGTCGGGCTGCTTGGCGAAGCCGAAGCCGTCGCCGCCGACGACCACGCCGTTCTGCAAGATGACGCGATGGCCGACGCGGCAGTTCTCGCGCACGATGGAATGCGCGTGCGCGAAGAAGTCATCGCCGATGCGGGCGCCACGATAGATGGCGACGAAGCTGTGCAGGACGGCATTGCGGCCAAGCACGGCGCCTTCATCCACGTAGCAATAGGGACCGATGTGCGCGCCTGGCCCGATTTGCGCCGATGCGGCGATCACCGCCGTGGGGTGAATCGACGGCGCGTAATGCGGCGGCATATGGAAAAATCCAATCGCGCGGGCAAAATCGAGATAGGGGTCGTCCGAGCGCAAAAGCGCAAGCGGCGGCAGGCCCGGCTCGCGCTCCACGGCCAAATCGCGCGTCACCAGCACGGCCGATGCGCGCGTCGCGCGGGCCGCCTGGCGATAACGCGGATTGGACACAAACGTCAGCTCGCCGCTCGCGGCGGAGTCAATTCCCGCGACGCCGCGAATTTCCGTCTGCGCATCGCCTTCGAGCCTGCAACCTAATTTCTGTGCAATCTCTCCCAGTTTCATCCCTCGCTCCCTCGCTTGGCCACAGCGGCGGCCGAATGACGCCGCAATGCCTCTCGGCTCAGAGGCATCTCGCGCCGGCATCACTTTACACCATGCCCAGGGACCGCTCCTCGCCCTCAACCGCGGGCTTCATCTGGAATGTTCACGGGAACGAAATCTTCTGTTCTCGCAAAGTTTCCTTGACAGCCCCGGCTGAGGGGTGTACTCCGTCTCTATAACCCCGCTGTCTGACCGCAAAATTCCGGAGGTGCCTTCAAAATGAAGCTCAAGAGACTTTTGTTTCCGGTTTCGCTGTTCTTCGGGGCCGTGCTGGTTTTGTCGGCCGTAGCAACCTCGTCTGCCGATGACAAGATCGGACCCTTAAAAAAAATAGCCACAATCACCATCCCCGGAGGACTCAACAGTTTCGACATTAGTTGGGTCGATTCCGAGAGCGAGACCTACTACCTTGCGAATCGTACCTCCACCCCCGGGAAGGGACGCATCGTGGTCATCGATGCCGAGCATGACACCTACCGCGGCTCCATTACCGGATTTGTTGGGCAGCAGGGAAGACGCCTCTCCGGTCCAAATGGTGTGGTGGTCATCAATAAACGAGGCAAATTGGGTGCAGGCGAGGGCCATGATCGCAAGGAGCTTTGGGTCGGCGACGGTGTGCTCCCGAAGGGCGAGAGCACCGTCAAAGTTGTCGACCTTGAGACCAACTCCATCGTGGCTAGCATCTCCACACACGGAAATCACCGGGCGGACGAGCTGGCCTACGATCCGGCGGACGAAATCATCTTGATTGCCAACGATGCCGACGTGCCGACTCCATTTGTGACGTTTATCTCCACGGAAACGCGCATGGTGTTGGGGACTCTCTTCTATCCCCAATCCACCGGGGGGATCGAGCAGCCCGTGTGGGATCCGCAGACGCACCGGTTCTATATCTCGATACCCTCTACAGTCCTTAATCCGAATGGAGAGGTCGACGAAATTGATCCCCTCGCGGAGACCGTGACACGAGTCTTCGGGATTACCGATCCGAACTTCGCCGGTCCGGCCGGTCTAGCCCTGTTGCCTGGCCAGCGGCTCATGACGAGCACGGGTGTGGTCTTCGATGCGCGCACAGGCGCCACTCTGGCAGAGATCCCCGGAGTAGCTGGCGACGAGATTTGGTACAACGCGGGAGACGAGCGCGTTTATTTCGGGAATGAGCCGATGTTCGTGGTCGACCCCGAGACCAATAGCGTGGTTACGAGCATCGACGCGGGGGATACCCACTCGATCGCAGCAAATAGCGAAAACAGTCATATCTTTGTGCCCGTCACGGGCGTAGGCGTGGTCGTGTATACCGACGACGAAGATCAAGAGGGGCACAGCGACAAGTAGCATTCAACGCGTGCTTCGCAGCCGGAATCGTCTTCAGAATAGCGGTTGCGCCAAATCGCGGACACGGCGAAGGCGTGGCAGGTCCGAGGCCGGCGGCAAAGCCGCCGCCATTTACACCACAACCTCGGGGGCGGTCTGCCTCAGACAGCCCCCGTGTATCTTGCCAACATCCAAAGGGCATGAAGCGAATACTGAACTCCATAGCGCCACTCATTCTCGGATTCACCTTTATTGTATCGATGGCCACCACTGGCTGTGCGGCTCGCGCCGGCGTGTACGATCCGGAATACCGCGATTATCATCGCTGGCGTGACGACGAAGATCGCGCCTACCACCGTTATTGGGACGACGATCATCCACGCGAGCACTACCGCGAGTAGGGCAGGCTGGATGGCGATGAGCAGCGCGACTACTGGAATTGGGGTCACGGCCATCCCGACGAGGCAGGAACAGAAGCAACCGAGATCGGGACGATAGAGCCCGGCATTTAGCTGCCGGGCTAATCAGTTCGGCGTTGACTTCAGTCGTCCCGGTTCCCTCGGGCAAAATGCGAATTTGACAATCAGGCTTCAATTCCGGCTTGCGCAGATTGGGCTTGCTACTAAAGCGATCACTCGAAGTAGCCGCGCTTGCCGGTTTGGATCAATTCGTAGAGATTCTGGATCTCGCTCTTCAGCCGTGAGTAGTTCCGCCAATCCTTGTACTGCGGGAAGGTCAGCGTCTGCTGAGCCTGCTGCAGCGTCATGCCTTTGCCGGCCGCGTCTTTCACGGTGGCGTACTCATCAGCCAGCATGGACTGCAGCTCCTTGACGTCTTCGCGATGCGCGACGTCGCCGTGGGCGGGCAGGATCACGTCATAATCGTTTCGAGCGGCAACCTTATCAAGCAGCTTGATAAGGTTATCCACCGAAGTCGTGAAGGCCATGTTCGGCATGCTGTGCCGGGTAAACGCACCCGGCGTAAACAGCACGCGATCGTGCGGAAATAGCACGAAGGTATCGCCGGGCTGCTGGCCGGGTCCGAAATACATCAGGCGAATTTCGCGGCCGCCCAGATAGATGCTCATCTGGTTGTCGAACGTGACGTCGGCGAGAATCAGCTTCACTTCGTTGGGATCGTAGTTGTGTTCCTTGAAATAATCCTGCCGCCGGGCCATCTCCTTGGGCTGCGCGAGCTTCATGATCCGCGCGGTTTCCTGCTGGGCCACGAACGTCGCGCCCGCCGCCTGGAACGCGGCGTTCCCGTAAGTGTGGTCGCCGTGGAAATGGCTGTTGATCACCCACCTGATGGGCTTGTCGGTGACTTTGCGGATCAGGGCGAGCAAATCCTGGGCGGCCCGGGGATGTTCGCGGGTATCGATCACCAGCACTCCGGCGTCGGTGACGAGAAAGACGCAGTTGGAGCCGTCGAAATCGTAGAAGAAGTAGAGATCGCTGGCGATCTGCTTGACCACGGCGGGCTGGCCGGTGTGCGGTTCGTAGGATTGCGCGGCAAGGGGCCGCGCGCTGAAAAGTTCGGCGGCCGGCGGCGCGGCGAAACGTCCGCCAGGGGCGGATGCGCTCGCACTCGCTCGAAGAGGCGCGGTGTGCGCGGCGCCCATCGAGAGCGCCGCAAGCGCCCCGGCGGCGATCAGCGCGAACATTCTAGCGACGCCCCCTCCGAGCGCCGCCGGCTCCGGGCTTCGCGAGATTCGATCCGCATACGTCATCGAATTTGCCATGATGGAGATCACCACTCCGACGAGATTCTAGAGCGCCCCGATTTGCGGAACACCGGTGCGATGTTCTCACGAGGCGCCCTCACCGGGTTGCACGCCGGTGGCACTGGCTTACGCGCCAGAGGCTTAAGAGATGCTTAAGTGATGCTTAAGGTAGGCTTAAGACCTACCCCAGCGGGCCCGTGAGTGCGGGCTGGTCAGGGGAAAAACCCTGCAGAAAGAGTGAATCGCGTTGCTCCGTCAGGAGGAAGGGAGCCGGAGCGAAGTTTCGTGTTTCTCATGAGTTCAAGATTGGCAGGATAATTGCCCCTCCTCGCCGGGGACGTGTTGTCGCGGGCTGGTAGCCATCTCTTGATCGACGGCTCGCCTTACGGGCGACACGAAACGACGATGAACCAAAGAAAGCCGAACCAAAGAAAGCTGCCGACGCGCTGGGTTGGAATGATTCTCGCCGGCGCACTGGTATTTGTGCTGCCGAGTTGCGCTTCCGCCGACACACTGACCCAATTTGCGGGTATTGGCTTTTCGGGAGTTTCGGGACCGTTGTTCCTCCAGCCATTCGATCACACACTCGGAACCCTGACTTCTGTCGATGTTACGGTTAACGGACAGATTTCGGCTATAGTACAGACCAATCCGAACCTTGTGCCGATCGATCCTTTCGGCGATATGACTCCCGTGCCCGCGCCCTTTAGTGTGGCGCTGGACCAGAATTTCTTTGGAATATCGAGTCACAGCTTCTTCAGCTTTTTCCAGCCCGCCACCTTTCAACTGAACGGCACCGCCTCGGGGGTGGGAGAAGTGCAGCAACTTACGGCTCCTTTTTTCTATGGGTTTCATTTCGATGCCAATAGCGACTTCCTCGGACAAGCTCCGATTTCGGCGCCAGATCCTCTGATACCTCCGATTTTTGCACTGGGAACGCTGGCCAGCTTCACGGACACGTTCTCGCCGCTAATGGAAGAGTTCATCGTTACGCAGCCGAGCGCCTTTTTTCCACCTGCCGTGAACGGCTCGCTGGCGTCATGGTCGGACGACGGCGCCATAATCGTGCAATACAACTACACGCCTGCGCCTCTGCCCGCACCCGAGCCCTCTTCGCTGCTCTTGCTCGGCACGGGCTTGCTGACTATGGCAGCCGCTTGGCGACTCCGTAGCCCTAGAGTCTAGTCACTTCAATCCTGCTGCCTCCCCGACGCGCGGCGTTCGGCGCGCTGCGAGGGCTGGCCCTGCCAAGAACCAGGCCTCACAGAGGTCACCGAGGCACAGAGATGACTGAGGCGGCTCTAGCGGGAAGATTGAATGCCCTGCAACAGTAGCGCCGGGTTAAAGGGAACAACAGTGCCGGTAATTTTGTCCTTGGCATCGGTCACTACTTTGATCAGCACCATGTTGAAATCCTTGCCCTGACCTTTGATCAGGCCGTAGGGCGATACTTTGTCGCTCACCCAGAAATCACCCGAGCCATCCTTCATGTGATAGTGATCCGCGGTGAACGTGCCGGCGGGAGTAGTCACCGACTCGCTGCCAACCTTGTCGGCTTTATCGCGAATATCGATCGTTTGCTGGGCCTGATTCCCGATCATCTGCGCCGGCATCTCCATGGGCGGCGCTCCGTGCATTTGCATAATTAGCTTGGCGATTGTCGAGTTCGCGGCATCGGAAACCATGAGCATTTTCATGGTCATTTGGCCCATGTGCGAATCAAATGCGGTCTCGAACCAGTAGCCGTCCTTGCCGTTGACCGGCTCTTTGCCCACCACATCGATCTCCACGGTCATTTTGTCTTTGCCGGTGGGTTGGATCTCATACTGCGCGCCGGAACCAACGACGGGATTGAAAATACCGCGCGGCAGAGGGCCCATGGCTCCGCCCAGAGGGCCACCCTGGGCGAATACCGTCGCAGCGAATGCCAGCACGAAGAAGCAGCCGGCGGTCATCGCTTTGAACTTTTTCATATCGCGTACCTTCCTCCTCGAAAATGCAGCTCAACCGAAACTTCGGTAATGGGTCAGTTTGAATTTTCTTGATCGTGACACAAGAGGTCAAAATTCAAACTGACCCACTACCGAAACTTCCATCGGGGCTACGATTCGATGACGATAGCCTCCGTTATATACCCCGCGCCGGGTCTGGGGCGAACCGGATTACTGTTAGTTGCGCAATCACAGCATTTTGTTACTCGCGAAAAAGAGAAACTTTCGCCGCAAGAGGGCGCCCTTTTGGCGGATCGTACCTTTTAGCGCACCTCCTGTCTTGGGCCTTTCGCACTGTTGGTACTCTAGACGGAACAAGCAAAGGAGCGAGGTGACCCATGTTCGACGCTAATAAACTGCCAGACAAACGCACAGCCTTCCAGAGGCTGCTGTGGCAGGGGCTGGGGATGGCGGTTTTCACTTTGTCGATTGTGCACGGCGCATTTGCGCAGAAGGTCACGATGGAGTTCGACCAGAGCGTCGATTTTTCGAAGTACAAGACTTTCGCCATCCGCGACGCCGAATTGAACAGCAAAAATCCCGCGCTGAATAGCGACCTCGTCAAGAAGCAGATCGATGCTGATATCAAACGCGATCTGCAGGCTCGCGGCTTGACCCAGGTTTCCGGGCCGTCCGATCTGAACGTCCGCTATCACTTTGGGGCTGCGCGCAAAACACAGGTGGAGACTTATCCGGCCGGGTGGTACGGCTTGCGGACGCGTGTGGTGAGAGTGCCCTACAGTGAAGGCACCCTGGTGATCGATCTGCGCGATCCGAGCACTCGGGCCCTGGTCTGGCGCTCGATCGCCAGCGAGGAAAAGAGCGATGCCACCAAGATCGAAGGCAAGCTCGACGACATGGTCAAGAAATCCTTCGACAAATATCCGCCCAAGAAATAAACGCGAGTGGTTGGCTAGCCGGTTGCCTAAACGCCGGCCGTCAGAAGATCTCTACTTATCGCCTCTGGCGGGGGCGTCGCCCACGCCGATGGTGTCGGCGTCCTTGAAAAAGCCCGAGGAATCCGACCACACGCAGAAGTCCTCGCGAAGCTCTTCGTATTCACTTCGGGGAGATTTGGGCGCCAGCGTGAAGATGCGCTTTTCACTAGGTCCCCAAGGCTTGGTATAGGTCATGGGGTCGTCGACGGTGATCTGCCATTCGATGTGGTCGCGGTCCACGCGCCGGAATGTCTCCCGCAAGCGCATCTGGTTGCTGTGCACATCGCCCCAGGGATCGAGCCAGGTTCGGTCGTTGAATCCATTGGAATCCACGACGAATGCGTCTCCATCCCATCGGCCCACCGAATATCCGTAATATCTCGGCTCGGGATCGTCGTGAAGTTTGCGGCCGTCGGTCCAGATGTCGCGCCAGGTATGATCCCACTCGAAGAATTCCAGCATTTCGGTGGGGGTCTGAACGAACCTGAATATCTCGCCAAAGATTTGTTGCATGGTGCGCGGGTAACCCGCGGGATCGCACTTGTAGAGGGGATCGTTCCATTCTTTTTCCGGAGCCGCCTTCACGCCCAGCGCCGCGTTGGTCCACGAGCTGCGCGCCTTGCCGAATTTCTCTTGTCCCCGGGCCGTCATGGGAGGGCGATTTTCGGTGATGGCCATTTGCCTGCGCGGAGTGAGCAGCCAGATTCCGTTCAGGTCGTGCGGGTCAAAGGAGTTCACTCTGATGCGCTGGCTTTGGGGCGCCGGAGACCTCGTCGCCGGGGCCGAACCTGAAGTTCCAGGCGTCTGACCCATCAGCGTAGATGACAACGCCAGTGCCGCAATCGCCACAACAGCCAAATTCATCAAACGATCTCGCACCATGGGAGGCTCCCCGCTATCGAGGACTCCACAATACTGCGGTACTCTGCCGGCTGTCATCACGAGGAGTCCGCCGTGGCGGACGACGAGGGATCTGCTTTTTCCGACTGCCATCGTCTACCGACTGCCGCCCTCTACTTGTCCAACTGCCGCAGTTCGTCGAATGATTTCAGGTTTGCCGTGACGCAACCTTGGCTCGAGTGCAGCTTACGGCCATCGGCGAACACCACATCCGCGCAAATTCCGTTGGGCTTGCCGTTCTTCGCCGGCGTGAAGGTAACTGTGACCTGGTCTCCCGGTTTTAGCGACGAGTGCGTCCACCCCAATTCGACCAGGTTGCCCGGATTATTCAGCTCCATGGTCCAAACCACGACGTTTCCTTGGTCATCTTTCACGTCGAAAAGAAGCAGCGTATGAGGATTTTGCCAAGTGAATTGCTCGACGGTGCCTTTCAAGGTCTTTCGCGGCGCATCGTAGTCGTAGCCCACGGCGCCGTGGTGCGCCAGCGCCGAGCCGCATAGCATCGCGACGCCTAGAACCAAACCAAGGCAGGGCGCCCACTTGTGTTTCATTCGATTCTCCCCGGCCGATGCCTAGATGGGCGCTTGCTGTTTACCTTGAACATTGTCGGGAGCCGCGCATTTGGCGAGCGAAAATGGAGTTATACACCCGAAGCAATTTCCCGCGAACCAAATTATCCGCTAGGCTATTTGCCCTGCAAAAAATCCCGCAGCTCGTCACGGCTGAATCCCGCTTCTCTCAGAGAGTGGATGATAGTAGATGTAGTGGCTCCCGGAAACGTGGTCCAGAACAAAACCATTCTGCTCGAGAAATCTAATGAGATCGCGCGGCTTAACGGCGGGAAGCTTGCTCATACTCGAGATCTAAGGAAGCCATGAGTGTATCGTCGTCGGTGGGAATGGGCTCCTGGTGCTTCCTTAAGCTCTCGATATAACCAACGATGGCATCCCTGGCCATTCTCTTCGCTTCGTCCAAAGTGCGTCCATGGGTCACGCATCCAGGCAAGGCAGGAACCACCGCTGTGAACCCTCCCTCGGGTTCAGGACGGAGAACGATGTTGAAATGCCCCCGGTGCTTCGTCATGGACGGCATTGTAACGGAACGCCGGACCGACTTCAATTTGATGGACCCTTTGGCTACCGGGCGGTGCGCGATGCAAGATGCGCGATACAAGAAGATAGCCGCAGTGAAAGGAAGCCGGAATGAGAATTGCTGAGAAGCTTTGGATCTATCTCAAAGGATTGTTCAGAAACGACTCGCTGACCCTCACCTTCAATGAGGTTGCGCAAGCTTCTCATTTTTTCATCGCAGCATGGGCGATCGGAACCAGCGAGGCTATTTGGCGAGGGAATGCCAAATTCTGGGCTTGCCTCGGAGTCGTGCTTTTCGCGGCAGTAAAGGAGTTTTGGTACGACCACACCTACGAATCTCCACAAACCCGTGGCAGCGATCTCGAAGACTTTCTTTTCTACGTTTTGGGAGCTGCCGCCGAGCTGCTGATTCTAATCGGGACAAGATGAATCGGCTGGCCCGGCATTGTTGAGCCACCGGAAGGGCGCCGGTAGTAGCGAGCTTACTTCACCAGGTTCTCGCCGGTTTCGTCGCGATGCTTCTGCTGCGTTCGGCAGGCCCGGGCGCACTTATACACTCGAAAGGGGTCTCGCGCGAACCACTTTGTCCCGATCACCGTAAACTCTCCTACAGCGGGACCTGTTTTCACTGTTTTCATGTTATACGTGCTGGAGCCTCGATTGCTATGGAGGGAAAGTTCCAATGACAAAGAGAGTTTTATTACTGACCGCGATTGCCTTGACGGGCTTCGCTGGCTTTCTCGCGGGCCAAGTTACTACCGAGAAGAAATTGGAGATCGTGAAATACCCGCTACCCGGATCGGAGGATACAGTCGGAGAAGTTGAAACAAAGCAGGCACGCAAGGTATTAGATGACTTCTATCAATCCAATGTACTTCAGATGAGCGCTCAAGCTTCTCCGAGCAACGATGTAGCCGCGAGGGGTCGTCTTATGGCGGACCATTTCATCCAGGTAAGCGAGAGGTTTGGAATAGCAGAGAGACTCACCAAAGCCCAGGTCTTGGCTGATACGGAATCGGGACATATGCATATGGACCGTCTCAAGCATGACCATATTCGCCTGATCGCCTTTGGTGAAAACACGGTTGTCGTGACTGGACACAGTAGCTCGGCCCTGCATTACGACGGCAAAGTCGACACTGCGGATCGAGCGTTTGGAGATACCTGGGTTAAGCTGAATGGACACTGGCAGCAGGTGGAACACTGTGTGGCTAGCGCTCCAAATGGGGTGACCAGAGGCTGGGAATAAGAAGCCCCCAGCGTATAATACGAATCCGGAAGAGGATAGCCTAGGGCCCGGATAGCCTAGGGGCGATACACGCCATTGTGACGCGCCGCAGGCTCAGTCCACCAGGTTCTCGCCGGTTTCGTCGCGATGCTTCTTCAGATATTCCATGAACGGCGTCCCCCCCGTGCCGACCGCGTGCGGGTTCTTCGCATCGGTTTGAGCCTGCCGGAATATGTAAGCGGCGGCATATTCGAGGTGCAATGTCCGAAAGGCCCCCAGCGTCTCCACACACGCATTGAAGGCCGCTGTCAATGATGGCCGGCGGGCCCGCTCGACAAACGGCCGCGCGGGAGCTCGTCCTTCCAGCGATTCGATGAACCCGCGATGGGCCGG
>Ga0209648_10005320_pt1 | contig 11006 bp, 8 predicted proteins | sample GraSoi2013_115cm_FD_185830 | JGI IMG/M metagenome (GOLD analysis project Ga0209648, IMG submission 185830) | Grasslands soil microbial communities from the Angelo Coastal Reserve, California, USA - Sample 9_17_2013_115cm (SPAdes) (version 2) | ecosystem: Environmental > Terrestrial > Soil >...
GCCAATAACGCTCGAACCCGTGGCGATATAGGCGAGCAGCAGGCTCCAGGCAACTGTGGCTCCCAGCCACGGGGGAAGAATCATCGAAGCGTAGGTATAAAGCGAGCCGGGCGAAGCCGAGTAGCGTGCGAACCGGCTGATGCACAACGCCACTAGAAGAATCGCCGCCGTTGCCAGCACATAGGCGAGCCAGGTACCGTTGCCGGCCAAAGCGCAAACGAGTGGAATGGTAGCCGCCGGCGTCGTTGTGGGCGCGATGGTGGAGACGGACTGCGCCAGCGTCTCCATCGGGGAAAGTACCTCGCGGCGCAATCCGTACCCTGCCATCTGCCGCTGCACTTGTGCCGGATTCCCCATGCAGGACCGTTCCTTTTTTCCGCCTAATTCGGCTGCGAATGAAAGCGGCTACCATACTGGTCTTGCGGGTTCGGTGCAAGGTGCAATTGCGGTGGAAGAAACAGCCGTCATAATCCAGATTCAAACGCGCGAAAGCGCCGCTCGAGCTCCCACTGCTGGCCGGCTTTTTCGTTGGACCCGAGAAAATCAGCACAGCGGGAAGAAAATTTATCTGCACCCGGCGAATCCTGCGAGCAAGCGGAAACGACGTGAGTGAAGACATCCGGCGCGTTCCACAAACTGGCGCCGGGCAAGAAGCTGTGCTCCAGGCTGGTACGGACTATGCGCTTGAGGTCAGCGTAGTGAAGATCGTAAGTCTGGACGGCGCGGACGAATTCGTGCGTCAGGTCGATGCGCGAAACGCCCTCATCATCGGATGACAGCGCCACGGGGACGCCGAACATCCGGTAAAGCAAAAAAGGATGATCCTTGCCGCTCACCCCTAGAATCACGTCATTGCTTGTCAAGCTGATTTCCACCATCACGTGATTCGCGGCCATCTCTTTTAAGAGCGCGTGAGGATGATTCTCGTACATGATGTCGACGCCGTGACCGATGCGCTCCGCCTGCGCCTGCTCGACGGCGAGGCGAATGTGGCAGCAGAGACCTTCATACGGAACAAAGCCCGGCGCAATCTCTCCCGCGTGCAAACTTAAGTGGACCTTCGGATAAAACGCGTGAAGGAAACCGACGATGCGCATGTGCAGCCCGTAGTCGGCCATGGCCGTGTAGCCGTCCTCAGGCATGACTAGATTGATGCCCACGAATCGCGGATCAGCTGAAGCCGTCTCAAAGCAGAGCAGTGTTTGTGCGAAGACCTGCTCCTTGGGGAAGCCGCGCAAAACTTGGCAGAGATAGCGGACCTCGACATGGCAGGCGGAAGCCGCATCCGGCTGCTCACAGCGTTCACGCTGCAGTCGGAGAGCTTCGGCCTGGTCGAGGCCCGTCTTGGCAAGGGCCACGTCGTCACGCAATCCGTGGGCTAGCAATTCGTCGCGCAATTGGTTGAAATCGTCATGCCAGCCGATTTCTCTGGCGATTGCAGCGGTGTGACTGAAGTCTGGCGTGTGCATCAGCTCGAGATACTGTTCATTCTGTGCGGCAGCTCGAGTGGCGATCTCGTCGATCCACTCGCCGAGATGGCGGTGATCGGTACCGCCAAATTTTGAAAACGCGTCGAAAAAATGATCGTGCGCCGTCACTCCTGCCGAGGGCACGAAGCCGCGCATGGAGAATGCATCCACGAGCGCGTCAAAGAGATGCTGGTCTTTGTAAGCGTCTGCCGCCGGGACTTTCCCGTCTCCGCAGAGTTGCTCCGTTCCGCTGCTCGACGAGCCCCGCGGCTTCGAAAAGCGAGCTTGGCAAGATCGACGCACAAATGATCTTCGGCGGCGGCGCGAATCCAGGATTCCGCGTAAACAGCGCCGCTCAGATGATTGTGCAGATCGGCGCCCTTCGGCATGCCGATCAGAAAGTGACGGAGCTGAAGCGGATTCTGCCGCGCGGCTTGGAGGTGGAGTTCGGTGCGCTGTTCGGAACTTGCCGGCACGGCCGAAGAATGCGGGGCCTTAGTTTGGGCCAAAGAAGGCGAGGCCAAGAGTAACAAAAGAACTAGAACCCGGGACGACCTGGAGAAAGGGAGGCTTCGCGAAGGATTTATTTTCAAGTTTTTCATGCAAGTCTTCTCCAGAAAATCGCCCCACGGTCGGATTGGCCACGGAACAATCGGATTCTTGCGGCTGCAAGCTGTGATATAGAGTCTCATTCGCGCGCAGCAAAGCATATCGCCAGATCAGGCAGATCAAGAGGCCGGGAGATTTTATGAGCAGGCTCCATAAGCGGTTCGTTCTGGTGTTGATCGTGCTCGGAATTTCCCCCGTTCTGCTTCGTGCCCAAGCAACAACTTCCGGCACGCCGATCCGCATCAAGGTCGTGGTGGTCGCCATGTTCGAACGCGGCCAGGACACCGGGGACACACCCGGGGAATACCAACTCTGGGTCGAGCGCGAGCACCTGGATCAAATTATTCCTCTCCCATCCGGGTATCACCATGTGCGTCTAAACAAGGACGGAGTGCTGGGCATCTTGACCGGAGTAGGAACCGCCAAGGCAGCCGCCTCCGTGATGGCCGTCGGTTTGGACCCGCGATTCGATCTCACGAAAGCGTACTGGATTGTCGCCGGGATTGGAGGCGGAGATCCCGCAGATGTATCACTGGGCTCGGCGGTTTGGGCGGATCACGTTCTCGACGGCGATCTGGCCTACGAGATCGACGCTCGCCAGATTCCGGAAAATTGGCCGACCGGCTACGTGCCGTTGCGCAAAGCGACCCCCTACGAAGAACCGGTACGCAAGGAGCTTGAGGGCGAGGTCTACACGCTCAATCCCGAACTTGTCGGCTGGGCATTTCGCCTGACGAAAGATGTGCCGCTTCCCGATGCCGATTCTCTGCGCGGTTCGCGGGCGCGCTTCGTCGGATTTCCGAATGCGTTGAAGCCGCCATTCGTCACGCGGGGCGACGCGCTCTCGTCGAGCACCTTCTGGCACGGCTCAAAAATGAATGAGTGGGCCAACGCCTGGACGCGCTATTACACCTCCGGCAAAGGAAATTACATGATTTCGGCCATGGAGGACACCGGCACGATGCAGGCGCTCACGTTCTTGAGCCAAGCCGGCCGCGTGGATCTGCAGCGTGTTCTGGTGCTGCGCACGGTGAGCAATTACGACCGCGAGCCATCGGGCATGAACGTTGCCGACAGCCTGAAGACTATGGTATCCGGCAATTACTCTGCTTACTTTCCTGCTTTGGAAGCGGCTCAGACCGTCGGCGATAAAGTGGTGCGGGATATTGTCGAACATTGGGCTGCTCGCGAATCCACCCTTCCGCATTAGCTGCAGGCCGGCGCCGCTGTTTTTTCTGCGAGCCGTGAAAGCGAACAATGCTTCTGCGCTGCGTTTCTGCCGTTGACGTCGCGACGCTCCCGGCCTATAGTGGCGCACCTTTTTATTTGAAGGGAACCCGCTTGCTCGAGCGCGTATTTCATCTTCAAGAAAATCAGACTACCGTGCAGCGCGAATTGTTCGCGGGCCTCACCACCTTCATGACCATGGCCTACGTCGTGGTGGTGAATCCGCGCATCCTCGCCGAGGGCGGCATGCCCGTTGACGGTGTTCTGTTTGCCACTTGCATTTCCGCTGCGATCGCCACGCTCATCATGGGATTGTGGGCCAACTACCCGATCGCCCTCGCCCCGGGCATGTCCCTCAACGCGTACTTCACCTACTCCATCGTTCTCGGCCGCGGCGTGCCCTGGCAGACCGCTCTCGGTGTCGTGTTTCTTTCCGGCTTGCTGTTTCTGATTCTCACGCTCACCAACATTCGCGAACAGATCGTCAACGGCATTCCCAATTGCCTCAAATACGGCACCGCCGCAGGCATCGGCTTATTCATCGCGTTCATTGGGCTGCGCAACGCGAAGATCATTGTGGCCAATCCCGCTACCTTCGTCGGACTGGGCAAAACTTCCGATCCGCAAGTCCTTCTCGCAGCCGCGGGACTCATTCTCATCGCCATCTTGATGGCCCGGCGCGTTGGCAGCGCCATTCTTCTGGGCATCGTCGTCATCACCCTTGCAGGCATTCCTTTCGGGCTCAGTCACTGGCCCGCGCATTTTTTCTCGCTGCCGCATCCATCCGGCACGTTTCTCAAGCTGGACTTGCGCTCGGCGACAAAACTTGGTTTTGGCGAGCTCATTTTTGTGTTCTTCTTTGTCGATCTCTTCGACAATGTGGGCACTCTGGTTGGCGTCTGCGAAGAAGGCGGCTTCCTGCGCGACGGAAAACTTCCCCGCGCGAGCCGCGCGCTCCTCGCCGACGCTTTCGGCACCATGTTCGGCGCCCTAACCGGCACCTCCACCGTCACCAGCTACATCGAAAGCGCCGCCGGAGTCGCCGCCGGAGCCCGCACTGGCCTCGGCAACATCGTCATCGCCGCGCTTTTCCTGGTCGCCATGTTCTGCGCCCCGCTCGTAGCTGCAATCCCTGCTTACGCCACCGCTCCCGCCCTCATCCTCGTCGGCGCGCTCATGTGCGGCGCCGTGGCGCGCGTTCGCTGGGACGATTTCAGCGAAGCCTTCCCCGCCTTCCTCACCCTGGTGGCCACCCCCCTCACCTTCAGCATCGCCACCGGCCTCAGCCTCGGCCTGCTTTCCTTCACCTTCATCAAACTCGGCACTGGTCGCCACCGCGAAATCAGCCCCCTCATCTGGGTCCTCTCCGCCCTCTTCGTCCTCCGCTACGCCTTCCTCGCCGCCGAATAAGTCTTAATCCGCCTCCCCTTGGTAGTGGCCCGGTTTCCGAGTGCCCCGTGGTCCAGGCACAGTCCCGAGAGGCGCCGGTGGCTACACATAGAAGTGCCATTCGCACCGGTGAGGGCAAAGTCGGCGACATAGAGCGGCGGCGCAGCGCTGAATTCGCGCCCGCGCGCCGCGATCAGAGCCGGTAGCCGACTAGCGTGCTCGGCGCGGTCCGCAGGAAGAGCATGCCGGCGACGTCGTCCACCGCGTACACCGGCTCGCGCTCCTTGCCCAGATCCACACGCGCGCGCGGCTGCCCGCTGTCCTTGTCGATCTGAAGCAGTACATTTCCGTTCCCATCGGGAGCGCGAGTCAACATAAAAACCGATCCGCGGACGGTGAGCGAGGCCTTGAACCGTTTCGTCGCGAGCGCCGCCGACTGGCGCGAGTAGCCTGTGAGCTGCGCGCCGGATTGCGAGTACGCCGTCGCCAGTTGCCCGGTGACGTATCGCGCATTGGCATCCGTGGGTTTCTGCGACGCTTGGGTGAAGGCGTCGCCGCACGCCGAGGCGGCGGCGCCGTACAGGCCGGCGCGCACCGCGTTCACCGTATAGAGCGCACGGACCAGCCCCGGAAGCTGCGGCGCAGGGTAATAAACCTGCTGCTTCACCTGCCCATCCCGCGCCACGAGCACAAGGTTCTGCGGCGCGATGAGGACAACGCCTCCAGGCCGGATCTCCATATCAATTGGATCTTCGCCGCCCTGCAGCTTGATCTCGCCGCCGAGCGCGCGGAAGGTGCCGGCCTCGCGATCGACTGCGTACAAGCGGTGGTCGCGGTTCGCGAACACGTAAAGCGTCCGCCCCTCTACAACATGATGCAGGTAGTACCGCGCGGCATTGTAGTCCTCCGCACTCAACGGCTTGCCGCTCTCGATCGCGTCCTTAAACCTCGGCTCGCCAGTGGCAAGGTCAATGATGTTCACCTCCGCATTCGTCGCGGCGTCGGGGCGCGACACGTAGAGCAGGCCCGCCGGCGTAAGCTCCGCGTAGACGAGCTGGCCCTTGATCTTCACATCCTTCTTCAGACGCAGCGTCGCGGTGGCCACATCCAGCACGTTCACGAAAGTGCGCGACTCGGCGTCCACAGCCAGCGCCACAGCGTCACCGGCAACCATTGCGTCTATTACGTTGCCGTGCATACGGAGCGGCTTCGCGGCGACCATCGTCCCATCTTCGTAGCGAGCCACGTTGAGGCCGGTTTGAACAACTCCGTTGATGACCCGGCGGCTACGCGTTGGCTCACCTTCCGGCGGTGCTTCGGGGAGCATGACGATCCCAGCCGGATGTTGGACGATATCGCGGATGTGTCCCTCCACGCTCGCGGGCTTGGCCCAGAGCGCCTGACCTTCAGCGAGGCTGTAGGCCATGAGGTGGTCGTCGAAGCTCACGTAAACGCGATCGGTTTTGTTGAGCGAAGGGTAGAGTCGCACGTGTCGCGCGGGTTGGGCCCATCGGGTGGTGGTCAATGCTGCGGACCACCGGACTGCGCCAGTCCGCGCGTCCAGAGCGCGCAAACCCATCAGCGTGTGGACGACGATCATGTCAGGTCCCGCCTGCAGGACCTCCAGCGCGGTGCTCTCGGAAGCCGTGCGCTGTAAACCCTGCATCAGCGCACCGAATCCCCTCTTCTGGGGCTCGGCCTGTTCGAACAACGCTTCGTTCGTCCAACGCTGTTCGCCAGTCACGAGATCGTAGAGCGCAACGACCGAAGGCCCGGCCGCGCGGTTTCCATGGACGAGAAGGGTGCCGCTCTGCGGCAGAACGCGGCGGGTAACGACTCGCGTCAAGTTCAGGCGCCGGGAATCGAAGACGACCGCGCCAGTCACCGGGTCAAAAATCACCAACAGGCCCGGGCGCGTCGCTTCTATCAGGAGAGAGCCGTCGACCATGTGGACGCTGTCGGTCGGCAACCCGCCAAGTTCGGGTTTCTCCCACATGATCTGGCCGCGCTCGATATCGACAGCCGCGAGTGCTGCTTCGGTCGAGACGAGAAGCGCGCCCATCGGCGTGACCTGCTGCCAGTGGATGTCTCCCTTCACCTTAAGGGTCCAAGCTGCGGTCGCGCCGGAAGGCGCGGGCGCAACGGCCTGAGCATTGGGCTGCCGCGGTTCAGAAGATATTCCGCTCGATAGGAGCACGGAAACGGGCCCAAGCAGCACGCCGGCTAATATGGTTCTTTTCATGGCGGATTTTAGTCTCCTGGCTGAGTTCAGAATGAGGATGCTGTTATTTTGATCCTGCCAGAGAATCTGTCCTTAGGAAAACACACTTGACGTATAGAAGTGTCGGCCTAATTACCCCCTTTTTGAGCGATCACTTCCGCTTATGTCAGCAACTCGGAAACTGGCCCACCCTCAGGCGCAAAAACCTCTTGACCGCCCATAGCTCGTTTGCTGCGATACTTACCAGGTAAGAGTGCAAAATATCTTCGATGCGGCAGCTTGTCTGCCGCTTTTCCACCGCCCCAGCAGTGTGTGATTCCGACCGCAGCGGACCGTCGTCTTTTCCGCCTCGGGGCAAAGGCCTCGTGTGACGCTTGCCATCCGCGAGGCGAACTCTCTTTTCAAACTCAAATTTGCACTAAGCTATTTAGAATCAACACTTGCAAAAATGCTGGAAAAAAACACGCTAACTACCTTTAGAATCAACACTTATAGAAATGCCCGCAAGTGTTGATTCTAAATCACTTACAGAAACACTAAATTATTTAGACACAAACAACTTATGAAAAACATAAGGGGGGACCCCTGTTATGGTTAACCAGGACTCCGACGAAGGATTCCTGTCCTCAGGAGCATCGCGACTAAGGATCTTTCCCACCTTGGAGTGCGGCGGCTTGCCGCCGCTTTTCTTCCGGCCGCCATTCGTTCAGCTTTAAAACTACTCTTATGGACGAACGGTGATGTGGGTTTTCTGCTCTTACGGAACACTGACAACTGATCACTGAGAACTGCCACACAGCTTCGCCAACGACTGCGCCAGCACCAGCGCCCCGCGCGCGATATCTTCCGGCGCGGCATATTCATCAGGGCGATGGCTGTAACCATTGCGGCAGGGAATAAAAAGCATCCCGGTCGGAGCGATCCGCGAAAGGAAAAGTGAATCGTGATACGCCCGGCTCACGATTTCGAGAAACGGGAATCCATGCTCGCGGCAGGAATCCGAAAGGGCTGCGCGAACTTCAGGAGCGCAATCCGCCGGCGCATCCGCATTGAGCACCTCAGACTGAACCGAGACTTGGCGTTTCGCGGAGATGCTTTGCGCTGCGCGTTCGATCGTCTGCATCACTCCATCGCGCCGCCCCAAATCCGTATCGCGGATGTCGAGCGTCATACCCACGCGGCTCGGAATACTGTTCACCGCTCCCGGAAAGACATCGCACACGCCGACAGTGGCAACGGTGTCGGCAGCGCCGCTCGAACGCGCAGCATTTTCGATAGTCAGAATCATATCCGCGGCCGCGCAAAGCGCGTCTTTGCGGTCCGGCATGAGCACTCCGCCGGCGTGCCCTCCCGCACCTTCGATAGAAATCCGAAGACTCGCCGGAGCCGCGATGCTCTTCACAATTCCGAGCGAAGTCTGCGCGCGTTCGAGGAGCGGCCCTTGCTCGATGTGCAATTCCACAAATCCCTGGTAATAATCTTTCGGAAGTTTTACATCTTGAAGATTTCCACCGAAGCCCGCCTTTCGGCGAACTTCGTCCACCGATTCGCCATCGCGGTCCTTCAATTTGGCAATGGCATCAGCGGAGAGCGTTCCCGAAAGCAATCGGCTTCCCAGGCACCCAATGCCGAAACGCGTCGGTTCCTCCGTCGCGAACACAAGAAGTTCGATCGGGTTCGTGGGGCGGAATCCGCTGCGCTGCAGCGCGCGAATCGCTTCGAGCCCGCCAAGCACTCCAACGACGCCATCATATTTCCCGGCATTCGGAATCGCATCAATGTGCGAACCTGTGCCGACGGCAGGTGCTGCGGGATCAGAGCCGCTCCATCGCGCGAAAATGTTTCCAATGGCATCCTGCCGCACCGCGAGCCCGGCTTCTTCGCAGCGCGAGATCACCCACGCGCGGGCTTTCAAATCCGTCGGTGTGAAAACAATTCTCGTGACCGCAGGCAGCTCCGCGTCCGAAATGGCGGCCAGCGTCTCAATTTCTGAATTCAGCCGCTGCTGATCAATTTCTTCGCGTCGCCGAGAGGGTGCCGGTTCCAATTCTTGTAAATCAAATATTTTGCGGGCACTTTTCCAATCGCCCCAAACCATTGCGGGCACCACGGCCCCATCCAAATAAAATCGCCCGCGGTGACGGGATACCACGAATCACCGAGCCGGTAAATGCCGCTTCCTTCGAGCATGATCAGCCCGTGCTCCATCACGTGCATTTCCACCATGCTGAGCGAGGCGCCGGGCTGATAAACCATGGTGTTCACCGCAAAATCAAATTGCTGCTCGTCGGGCAGCAGGCACTTGACCTGCAAATCGGAATCGCCATCGAGCGCATGCGAGGATATCGAATCTTCGTTCGAAACGATCAAGCGCGGTGGCTCCGTTTTCTCGATTCGCGCGTAGAATTTCTCAACAACGGCAACCCGGCTCTTTTCTTTCGCAACAACTTTGTGCGAAAAATCTTCAGGCAAATAAGCATAGCCGCGCACGCCAAGCTCATACCGCTTTCCCTTGACCTCGAGCGTCACACCTCCTTCCAAAACATAAATGAAACGCTGCGCGGAGGTATTTCCCAACTCGCCTTTCGGTTCAAATTCCGCAGTGTATTCGGTGAACGCCGCACCGAGCGCGGGGCCAACGTGAACGATCGCGGAAGCATTCTTCATGCCGGGCAGCGCGGTGCGCACAAAAGTATCGGGAGTGAGGAGCAGGTGATTACGTTGATGAGAGCTGCGCGTTTGCCCAAGATTATGCACGGCACGTCCTTCCCACGAATTCCTGCGAAGCCGCAAGCTGCGTCAGCAAATGCTGTCCGCACTCAAGCGCTCTCGCGACGTCGTCCAGATGCACCGATTCCGACGGATCATGGCTGATGCCCCCGGGCGTTCGTAAAAAAATCATTGCCGCGGGAATTTTTTCCGCGAGGGTCATGGCATCATGCCCCGCGCCGCTCGCCATGCGATGTGGCTCGCAACCGGCTTTCTGAATGGCCTGCGCGATCTGCTCTGTGAGAAACGGATCCATCGCCACCGCGTGTTGCGCCAGGAGAGTCCGCCACTTCACGGTCACGCCGCGCCTCCGGCCGCTCGACTCCGCTTGCCGAATCAACTCATCCAGCGCTTCGGTTCGCGCACGATCCGAAGCGTGGCGAATATCCAGCGTGGCGCGCGCTTCTCCAGCAATCACGTTCATCGCGCCGGGCGTTGCCTCAACGAATCCCACCGTCGCCACGATCCCAGGAAGGCGCTGTGCCAGGTTCTCCACGGCAAGAATCCACTCCGCAGCCGCGGCAAGCGCGTCGTGCCTCAGATTCATCGGTGTCGTGCCCGCGTGGTTCGCTTGCCCTGAAAATGTGAACTCCAAACGGTTTTGGCCAACGATGGCTTCCACGACTCCGAGCGGCCGCCCCAAATTTTCCAGCACCGGCCCTTGTTCGATGTGAAATTCGATATATCCCAAAACATCATCTCTCAGGGCGGCTCTAGAAATCTCATCCGGGTTCAACCCAAAATCCTGAATCGCCTTCCGAACGGAAATTCCGCGCTCATCTTTGCGGCCGAGAAGTTCCTCATCCACGCGGCCCACCAGCGCGCGGCTTCCGATGAACGGAACTCCAAACCGCACTCCCTCTTCCTCCGAAAAGCCAACGACCTCGATCCCAAACGGCAGCTTCAACCCTTCGAGCGATTCCACGAGCCCGGCCGCCAGCACCACTCCCAATATCCCGTCGAACGCGCCGGCATTCGGCACCGTGTCCAGATGTGATCCCACCAGGATCCGCGGCGCTCCCGGCGACGCTCCCGAATAAAATCCGCGCAAATTCCCAACCGCATCCACGCGAACCTGCGCTCCGAGGGGTTCCAGCCAACCGGCGATTTCCCGATGGCAATCCCGCATGGGTGCCGATAAAAAAGTTCGCCGCGTGCCCCCTGCGTCTTCGGAAAACGTCGCCAGCTTCCGACAGCGGGCGATCACCTCTGCTGCGAGATTTGCAAAACCACTGGTCGTCTCCACTGGATTCTACCTTTGCTCACGCCACTCGCCTCGTTGGAGTCATAACTCCCGGATAAGCTTCGCCGCCACCCACCCG
>Ga0209648_10005321_pt1 | contig 11006 bp, 8 predicted proteins | sample GraSoi2013_115cm_FD_185830 | JGI IMG/M metagenome (GOLD analysis project Ga0209648, IMG submission 185830) | Grasslands soil microbial communities from the Angelo Coastal Reserve, California, USA - Sample 9_17_2013_115cm (SPAdes) (version 2) | ecosystem: Environmental > Terrestrial > Soil >...
TCAGCGGCCGCTACGGCGCCAACATAACCGGTGTAGTCTCAAACGGAATCACCACTTCCGAGTTTGATGCCGTTTACCAACTTACAGCTGACGGCGCCGGAAACCTGAGGGGGGCCCAAGATATTAACTTCAGTGGCACTATCACTACAAACCTGGCTGTGCGCGGTACAGCGCCTCTGGCAGCGGACGGACGTTCGTCGTCCACGGGCACGCTGGATACGTCAGCCGGAAGTCTCAACGTGATCTACTACGCCGTCAGCAACTCCCGCATCCTGTTCATCGAAGTTGATAACAACGCCGTGGCTGTGGGCGCGTTTTCGCAGCAGCAGTGAATCGCAGGCTCTCAAAGAGAAATGGCGGAACACTACAAGTGTTCCGCCACTTCTTTGTTTATTCTCTGAAATCCCGAAGGTGGTGAGGGATTCCGATGGGTTGACCGAGAGCCAATCGCGGCTATATTGATCCCTCGCTCCGCTCGGGATTTCAGAAAAAGCTAGCTACCCTTCCCGGTTAGAATCTGAGGTAGATGTTGACCCCGCCATCCCTGCGGCACCAGCGCCCGCCGTCCCAGGTCCAGTAGTAGCCATTGAACCAGCGACGCTCGCCTACCCAGTACCGGCGGTCATCACGATCATAGAACCGGCGATCGTGTTCGCTGCGAAACGAGTCGTCACGGTCGCGAAAATATCGATGGTCGTAACGGTTGCGGAAGCGAAAATCGTCGCGATCCCAGCGACGCTCGTTGTCATGATCTCGACGGCCACGATCTTCGTAGCGATAGCCATCGCGATCCCCATAGCCTCGTCCATCACGATCGTTCGGTAGGGCCGAGGCCAAAGCGGAGCTACCCGTCACCACAGCTGCAGCGATCAGCAACGTTTTCAAGCGATTCATAAGTCCTCCTCTTGAGCCAGGCCCGGTGGCCAATGTTTGAACTGCATCACCGGCGCGGGTCTGAGCTTCTTGATCATCTGCAACTCAAAAACCCGCAGCGGCAACGTTAGTGGGTTTAGTTTTGCAAAGTTCGGTTGGGGAACGTCTTGTGAAGATCGCCGGAATCGCTCGGGATCGCCGACATCGCCGGAATCTGGTTCTTCCGATCACGGCGATTTCGCGCGATTACGGCGATTTCGGCGATTCCGAGGAAAGAACTCCCTGATACCTTAGGGGGCTAAAGCCATCTCGACGCGTATGAGTCCAAGACCGTAAGTGGTCGGCGAATACTCCTCAACACCTTGACCCCGCCCCGTAACCCGGCGAAACTGTCTGTTAAGGACTTATGGGAACTCCAGGCAAGGGCCGTCTAACCCAACCGCTCGTCCGCGAAAACGGTGGCCATCGCCCCGCCACATGGGAGGAAGCTCTGGAGCGCGTGACCCAGGCTTTCCGTACGTCGATCGAGAAACATGACCCGCGAAGCTTCGGTATGTTCAGTTGCTCCAAGACCACCAACGAGCTGAACTACACCGCCCAAAAATTTGTTCGTTCCGTGATGGGAACGAACAACATCGATAGCTGCAACCGGACTTGACACGCCCCTAGCGTCGCCGGTCTGGCGGCGGTTTTCGGAGCGGGCGGCGGCACCAGTTCCTATCGCGAGGTGGAAGAGACGGACGTAATCCTGCTTTGGGGATCGAACGCTCGGGAGACACATCCCATCTTCTTTCATCACGTGTTACAGGGGGTGCGCAACGGGGCCAAATTGTTTGTCATCGATCCGCGCCGCACCAGCTCCGCCCAATGGGCCGATAGTTGGCTGGGGATCGACGTCGGTTCCGACATTTCGCTCGCCAACGCAATGGCCCGCGAGATCATCACGGCCGGTCTCGCCAGCCATAAGTTCATCGAGCACGCGACCAGCGGCTTTGATGCCTATCGCGCGCACGTGGAGAAATACACTCTTGAGCGCGCCGAGCGCGAAACCGGAGTGCCCGCAGAAGTGATCCGCAAGACTGCTCATGCCTATGCTCGCGCGGAACGTGCTCAGCTGTGCTGGACGCTCGGCATCACCGAGCACCACAACGCTGTCGACAATGTAGTGGCCTTAATTAACTTGGCCCTGTTGACGGGACACGTGGGCCGCTATGGCAGCGGCGTCAATCCGCTGCGCGGTCAGAACAACGTCCAAGGCGGCGGCGATATGGGCGCGATCCCCGACCGGCTTCCTGGTTTTCAGCACGTCGAGAACGACGAGTTGCGCGCGAAGTTCGAACGCGCTTGGGGTGTGAAGATTCATGCCAAGCGTGGCTGGCATTTGAGCGATATGTTCCAAGCCATGGAGCGCGGCGAGCTGACCATGCTGTATTGTCTGGGCGAGAATCCTGCCGACTCCGAAGCCGACCGGCATCACGCGCTCAAGCTTCTGGGCGGGCTGGAATTTCTACTGGTCCAAGACCTCTTCTACACGAAGACTGCCGAGCTCGCCGACGTCGTGCTGCCGGCCGCTGCCGGCGCCTTCGAGAGCGAAGGGACCGTCACCTCGAGCGAGCGCCGCGTGCAACGTGTGCGCCGTACAGTGGCGCCGCCGGACGGCGTGCGCGATGATGTCGCCATCATCTTTGATTTAGCGCGACGTCTCGGCCATGATTGGGGCCCGCCGGATTCAGAGTCCATTTGGAATGAATGCCGCAGCCTGAGCCCGATGCATGGCGGCATGACCTACCGCCGGCTGGAAGATCTTGGCGGGATTCAATGGCCATGCTATGACGAATCCCATCCGGGCGAGATCTTTCTTCACGGACGCCTTTGGCATGATCCGCTGATCGGGCCGCGCGCGCCGTTCCACCCCGTGGAGTTTGTTCCGCCCGTCGACGAGCTCGACTCAGAGTTCCCGATCCGTCTTACCACGGGGCGCCGGCTAGACTCCTACAACACCGGGGTGCAGACGCGGCTCTATCCTTCTCCGCTACGCCGCGAAGAAGCCCTCGATCTTTCTCCTGAAGACGGCCAACAGTACAAGCTGCGCGAAGGAGAGAAGGTTCGGGTGAGCTCGCGTCGGGGGTCCGTGGTCGCGCCGGTGCGCTTTGATCCAGGATTGCGTCCGGGGCTTGCTTTTCTGACTACCCACTTCCACGATCAGGTAGCCACCAACGATCTGACCATCGACGCCATCGATCCCAAGTCGGGCACCGCAGAGTTTAAAGCCACTGCCATCCGCATCGAGAAATATCACGGAGACTGATTGGACCTTCACCTTACCAACGCGCAAGCCTCGGCAGAAGAACGCGCTGCCGTTGATTCTGAGCTGGGCGCGCCTGAGTCAGGTTGGGAAGGTGGAAAGCGACAGGTGGAACGTGATAGTCGCACCGCTTCGGCCGGACACGAAGCCCGTTCTCGACGGCATCTTCTGTTACCGGCGCTGCACGCGGTTCAAAAGCACATTGGATGGATCAGCCCTGGCGCCCTCAACTACGTGGCCTTGCGATTGAACACTGCGCCCGCTGAAGTTCACGGCGTGGCGTCGTTCTACGGAATGTTCTCGCTCGAGCCGCGGCCGCCGGTCGTAGCGCATGTTTGCGATGACATCGCCTGCTTGACGCACGGGGCAGAAAAACTTTGCTCGGAGCTGGAACAGAAACTCGGCCCGGCAGGGACGCCATGTGTCGGCGGAAAGGCGACCTGGCTTCGCAGCCAGTGTCTGGGTTTGTGTGAGCGGGCGCCGGCGGCTTTGGTCACTGCGGCCGGCAAGAATGCGAAAGAGAGAGCGCTGGGAACCGCGACACCGGAGAGGGTGCAGCTATTAATAGAATATGGGACGGAAGATCGTCTGCCTGGCTCGCTTCGCGACCTTAGCCCAGAGCTCTCAATCCCTCAATTTGGATCGAAGCACTCAAGGCTTCGCCTACTAGCACGCATTGGGAGAACACATCCCGTCAGTCTTGATGGCTACCGCGGCCTTGGCGGCTACGACGGTTTGCAAAAAGCCCTGGAGTTGGGGCCCGAGGGCGTGATCCGCGAAGTTGCGGCTTCGCGCCTTCTCGGTCGAGGCGGCGCAGCCTTCCCCACAGCGAAGAAGTGGGAAGCGCTTCATCTACATCGAGAGCTTCTGAAAGGAAATCCCAATCGCCACCACTATGTGATTTGCAACGCGGACGAATCCGAGCCGGGAACGTTCAAAGACCGGGTCCTGATGGAAGGCGATCCTTTTGCGATTGTCGAAGGCATGACTATCGCCGCGCTCGCCACCGGCGCCAAGAAGGGTTACATCTATTTGCGCGGCGAGTACCCGTTGGCTGCGGAGCGGATGGCACAGGCAATCGAAATCGCTGAAAAGAGCGGGCTGCTGGGCAAGAACATTATGGCCAAGGGCCTCGACTTTGACATTGAGTTGCGCCGCGGCGCCGGCGCTTACATCTGTGGCGAAGAAACTGCGCTGTTCAATTCGATCGAAGGCTATCGCGGTGAGCCGCGCAACAAACCGCCCTTCCCCACTCAGGCCGGACTCTTTCGCCAACCGACTGCGGTCAACAACGTGGAGACGCTGGCCAACATTCCCCTCATCCTTCGCGAAGGCGGCGAAGCGTTCGTGACGGTCGGCACGAAGGATTCCTCAGGCACCCGGCTTTTTTGTCTTTGCGGCCACATCACGCGGCCAGGCGTTTACGAAGTCGCCATGGGTACGACCTTGCGCGAGCTGATGGCTCTGGCCGGCGGAGTAGCCGGCAACGGAAGACTTCAGGCAGTCTTGCTGGGAGGCGCGGCGGGAAGCTTCGTCTCGCCCAAAGAGCTGGATACCCCGCTGACCTTTGAAGGCACGCGTGCAATCGGCGCAACTTTGGGTTCCGGCGTCGTCATGTTGTTCGACGATTCCGTCGACCTGCGCAAGGTCCTGCTGCGCATCGCCGGTTTCTTCCGGCACGAGACCTGCGGCCAGTGTGTTCCCTGTCGCGTTGGCGTTGTACGCCAAGAAGAAGCATTGCAGCGTCTTATCAGTGGAAAGCCACTGAAGTCGCCCGCAGATGAAGTCGCTATGCTTCGCGAGATGGCGCAGGCCATGCGCGATGCCTCGATCTGCGGCCTCGGCCAGACCGCATCCAGCGCACTCGAATCCGCTCTCCATCGATGGAGTCTGTTTTCATGAACAAGCCCGGCACTATGCCGTCACCCGCAACTGCGCCCGCGGCGCCTCAGCCGACTATCCCCATTCCTCGCGGACCACTGCCGGAAGCTCCTCCAGCCCGCCCCGCGCGCTCCGTCGAGATCAAGATCGATGGCAAGCCCGTTTCAGTTCCCGAAGGCTCCACCATCCTCGACGCAGCGCGCAAGTTGGGGATCGATACTCCGACGCTCTGTTATCTCGAAAGCCTGACGCCGGTCAACGTGTGCCGTGTCTGCGTGGTCGAGCTCGAAGGGTCACGAACGCTGGTTCCCGCCTGCTCGCGCAAAGTGGAACCCGACATGTCGATCAAGACGGACTCGGAGCGGGTGCTCCTCAGCCGCCGCCTGGTGCTCGAGTTCTTGGCTTCCTCGGTGGATGTCTCCACCGCTCCGGCCTTCGGGAGTTACTTGGACCGATACGGCGCGCATCCCGAGCGCTTTGGTTCGGATAGAGCCACGGTCGAGCAGCCGGTCAAAATCGACAACGATCTCTATGTGCGCGATTACCGCAAGTGCATTCTTTGCTACAAGTGCGTCGAGGCTTGCGGCGTGGACGCACAAAATACTTTTGCGATCGCCGTAGCCGGCCGAGGATTTTCGGCTCACATCGCCACCGAGTTTGATGTGCCCTTGCCGGATTCGGCATGCGTGTATTGCGGCAACTGTCTCGGAGTTTGCCCCACAGGCGCGTTGATGTTCAAAATCGAATATGATATGCGCCAGGCCGGCGCCTGGGATGAATCACGCCAGACCCGTACCGACACGATCTGCCCCTACTGCGGCGTTGGCTGCAATTTGACCGTGCACGAACAGGACAACAAGATTGTTCGCGTGACCTCGCCCCTGAATCACGATGTGACCCACGGCAATCTGTGCATCAAAGGACGATTCGGCTGGCAGTACGTGCAGATCGAAGGCGCAAAGAGGGAATGATCGCGCGGTAGAAGTCTTCCACATATTCATTAATAATGACCTATTCAAATACTTGCATGCGAGAGCATAAAACGTGGAATATGGGCCGGGCACAATCTTGGTTACCGGGGTTGCAAAAATCTCCAAGGACGATCCCATCTCAAGCTCGTACGAAGTTTTTTTTGTCAGTCTTGTCGTCGATAGAGAAACCGGAGTTATTGTCGATTCCACCTGCAACACTGCCCGAGATATGACGAAGGAGTTCATCCGGTCGCTGCTGGTCCGGCGAAATCTGGAAACAGGAATTGAGGACATCGTTGGGGAAGTCCGATCGCGGTTTTTTGGGCTCGTGCAGAAGTCGTTGCTGGCGGCCCTGAAGGACGCACACAACCGGTTCTTGGTCCTAAAACGAGGCGGAAAAGTCTAACTGCTCCGAAACTCCGCTGAATTTCTGTCCGCTGAATTTCTTGACTCTGTCCTTCGGACATGTTATCGTCCGGCCCGAACTGAACATCCTCCTGTTTATTTGGTATGTGAAGCTCTCCTTCACTGACTGAGATAAATGAGGCCAAGGCGGCTGAGTTCCGAGCTCAGTGTTTTGGTCGTTTTTCTTTTTAGGGCCGAAGACCGGGTTGTACGATACCCGCCGGCTTTTAGAACGCGTTGCACGAGTCGTACGATTTATTCACTGGAGATGAATATTATGAAGCGCCGTAACCTTTTCAGTCTTGTATTCCTCGCGCAGCTAAGGTCGTCCGCTTCCGCTTGGGAGGCCTTCTACCCGAGGAGGGCTCAGACGGCCGTCAAAAGCTGGATCGTTGTAGCAGTGCTCTGCGTTCTGAGCTCAGTAGCCATTTCGCAAGAAATTACGGGCGACATACGTGGCATAGTCAAAGACCCCTCAGGCGCGGTGATTATCGGTGCCAGCGTGGAAGTGGTCAATACCGACCGCAACGAAACAATCCGCACTGTCAAAACGGACAGCGACGGCAGCTATGTCGCTCCCTACCTGCCGGTTGGCCATTACAAGATTGTTGTTAAGGCGAGAGGCTTTGAGGACTACGCGGCGACCAACATCGCGATTAACGTTAACGATCGCCGCGTGATTGACGCCCAGCTACAGGTAGGCGGTAGTTCCGAAATCGTGAATGTTGAGGCATCCCTTGTACGAGTCGATCTTGATACGCCTGCGGCTACCGGCTTGATCACCGGTACTCAAGTCCGCGAGCTTTCCCTCGCGTCGCGTAACTACGAGCAATTGGTGCCGCTTCAGCCCGGCGTCTCCACCAATCTGGCCTCGGATCAGTTGTTCGTAGGTGTAACCAGTCCCACCGGCCTCTCCAATCAGATCAATTTCTCGGTCAACGGCAACCGTCCTACCCAGAACAACTGGACTCTGGACGGCGCGGATAATGTCGATCGCGGCGCCAACCTCACTCTTCTCGCCTACCCCAGCATTGATTCCATCGAGGAGTTCAGCGTGCAACGCGCTAACTACCTGCCCGAGCACGGGCGCAGCTCCAGCGGTGAGATCACCGTGATCACCCGCAGCGGCACCAGCCAATTCCACGGAAGCGCTTATGAATTCTTCCGCAACGACAAGCTGAACGCGAATAACTTCTTCAACAACCTGCACACCATCGCTCGTCCGCCACTTCGCTGGAACGATTTTGGATTCACCTTCGGCGGCCCAGTTTACATTCCGCATCACTTCAACCAAGAGAAAAACAAGACCTTCTTCTTCTATTCGCAGGAATGGCGCCGCATCATCACCTACACCACTTTCAGCAGCGGAGAACTTCCAACCGCCGCTGAAATGGCCGGGACCTTCCCGGTGACAGTCTGCACGGCGTTCAATCCTAACCTCGGGGCCAACGGGACCTGCACTGCCCAGGGCACACAAATCATCACTATCAGCCCTACCGCTCAAGCATACATAAAGGACATCTACTCCAAGCTGACCCCCAATGCCCACATCGCGAAAACCTTGACGCCTGACCTGAACCAACTGTTTTGGACTGGCCGCAACGTCTTTAATTACCGCGAAGAGAGTGTCCGCATCGATCACAACTTCAATTCGAAATTCAGCGTCTTTGGCCGCTTCTTGGACGACTCGATCCCAACCCAAGAGCCTGCCGGGCTGTTCACCGGTCTGGGTATTCCCGGCGTTGCAACTACGTCCACAAACTCGCCGGGCAGAAACCTGGCAGTCCACGGGACCTGGACCATCAGCCCTACGCTTCTTGCCGACCTGGGTTACGCGTTTTCCTACGGCGCCGTAATCAGCACTCCAACCGGATCGATGGCCACGGCAAATTCGCCGGATATCAAGCCTACTCTTCCTTTCGGCCTCTCGCCCCGCATTCCAGGCATTAGCTTCAATGATGGGCAGGGCATTGTCGGCTTCGGACCCTACAACGACTACAACCGGAACCATAATTGGTTCGGCAACGTCACCAAGGTTCTGCACAAGCATTCGTTGAAATTCGGCGCCAGCTTCAACCACTACAGCAAAGACGAAAACGTGAACGGCTTCGGCCAACCCCCCACCCCCGGCAACAACGGCCTCTACTCGCTGTCCGATACCGATGCCGGAGGGCCGCGCAATGGGACCTTCCAGCAGGAGTGGGCAAACTTCCTCACCGGCACGATTGCCAGCTTCACCCAGGCGAACATTGACTTCCGTGCGATCGTACACCAGAACCAACTCGAACTCTTTGGACAAGATGAGTGGCGCGTTCGTCCCAATCTCACCCTCAGCTACGGTGTTCGCTACGCGCTGTTCATGGCGCCCACCTACGGCAATGGTCTGCTGACTACATTCGACCCCGCGTTGTTTAATTCGTCGAATGCACTGCCGCTTGCCAGCAGCGGGCTCTACGCTACGGCGCCCTCGACACCTTACTTGAATGGGCTCATCATTGGCGGCAAGAATTCACCTAACGGTGATGCCGTTGCCCGCACCCCTAAGCTGGACTTTGCGCCTCGCCTGGGCGTCGCATGGGACCCCTTTGGACGCGGCAAGGATTCAATCCGCGCCGGCTTTGGAATCTTCTATGATTCCCCAGCCGTCGGCTCCGTCGAGACCTTCGTATCGGGAAATCCTCCTTTCGTGAATGCCACGAAAATCAGCAACACGAACCTGGACAATCCGGCCTCCGTGGTGGCCAACCTCAATCTTGCGCCTCCGACGATTGGCGGACCGGCTCCCAACTGGAAGCAGCCCTATTCCGAGATGTGGAACCTGGACTGGCAGCACCAGATCACCTCTTCCACAATGATCGACGTCGGATATTACGGCAATGTCGGCCGTCACCTTATCGGTGTCGTGGACGTGAATATGCCGCACCCGGGCGCATTCCAGTCCATCACTCCGGCGATTGCTTCGCCTGTCAGCCTGGGCAACACGCAGAGGCTGAACCTTGTTCGTCCGTTCCAAGGTTGGGACGCAATCAACCTCTTTGATCCGGTGTTCACTTCCAATTACAACGGCCTCCAGGGGCAGTTCCAAAAACAGTTCACGAGCAACTCACTGATCGTCTTCAACTACACCTGGTCCCGTGCCCTGGGTACCGCGACGAACGATTTTCGCGCGGCCCAGAATACTTACAACCTCCGTGGCGATTACGGCAACCTTGACTACGATCGCCGGCACATCATGAGTGCAAGCTACGTGTACAACCTGCCCTTCTTCAAGAACCAGTCCGGATTGACCGGACATGTTCTTGGCGGATGGGAAGTTTCGGGAATCCTGCTCGCTCAGTCGGGAAGCCATCTCACGGCCTCCTTGAACCGCGACCCTGCAGGGCTTGGAGTTCGTGGCAGCAGCTTCTCCGGCGGTCGTCCCGATATCGTCGGCGATCCGAATGGAAATGCTCTACACACTATCAACCAATGGTTCAATATTGCAGCGTTCGCCCCGGTCCCGGCTGGCGTGATCCGCCCCGGCGACGAGGCTCGCGGCACAATCGTCGGCCCTGGCTACTTCCGGTGGGACGCCTCGCTTTTCAAGAACTTCAAACTGAGCGAGCGTTTCAATCTGCAGTTCCGGGCGGAATCGTTTAACGTTCTCAATCGCACCAACTTTAACAACCCAACCACATCGCTCACGAGCAGCTTGTATGGCCACATTACAAGCGCCCGTGATCCTCGGAACATTCAGCTCGCTCTGAAACTTCGCTTCTAAATTATCTGGGAAACCCAATAAGCTAAGGCGCCGGATTTGCCGGCGCCTTTCTTACGTGGAGCTCAACAACCGGGGCCGCAATTTCCCGATGCTGGAAGCCGGTGATTCCCTTCCTTGCCGTCCGCGTTGCATACTGTTTGCGTGATGATTACATCGATTGCCGATAATCCTTTTGCCGTCCTCACGCTGATCGCCGCGCCGGCGGTGTTTACCAATGCTTCCTCGTTGCTGGCCCTCGGCACAGGCAACCGCCTGGCGCGAGTGGTCGACCGTACCAGATACCTCGCCCGCGAGCTGCGCTCCTCCTCCACGCACGACGAAACCACCGAGCTGTGGGTCAGTCATCTGGGGCGGCTGGAAAAACGAGGAGCTCTGTTGTACCACGCGATGAGTTTCTTCTATGGCGCGATCGGAGCCTTTGCCGCGGCCAGCCTGGTCTCGATCCTTGGCGCCGTCCTGGCTTCGTCACAGTACCGCTTGCCCTTTGCGGCAATCGCAGGAATCGGGTTTGTCGCGGGAACCATCGGATTCATCGGACTCGCGGTGGGCTGTACGCTCTTGGTCCGGGAAACCCGGCTGGCCCTGGGTATGATGACCCAAGAAGCTGAGCTCGCGAAAACATGGACGAAATAGCATTCAGCAATTAGCAAATAGCAAATAGCTGCAAATAGCAAATAGCAATTAGCCACTAGTGTCCGGTTAAAAGTCTAGCAACTGCAATTGTTTAGGCCCTTCGCTTTCCTTGGAAAGCGAGTCATTGAGCAAAAATGCTTGATTTATCGGTATTTTCTCGAACAAGGAGACGCTGAGA
>Ga0209648_10005322_pt1 | contig 11006 bp, 8 predicted proteins | sample GraSoi2013_115cm_FD_185830 | JGI IMG/M metagenome (GOLD analysis project Ga0209648, IMG submission 185830) | Grasslands soil microbial communities from the Angelo Coastal Reserve, California, USA - Sample 9_17_2013_115cm (SPAdes) (version 2) | ecosystem: Environmental > Terrestrial > Soil >...
CCGCCTTGCCTTCATCAGCAGGGTCGGCCCCGCCGACCAGCTTTTCGTGCTCGACCTCGCGACCGGGGCCGAGCCCCGCCAGCTGAGCTGGATCGCCGAAGGCGCAGCCAGCCCCCTCTGGTCCCCCGACGGAAGCCGGATCGCGTTCACCGGCACCCTGCTCTCCGACCCCGATGCGGTGGTCGACGATCCCCGACCGCCTGAAGGAAGGGACCAGGCGCGCCGCACCCCGGTGGCGCGGGTCGTCCGCCGCCTCGATTACAAGCACGACGGCCAGGGTTACGTCGATGGCAGGTACCACCACCTCTTCGTAGTGTCCGCAGCAGGCGGAAACGTTACTCAGCTGACCAAGGGCGCGTGGGACGTCACCGGTTTCGACTGGGCGCCCGACAGCAAGAGCCTGGTCGCCTCCGGAAACGCCGAATTCGGTGCGGACATGCAGAGAGACCTGAACCTCTACATCGTCGACCTGTCCGGCAATCGACACCGGTTTGGCGGCGGCTTCTACCTGAGCTCGCCCGCCTGGTCGCCTCGCGGGGATCTCATCGCTTTCATCGCCCCTAGCGGGCTCGACCCGGGCCTGCTGGAGCGGCTCTGGGTGGTGCCGCTGACTGGCGAGCATCCCCGCTGCTTGACAGCCACCTTCGACCAGGGGGTCACCGACAGCCTCATCACCGACATGAGAGCGGGCCACGGAAGCCGGCTTTGCTGGTCGGCCGAAGGGGACCGCGTCTACTTCCTCGCGAGCGGGCCCGGTGTCACAAGCCTCTACTCCAGCGACCTGGACGGAAATGTCCGGCAGGAGGCCGGCGGACACCGCCGGATCTTCGACTTCGACATTGCGCATGGGGTCGCCGCGTTTGCCGCCTCCGACCCGAACAATCCCGGAGAGCTGCACATGCTCACCCAGGGCGCCGAGGCGCGGCTGACCGACCTCAACCCCTGGCTGCACGACCGCTATGTCGCCCAGCCCGAGCGGCAGCAGTTCACGGCGCCCGACGGCTGGGTGCTCGAAGGCTGGCTGCTCAAGCCGGAGCACCTGGACCCCGAGAAAGTGCACCCGATGGTGCTCGAGATCCATGGCGGCCCGCATGGACAGTACGGCTGGGCCTTCTTCCACGAGCTGCAGGTGCTCGCCGGTATGGGGTACGTCGTGCTCTATCTCAACCCTCGCGGGTCGGATGGCTATGGCGAGCGGTTCCGCCGCGAGGTGGTGCTCGATTGGGGCGGCAAGGACTACGTCGACCTCATGAGCGCCCTGGACCAGACCATCGAACGCACCGGCTACGTGGACACCGCACGGATGGGAATCGGTGGTGGGTCCTACGGCGGCTACATGACGAACTGGGCGATCGGCCAGACGGATCGGTTCTCCGCGGCCGTCTCCATGCGCTCCATCTCCAACCTGGTCAGCGAGTACGCGCAGCACGACATCGTGCTGTGGGGCACCTTCGAGCTCGGACCCGCGCCGTGGCCGGACCTCGATGAGCTCTGGCGCCGCTCCCCGATCCGGTACGTCCAGAAAATCAAGACGCCGCTGCTGCTCACGTGCGGCGAGATGGACCTGCGCTGCGCGATCTCGCAATCGGAGGAGCTGTTCGGCGCCATGCGCCTGCTGGGCAAGACGGTCGAGCTGATCCGGTTCCCCGAGGAATCGCACGACCTCTCGCGAGCCGGCAGGCCGGACCGCCGGGTCGAACGGCTGCGCCGCATCGCCGGCTGGTATGAGCGCTTCCTCGGCACTGCCGCCACGGACCGGGTTGCCGAGGAGGCCGCCACACAGGTGCTTCCGGTGCCCGACTTCGCGACGCGCGAGTTGCCTACCGAGCAACCGGCGGACGAGGCCGTCGCAGAGGAGGGTTCGCGTCAGATGGTGGCTGAGCCGGAGGTTGTGCCGGAGCCGGGTGCGCTCGAGACCGAGACCCTGGTCCTGCCGACCCTGGCGCCTACCGAACCGTCGACGCAGATCGAGGCGATCCAGCCGGACCTGGCGGAGCCCGAGGCGCTGCCCGACCTCCCCGAGCCGGAGCTCGTGGGCGCAGCCGAGGCTGAGCCCGAGCCGGCGATGGAAGCGGAGGCGGAACCGGAGCCGGAACCCCTGGTTGCGATTGAATCGGAACCCGAAGTCGAGGCCGAAGAGGAAGCGGAGCCGGTGGTCGCTGTCGACCCCGAGCCGGAGCCAGAGGCTGTTGTCGCGGCTGAGACGGAGCCAGAAGCGGAGCCCGAGGCTGAGCCCGAGGCTGTCGCGGCTGAGCCCGAGCCCGAGCCGGAGGCCGTTGTCGCGGCTGAGCCCGAGCCAGAGCCGGTTGTGCAATCCGAACCCGAGCCGGAACCTGTTCTCGCGGCCGAGGCGGAACTTGAGGCCGAGCCCGTGGTCGAGTCGGAGCCGGCGGCCGAATCTGAGCCGTGGATGCAGGCTGACCAGGACTCGGATCCCGGCAGGGAGCCTGAGGTCGCGGCCGAAGCCGAGCCACAGGTGGCCGCCATCGAGTCTGAGCCCGAGCCCGAAGCCGAGCCGGTCGTCGAGCCCGAACCCGAAGCCGAGCCGGTCCTCGCAGCTGACAAGTCCTGGCAGGAGACCATTCCCGACACCAGCCCGGAAATGGAGCGGGAGCCGAGCGCCAGGGCGGAAGCCGACCCACAAGCGGAGGCGGCCGAGGCTTCCAATCCACCCGAGCCCGAGCCTGCGCCTGTCTCGGTCACGGCCACCATGGTGCGCTGGCCCGGCGGCACCTCCCCCGGCAATGGATCGCCGGCGGCGGCGCCACCGGAGACCTTCGAGGAGGCAACCTCGATCATCCCGGCCTGGCAGCAGTCGGAGGTGCCGTCCGATTCCCGAGAGACCGTGTCCCTGCAGGCGGTCCCGGTCGAGCAGATCGCGTCGGGCACCGGGTTTGCCGCGCTGCTGACCTTTGAATCAGGCCCGTTCGCGGGCCGGATCGTGGCACTCCCAAGCCAGATGGTGAGCGTCGGCCGCGCGCCGGACAACGACGTCGTCGTCGGGGACCCCGCAACCTCCGGTCATCACGGACGCATCGAGGTGCGGAACGGCTACTTCTGGATCAGCGACCTCGGGAGCACCAACGGCACGCTGGTCAACGGGGAGCCCGTGATCGAGAAGCAGCTGTCCGACGGCGACCTGATCGCGGTCGGCCAAAACACAATGCGTTTCTCGCTAGAAGCCTAGGATCGCGCGGCGAGCTCGGTGCATCGCGCCGCCGCCTCTTCCAGCCGCGAGGTGAACTCCTCTACGTCGGGCACGATGCCCGGGTCGGCCGTGAGGCCGAAGTACGCATCGCCGTTGTACGAGACGATGGCGACACCGAGGCCCATCGACGGGTACAGCGGCGCAAAAGGCCAGACCTCGAGCAGCTCGGCGCCGCCTGAGTAAAGCGGGAACTGGGGCCCCGGCACATTCGTGACGTTGATGTTGGCGCCCGCCTGGGGATTCGACATCAACCGCCCCGCCAGCACGAGCAGTGACGGGGGCGCCCAGTCCGCGAGGCCCGCGAGCGCGTCGGCGGCGACCGCCTGGCGCGTGCGCTTGAGGTCGCCGGTGGTGACCTTGATCTGGCGCAGGCGGTCCTCGATCGTCAGGTCGCCGGTGGGCAGCTCGAGCACCATGCCGCTGATCTGGTTGCCGAGCCGGCCGCGTGCATCTTCGCTGCGCACGCTGACCGGGCAGAAAACGCGCACCTTCGCGGGAACGCTCTCGCCGCGTCCCTTGAACCAGAGATGGAGTCCCTCCGACACCACCGCGAGCACCGCGTCGTTGACGGTGCAGCCGAAACGATCCTTCAGCGCCTTGAAAGCCGCGAGGGGAACCTTCAGCCCGCGTCCGGTGCGCTGGGTCCCGATCTTTCGGTTGAAGAAGAGGTCGGGGCGGCGAGTGACGAACTTGCCGCTCAGCTTGAGCATCCCCGTCCACGGCATCCGCCACGTGCTCCAGAAGGCCGGCAGCCTGCTCCGCTCCGACTCTCGCGTCGGGCCGAGGTTCCAGAGCATCGGGCGGATGAGCTGCCAGTTCGAAGGTTCCGGACGCGGCTGCCAACCGCCGGCCGGCGGGTCCGGGGTGTAGCCCTCGGGGCTCGGGTCGAGGAGCAGCGACAGGATGTCGACTGAAGAGGCGCCGTCGACCATCGCGTGGTGAGCCCGGTTCACAAGCACCACGCGGCCGCCGCGCAGGCCGCTGACGATCGTCATCTCCCACAAGGGCCGGCGCATGTCGAGCGGCCGCGCCAGGATCCGCATCACCAGGCGCCTCAGCGAGGCGCCGTCTCCAGGAGGCGGCAGCACCTCGCGCCGGATGTGCGCGCCAATGTCGAAATGAGGATCGTCGACCCACACCGGGTGTGTGAGGTTCCACGGCACGCGGTGGATCCGCTGCCGGTAGCGCGGGACGAGGTGGATCCGCTCCTTGATCGTCTCCTCGACGCCGAGGGCGCCGCGGCCCCCGGGGACGCGCGAGCCGCCTTCGAACACGTACACGGTGCCGAGGTCCAGCGGAGTCTCCGGGCGCTCGGCGTAGAGGAACCACGCATCACGCGCCGAAAGCGGCTCGTGATACGGCGCGGTGGTTGCCCCGGAGGCCACGGCGCCATCGTAAGGGGCAAGGCTCAACGTGCCGTAGTGTTCTTGGCGGCCGGCGATCACGTTCACGTGGTGTAGGTAACCTTGTCGGCGTCCTTAGAGGGACAGGAGGAAAACATGGCGGTCCAGGCTTTTTCTGACGAATGGGCGGCGCAGTTCAAGGACGAGGTCAACAAGTCCGCCGCTTACAAGGCGGCCGGAAAGGGATGGAAGTGGACTGTCGGGCTGGTCGTCGAAGCCGAGCCTGACAAGCATTTCCCCGAGTCGCGCGGGCTTGTGATGGACCTGTTCGATGGAGACGCTCGTGACATCAGGGTCGGCTCCGCGGGCGACGCGCAGAAGTGCGACTTCGTGATCACGGCTCCGTACACGCGCTGGAAGCAAGTCGCGACCAAGGAGCTGGACGCGACCAAGGGCATGCTTCAGGGCAAGCTCAAGCTGAAGGGCGACCTGCCGACCATCGTGCGCTACACCAAGGCGTCGCAGGAGCTGACCGAGTGCACGACCCGGGTCCCCACCCAATGGCCCGACGAACAGTAGAGAAAGCCACGCTGGTCACGTACGCGAGCAAGGAGCCCAGCGCGTTCGCCGAGATGCTCGGCGGATTGATCGAAGCCAACGTCCGCGCCAATCCACAGAAGCGACGCGACTTCGATGTGCTCAAGGCGCGCGTCGGCATCTGGGTCACCGACATCGACGAGGGGGTGACGCTTGTCTTCGACGCCGGACACCTGATCGTCTACAACGACCTGCAGCCACCGCGCACGATCACCATCCGCGCCGAGGCGGAGACGGTCATGAGCCTGAGCAATTTGAAGATCGGGGTTTTCGGATTGCCGGTCTACTACGACGGGGTCGGCCGAGGAGTGGCGCTCAAGCTCTTGCAGGGCAAGCTGAAGATCGACGGGATGCTTCCGAACATCGCGACAGTGAACCGGGTGACCCGGATCTTTTCTGTCCAATGACGCGGCTTGCTGTGATCGGAGCCGGGAGCATGGGCGCTCAGATCGCGCAGCAGGCGGCGCTTCGTGGAGTCGAGGTGTCGCTTCACGACAAGAGCTCCGAGCAGCTTCAAAAGGCGCGCGAGTCGAACCGCGGCCATGTCATGCGCCGCGTCGAGAAGGGAAAGCTTGGGGAGGCCGAAGCGGCCAAGGCGCTGGCCGGAGTGCGGGACACGGCCGAGCTGTCCGAAGCCGTGGAGGGCGCCGATTTCGTCATCGAGGCGGTCTTCGAAAACCTCGAGCTGAAGCGCTCCGTGTTCGCGGAGCTCGACCGCGTGGCGCCGCGCGATGCCGTCCTCGCGAGCAACTCCTCGACGATGGGAATCAGCAAGATCGCGGATGTCACGACGCGGCCTGAGCGGTGCGTGAACATGCACTTCTTCTTCCCGGTGCTGGTGATGGACCTGGTCGAGGTGGTGCGCGGGCCGCAGACCTCGGACGAGACGGTCGAGCGCGCGATGGCGGTGGCGCGAGAGATCGGTCGCACGCCTGTGCTGATCAACAAGGAGATCGACGGCTTCATCGTCAACCGCATCCTTCACGCGGCGACGCAGGAGGCCTACCGGCTCTTCGACGCCGGCGTCGCCGGGTTCGAAGACATCGACACGGCGGTCGAGAAGGGCTTGAACTGGCCCATGGGCCCCTTCCGGCTGGGAGACTTCAGCGGCCTCGACGTGACCTACAACGCGCGGCTGCACATGTTCCGGACGACCGGGGAAGAGCGTTTCCGCCCGTCGGCCCAGCTGGAGGCGAAGGTCAAGGCGGGAAAGCTCGGCCGCAAGACCGGCGAGGGCTGGTACCGCTATTGAGCGCGCCCGAGCGCATCCACCACATCGGCGTCGCCGTGGCGGACCTGGACGAATCGATACGTCTCTACGAGAGCGCGCTGGGCGCCGAGCTCGTGCACCGCGCCGCGAGCGAGAGCGAAGGCCTCGAGGCCGCCCTCTTGCGCATCGGCGACGGCGAGATCGAGCTCATGGCCCCCTTGCGCGAGGACTCGCCTGTGGGCAAGTTCATCGCGAAGCGAGGACCCGGTCTGCACCACGTCGCGTACGGCGTGAGCGACATCGGCGCGGCGCTCCTGGCGGCGCGTGCTACGGGACTCGAGCTGATCGACGCCGAGCCGCGCATCGGCCTTCACGGCAGGCGCATCGCATTCGTGCACCCGAAGAGCATGGGCGGCGTGCTCACGGAGTTCGTCGAAGCGTGACCGGCGTGATCAACGACAGTGGGCTTCCCGTCAAGCCGGTCTATTCAGTCGACGACAGGCGCGCGGAAGAGCCCCTTCCGGGCCAGTTCCCATTCACGCGCGGCATCCACAAGGACATGTACCGGGGTCGCCTGTGGACGATGCGCCAGTACGCGGGTTTTGGATCGGCGGCGGAATCCAACAAGCGATACAAGTTCCTGCTGAAGCAGGGGCAGACCGGCCTTTCGGTCGCCTTCGACCTACCCACGCAGATCGGCTACGACTCGGACGACCCCATGGCCAACGGCGAGGTCGGAAAGGTTGGGGTGGCGATCGACTCGCTCGAGGACATGGAGATCCTGTTCAAGGACATTCCGCTGGACAAGGTCTCGACTTCGATGACCATCAACGCCACCGCTGCGATGCTGCTCCTCCTCTACCAGCTGGTCGCGGAGAAGCAGGGCTGCCCGCCGGACAAGATCACCGGCACCGTGCAGAACGACATCCTCAAGGAGTACGCGGCTCGCGGCACGTACATCTTTCCGCCGCGGCCTTCGATGCGCCTGGTCACCGACCTCTTCGCCTACTGCGGCCGCTCGCTGCCGAACTGGAACACCATCTCGATTTCCGGCTATCACATCAGGGAGGCCGGCTCGACCGCGGCCGAGGAGATCGCGTTCACGCTCAGCCACGCGATCGCTTACGTGGAGGCGGCGCAGACGGCGGGATTGTCGGTGAACGATTTCGGCCCGCACCTGTCCTTCTTCTTCGCCGCCCACATGGACTTCTTCGAGGAGGTCGCGAAGTTCCGCGCCGCGCGGCGCATGTGGGCGCGCATCATGCGAGACCGATTCCACGCCACCGACCATCGCTCTTTGGCGCTTCGCTTTCACACGCAGACCGGAGGCGTCACGCTGACCGCGCAGCAGCCGCTGAACAACGTCGTGCGGACCACGCTCGAAGCCATGAGCGCAGTGCTGGGCGGAACCCAATCGCTGCACACGAACGGTTATGACGAGGCGCTCGGGCTGCCGTCGCAGAGCGCGGCCGAGCTGGCGCTTCGCACGCAGCAGGTGATCGGCTACGAGACCGCGGTTCCGCTGGTCGCCGACCCGCTCGGCGGGTCGTATTACGTCGAGAACCTGACGGACCGGGTCGAAGAGGAGGCACAGGCGATCATGGCCGAGGTCGACGAGCTGGGCGGCGCGGTAGCGTGCATCGAGAGCGGCTGGACGCAGCGGAAGATCGCGGACAGCGCGTACCGGCTGCAGCGCCGGATCGAGTCCGGAGAGAGGATCGTGGTGGGGGTCAACCGCCATGCCGAGACGGGCGCCGAACCGGTCGAGATCATGAAGATCAGCCCGCGACACCAGGTCGCGCAGACCCGCGCGCTCAAGCGCTTGCGGGCGAGCCGGCCCCAGGCGGTAGTCGAGAAGCACCTGGCCGACCTCGAGAGCGCGGCGCGCGGGACCGACAACCTGATGATCCCACTCAAAGCCGCCCTCGCGCACTACGTGACGATCGGCGAGTGCTGCACGGTGCTGCGCCGCGTGTTCGGCGAGTACCGCCCCGGGGAGGCGGCCTGATGGCGCGGCACCCAGGTACCGTCCCGATGCTGGCCTACGAGGACGGGCTCGCGGCCATGGACTGGCTGGCGCGCGCGTTCGGCTTCCGCGAAACCATGCGGATGCTGACGAAGGATGGGCGGCTCTCGCAGGGAGAGATGGAAGCCGGCGACGCCGGGGTGATCATGCTGGCGAACCCGACCCCCGACTATCAGTCGCCGAAGCACCACCGGGAGACGTGCGAAGCGGCGGCCGCGTGGTCGAAGGTGCCGTACATCATCGACGGCGTGCTGGTGTATGTCGATGACGTGGACGCGCATTTCCGGCAGGCCGAGGCGGCGGGAGCGACGATCCTCTCGGGGGTCGAGACAACCCAGTTCGGCAAGCGGTACCGGGCCGAAGACCTCGAAGGTCACCGCTGGATGTTCACCGAGCGCTGATGGCGTCCACCCCGCCGAAGCGACGCAAGGTCGATCCGCTCAACGAGCTGCGCCAGCGCAAGTACGAGGCGGGGCACGGCGACGCCGACGCGTTCAACCGCCAGCACGCCAAGGGCAAGCTGACGGCGCGCGAGCGCATCAACCGGTTGGTCGACCGCAACTCGTTCGAGGAGATCGACATCTTCGCCACGCACCGCGCGTCCGGCTTCGGGCTCGAGAGCAGGCGGGTGCCGGGGGACGGGGTGGTCACGGGCATGGCGAAGATCGATGGTCGAGATGTGGTGCTGTTCAGCCACGACGCGTCTGTCTTTGGAGGTTCGCTCGGCGAGGTGTTCGCGGAGAAGGTCATCAAAGTCATGGACCTCGCTTTGCGAAACCGGATTCCGATCATTGGGATCAACGACTCGGGCGGCGCGCGGATCCAGGAGGGCGTCGTCTCGCTGGCGGGTTACACGGAGATCTTCTGGCGCAACGTCGAGGCGAGCGGCCTCGTCCCTCAGCTGAGCCTGATCCTGGGGCCCTGCACCGGCGGCGCGGTCTACTCTCCCGCGATCACCGACTTCACCTTCATGGTCCATGAGGTCGGCTACATGTTCATCACCGGGCCCGAGGTGATTCGCGTGACGACCGGCGAGGACGTGACGTTCGACTCGCTGGGCGGCGCCGAGGTTCACAACGTGAAGTCGGGTGTGGCGCACTTCCTGGCCGAGTCCGAGGACGAGTGCTTCGCCCAGGTTCGCCGGCTGTTCAAGTACATCCCGCAGAGCTTCGACCAGCAACCTCCTCTTCTGGCCGCGACCGACGACCCGGAGCGTGCGGCGCCCGGGCTGGCCACGATCATCCCCGACAACCCGAAGGAGCCTTACGACATCAAGGACGTCATCGGGATGGTGGTGGACGGGGCGGACTTCTTCGAGGTGCAGCCCTACTACGCGATGAACATGGTGGTCGGGTTCGCGCACCTGGACGGACATCCAATCGGTGTGGTCGCGAACCAGCCCAAGGTGATGGCGGGTGCGCTCGACATCAATGCGTCGGTCAAGGCGGCGCGTTTCGTGCGGTTTTGCGACGCCTTCAACATCCCGCTCGTGACGTTTGTCGATGTGCCGGGTTTCCTGCCGGGGACCGCGCAGGAGTACGGCGGGATCATCCGGCATGGATCGAAGCTTTTGTACGCGTTCGCCGAAGCAACCGTTCCGAAGTTGACGGTCATCACTCGTAAGGCCTACGGCGGTGCTTACTGCGTGATGTGCTCAAAGCACCTTCGGGCGGATTTCAACGTGGCGTGGCCCACGGCGGAGATTGCGGTGATGGGGCCGGAGGGGGCGGTCAACATCGTGTTTCATCGGGAGCTGGAGGCGGCGGCGGATCCAGTGGTTCGGCGGCGGGAGCTGGTGGCCGATTACACCGAGCGGTTCGCGAACCCTTACATCGCGGCTGAGCGGGGGTACATCGATGACGTGATCGAGCCGGGGCGGACGCGGTGGGAGCTGATCCGGGCGTTGAGGATCGCGGTGCGGAAGGAACGGCGGCGGAGCCCTCGGCTGCACGGGAATATTCCGCTGTAGGGGGTGGGCGGCCAGGGGCGCGTTTGGGTGACCGTGGCATGCGGGTGAGGACTGGGAAGAGGGTGTGGGCGGGGCCGGTTGGGTTGGGCGCGTTGGTGGTGTTGCGACGCGTGAAAGAGCTGGGAAGAGGGGTGTGGCAGCGGGGCTTGGCGGGGCACAGATTGATTGAGGGTTGATCCGACGCTGGTCCGACTTGTGCCTTGGGGTGAGGACGACTTCCCGCTGCTCGTCCGTTTGAATGCGCCGGAGATGACGGAGCACCTGGGCGGGCCCGAGACCGATGAACAGGTGCTGCTGCGTCACCAGCGGTATGTCGCCGCGGCGCGGTCGGGCATCTTTCGTGACTCGGATCGGGAGTACCGGGCTTTCATCTTCAAGGCTGTGCTCGAGCCTGGTGGCGTGGGCGTTGGGTCGGTGAACTTCTGGGACCGCCAGTGGAAGGGCGAGCAGGTCTATGAGATGGGGTGGGGGGTGGTGCCGGAGTTTCAGGGGCGCGGGATCGCTTCGGTGATGGTGGGGCTTGCGGTTGAGGTTGCGCGCGAAACGAAGAGGCGGCCGGCTGTTCACGCGTTTCCGTCTCTCGACAACGCTCCGTCGAACGGCATTTGTCGCCGGGTCGGATTTGAGTTGCTTGGGGAGGAGCGGTTCGAATA
>Ga0209648_10005323_pt1 | contig 11005 bp, 11 predicted proteins | sample GraSoi2013_115cm_FD_185830 | JGI IMG/M metagenome (GOLD analysis project Ga0209648, IMG submission 185830) | Grasslands soil microbial communities from the Angelo Coastal Reserve, California, USA - Sample 9_17_2013_115cm (SPAdes) (version 2) | ecosystem: Environmental > Terrestrial > Soil >...
ATATTTGTTACCGAGGGTTCCAAATCGCGGATTTGGTAGCCATCCGTGCCGCGTAGTTTCAATCAGTTACCAAATAACAGTGTACTGTCACGGCAGAGGTCGCGAGTTCGAGTCTCGTCGTCCCCGCCATTCCTTTCCAAGGCACTTACGCCGATTTTCCAGGACGTCTCCGGAACGGGGAATGGGCGAGGACGCTCAGCGATGCTTTCCGGCCGAGGGCCTGCCACCCGGCCGTGAATTAGCGAGCTCTTCCCGCTGCCAGCGACGCCCAAGTCCTTCGAAATGGGGCGGACAACCCTCATTCTCGCCCGCAGCCTACACCTTCACCGCCAAGGCAGCGTCAAGCACCATTGTCAGGCAGTCCCGCAAAGAGAATTAGTGAGAAAAAGCTGTAGTTTCATTACTTTTTATTTTTCTGTACTTTCGCTCGAGTACCCGCAGGCGCTTTCCTCTTCAATTTGATCTGATTGTATTCAACGGCGGCACGGACGAGATTTTTTAGAGCGCGCTCATTAATCTTATCGCCCTCGAAAAAATCGATCGCTCGCCACGCGTTGCCTTCGAGGCCCGCGTTGAAGAGCTTGTCAGGATCTGGGAGGCTCGCCCCGTTGGAAAAGGTAAGCTTCACCTTATCTTTGTGCGCGTTGCCGACCGCGATCATTCCGTCGTGAGACCACACTGGGCTTCCCATCCACTTCCATTCCTCGATTATCTCCCGGTCGGCCTCAAGGATACTCTTGCGGACGCTGGCGAGCGTTTTGCCACGCCAATCCGTGAGTCCTGCGATCAGCTGGTCAATACATTCCGATGGATTCATGATCTTTATGCCTCGAATTCTTCTCCCGTTTTCATGGGGGTAGTTTTATTTCTCTTCGAGATTAGTCGTCGAAGGACGTGGCCTTTCCACATCCACAGCCCCGAAAGGAGCAAAACAGGAAGAAAGACATACCGAACAGTGGAGGCGTAGTTTGGAGTGTCCGAAGGTGAATCATAGATGTAGCCGAGTATCGGAATGCCAAACATAATGTGAATCCAGCGAAAAATCGAACGTTTGGTGGCTTCTTTCATGATTTGTCCTCCATTTATTCATGAGTTTTGATCCGCCTGAGGCGGCCAGTTGTGCGCTTCGATACCGAACTGCTTGGCGTACTCCGCGTTCAGCCGCTGCCAGCCGCCGAACTTCATCGCTTCGGGGCCAACCAAGCGTCCAATCGGGGTTCCGCTGAGAAGGCGATCCAGAACATCGAAACAAATGTGCCACCCGGCAGCACCCATGGCGATGAAACGGTGACCGATGTTGGTCCACAGCGTTAGGCGTGTGCAGCCACCCAAGTCTTCGAGTTCCCACCGCATATCGAAGCCACCCCACTTATACTCAAGCACCTCAGGAGCGTCGGCTCGCGTCACTGTCGTTTCGGCCACACGCGGCGTGGGCGCTCCCACTGTCGTGAGCTTCACCGTGTTTCCAACCGTGCCTAGGCTCCCATCGGCGTCGAAAGGCGCCCACTCACGCAGATGCGCCGGGTCGGTTAGCGCCTGCCAGACTTTTTCCGGCGAGTGGCGCAGTTCTCGGACGAGAATGAGCGTCCACTTCTCTCCGTCCTTTCGTATCTGCGCCCCGCGGGCCGGACCCGGTGTGTACTCCTCGCGATCGCCCACTTTTTTCTCCTTAGCGTGAATAGCGTGCCAGTTGGGTCAGCTGAATCAGGTTGCCGCAGGTGTCGTTCAGCATCGTAATGGTCGAGCCGGTCACATCCTTAGGCGGCATCGTGAACTCGGCGCCGCGCGCCTTGATCCGCTCGTAGTCGCCCTTGACGTCGTCGGTGAAGAACATCGCTGCGGGCTGGCCCTGTTGAAACATCGCCTGCTGATACGCTTTGGCGGCGGGGTTGTTGTTCAGCGCCAGCTGCAGCTCAGTGCCGTCCGGCTCCTCGGGCGAGGCCACGGTCAGCCAGCGATAGGGGCCCTGGCTGAAATCGGTTTTCTTGGCAAAGCCCAGCACCTCCGTATAGAAGCGCAGGGCGTTGTCCTGGTCGTCCACGTATACGCTGGTCACTTTGATTTTCATTTCGTTTCTCCTTTGTCACGTTCGCGGTTTGCGCCGCGTCGTCTTCTCCTGGCCTTCTTTTTCGTCTGCGTTACTTGCTCCATGCGGTCGAGGTGGCGTTCCAGAGCATCCAGGTGAGCGGACCAGAGCCGCCGGAACGGAGCCAGCCAGGCATCCACCTCCTCCAGTGCTTCAGGTTTCAGCCTGTAAAGACGGCGCTGTGCATCCACCATGGACTCCACGAAACCGGCCTCGCGCAGCACGCGCAGGTGCTTGGACACCATCGGCTGCGGCATGCCAAGCTGTCGCTCGATCTCTCCAACCGACTGTTGTGACGAGACCAGCAGGCTCAGGATCGCGCGGCGGTTCGGCTCGGCAATGATTTCGAACACCGATTCCATGCTCTTTGTATACTCCGCAGAGCATATACGTGTCAAGGTATATTTAGGTGGGAAGGCCCGGGCAACGGTTTCAGTCGGCGTGCGGGGATGCACCGTCTGATGCCTTCTTGGCGGGTGCGATTCAGAGCGCTGCGCGCTCCGGTCGCTGGGATCAACGCAACAGTGTAGTAGCTTTTGTAACGAAGAGTCGTCTTGTGGGAAGTGATCTCCACGCGGGCATCGATCCTGGACGGAAACGGACAAAGCGGAAATTACTCGCCAACCTTGCAAGCTTGCACGGCCGACAATTCGCGATACACATCGCGATACACAATAGAGTTGTCCACGATGTACTTCCAATGACTTGGAGTGCGAATTCAGGCTCCTCGCCCGGCGTCATTTGACAGCCTAACCTTCCTTGTATACCGTGCCCGGCATGACCCACCGGAAGCCGATTGCCGCCTCCAGCCCTATCGGGGTTCTAATCGATCGCACTGCCCACGTCCTCACCCTCACTTTGGACAACTCCAGCAACAGCAACGAAGTCACCGGCGCGATGTTCGATGCCATGCTGGCCGAACTCCATAAGGAGGCCTTAAAACCTCGCGCCCGCGTCTTGCGCATTCGCGCGCGCGGCAGCGTTTTCTGTACTGGACGTGAGCGTTCCGGCCGCACCGCCGCCACAATCCGGCGTGAATCGACTCGTATTCTCAAGTTCAAGGCCGCCCTGCGCTTTACTCCCTTAATCAGCATCGCCGAAGTCCAAGGGGACGCGTTTGGCTTCGGCTTCGGACTTGCCATCCTGTGCGACTTCCCTCTCGTCGCGGAACACGCCTCCTTGGCTTTCCCAGAGATGCGCCACGGCCTGGCCCCCGTCGCTATACTTTCCTATCTCAACGAATACACGCTACCCCGCTCCGCCTTCCCCCTGGTTCTGTTCGGCGAACCTATCGATCCGCATCGTGCGCAACAGATTGGTCTGATCTATCAAGTCTGTCTTGCCGATCGTCTTTCCGAAGAAGCCGACGCTCTCACCGAGCGCATCCTGCAGCTTGATCCCTCCGCCGCGCGCCGCTGCAAAGACTTTTTCCTCAACGCCCAGCAACACTCCTTCGCGCAAAACTGTCGTCTTGCTGTCGATGCCTTGACAAAAGGCAGCCTGGCCCTGCTCGCCCGGGCGGAGGCGAAACGCTCGTGACGGTAAATGCGGGCGCGCGCCTTGACCGTCTTCCGATCTCCTCCTTCCACCGACGCATCTTATTGCTTATCGGGATTGGAATGTTTTTCGATGGCTTTGACGTGTACGTGGCCGCCACCGTTCTCGGCGCCACTCTCCAAACTGGCTTCTCTACTTTGGGCCAAAACGCGCAGTTCGTTTCCGTCACTTTTCTCGGCATGATGCTAGGCTCGTTCCTGACTGGTTTCCTTGGCGATCGCTATGGACGGCGCTTCACCTATCAGGCTAATTTGGTCATCTTCGGTCTGGCTTCGATCGCTTCCGCCTTCGCTCCCTCGATGAAGGTGCTGATCCTCCTTCGCGGCCTCATGGGACTGGGGCTTGGCGCCGAAATCGTTGCAGGGTTCTCCACGATGACCGAATTCGTTCCCCCGCAGGCCCGCGGCAAATGGGTTGGCACGCTGTCAGCAATCGTCGTGTCGGCTTTGCCCATCACCGCGCTGGTCAGCACCCTGCTGATCCCCCGCTTCGGCTGGCGCATCATGTTCATTCTCGGAGGACTGGGCGCTCTCGGCGTCTGGTATTCGCGCAAGGCACTTCCTGAATCGCCTCGCTGGCTGGAATCGGTTGGGCGGACCAATGAAGCAGAGGCCATTTTGCAAAGGATCGAGCGCGAGGTCTCCGTCCATCACCCGCTTCCACCGCCGCTGCCGGCCACACCGCTGCCCCCATCCAGGGATCTCACTGCGTTGATCAGCCCTGTGCTATTTCCTCGCATGCTTGTGGGCGCTGTTACTTTGATTGTCGCCAACACGCTCATCTATGGATTCGTCACCTTCCTTCCAACATTTTTTGTCCAGGAAGGCCGCGGTATCGCTCGCTCGTTCGCATACTCGCTGATCATGTCAGTTGGCGCGCCAGTTGGCTCCGCACTTGGCACGCTTACCGCTGATTCGTGGGGCCGAAGACCAACCATCATTGGCGCATCCCTGCTTACCATTCTTTTGGGCGGAATCTACCCTTTCATTAGCGACCCCATCCTCTTGCTCGTTACAGGCTTCCTGCTGATGATTCCCATCTACGTTCAGGTAACGCTTCTCTTTGCCATTTATATCCCTGAACTGTTTCCCACCGACGTTCGCATGCGCGCGGCGGGAATTTGCAATACCTTCGGCCGTGGTGCGACCATCCTTACGCCCTTCCTGGTCGTAGCTCTGCTCCGAAGCTACGGCATCGGCGGCGTCTTAACTCTCATGATCGGGTTCTTGATTGTGCAGATCATTGTCGTCCTCCGCTTCGGAATTGAGCCCAAGAAGCGGCGACTCGAGGACATGGAATCGGGCTAAAATGCGGGCGGTTCAGGAGGAGATTCAATGAAGCGTGCAGCTCTGTGTTTTCTTTTTGTATCTCTCGTGGCTGCTTATTCTACCCACGGACAGTCGAAACTTTCCGTTAAATGGGAAGAGCTGACTGCCGCGGACTTTCGCGATGCCATCCAGCTTTCCAAAGGCACTTGTCTGCTGCCGTTCGGCATCCTGGAAAAACACGGCCCGCATCTGCCGCTCGGCACCGATCTCCTAAACGTGCGCCACGCATCGTTGCAGGCCGCGCAACAGGAGTACGCCGTCGTTTTTCCGCAGTACTACTTCGGTCAGATTTTTGAAGCCAAGCACGAACCCGGAACTGTCGCCTACAGCATGGAGCTCCAACTAAGATTGCTCCAGGAAACCACCGATGAAATGGCGCGCAACGGCTGCAAGAAAATCGTTGTCGTCAACGGCCACGGCGGGAACTCACATCTGCTTCCCTTCTTCGCGCAAGCGCAACTCGATCATCCGCATGATTACGTGGTTTACGTTCTCGACGGAGGACGAAGCCGGCCCGGAGGGCCGCCAAAAAAATCAACCGCCATCGATTACCACGCCGGGGAGAACGAAACTTCGAGCACCATGGTTTCGCGGCCCGACCTTGTCCATCTCGAGCGCGCCGCCAGCGAATCCGGCAGCGACCAGAAGCGCCTGAATTTGCCCGAAGATGTGTACACCGGCATCTGGTGGTACGCTCGCTTTCCGAATCATTACTCTGGTGACGGTTCGGTCGCCACGCGTGAGCTCGGTGAGTGGAACATGAACAATTGGATTGCCGCCACCGTCGAGGCCACTCGCGCCGCAAAGGCAGACGACCAGAGCCTCAAGCTCCAAAACGAATTCTACCAAAAGAGCAAACACCCCCTTGATACCAAGCCATGACACGAGGCCATGACACGAGGCCATGACACGAGGCCATGACACGAGGCCATGACACGAGGCCATGGAACAAAATCATGATGCGCGGCCGTGAAACGCGGCAGTAATACCCCACATCAATCCGCGCAAGCAGAATCGCCATATTCAAATTGATGGGATAAACCAAAAACCGTCAGCGGGATTTGTTGACTTGCTCCACCCAGCGCCGTAGCACTTCGTGGGACTGTGACTCCAGATCAATAAATTCAATTCCCAGGCCGATTCGCGGCTTCACGGTTCGAACCACGCCCAGCGCTTCCACCTTCTGGTCCTTGCGTGTAAAAGTGACTCGAACCCGCGAATTGGAAGGGAGCGGTCGGCTCGTGCAAACGAATGCCCCACCCATGGAGATGTCCGAGGTTATGCCCTCCGTCTTTGCTCCGCTTTCCATATCCAGCAACTCCACATCTGCCGCAAACGGATAGCGAATACAGAACCGCCGGTCGCGTACGGACAAGCCCCGCGCGTTGCTTTTCAATGTTCGGTCGTCCATGGAAATAACGTTGCTCACAGTTGTTTACGCCGGGGCAGTAAACGGCCTTTGGTGACACGGGCGCTTCCGGCAACTCTTAGTTTGACCCATCCAGCCTCCGATTTGGATTTTTCAGCCTACCGACCACTCCAAAAAGGCAACACGCCCCGGTGCCCCCTCGGCGCTCGACCTCATCCGTGTCCGATATTATTAGGAACGACAATCTAGCGCTTCTCTAAGCCGCTTGCCCGGTCCCTCCGTGTTAGCCTCGATACAGGTCTCTCTTATCGCGCCATGACCACAGTATCCGAAGGACTTCGTCAAAGTGACCGCGTCAGCTTCCGCATGCCCGTGGAGGCTTCGTGGGTCTCTCTTGATGGCCGGACTCTCACGCAGACCGCCGAAACCATGCTTGTCAGCCGCAATGGCGGTGTCCTGCGCCTGACCGAAAAACTTTCCACGGGCCAGGAGCTACACCTTCGCCGCCATCTCGATGGCGACATCTGGAAAAACGCTCGCGCCCGCGTCGTCGCCGAAATCGACCAGGACCCGCCCAATCATTTCCTCTACGCCATTACTCTCGTCGACCCGCGCTCCGACTTTTGGGACATCGACTTCCCCTCCCCTCACAAATCCGACGAAGCCCTCGCCCGTCTTCTCATGGAATGTAGCTTCTGCCAGCGCCGCGAAGTCGTCTATCTCAATGAGTTCCAGCTCAAATCTTTCGAGATCCGCAAGTGTGTCGCCCGCCACTGCCGCATTTGCGACTCGCCTTCCATCTGGATTGAATCGCTCTCCGAGCTGAGCACTCCAGATGGTGGCACCGGCTTGCCGGCGCCCTCCGTCGAAGACCGCGTCATTCCTCGCCGCAACCGCACACGCATCAAAGCCCGCATCCTCGCCTGTATCCGCCGCCGCGGCTTCCAGGAAGAAATCGCCGTCTGCGAAGATCTCTCCAAAGGAGGTCTCAGCTTCCGCAGCCGCAATCAATACCCCGAAGGCTCCCGCGTCGAAGTCGCCGTGCCCTTCACTCCCGGCACCGGCGCCATCTTCGTCCCCATCCGCATCGTCTTCTCCCAAGCCATCCCCACCGCCGGCCTCTACCGCCACGGCGCCGCCTACATCAAGCCCCCCCTCGACGCCTGACCTTTCCCTTGCTTATAGCGGAGACACTGAGCGAGTCAGCAAGGCCTCAGCGGAACCTAATTCTTCAGCGCGACTTCCGTCTTCAACAGGCCCTCGATGGCCGCCTGAAACGCGGCGAAGGGCTGAGCACCAACGATGCGCACGCCATCCAGCTTGTCCTTCGCGCTTTTCGCCAACACAAAGGTCGGCGTGCCGCTGATTTGCAGCTTGGCCGCTTCGCTGGCGTCTTTCTGCACGTCCGTTTTGTATTTGTCGGAATCCAGACACGTCTGGAAATCTTTCGCGTCGAGCGAAAGACTTTCCACGGCTTTCTTGATTACGTCATCGCTGGGAGGCGCGACGTTGGTATAGAGTGCGTCGCGCAGCTCCCAGTATTTATTTTGGTCTCCGGCACAGCGCGCCGCCTCTGCCGCCTTCATCGCAAAAGGATGAAACTCCAGTGGCAGGTCGCGGCTGACGAAACGCAATTTACCGGTGTCGATGTAGCTTTTCTTCAATTCGGCATACGCATCGGTGTGGAACCGCTTGCAAAACGGACACTGATAGTCCGCGAATTCCACCAGTGTCACCGGAGCGTCGGCGCGGCCGATCGCATACCAGCCGTTGCCGATATTCATCTGCACTTTCTCCGGCGGAGCCGGCGCAGGAGCGGGCTGTGGCACCATCGCCCGCGCCAATTGCACTTGCTGCTTCTCCAGCAATTGCCGGATCTGTTTCAACTCCCCGACAATCGCGTCCGCCTGCTCCTTCGTGATCGCGTCCGACTTGGCGGCTGCTTCATGTTCCGCCGTCAGACACTTCGCCCCAGGAGAGAACGTCTCTGATCTTGGGGTATCTTGAGCCGCCGCTGGTGAATGAGCAAAGGAACTAATCCAAGTGAGAACCATTATTGGGAACAGCTTGCTATTCATTTTCGTCTCCGATTGCGTTCATGACGTCTCGCGACACCAAGCTGCAGCAATGTTTTGCCTCGCAGACCAGGGCAAACCAAACACTCTGGGTACCCATCCGGCCGTCACGGATTCACCGCAAGGCTGGGGGGAGCCCAAGAGGCGCCGAGGTAATTGTTATCGCCGCCATACTGGGCGGTGATGGTGTGACTGCCCGCTGCCAGAGTCGTCGTGGAGAATTGAGCATACAACTCACCAGCAACGGTTGGTTGGCCTGAGGCGGTGGCGGCGAGTTGCACGGTTCCGAGCACCGTTGTCACCCCGCCGAAGGTATCCGAGAAGGTCACAGAGCCGGTCGGTATGGGCACGCCATTGGACGCCGTGAACCTCAGGGCGGCGGTGAGCGTAACTGATTGCCCCACGTTAGGAGACGTTGGAGAAATAACGAAGTAGTCTGCGACCGACAGTGCCTTCAGTATGGTTAGGGCAGGAGGAGCCCAGGAGGCGCTGAGGTAATTGGTGTCGCCACCGTACTGCGCGGTGATGGTGTGAGTGCCCGCTGCCAGAGTCGTGGTGGAGAATTGAGCATACAAATAACTAGCAGACGGTGGTTGGCCTGAGGCGGTGGGGCTGAGTGAGACGGTTCCCAGCTGAGTCGTCACTCCCTGGAAGGTATCCGAGAAGGTCACAGAGCCAGTCGGTATGGGCACGCCATTGGACGCCGTGAACCCCAGGGCTGCGATGAGCGTGACTGATTGCCCGGCCAGAGTAGTGGTGGTAAAGCTGTTTGGTATAACGAAGTAGCTTGCGGTCGACTGTGACTTCAGTATGCTCAGGGCGGGGGGAGCCCAGGAAGCGCCGAGGTAATTGATGTCGCCAGCGTACTGCGCAGTGATGGTGTGAGTGCCCGCTGCCAGAGTCGTGGTGGAGAATTGAGCATACAAATAACTAGCAGACGGTGGTTGGCCTGAGGCGGTGGGGCTGAGTGAGACGGTTCCCAGCTGAGTCGTCACTCCCTGGAAGGTATCCGAGAAGGTCACAGAGCCAGTCGGTATGGGCACGCCATTGGACGCCGTGAACCCCAGGGCTGCGATGAGCGTGACTGATTGCCCGGCCAGAGCATAGGGGGTTGGTTGAACGAAGTAGGTTGCGGTCACCTGTGACCGCGCGATGCTGCAGGTTCCGTTGGTGCAGGCTGCGCCGCTTGGGCACACGTTTCCGCAGGAGCCACAGTTGTTAACGTCTGACTGGGTGAGCTTACAAACACCGACGCCGCCGGTGGTACACACTTGTCCTGAAGAAGCGCAGCTCGTGGTGTCGCCGGAATTCTGCATGCGATATTGCAACAGGACGTTGGCATCACTGGGAGTGGACCCGGCTGAGCAACTTGCCGCAGTCTGAAGCTTCACACTTACCGCCCCGTTGGCGGGAAGCGGCAAGGCCATGGCACCGGAATCAATCGTATTCTGTGAGGAGGCGAGGACAAGATCTTGTGCGGCGGTACTATTGCCGACGCGCAGCACGGCCTGTGTACAGGAAGGGTCCGCCGCAGTCTTGATTTGGGCGGTGACGTGAGTGACGGTTATAGCTAAATCCGGCGTGAAGGTAGCGGCAGTATAGGGCGTATTCAGAGCGCCGGGCAAGAAAGCTGAAGCGATCATGCGCGGATTGGCGCCTGTAGCGGAATTAGAGCTCCCCGTCGTGAGACTGGTACCGTCTGGGAATTTAACACCGTTACCGGTACCGCCGATGATGAGGTTCCCTGTAATGGTTTGATCCATGGTGAAGGTATTCGCGAGGGTGGTAATTGCGGCATTCGTGGGAGAGAGTCCGATAGGTCCCTGAATACCTTGTGGACCTTGCGCTCCCGTTTGCCCCTGAGGACCTTGGGCGCCCTGCGCGGCGAGGAGCTGCCAGTCTGCGGCACACGGCGAAGGTGGGTAAGCAGGTTCACAACTCGTGTTGGGAGTTGCGTTGCTGGCGCTTGTCGGCACGAGTGCCAGCCAATAGGAGCCGCCATCGCTCACGGCATCGTTCACGTTATAGCTGTTGGAACTGTTCCAGACGCCGCGATTGACGATGCCGCCCGCTAACAATTGCCAATTGGTGTTGGTTGGCGATGGTTCCGAGCCAGCGTTCGCTGTTGTCGCCTGCCAATACGACCCCGAATCGAACACGGCATCGTTCTTGTTGTACGCCGTCGCTTTGTTCCATGGACCCGAGTTGTTGATGCCGACGAGTCCTTGCGGTCCTTGTGCTCCCGCGGCACCGGGTGGTCCTTGGGGAATTAAAAAAGTGAGATCGGCTGCATTTGGAGTGCCGCTATTCATGACCGAAGCGGGCGTCGGGTAAGGAACCGTCATTGTCGGTTCTACCTTGATGGTCGCGGCTTGTCCTGGAGGCCCCTGTGTACCCGGTGCTCCTGGCTGCCCCTGTGGAATCGCAAAATTCAAAATCGCTGCACTCGTAGTGCCGCCGTTGGTGACCGAAGCTCGCTCGTTCGGACCCAGCGTGCTTGTGGTTCCAACCTGAATGGTTGCCGCCGCTCCGGCTGATCCTTGCGGACCGCTGTTCGCCAGCACGATTTCCAGGCGCGGCTCGTGGCTCG
>Ga0209648_10005325_pt1 | contig 11004 bp, 11 predicted proteins | sample GraSoi2013_115cm_FD_185830 | JGI IMG/M metagenome (GOLD analysis project Ga0209648, IMG submission 185830) | Grasslands soil microbial communities from the Angelo Coastal Reserve, California, USA - Sample 9_17_2013_115cm (SPAdes) (version 2) | ecosystem: Environmental > Terrestrial > Soil >...
CCACGCCGGCCGGCAGCAGGCCGCCGGCGGGATCGCGCTCCACGGCGGGGACGGGACTCCCCGCGAGCAGCGCGCGCAGCGTCACGTCGTCGTGGCGCGCGGCGAACGCGCGGAACGTCTCGCCGGCGCGCCGGCTGGTCAGGTACTCGCGCAGCAAGCGCTCGATCGCCGGCGCCACCTCGGTGGCGGGCACGCGCAGCCCGATCGGCCGCGCGACGGACTGGCGCGCGCCGAGCGCGCCACCCACGCAGAAGTAGTAGGCGTCCACGAGCGCCCCGTCGACCTTGAGCTTCTTGCCCTCGACTCCGATGTCGGCGATCCAGTGCTGGCCGCACGAGTTGGGGCAGCCGGTGACGTGCAGCTTCACGTGCTCCGAAAAGCTCGGCATCCGCCGCTCGAGGTCCTCGACGAGGCGTTTCGCGAAGCCCTTGGTCTCGGTCAGCGCGAGCTTGCAGAATTCGGTGCCCGTGCACGCGATGGTGCCGCGGCGGAACGGCGAGCCGCCCGTCGGCAGCCCGGCCTCGGCCAGCTCGCGCGCGAGCGCGGCGACGCGCTCCCGCCGCACGTTCACGACCACGACGTTCTGCATCGTGGTCGTGCGCAGCTGGCCGTCACCGTGGCGCCCGGCGGCGTCGGCCAGCACGCGCAGCTGCGCCGGCGTGATGCGCCCGCGCAGCACGGTGGCGCCCGCATAGCAGAGGTCCGGCTGGCGCTGCGGGTGGATGCCGACATGGTCGCGATAGATGTCCTCGGGAGGGATCTCGTGCGGGGCGCGGTCGAGTGCGTAGCCCAGGCGCGCCTCGACCTCGGACAGGAACTTCTCGGCCGTCCAACCGTGCTGCAGGAAGAGGAACTTGAGCCGCGCCTTCTCGCGATGCTGGCGCAGCACGTCGGAATCGCGGAAGACCTCGGTCACCGCGCGCACGACGGGCACCGCCTGGTGCCAGCGCACGAACGCATCGAGCCGCGCGCCCAGGCGCGGATCGGTCGAGAGTCCGCCTCCCACGCGCAGCGAGAAGCCCGGCTCGCCCGAGGCCGGATGGCGGAGCGCGGTGAGACCGACGTCGTTGATCTCGGGGTAGGAGCACCACGCGCGGCAGCCCGTGATCGTCACCTTGTACTTGCGCGGCAGGTTGTAGAACTCCGGGTTGCCGTTCAGCAGGTGCGTCGCCTCGAGCACCAGCGGCGAAGCGTCGAGGACCTCGTCGGCGTCCACGCCGGCCAGCGGGCAGCCCGTCACGTTGCGGGTGACGTCGCCACACGCGCCGAGGCTCGAGAGCCCCGCGCGCCAGAGCGCGTGCATGAGCGGCGGCAGCTCCTCGACGGTCACCCAGTGCAGCTGCACGTTCTGGCGGACGGTGAGATCGGCGATGCCGCGCGCGTGACGCTCGGTGAGGTCGGCCAGTGTACGGAGCTGCGGCGCGTTGACGATGCCGTTCGGGATGCGCACCCGCACCATGAAGTGCTTGGTGGCGCGGCCCTCCCCGCCCGTGCCGCCGACGGCGCCCACGCCGTCGCCCTGCGAGTAGATGCCCCACCAGCGGAAGTACGTCGCCCACTCGGGCGGGATCGCGGCGTGGCCCTCGCGCGCGAAGCGCTCGATGGCCGCGTACGCCTCCCATGGATTCAGCTCGCGCTTGAGCCGCTCCGCGCGCTGCGCCTTGCTCTCCTTCACGTCGCTCACGCTCGCCTCCGCTGAAACACAAAGCCGGGCGACGGATCTCGCGTCCGTCCACCCGGCTTTCGCCTTCGACTGCGACCTATCGCCTCGGCACCATGTTGAAACTATATATTCCTGATCGGAATTGTCAAGAATGTGCGGATCCGTACCTTTAATACATGATAATACTGTGTTTTATTGAGTATTCCTGAGTCGTCTTATAGGGCGCCCGTCGGATAACGGGCCTGCTTCCAGGCCTCGACGCCCCGGCAAGCGCCTCGGGACGGAACCCTTCGACCCCGAACTTGGCCGCGTGCCCGGCGGCACTGGCTTCTTGCGGTCACCGATGCCGGCGGCGGCTGTCTGTAGCTGGCCGCGCTCGGCGCCATCATCGCGAGGCGACCGCGGGCAGGATCCCCGACTTCGAGAGCGAATCGGCGCGGCGACGGGTCCAGCGGCCGCCGTCGACCGTCGTGAGGAAGTCGAGAACCGCGCGGTTGAACGCCTCCGGCTCCTCGAGATTCACCGCGTGGCCGGACTTCGGCAGCACGACCAGCGCGGCCATGGGGATCTTGCGCTTCATGAAGAGCGCGGGCTCCAGGCACGGCTCGTCCTCGTCGCCGGTGACGATCAGCGTCGGCACCTCGAGCTTCGTGAGCCGCTCCTCAAGCGAGTAGATCGTCGGCCGGCGCATCTGCACGCCGCGCATCGTGAGCGCGTGTCCCTTGGCCGAGCCGGCGCAGAGACGATCGTGGAACTCCTGCCAGCCGACCGGGTCCTTTTCCAGGAGCTGCACGCGCGACGGCCCGTGCGCGTAGAACTCGCCCGTCTTCTCCATGCCCTCCGTCTCGAATCGCCGCGCCACCTGCTCGACGTCCTTCCGGTTGCCCTCGGGGTCGTCGCTGCCGTAGCCCGCGCCGGCGACGACGAGTGAGAGCGCGCGATCCGGATAGCAGAGCCCGAAGTGCAGCGTGGCCAGGCCGCCCATCGAGAGCCCGCAGACGTGCGCCCTGGCGATGCCGAGCGCGTCGAGCACGCCCTTGATGTCGTCGGCGGCCTGCTGCTGCGAGTACGCCTCGGGATCCTCGGGCACGTCGGACGGCGGATAGCCGCGGGCGTTGAACGCGAGCGTACGGTAGCGCCGCGCGAAGAACGCCGTCTGCAGCCGCCAGCTTTGCGCATCGCCGGCGAACTCGTGGACGAACACCAGCGGGGTGCCCTTGCCCGCCTCATTGTAGTGAAGCTTCACGCCTCCGACCGCCGCTTTCGGCATGGTCATGCCTCCCTTGTTCTTCGGCTCGCCTCGAACGGCGGGGCCCCAGCCCCGCGACGTCCTGCGGCTCGCACTACTATGATCGTTTGTGCGCGAGCATCGCGCGGGCCGCCGTGCGAGCCGGCTGACCCACCGCGACGCCGGTACGCCGCGCCGTCTCGTTCACCGCCGAGATCACCCCGTCGGCCCACGTGCTGGCCGGGTCGCCGATGCGCGCGCGCATCGCATCCACGGTCGCCGCCGCCACGTCGCCCCCGTCGAGCATCGGCAGGCCGGCGACACCCGAGCCCTCGCGCGCGCCGCCGCCGTCGCTGAAGAGCGCGCCGCGGGGCCGAATCTCGAGCGCGCGTGCCATGTTCACACGGCCGCCGTGCGAGCCGGCGCACATCACGTCGTTGCGGTTGCCGGGCCGCGCGAACAGCATCGAGTCCACGAGCACGACGCGGCCGTCGGCGGTCTCGAGCACGACACGCGGACGGCGGTCCACGATCGGCTCGGGCGAAGGCGCGCCACGTGGGGCGGCGAGCATCGCGTGGGCCGCGTCGGCCGCCTTCTGGCCGACGCTGACGCCCAGGGCGGCCGCCCGACGTTGACGTGGCTGACGAGGCCGTCCGCGTAGACGCTTTCGCCGTCACCGATGCGGGCGGAGCGCCCCGCCACCGCCGCCGCCGGTACGCCGAGGCGGTCCGCGAGCGGCAAGCCGGAGACGCCGGCGCCGTCGCGACCCACGCCCGCGTCGTGGGCGATCAGGCCGCGGACGCCGATCTCGAGCCCGAAGCCGAGGGACATGGCACCGGCGAACGAGCCGACCACGACGACGTCGCACGCGCCGGCGCTGCCCTCACAGCGCGTGATCGAGTCGAGGACGACGATACGGCCGCGCGGGTCGTGGTCGATCGTTCGCAGGGCGCCTCCCTCCCGGGAGCGCCCATTATCGCTCAGTGGTCGCGGGGCGGCTCAGTGGCCGTCGGGTTCGTCGGACTCGGGACGCTCGCCGACCGGCGGCGCACCGGGGATGAGGTTTGGCGCGGAGCGATGGCCCTTCTTGCGCCGACATTGACGTTGTTCTTGCGGCTCATAACGACCCCCTTGGGCGCGAGGGTGCAAGGGCAGCGCCAGCGATGGGCGCGGTCAGACGCCGATAGCCTGCCGCTCATCGTCCCAGGCGGCAAAGCACGTCTGGTGAAAACGGAGGAGTGCCCCGCGCGGATGCTCGCACTCGCATTCGATCTCCTGTGGACCGATCACCCGCTCACACGCGACGCAACGCTGACCCGATCCGGGGCCGAACCACGTGATCAAGCACTTCTCGGGCGGCAGCTGGCCACTCTCGAGCTTCTCCCTGATCATCGTCTTGATGCGATCGAGGTCCACTGTCCCACCTCCGCGAGCCTGATTTTTGCTCTGCCCAGGGCATGCGAAGGCGGTGCCAACGACCCCCCTCGTGTTACCCTCGGGCATGATTCCGACGACGATGCGCGCGTCGTTCTACGAGGGGCCGGGGCGGTTCGCGACCGGCTCCGTGCCGACGCCGGCTCCCGCCCGGGGCGAGGCGCTGCTGCGCGTGCGGCGCGTGGGCATCTGCGGCACCGATCTGCACATCTTCCAGGGCCACCTTGACCATCGGGTGCCGCGCGGCGGGGTGATCGGCCACGAGACGTTCGCGGAGGTCGTGGAGGCGCCGAAGGACAGCGGCTTCGCCGCCGGCGACCGCGTCGTCGTCGAGCCGGTCGTCTTCTGCGGGGCGTGCCGCGCCTGCCGCATGGGAGCCTCGTACCTGTGCTACCAGCTCAAGGTGCTCGGCGTGGACCTGCCGGGCGGGATGCGTGAGTACTACCCGGTCACGACCGACCATCTGCTGAAGGTGCCCGACGCCCTCGGCGACGACGCGGCGGCCGTGGTCGAGCCGCTTGCGGTGGCCACCCACGACGTCACACGCGCCGGCGTCAAGCACGGCGACCGCGTGCTCGTCTTCGGCGGCGGACCGATCGGCACGCTCATCGGGCTGGTGTGCCGGCAGCGCGGCGCCGAGGTGGTCGTCGCCGAGATCAACGAGTTCCGCCTCGGCCTGCTCGGCACCCTCGGCCTTCCGACGCTTGGACGCGGACGCGACGCCGTGAAGTTCGTCAACGAGTGGACGGACGGGGTCGGCGTGGACGTGGCGTTCGAGGTGACGGGGCGGCCGGAAGCGGTGCGCGCGGTCACCGACGTCGTGCGCGTGTGGGGCACGATCAGCATCGTGGCCATCCACGCCGAGCCGATGGCCGTCAACCTCTACCAGATGTTCGCGCGCGAGCTGACCATGCACGGCAGCCGGCTCTACACACGCGCGGCGTGGGAGGAGGCGATCCGGCTCGCGGCGAGCGGCGCGGTGCCGCTCGCTCCGCTCGTGAGCCGCAAGATCCCCCTCGACGCGCTGACCGAAGGCATGCAGGCCGCGCTGGGAGGCGCCAACGTCATGAAAGTGCTGGTGGAGCTATGAGAGCGGTGGTGGTGCTCGCGGCGGCCGCGCTGCTGGCCGGCTGCACGACGACACGCTTCGACATCGGCGGCGGCGAGTGGGCCAAGCCCGGCACGCAGCTTCCGCAGGTCACGCAGGACGAGATGGAGTGCGCGCGCGTGGCAGTGGACGCGCGACCGTTCCCCGACACCATCGTCGGCGGGCTCGCCGACATCGTGGCGGCGAGGATTCAGGACATCAAGATGGACCACGACTTCGCCCGCTGCATGGCCGCCAAGGGATACCAGCCCGCGCGCGGCTGAGTCTCAGGCGACGCGGTCGCGGAGCCCGCGTGAGCCTCGACTGGGTCCTCGGCGCCGTCGTCATCGCCGGCGCGTTCTTCGTCCTGGGGCTCGCCGGCTTCGGCAACGGCCTCGTGGCGCTGGCCTTCCTGCCGCTCGTGATGTCGCCCGTCGCGGCGATCGTGCTGCTGACCGTCTACACTGTGTTCGCGACGATCGTCATCTTCGTTCCGCTGCGCCGAGACTTCGATCCCGCCGGCCTGCCCGCGCTGCTGCTCGGCTCCGTGCTGGGCACGCCGCTGGGCGTGTGGGTACTCGCCGCGTTGCCGGCGAGCACGCTGACGCGATTGATCGGGCTCGTGCTGCTCGCCGTCGTCGCGCTCGAGTGGCTCGGCGTCTATCCCACGCGCCTGCCCGGCCGCGGCTGGGCTCTGGGCGCCGGCGTCGCCGCCGGGCTGCTGGGCGCGGGGGTGGGAGCGCCGGGTCCACCCGTCGTGTTGTACACGGCGTCGCAGGGTTGGTCGGCGCGCACGATCAAGGCCAACCTCCAGGCGTTCTTTCTCGTGAACCAGGTGGTGATCATGATCGGCTACTGCTGGGCGGGCCTGCTCACGACGGAGGTGTGGCGCTACGCGGCCGTGTTCCTCGTGCCGGCCACGCTCGGCCTGCTCCTCGGCATGGCGCTGTTCGCGCGGGTGGACCAGGCGCGCTTCCGCCGCATCGTCTTCGCGATCCTCTTCGCGTCGGGTCTGCTGCTCGTCGTCCGCGGTTAACTCGCCGCCGTCACGTGCTATCGTGTGCGGCACCCGGACGATTCCACGGAAAGGACCCCATCGTCATGAGCGTCAAGCGCCACCAGGTCGGACCCCGCATGAGCCAGTCCGTCGTCCACGGCAACACCGTCTACCTCGCGGGCCAGGTCGCCGGCGACGAGCCGACGACGAAGGCGCAGACCGAGGCGGTCTTGAAGAAGATCGACGCGCTGCTGGCCGCCGCCGGCACCAGCAAGTCGAATCTCTTGTCGGCCACCGTGTACCTCGCCGACATGAAGACGTACGACCAGATGAACGCGGCATGGGACGCGTGGGTCGATCCCGTCAACACGCCGGCGCGCGCCACCGTCGAGGCGAAGCTGGCGCAGCAGAGGTTCCTGGTCGAGATCGCGGTCGTCGCGGCGATCTGAGATGGGCCGCTTCACCGGCAAGGTCGCCGTCGTCACCGGCGCGGGCGGCGGCATCGGGCGCGCCGCCGCCGCGCGCCTGGCCACCGAGGGCGCGAGCCTCGTCCTGGTGGACCGCGTGGCCGGCACCCTCAAGGACACGCAGGCGGCCGTCGAGCGCGCCGGCGCGACCACCGTCGCCGTCGAGGCGGACGTCACGCGCTGGGACGACGTGCAGCGCTACGCGACGGCGGCGACGGAGCGCTTCGGTGGCATCGACGTGTTCTTCAACAACGCGGGAATCCTCGGCGACGTGAGTCCGCTCACCGAGTATTCCGAGGCGACGTTCGATCGCGTGCTGGCCGTGAACGTCAAGGGCGTGTGGCTCGGGCTCAAGGCCGTGGCGGCGGTGATGGCGGCGCGCGGCGGCGGGGCCATCGTCAACACGGCGTCGGTCGCGGGGCTGCGCGCCTCGCCGACCCTCGGCCCCTACTCGGCCAGCAAGCACGCGGTGATCGGCCTGACGCGCACGGCCGCCGTCGAGCTCGCCCGGCGCGGGATCCGCGTGAACGCCGTCTGCCCGGCGCCGATCGACACGCCGATGGTGCGACAGTTCGAGGCCGGCCTCGGCGAGGGCGCGCACGAGCGGCTCCTCGCGCGCATCCCGATGCAGCGCTTCGGCGAGGCCGACGAGGTCGCCGCGCTCGTCGTTTTTCTGCTCAGCGCCGATGCCTCCTACGTCAACGGCGGCATCTACACGGTGGACGGCGGGTCGATGGCCTGACACGCGCCTGGGCCGGGTGTCGGAAAAACTTCATTAGTTCGTGGACCTACGTATATATCGGGCGCCCGCGAGGCGCTCGACAAGTCACTGAAAAATTGCAGGTCTTCCCGTGGCAAGGGCCATGCTTTGTCCTGCTTGCCATGACCAGTTGCGCGCGCTGTACGGTGACCCGAGAGCCGACGACCGGCGCGTCGGCATCCACGTTCGCGCTCTGCGCCGAGCACGCGCTCGCCGTGCTCGAGGACGTCCGCCGGCATCTCGTCACGACGCTCACCTCGTTGGAGCGCGCGACACATCGCGCCGCCTACGTCGTGGCGTCGGGCCCAGGTGGATGAGCCCGCCCGAGCGACTTCGCTCACGCCTCGAGCGCTGCTGGTTCTGTGACGAACGGATCCTGCCCGACGACCCGACGCGTCTCCTGCCGGGTTACTACCTGACCGTACACGCGCGCTGCTACAAGGCTGCGACCGAGCCGGCCGCGCCCTCGGATCCTACCGCGGCCTGAGCGGCCACACGAGCTGCGCCGCATAGCGGCGCGGCACCGGGTTCGTCTCGATCCCGTACGCCGGCGGAAAATGCTCCGGCATGTAGTACGTGCCGAGCATTCGATCGATCACCGGCAGGTGGATCGCGAAGTTCTTGTCCACCGGCGCCGTCGCGTGATGCCAGTGGTGAAACTTCGGCGTCCCTACGATTCGCTCGAGCGCGCCGAAGCGGAAGCGGACGTTGGCGTGCACGAAGATCGCGTGAAACGACACGAAGACCAGGTAGGCGTAGACGGGCGCGGTCGAGAAGCCCAGCACGTAGAGCGGCACGAACGCCAGGGCGCGCGTCACCACCGCGTCCACGAGGTGGATGCGGGAGGCCGCGAGCCAGTCCATGGCCTCCGACGAGTGGTGCACGGCGTGAAAGCGCCACAGGAACGGCACCGTGTGGAAGAGCCGGTGCACCGCGTACTCCGACAGGTCGGCCACGAGCACGATCTCGACGAACTGCAGCAGGACGGCTGTGCGGCCACCGGGTGCTGGACGGCGGGATGCACCGCCCACTTGAAGAACATCGCGGCCGGGACGAGGGTGAGCAGCACCGTCACCTGCACGAGCAGGTGGCTCACCGCGAAGTGCGCGAGGTCGGTGGCCCAGCCGGGCCGGAAGATCCGCTGCGCGGGCAGCCGCGCGAAGAGCCACTCGAGCGGGACGAAAAGCATCGAGAGCACGAGGACATTGAGCAGAAACCAGTCGAGACCGAGGTAGCGGGTGCCGCCGAGCGTGCCGATCGGCGCCTGCGAGCCGCCCAGCAGCGTGGCCGCCACCACGAGGCCGATGCCCGAGAACCCCAGCCGCGCACGGCGGCTGAGCAGGATCGACAGCACCCCGAGGCCGAACCCGGCAACGAGGTGCAGGTGGATCAGAAAGCGGATGAGGTCGAGCGGGTACAGGGCGCGCGCGTCGGGCGTCGTGAGAAACGACGGAAAGCGAAGACAGAGCACTCCGCCGAAGCCGAGCGCGGCCAGGACGACCGAGAAGACGCCGCTGATGAAGCCGCGTCCGAAGCGCGTCTCGTAGCCGAGGGGGCGCTCGGCTAGTTGCACGCGACCTCGGCTAGTTGCACGCCTCGAAGAGCCCGGCCGCACCCTGCCCGCCGCCGATGCACATGGTCACCACGCCGTAGCGGGCACGGCGTCGCAGCATCTCGTTGGCGATGGTACCGACCATGCGCGAGCCCGTCATGCCGAACGGGTGCCCGATCGAGATCGAGCCGCCGTTGACATTCAGGTTCGCGGGATCGAGGCCGAGCGTGTCGCGGCAGTAGACGACCTGCGAGGCGAAGGCCTCGTTCAGCTCCCAGACGTCGATGTCCTTCACCGACAGCCCATGGCGCTTCAGGAGCTTCGGCACGGCGTAGACGGGGCCGATGCCCATCTCGTCCGGCTCGCAGCCCGCGATCGCGAAGCCACGGAAGATCAGCTTGGGCCGGATGCCGAGCTGCTTCGCGCGCTCCATCGACATCAGCAGCGTGGCGGACGCCCCGTCCGAGAGCTGCGACGAGTTGCCGGCGGTGACGCTGCCCTGGCCGCTCTTGTCGAACACGGGCGGCAGCGACAGCAGACCCTCCAGCGTCGTGTCGGCGCGGTTGCACTCGTCCTTCTCGACGTAGAACGGCTCCTCGCCGACCTTCTCGCCGGTCTTCTTGTCGAGGACAGCGCGGGTGACGTGCATCGGCGCCAGCTCCTCCTTGAAGAAGCCCTCGTGCTGGGCGCGCGCCGTGCGCTGCTGGCTCGACAGCGAGAACTCGTCCTGGACCTGCCGCGTGACCTTGTAGCGCTTGGCGACGACTTCCGCCGTGTCGCCCATCGTCATGTAGATGCCGGGCAGGTGCTCCTTCACCCACGGGTTCGGGCTCGAGTCCCGCTGCATCATCGTGATCGACTCGACGCCGCCGCCGAACACGACATCGGCGCCCTCGTTGACGATGTAGTTCGCCGCGATGGCGATGGCGTTGAGCCCGGAGGAGCAGAAGCGGTTGATCGTCAGCCCGGCGACCGACACGGGCAGACCCGCGCGCATCGCCGCCACCCGCGCGATGTTGTGACCCTGGGAGCCGTGCGGCTGGCCGCAGCCGAGGATCACGTCCTCGACTTCCTTCTTGTCGAGCTGCGGCACCTTGCCCAGCGCGTCGCTGATGCAGTGAGCGGCGAGGTCCGACGGCAGCGTCATGTTGAATGAGCCGCGGGCGGACTTGGCGAGCGGCGTGCGGCTGCTGGCGACGACGACGGCTTCTCTCATGGCGGTTCCTTTCGTCCGGGCGGGTTCGGCGTGCCGCAAGTGTACCGCTACTCGGGCCGCTCGCGCAGGAGCTCCGGCAGCGGCCGGAGATCGCGGAATTCGTGGTCCGGCTTGGGGACGTCGGAGGCCAGCGCCTGGCCCCGGCGGTTGATCCAGGCGACCGTGATGCCGAGCGGCTTGGCGCCGACTATGTCGGTGCGCTGGGACTGGCCGCAGTGGAGCAGCCGGGTCGTATCCGCCTCGCCGTGTCGCAGGAGGAAGCGGAAGAGCGTGCCGTCGGGCTTGTAGCCGCGCGCGCGCTCGGCAGTGCAGACCATGTCGAAGCGCCGGCCGAGCTCGGTCACCGCGAGCAGGTCGTCGTCGATGTTCGACACGAGCGCGAGACGGACACGACCGCTCAGGCGCTCCAGTGTCTCGTCGACGTCGTCGAACCGACGGAACCGCGGGAAGGCGTCGAAGTAGTGGCGGATGAGATCGGGATCGCTGCGTAGACCGAAGTGGTGAAACGTCTCATCGAGCGAGGCGCGACAGATCTCGCGGTAGGGACGGTACGGCTGCCAGTAGCGGCGGATGTTGGCCGCCTCCCAGTGCTCCCAGAAC
>Ga0209648_10005326_pt1 | contig 11001 bp, 9 predicted proteins | sample GraSoi2013_115cm_FD_185830 | JGI IMG/M metagenome (GOLD analysis project Ga0209648, IMG submission 185830) | Grasslands soil microbial communities from the Angelo Coastal Reserve, California, USA - Sample 9_17_2013_115cm (SPAdes) (version 2) | ecosystem: Environmental > Terrestrial > Soil >...
CACCACCGGATCCGCCGCCCGCGCCGCAACCCGCGGCGCGTACCGAAAACAGGCGCAAGCACGTGCGCACTCGAGTGAATTTCCAAGCGTGCATCCGGAGTTACACCTTTGGCGACGATATCGTGGCGTGCGAGGACATTTCCCGCGGCGGACTCCGCTTCACGAGCAGGAAGCAATACGTTGTGAAAACCGAGATCGAAGTGGCTGCGCCTTACTCACCGGGCACCGCCGATATTTTTGTCCGTGGGCAAATTGTCCACGTCGAGGAACTGACGAAGGAAGGACGCTTTCGGTGCGGGGTCCGCTACGCCAAGTCTTGAGGACGCGCCGCTATGGGCGATTCTGGAGAACCTTCTCGAGGCCAGAAACCACGCGCACGACCGGGCCGTTCCAGAAAACAGCCGTCGGAGTCTGCCGCCACTTTGAACGTGATGGATAGAGAACGGCATCATCCCAGAAGAATCCCCGGTTGATGCAGCAGTCGGGCTTCGGCTGGTCGCGGATTTCACCGGCAAACCTGCGGAGCTCTTGCGCGACCAGATGTTGCGGGTCCCAGAACTGGCGGACGCGCTGATCTGGGATTCTCCCGAGCGTGCTATGAACTGGTGAACGCAAGTCCATCGGAAGCATCGGCTCCCACACCACCAGTACCCGGAGCGAAGCGTCCGCATTGCGCTGCAGGAGTGGCTCGACTGCGGAGGCCCCCCGCAGACAGGTTGATCATGTCGGGGAAAGGAGCAGTATCAGGCGGGGCCCTTCTGTGGATTTGTCGAAGGACTCTTCGAACGCCGCGAAATTCGCGCTTGTGAGTGTGGCGAGAGGTTCTTGCCCGGGCGGCGTGGAAGAATCCATTCGCAGGTACACCGCCACAAGTAGCAGTGTGACCACGGCAACGCCGATCGCGAAGGCTCTCTTCTTCACTTCGCCGACCTTGAAAGATGGAAAGCGCCAGGAGCCAGGGCCGGAACTTCTGCACAAACGCGCTCGCGCCCGCCGCCCCCAACGCGCCTGCAAATCCCAAAGGAAGACAGCACCCCATCGTTGCGAGCGAGCTAATAATCGCGCCCAGTGACGCGGAGATGCCGGAGCCTTGCTTCATTCCTTCTGTCCCGGGCGATGCCCGCACTTCACTTTTTCCTGAGTTCATTTCTTCCTGCTTACTTCAGCGAGGCCTCGATCTTATTCTTGAATTCTCTGGCCTTGGCAATCACCGCCGGTTCATCCACTGTCAGCAATTTCTTGTCGCGCATCACCACGCGGCCGCCGATGATCACCGTCTCCACGTCGCTTCCCTTCAACGCGTACGCCAATTGCGCATAGATATCGTACATCGGCACAGCGTTTGGCGCGTCCAGGCCGATGAGAATCAAGTCCGCTTTCTTCCCGGCTTCGAGCGAACCAATTTCCTTTTCCATGTGCAGCGCACGCGCGCCCTCGATGGTGGCCATTTCGACGACGGCCTTCGCTCCCAGCGCCTGCGGGTCCATCCTGGTGATCTTCTGGAGCTTCGCGGCCAGGTCCATTTCTTCCATCAAGTCGAGGTCGTTGTTGCTGCCCGCCGGGCCGTCCGTGCCCAACCCGACCGCCACGCCTGCCGCGCGCTCTTCGATCACCGGAGCAACGCCGCTCGCCAGCATCATGTTGCTCGAAGGATTGTGCACGCAGCCCACATTGCGTTGCGCCAGGATCTTTCGGTCCGTATCGTCAACATAAATGCAGTGCGCTGCCACTGTGTCCGGCCCGAGAATTCGGAGCTTGTCGAGATACTGCACCGGTGTGGTGCCGTTCTGCGCGCGGCTGTCATCCAATTCTTTTTTCATTTCTGCGACGTGGATGAGGATCGGCGCGCTGTACTTCCGCGCCAGCTCCGCCGATTCCTGAAGCGTTTTTTGCGAACACGTATAAATCGAATGCGGCGCGACCGCGGCGTGAATCAGCGCATCGCCTTGCCAGCGCTTCAGAAATTTCTCCGTGTACTCCAGCATGGCGGCGTTGGATTTATTGTCCGGCGCTGGAAAATCAAGAATTGTTTCGCCCAGTACGCCGCGCATTCCCGCGGCTTTGGTCTCTTCGGCAACGGCATCTTCGAAATAGTACATGTCGGCAAACGTGGTCACGCCTCCGCGCATTTGTTCCGCCGCGGCCAACCGCGTGCCCCAGCGGACAAATTCTTCCGTCACATTTTTGGCCTCCGCCGGGAAGATGTATTTCCGCAGCCACTCGTCGAGTGTCACGTCGTCACGCAAGCCGCGAAGCAGGGTCATCGGCACGTGCGTGTGCCCGTTGATGAAACCCGGCAGCACCAGTTTCCCTTTGGCGATGATGGTCTGCGCGGCCGCGTACTTCGCTTCGATGTTCGCCCGCGATCCCACGGCCACGATCGCGTCGCCGTCTACCGCCACCGCACCGTCCTCGATGATGCGGCGTTCGGCATTCATCGTAACGACCGTGCCGCCGGTCACGAGCATGGCGACTCTTTCTTTTTTTGCGTTTTGCGCGCGCAGGCAAGTGGAGAACAGAAACCAAAAAACGGAAACTAGAGCAACGGCCAGCGCCGAACGGAAACTGCGCAGCCAATTTCGGTTTGCCATTTTCTATTTTCCAGTTTCTATAAATTCGAGGAATCAAACGGCTTTGGAAGCAATTCGCGCATCTGCACGGTTTCGGTTTTGCCCTTGAGATTCGCCAGGATCACGGGAACATCGCCGCAAAATTCCCAGATCAGCTGGCGGCAGGCGCCGCAGGGAGGCGTCAACGTGTCGGTATCGGTTACCACGGAAATGGCGTCAAAACCTCGCTCGCCTTCGCTGATGGCTTTGAAAATGGCGATGCGCTCGGCGCACACGGTAAGCCCGTAAGTGGCGTTCTCCACGTTACAGCCGCCAAAAATTCGTCCGGAGGTCGCGCGGAGCGCCGCGCCAACGCGAAAGTTTGAGTAGGGCGCGTGCGCGTTTTCCCTCGCCTGCCTTGCCGCCGAAATCAGGATTTCGTGTTCGCTCACGCTAATGCCTCCCGGCACGCCTCAAAATGTCCTACGCTATTGCCTCTGCGATTCGCGGAATGACCGCTTTCAGCAAGCCGATGAATTGCCCTTTCACACGTTCTGCTGTCTCCAGCACTTCCAGATGGTTGAGCGGCTGATCCAGAATTCCCGCCGCCGCATTTGTCACGCAGGAGATCCCCAGCACTCGAATGCCGCTATGCCGCGCAGCAATCACTTCCGGAACCGTGGACATACCCACAAGGTCGGCGCCGATCGCACGCAAGTAGCGTACCTCCGCCGGGGTCTCATAGCTCGGTCCGAGAAGCCCCGCATACACGCCTTCATACATCCCGATGCCCATGCGGTTTCCTTCACCGACAGCCATCTCGCGAAATCTCCTGTCGTACGCCGCGGTCATGTCGTGGAAGCGCAGGCCGAATCTCTCGTCGTTTGGTCCAGTGAGCGGATTGACGCCCTGCAAATTGATGTGATCGCTGATCACCACCAGCCGGCCCTGCACAAACTCCCGTTTAATGCCGCCCGCGGCGTTGGTGAGGATCACAGCCTTTATGCCCATTCGCGCGAAAACGCGGATGGGAAAGGCCACCTCCTTCGCCGAATAACCTTCGTAAAGATGGACGCGGCCCTGCATCCCGGCAACGGGGATTGCTCCCACTTTTCCGATGACGAGTTTCCCCGCATGGCCAATAGCGGTCGATTGAGGAAAGTGCGGAATTTTCTCGTATGGGATTTTGGCGGCTTCGGCAAATTCGTCCGCAAAAGCGCCAAGGCCCGAGCCGAGAACAAGCACAATCTTCGGTCGGTGAGCAGTCTGGGAAAAAATGAAGTCAGCCGCTTCTCTGGCACGTTCGTACTCGCCGGCCGGCGAACTGCTGATTGGGTTTGCAGCCGCGATATTTCCGGAGGAAACTGTTTTCGCAGTCTTGGTCGTGGTGTTTTTCTTTGCGATCACGTAAGAATCCCCACTATGGAAGCCGACATTAAGTTTGCCATGGTGCCGGCAAGCATGGCGCGGATGCCAAACTTTGCGAGCTGGCTGCGCTGTTCTGGCGCCAGCGCGCCGATGCCGCCGATCTGGATGCCGATGGAGCTGAAGTTCGCGAAGCCGCAGAGGGCGAAGGTGGCGATTGCAAAAGTGCGCGGATCGAGCGCGCCCTTCATAGGGCCAAGCTGGCCAAAAGCGACAAACTCATTGATCACCATGCGCGTCCCGAGAAGGTTGCCAATCTTCGCCGCGTCATGCCAGGGCACACCGATCAGCCAGGCAACGGGCGCGAAGATCCAGCCGAAAACGGTCTGCAGGCTTTCCGGGAACCAGGCCATGTGACGCCAGTTGTGAACGCCGCCCATGATGGCGTTAAGCAGCGCAAGCAAAGCGATGAAGGTAATCAGCATCGCGCCAACGTTGAGCGCGAGATGCAAGCCATCACTAGTGCCCCGGGCAATGGCGCCCAGAAGATTGGTTTCTTTTTCCATTGGCGGCATTTCCACGCGGCCGGCGGTGAGCGGCTGCTCGGTTTCCGGGACCAGCATCTTGGCCATCAGCAGCGTTCCCGGCGCTGTCATGATGACTGCGGTCAAAAGGTTCTTGGGGTCGGCGCCCCCCACCTGAATGTACCCGGCCATCATGCCGCCGGAGATGTGCGCCATCCCACTGGTCATGACGACCATCAGTTCCGACTTGGTGAGTTTGGGAAGAAAGGGGCGGATAGTGAGCGGCGCTTCCGTCTGTCCCATGAAGATGCTGGCGGCCACGTTGAGCGACTCCGCGCCGCTGGCGCCCATCACGCGAGTCATAATCCACGCCGCAGCACGAATAATTAGCTGCATCACACCGAGGTGATACAGTACAGCGAAGAAAGCGGCAATGAAGATGATCGTGGGAAGGACCTGGAAAGCAAACGAGAAGCCAAGCCGGGAGAGTTCCTTCGGCTGACCAATGTCGCCGAAGACAAACGTGGAACCCGCGAAGGAAAAGCTCAACAGCTTGTTTGCGCCGGCACCGAGGAAACCAAATACCGAACTTCCTACGCCGGAACGGAGAACGAAAAAGCCAAGCGCCAACTGGAGCCCAAGCCCCCAAGCAATCGTCTTGAGCTTAATCGCGCGACGATTGGTAGAGAACAGCCACGCCAATCCGAGAATCACGGCCATGCCGAGCACTCCGGTGAAACGTCCCATGCGTTCTCCTTCTTGTCTTGTTCGGACTCGGCCCGGAAACAATTGCGCGAAGCGCCCGCTCAACTCTACTTCAATCGTTCCACCAGCCACTCCGTCCAGCGGCGATACACATCCATCTGGCGGACCGGATCGTTCGGGAAATGCCCGCCCACCGGATAAGCAAAAAAACGCACCGGCACGCCGTTATCCTTCAACGCATGGAATAACTCATAGGATTGCGTAATGGTCACGCGAAAATCGCCGGTGTCGGAGAGAATCAGCGTCGGTGTCTTCATGTGGGCCGCGTAGCTGATGGGAGATTGCTCGCGGTAAGACTTGATGTTGTCTCCCACGTAGGGAGAACCATGGAAGATGTAGCGCTCATTGACATTGAAATCTGCCAGGTTGTACTGGTCGTACATGTTGGTGACCGCAGCGCCGGCCACGGCCACTTTCCAGATCTGGTAGTGCCCGATCAACCAGCTCGTCATGTAGCCGCCGTAGGACCAGCCGGATACGGCAATGTTCGCTTCGTCCACGAAGCCAAGTTTCTTGAGGGCTTCAATTCCCGCCATGACGTCCCGGCCCGGTCCATCGCCAGCGTCGTTCCAAATGGCGCGAGTATACGCATTGCCCAGGTTCTCGCTGCCGCGGTAGTTCGGCTCAAACGCCACGCAGTCGTGCGCGGCCACAAATTGCGGCAGAAAACTGAACTCCGTGGTGCTGGCCGCCCGGGGACCGCCATGAATGATCAGCACGAGCGGATACTTCTTCTCTTTTTGAAATCCCGGCGGATAGACGATTACGCCGTCTTCATGAAACTTGTCGGGCCCCTGCCATTCGAATCGTTCCGTCTTGCCAAGCGCGAGCGAGGCAATCTCCTGATTGAAATTGGTCAAGCGTTTCGGAGGGTCATTCGGCGACGCCATGAAATACAGCTCGGAGGGCTGGTTCGGCGTGCGGCCCGCAAGTACGATTTCCCCGTTTCGGCCGACCGCGACGTCCACCCAGAAAGACCATCCCGGACTCACATCGCCGAGCGGGAGTTTTTTCACAGCGCCACCCAGCGGCTGCAGCCACAGCCCAACCTGCGTTCCATCATGCCCGCCGACCAGCAGCGACTTCCCGTCCGGCATCCAAATCGCTCGAAGAATATTCCGGTCGATCGAGCGCGTCGCGTCTTGCCCTTCGCCTCCCGATGCCGAAGTGGTGAAAATTTCGTTCTCGTTGGCGCGGTCGCCATCCCGTGAATACCAGTAGGAGAGTTGGCTGCCGTCGGGCGAGAACGAGCCAAATCCCTCGAACTTTTCGTGGTTCGTCAGTTTGCGGATTTCGCCGGACTCCACGTTCAGGATCTGCACCGTCCGCAGATCGCTGTCGCCCGAGTGAGGGTCCTCTTGCCTCGTAAATGCGATGAGTTTTCCGTCCGGTGACCACGACAGCGGCGAAGAAGGAGAGCTCGGCGGCATTACTTTTGGAAGACTCCAGGAGCCCGAAGTCAGTCGCCGCGGCTTTCCTCCCTCGGTGGCAACCAGCCAGATGTGCGAAGGCGCTGGGGCCTTCGTTTCTAGAAACCCGTTGTCGCCCACTTCGAAGGCATCCAGATGTTTCTCAATGTCCTGCTTGTTTGGGGCCTCGTCCGCCGTGACGTAAGCGATCTCTTTTCCGTCCGGCCGCCAGGCGAACTGCTCGACGCCGCCGGGAACGTCCGTGATTTTCGCAGCATCGCCACCGGTCATTGACAGAATGAAAATCTGCGCCTTTTCTTCTTTGGCTGGCCCGACCGCAGCCAGGAATGCAATTCGATCTCCGGAAGGGGACCAGCGGGGAGAGCCCGCATCTTTGCGGTTGTGGGTCAGGACGTGCTGCACGCCGCTTGCGATGTCCACGAGAACTAGGTCGCGATCGAAGCGGTCTTCTTCCATATTCGCTCGCGACACCACGCACACAATCCATTTGCCGCTTGGCGAAATCTGCGGGTCGGACACGTTCACGATTTTCGCGAAATCGCCAAGCTCGATCCGGCGCGTTTGCGCCGTCGCTTGCGCTTCCCCACCAATCCACCCAGCCATCAACGCCAAGCAAATCAGAATCCGCAGGATCAATCTGGAGGAACAACACAAATCAACAGGTCTGGCTTCGCGATTTTCAGGGCAATCCATTCTCAGCACGGTTCGCTTCCCTCCTCGGGCAGGATTCAAGTCTGTGATTCTTTCACTTCAAGCGCCAATCACGCGGCGCACAAGAGGCCGCTTTTCGCGCGGAGCTTCCTCACCGATGTGATAACTGTCCGCGATGCGGCTCTTCGCTTCGGCAAGTTTGGCGTCGCTATTGTAATGAATTGTGGCCAGCGCTTCTCCTTTTTCCACGCGATCGCCGATGCGCTTGTGGAATTCGAGGCCGACGCCGTGGTCGATCTTGTCTTCCTTCTTTTCACGGCCTCCGCCGAGCATGGCGAGCGCGATGCCAAATTGTTCGCAGTTGGTGCCGGTGATGAAGCCGCTGGAGGAGCTTGCGACGTGGACGTGTAGACGCGCGGCCGGCAGGCGCTGCGGCTCGTCAATGACGCGTTCGTCGCCCCCTTGCAGGCGAATCCCTTGCCGGAATTTCTCGAGTGCCTGGCCGGTGGTGATCATGGTTTCCGCGAGGCGCCGGCCTTCGTCCACGCTCTTCGTTCTCTCACCAAGATAGAACATCCACGCGGAGAGTTCGATGCTCAACTCCCGGAGATCATCGGGGCCGCGGCCTTTGAGGACCTCGATGGACTCGGCTACTTCATTCGAATGGCCGGCCATGCGGCCAAGCGGCTGATCCATGTCGGTGATGAGCGCCACCACTTTTTTGCCCATGCGCTTGCCGGTTTCGACCATAACTTCGGCGAGGCGAATCGAATCTTCCTCTTTCTTCATGAACGCGCCCGAGCCCGTCTTCACGTCGAGAACCAGCGCGTCAATTCCTTCGGCAAGTTTCTTGCTCATGATGGAAGCGCAAATCAGGCCAATATTTTCGACGGTCGAAGTAACGTCACGGAGCGCGTAGATTTTCTTGTCGGCAGGAGCAATCTCCGCGGTCTGCCCGATCAAGCCCATGCCGCATTCGCGCAGGATGCGGCGAAATTCGTCCAGCGACAGATTCACGTTGAAGCCTGGAATCGCTTCCAGTTTGTCGAGCGTGCCCCCGGTGTGGCCGAGGCCGCGGCCGCTGATCATCGGCACCGTAAGGCCGCCCGCCGCCACAATGGGAGCAAGGATGAGAGAAGTCTTATCGCCAATCCCTCCGGTGGAGTGCTTGTCCACTTTCTTGCCGGGAATTTCGGAATGGTTAAGGACTTCTCCGGAGTACAGCATCACTTCGGTGAGGGCCGCAAGCTCCGAACGGTTCATGCCGCGGATCCACACGGCCATGAGCCATGCGGCCATCTGGTAATCGGGTATTTCACCGCGAGTATAGCCGGAAACCAGAAAATTGATTTCCTCGCGGGAGAGTTCCCCGGAGTCACGTTTCTTGCGGATCAGGTCGACGGCGCGCATGCGTTTGGAAAGCGAACGGCGAGCGTAACATCCGCCCTACGGGGCGTCAACGCGACGCGCGGCCCGAAATCTGGCAGGACGCTAAATTGGCGGGTGCACATCAGGGGGCAGGTTGGTCGCCTGACCGGATACAACGTGCCACCCCCGGGGGGTGTTGATGTAAACGTGAATGGCGCGCATCTGGGCGCTGAAGTGTTGGTCCTTGATGACGAAATTTGCTGACCAGAGGCAAGTTACGATCGCGGTGTCTTGAAAAAGGCGGACTTTGATATCGGAGGCGTTGAAGGATTGATATTTGACCGAAGGGGATTGGATCGCCTCGATCCACTGCGCTCTGTTGACCTGCACGCCATGAGAGAGCGTGCCTGCGTAATCATCGCTGTAAACACGCCGGAAAAAGGTGCCATTGTTCAACTGAATGGCGCGGACCGCTTCCTTCTCAAGATTGACGATCTCTGCCTGCTGCATCTCCGGGTTTGGAGGTGCGTCATCCTGACTCAAGCCGAACGGCGATATCACCAATCCAAGAACGAACAAGGCTGCCAATTTGCGCATCATGTAAGATCTCCGGAACGGTCACAATGGATTCAGCCGTTGCACAGCTAGGAAGAAAATGCTACCCCTTTTGGAATCTTACGAGAAGCGGCTGCCCCGTCAAACCAAGCTGTGAGCAGAAGGTTAACCCAAGCGCCACCTCCGGGTATGGAACTAAAATGGATCACAAGCGGCCGGGTTCGAATTAAATTCAAAGAACAGGCACCTGAGACATCTCGCGGGGAGGGTGCGGAACGGACAGCGAGCGCTCCAGGCAAGGGCGTAGGAGCCGCTAAGTATGTCGCGAGTGTGGATGAGGAAGTCTCTGCTAGAATAACTTCTCGCCAATTCCAGTCATGCAACGTTGACAGTAATTTAAATGGAGGAATCATGATGAAGATTCTTGCAGGCGAGCGAAATCCTTCGGAGCCATACGTGTTCTCTCGCCGGAGCTTTATCGCCAAGACATCGTGTTTCGGAGCTTTTTATGCAGTAGCGGAGCTGATTCCCTTGCCGGCACTGGCGGCGGAGTTCGCAAGCGACTCGCGAGTGTCGCCAACTCCGATTGTGGACAAGGGATTCGCGTCGGTGCGGAAGATTGGAAATGGGCTCTATGCCACGATCTCGGATCCTTCCAAGGGCAGGCAAACGGTGTGCAATGGCGGGTTCCTGGCTGGAAAAGACGGCGCGCTGCTGATCGAAGGATTCATTACGCCCGCCGGCGCAGCGTTCCAGATGGACGCCTTGCGGATGGTGAGCCAGGTTCCGGTGAAGTGCGCGCTGGATACGCACTATCACTTTGACCATTCCATGGGGAATTCGTTCTACGGTGCGAATGGCGTGCAACTCTGGGCGCACGCGACTGCGGCGAAACGCATCGTCGATAGTTATGCACCGTTGCAGGGCGCGGACAAAGAGGCGGCACTGGCGCCGTTTGCGAAACGGGTCAAGGATGCGAAGGCGGACACGGAGCGGGCGCACGCACAGAGTGATCTGAACGCGGTGACCGGACTCTTTCAAGTTGCAAATGCCAGCCTGCTGTCGCTGCCGAACCATCCGATTGATCCGGCAAAGCTGCCCATGTCGATGGATCTCGGGAGTCTGACGGCGGTGATCGAGTCCTACCCCGGGCATTCCGGAACGGACTTGATTGTGCGGGCTCCGGACCAGAATGTTGTCTACACCGGCGACCTGCTATTCAGCGGCTGGTATCCCGTCTGCTTCGACGAGAAAGCCACGATTTCAGGCTGGCGCGACACCTTGAAGAAATTTGCCTCTTTCGATAAGGACACGCTCTTTGTCCCGGGTCACGGCCAGATTTGCGGCCAGGAAGGCATCGCCTCGATCCGCGAAGTGTTTGATGACATCACCGCACAGGCCGAAAAAATGTACAAGGCGGGAGTCCCGGCCGAAGAGGCGCAGCACCGCTACGTGGTGCCGGAGAAGTTCAAAGACTTCCCTGTTTTTGCGTGGGGATTCACGATCGGCCCGGCGATTACCAAGCTGTACGCGGAGTGGCAAAGCAAGTAGCAGTACGGGCGTTGTCTTGCCTGCTTCTCTGCGGGAGCAGGATGCCCCGAGAAGCTAATCGGGAAGAACTCCGTCGAAGCTGCGAATGACGACGCCCTCGGCCGGCGAAAAAGATGCCCGGCCATCGCGGTCGCAAAGGATCGCCTGCATCCCCACGGACGCCGCCGCTTCGATTTCCTTCACCGCATCGGAGACGAACAAAAATTGGTGTTGCGCATACGAAAACGAAGCGGCGATCTTCTT
>Ga0209648_10005327_pt1 | contig 11000 bp, 10 predicted proteins | sample GraSoi2013_115cm_FD_185830 | JGI IMG/M metagenome (GOLD analysis project Ga0209648, IMG submission 185830) | Grasslands soil microbial communities from the Angelo Coastal Reserve, California, USA - Sample 9_17_2013_115cm (SPAdes) (version 2) | ecosystem: Environmental > Terrestrial > Soil >...
AGAACTGCGTGTACACGTCGAGGCTGCCGGCAGCCTCGACGTGTACACGCAGTTCTCGGTCACCAACGGCCAGGGCCTGCTGACCGATCCCAACACCACCGTCATCGACATCCCGACCACCGCCCACCGCCAGATCCACATGCGGACCGACCAGGCTCCGTTCAACGACAAGCGGATCCGGCAGGCGCTCGCGCTCTCCATCGACCGCAACACGATCGTCCAGGGGCTGTGGAACGGCAAGGCGCAGATCGCCAACGACCACCCCATCTTCAAGGTGTATCCGTCGAGCGACACGTCGGTGCCGCAGAGGGCGCAGGACGTGACCAAGGCCAAAGACCTCATGTCGCGGGCCGGCAAGTCGGGCGGCTTTGCGGTGACGCTGTACACCGAGCAGGTGCAGGAGATTCCGGCGCTTGCACAGCTGCTCCAGGCGGCCGGCAAGGCGATCGGCGTCAACATCACCCTGAACATCACCGACTCCGGCACCTACTACGACAAGTACTGGCTCAATTCACCGCTCGGCATCACCGACTATGGCCACCGCGGCGTGCCGAACACATTCCTGTCCGCGCCCTTGCTTTCCCGATCGATCATGGGGGCTGGCACCTGGAATGCCGCGTACTTCAGCAACTCAACTTACGATCAGCTCTACCAGCAGTATGTGAAGGCGATCGACCTCACCTCTCAGAAGGCGGTCACCGGCAAGATCGAGACGCTGCTGCTCGACGAGACGCCCCTGATCATTCCGTACAACTACGACTTCCTGACGGCGGTCAAGAAGAAGGTGGCGGGCGTCGAAACGACCGGCATGGGACATGTCAACTTCCGTCTAGCAGGCATCACCTCATAGTGTCCAGCACCCGAATGTCCTTGCATCTTCGCGGCCTAGTCGGCCGGGCGCCGTCTCACCCCGCGGAATCTGGCGATTCGGCGGGGACCCCGATAGAGGCGCTGAAGCCTGCGTCGACTCCTGTGCGCGCTCGGTCAGCAGCCCCGCACGACGATGCGGGGGCCCCAGCAGGTATGCGCTCCCTCGCGTGCTCGTCGTCTCCTTGGCTCCGGCCGCCGATGCCGCGAAATATGCGTCGGACCTCGGGCGCTAGACACTAGTTCGTTAGGCACCGGAATGCTCCGCTTCCTGCTCCGGCGCGTGGCGCTGGCGCTGGTGACGTTGTGGCTGCTTTCCGTGATCATCTTCCTGGCGTCCCACGCCCTCCCCGGTGACGTGGGACGCCGGATCCTCGGCCCGTTCGCCGATCCGCGTTCGGTCCAGACGCTCGACCATTCGCTTGGTGTCGACAGGCCGCTGCTGGTTCAGTACCTCGACTGGGTCGGCGGGTTCCTTCACGGCGACATGGGCATGTCACTCGCGTTTCACGTCCCAGTCTCAGAGCTGCTCCTGCGGGGCCTCGGCAACTCGGTGAAGCTGGCCCTGGTCGCATTCATCATCGTCGTGCCCTTGAGCATCTTCGGCGGCGTCGTGGCGGCCCTCCGCCGCGGCACGCTGGTCGACCGCATCATCACCATCGGCGGGCTGTCCGCCACCGCGATGCCTGAATTCGTCACCAGCATCGTGTTGATCCTTGTTCTCAGCATCACGCTCAAGGTTCTGCCCATCAGCGTCCAGGTCCCTCCGGACGCCGACCCGCTGACCCAGATCTATCACCTCATCCTGCCTTCGCTTCCGTTGGTCCTCGTGTTGTTCGGCTACATCGCGCGCATCACACGGGCGGGCGTGATCGAGGCGCTCGAAGCCGACTACACGCGAACCGCGGTCTTGAAGGGCCTGTCCTGGCGCACGGTGGTGATCCGCCACGTGCTCCGAAACGCGCTGATGCCGACGATCGCGGTGGTCGCGACCCAGACGGGCTATTTGATCGGCGGGCTCGTCGTCATCGAGACGATGTTCAACTACCAGGGCATCGGCCAGCTCCTTTACACGTCGGTCTCGCAGAAGGACTTCCCCTTGATCCAGGCAGGAGTCATGACCGTCGGTGTCGTCTATCTCGTCGCCACGCTGATCGCGGACGTCAGCTACTCCCTGCTCAATCCTCGGATCAGGCTGGCGGGCCGGGAATGAGCGCCGTGGTCGCGTTGCCTCGGCCGGAAACCGCCGCTGCGCAACGACGCCGCGCCTGGGAGGAACGGCTGAGACTTGCGCTGCGAACGCCAAGCCTCATGGTCGGTGTCGGGGTGCTCCTGTTCTGGATCTTCTGTGCTGTCTTCGCTCAGTACATCGCCCCGCACGACCCCATCGCCCCCGACATCCTCAACAAGCTCCAGCCCCCATCGGCGAGCCACCGCTTCGGTACCGACGGCCTCGGTCGCGACGTGCTCTCGCGCGTGATCTACGGGTCGCGGGGCATCCTCGTGGCCGCGCCGCTCGCCACTTTGCTGGGTACGGTGGTCGGCACCGCTGTCGGGCTGGTCGCGGGCTACTTCCGCGGCCTCGTCGAAGACGTGTTGATGCGAATCACCGACGCCTTTCTCGCCCTGCCGACGATCGTAACCGCGCTGCTCGTCCTGGCGGCGGTCGGAGGCTCGACCACGACCGTGATCCTCGTGATCGGACTTGGTTTTGCGCCGATCATCACCCGAACGGTCCGGGCGGCCGTGCTCTCGGAGGCGCAGCTGGACTACGTCGAAGCGGCAAGACTTCGAAAGGAGCGTGCGCCCTACGTGATGTTCGTCGAGATCCTGCCGAACGTGATGGGTCCGGTCGTGGTCGAGTTCACGGTGCGGCTCGGATACGCGGTCTTCGCGATCGCGACCCTTTCGTTCCTCGGGTTCGGCATTCCGCCGCCCAACCCTGACTGGGGCCTGACCATCTCGGAGCAGTACACGTACTTGATCAGCAACTTCTGGTGGCCGGTGCTGTTCCCTGCGCTGGCAATCGCAAGCCTCGTGATCGCCGTCAACATGTTTGCCGACGGCCTCTCGCGTGTGCTGGAGCGCTGAATGGTGGCCAGATCAAACGTCGCCGCGCTGGAGATCAACGGCCTGAGGCTCGCGTATCGGGTGCGCGGGCGCGACCGCGAGGCAATCCGCGGCGTGACCTTCACCATCAATCGCGGCGAGTCCTATGGGCTCGTCGGCGAATCAGGCTGCGGCAAGTCGACCATCGCCTACGCGGCGATGCGCTACCTCCCCGACAACGCCAAGATCACCGCCGGATCGATCGTCCTCGACGGCGAGGACATGCTCCGGATGGATGGCGAGGAGCTGCGCAAGCTGCGCGCGACGACGGTCTCGATGGTCTACCAGAATCCCGGCACCGCGCTCAATCCCACGATTCGGGCCTTGTTGCGCTGACCAGCCTGCTTCGATTTCACGGCATCGGGGTCGATCCGCAGCAGCTCCAACACCGTTTCGGTGGAGTAGCCATTGGCGTCGCGGAAATGCTCCGCTACGCCAAACAGACCGGGCTGAAGGCCGCCGGTGCCGCCAAGGGCGAGGCGCGCGAGCGTTCGCTGGGCATGCTGCGTCGCGTCCAGATCTCGGATCCGCAGGGCGTGATGGGTCGATATCCGCACCAGCTCTCGGGCGGCATGCAGCAGCGCGTGGTGATCGCGATGGCCCTCGCCTCAGACCCTACCCTGCTCATCCTCGACGAACCGACAACAGGACTCGACGCCACCGTCGAGGCCGAGGTGCTCGACCTGATTCGCAACCTGCGCGCGACCTTCGGGACGAGCGTGCTGTTCATCAGCCACAACCTGGGCGTCATCGCCCGCATGTGCGATCGGGTTGGAGTTCTCTACGCGGGCAGGATGGTCGAGGAAGGCCCGGCGTGGGAGCTGCTCACCAACCCGCGCCATCCCTACACGGTGGGCCTGCTGCGCTGCATTCCACGCTGGGGCCTGAGCAAAGAGCTGGGCGCGCTGGACACCATTCCGGGTTTCCCACCTCCCATCGGCGCGCGCATCCCCGCCTGTGTCTTCGCGGACCGCTGCGGGCTGGTGCAGGACATCTGCCGGACCAGGGAACCTGGCCTCGATCCGGTCGGCGAGGCGCACTCCAGCCGCTGCCACTTCTCCGACATCGCCCAGACCCTACCGCGAGCCGAGCGCGACATGGTGCCCCGTCCGCCGGTTCCCGAGACGGGACGCTCCGCGCTTTCGATTCACAACTTGCGGCGCACCATGACCCAGCAGGGCAACTCTTTCCAGGCGCTCGCCGGCGTCGACCTCGAGATCGCGGTGGGCGAGGTGTTCGGCCTCGTCGGAGAGTCGGGCAGCGGCAAGACGACGCTCGCCCGCAGCGTGGTCGGGCTCGGGGTGCCCGACGCGGGCAGCGAGATCGACCTCGAGGGGAAGCCGCTCGCGCCCAGGGTCGGCCAGCGCAGCATGGACCAGGTCCGCGCGATCCAGATCGTCTTTCAGAATCCGGACGCTTCGCTGAATCGCAGGAAGAGCGTGCGTCAGATCCTGGGTCGAGCACTCACCAAGCTCACCGGCGTGCGCGGTGAGCGGCGGTCGCGTCGCATCGTCGAGCTGACGGAGTCGGTCCGCCTCGACGCCGCGTTCCTGGACGCGCTGCCGCGCCAGCTGTCAGGCGGCCTCAAGCAGCGCGTCGGCATCGCGCGAGCGTTTGCGGGCGAGCCTCATCTCGTCATCTGCGATGAGCCCACCTCCGCGCTCGACGTCTCGGTCCAGGCGGCGATCCTCAACCTGCTGGTCCGCCTCCAGCGCGACCGCAGCCTCTCTTACATCTTCATATCGCACGACCTCGGAGTCGTTCGCTACATCTCGGATCGCATCGGCGTCCTGTACCTCGGCCGCCTGATGGAGGTCGGGCCCGCTGACGTGGTTTTCCGCGCCCCGCATCATCCGTACACGGAGGCGCTCCTGTCGGCAGCGCCCAGCCTCGAGGTCCGCGAGGAGCATCGCATCCGCCTCCAGGGCGACATCCCGAGCGCGGTGAAGCCGCCGAGCGGCTGCGTCTTCCACACGCGCTGCCCGCGCAAGCTCGGCCCGATTTGCGAGGAGCAGGAGCCGCAGCTGCTCGAGGAGGAGCCGGGGCACTTCCTCAAATGCCACATCCCGATCGAGGACCTGCGCCGCCTGCAGCAGCCGGCAGCCGCCGCGGAAACAGGATGAGGATCACGGCGGCAGTGCTGCCGGAGACGGCGGCGCCGATCGAGGTCGGCGAGCTCGATCTCGCCGCGCCCCACGCGGGCGAGGTGCTGGTCCGGCTCCACGCCAGCGGCGTCTGCCACAGCGACCTCAACGCGGTGGACGGCACGTCGGCGACGCGCTGCCCGGCCGTTCTCGGCCACGAGGGCGCGGGCGTCGTCGAGGCGGTCGGCGAGGGCGTGGAGATCCGCCCGGGCACCCATGTCGCCCTCTCGTGGATGCCTTCATGTGGACGCTGCGAGGAGTGCGTGCGCGGCTTGACGCACCTGTGCCGCCGGGCGTGGGGCGGCATGAGCCATGGCGGCCTGCTCGACGGCACGCCCCGGCTTTCTCGCGACGGCCGGCCCGTCTACCACTATTCCTACCTCTCGACGTTCGCCGAGGCCGCGGTCGTGCCGGAGGCGTGCGCCATCCCGATCCCGCGCAGCGTCCCGTTCGAGGTCGCGGCCCTGGTCGGCTGCGCGGTGTCGACCGGAGTCGGCGCCGTTTGGAACACCGCCGGGGTCAGGCCGGGCGAGCGGGTGGCCGTGATCGGCTGCGGCGGCGTGGGCCTGAGCGCGGTGCTCGGCGCTCTCGCGATCGGAGCGACACCGGTCATCGCCGTCGACCTGTCGGAAGAGAAGCTCGCGCTCGCGACCTCGGTCGGCGCGACCGCCACTGTGCGCTGGGCGGGCAGCTCCGAAGCGACCGCACAGGCGATCAAGGACGCATCCGGCGGCGGGGTCGATTACGCGATCGAGGCGACGGGTAGGGCGGAGGCGATGCAGGCCGCGTTTCTGTCGTGCCGGCCACGCGGGGCAGCGGTGCTGATCGGGATCGCTCGTGCCGACGCCATGCTGACGCTGCCCGCGATCGAGATTCCGCGCTCGGAGCGCCGCATTCTCGGCAGCGCCTACGGTTCGGTGCGCCCGGAGCGCGACTTTCCCCGCATCCTCCAGCTCTACGCCGAAGGTCGCCTACCGCTGGATCGCCTGATCTCGCATCGCCTGTCGCTGGCGCAGACCGGCGCCGCGCTCGACCTGGTGCGGAATGCCACGGCCGTGCGAGCGGTCCTTCAGCTCAACTCGGATGGTGCATCTTGAAACCTGACGAGATGGACGGCCGGATCGGTGAGGCATGGTCCGGGACGGCGCCCGACGGCAGCCACATCAACCTGGTCATCGCGCGCCGCGGTTCGCCCACCGCAGCTTCGATCGTCGGCGCGCTCGCATCGCCGCGGCCGGGGCACGTCCCCTTCCTCGCTGTGGTCGAGTCCGGCGTCCTCGTGCGGCCGATCACAGTCGTCGTGAACAAGGTGACGCTCGGCCGCGAGCCTCTCGACAGCATCACCTGGGGGGCCGCGCAGCTCGGGATCTCGCAAGGCGTCCTCGATGCCGTCGCCGCCGAGCTCATCGAGCCGGCCGACGCCGGCGCCCTCGTCCTGCTGGTCGCGGTGTGGGTCGATCCCGCCGCATCGGACGAGACCGCCGTCCGAAAGGCCAATCGCGCCGCCACCAGGGCGGCCATCGAAGACGCGCTGACCGACCGCGGCGCGGAGTATGTGCGCGAGGTGGTTGCCCGGCGCGAGCACGCGGCCAACTCCTTCTACAAAGGTCAATGAGTTGAAGATCACCGGCATCAAGCTCCGGCGGCTGCGGCTCCCGCTCGACCCTCCCTTCCACGCCGCCTGGGACCAGGTGCCCCGCGCCCATTTCGACGCCACCGTCGTCCGCGTGGAGACCGACGAAGGGATCGTCGGCCTGGGATCCGGCGACACCATGGACGGTTTCGAGCCGTACGTGGAGCTCTTCATGGGCAAGAACCCCATGCACATCTCGCGACACGTCCGCGTCCTCGAGACGATCAACTTTCACGCGGGTCGCTACTGGCCGCTGGAGGCGGCCCTATGGGACATCATCGGGCAGGTGACGGGGCAGCCGGTGTCCGTGCTGTTCGGCGGAGCGTCCGACGCGCTGCCGGCGTACGCGTCGACGGGCGAGGTCAAGCCGCCGGCAGAGCGGGCCGAATCGGCGCTCGCGCTTCGCGAGCTGGGCTTCAAGGCGCTCAAGGTCCGGTTCGTCCGCGAGCGCCTGGCCGACGGCGTGGCAGCGGTTCGAGCGGTCCGCAAGGCGGTGGGCTCGACGATGGAGATCATGGTCGACCTCAACCAGGCCTGGCGGATGCCGGGCGACATCGATCCCGCGCTCGATCCCGCCTCCGCGCGGCGCACGGTCGAGGAGCTCGGCGAGCTCGGCGTGCTGTGGGTCGAGGAGCCTCTGCCGGGCGCCGACGTTTCCGGCTTCGCCCGGCTGCGTGCCGAGACCGGGGTGCGCATCGCCGCCGGCGAGATGACCCGGACGCTGCCCGAGCTGCTCGACTACCTGGAGGCCGACTCGCTCGACGTCTACCAGCCCGACGCCGTGCTCGCCGTGGGGATGTCACGGGCGCGGCTCGTCGCCGAGCTGGCGCTGGCCAAGAATCGCTGGTTCACACCTCACACCTGGACCAACGGCCTGGGCCTGGTCGCCAACCTGCACGTTGCGGCCGGCGTGGGCGGCGGGCCGTTCCTCGAGTTTCCAATCGACCCACCAGGCTGGACGTTGGAGCGCCGCGATTTCTTCCTGGCGGAGCCTCTTCGCATCCGCCGCGACGGCTGCCTGGCGGTGCCCCCGCGGCCAGGGCTGGGAGTGCTTCTCGACGAAAAGGCGATGAAGCTCGCCGAGGTCTCCTAGCTCACTCGCCCCGCACTGTTGCTGCTGACGCCGGGCCGGGCGCGCTGACCGCCTCCGGTTGCCTGCGCGCGACTCCGATGGCGTTGGCGGCGGCGCCGGCCACCAGCAGGCCGGCCGAGATGAGCAGGGCGGCGTGGAACGCGTCGGCCGACGAGTAGCGCGCCTGCGCGGCCACGTTGGCGGGGGCGCTTGCGATGGGCCTGTTCAATGGCGGGGCCTCCGCCCGAAGCGCGGCCGAGTTGGGATCGGCGCCCGGCACCCTCGAGGCCAGCGATGCGTAGAAGACGGCGGTCACGACCACGAATATCAAAGCGCCGGCGAGCTGCGGGCCGATGCGCGAGATGGCGTTGTTGATCGACGATGCAAGGCCCGCGTGGCCGACTGCCACCGATGCCATCAGTGCGGCCGTCAGCGGCGCCACCATGATCGAGAGCCCAAGGCCGAAGACGACCGCCGGGGGCAGCCAGTCCACCAGGTACGAAGTCGGCGGCGCATAGCTCGACGGCGAATCCGGACGGAGGGCCCAAGCTGCGCTGGTGGCCGGGATTCGGGCGTAGAGGAGGCAGGCCCCGGCCATCACGAGCGGCCCGGCGATGAGGAACGGGCGAGGACCGTACTTGCCCGCCAGAGTTCCAAACCGTGTTGACAGCAGCGTGAGCAGCAGGCCGCTCGGGATGAACATGAGGCCCGCGGCGAAGGCCGTGTAGCCGAGTGTCCCCTGCACGAACAGTGCCGAGTTGTAACCGCTCGAGAAGAGCGCCCCGTAGATCAGGAGTGTCGAGATGCTGATGGTAGTGAAGGCGCGCGACCTGAACAGGCTGAGAGGGATGAGGGGGTTGCGCGCCCGGCTCATGTAGAAGGGCAACGCGGCCGTGGCCACCGCGCCGATCGCGAGCACGACGTAGGCGATGGGGTCGTGCCAATCCCGCTGCTGCCCGTAGACGGCTCCGAACGCAAGCCCGCCGACGGCAACCCCGCACAGGATTGCGCCCAGCCAGTCGAATCCGGCCGGCCTTTCTTCCGATCGGCTTTCCGGCACGTGCTGCCAGGTGGCGTAGAGGGCGATGGCCGCGACCGGGATGTTCATCAGGAATGCGACGCGCCACGAGATGGTGTCCACCAGCGCACCTCCGAGCGCCGGGCCGAGCAGAGTCGTGCCGGCGGCGGCTCCCGACCAGATCCCGAACGCGCGGCCTTGCGCGGGGCCGCTGAAATTGGCGGTGATCAGGGCCAGGGAGCCCGGGACCAGAAATGCGCCGGCGATCCCCTGGATCACCCTGAGCACGACCAGCGTCTCGAGGTTGGGCGCCAGGCCGCACAGGGCTGAGGAGATGCCGAACCCGATCAGCCCCAGCATGAACACGCGGCGCCGTCCGTAGGCGTCGGTGAGGGCGCCCGCCAGGATCAGCAGCGTGCTGAGGGAAAGCATGTAGCCGGTGTAAACGTAGGTCTGGCCTTCGAGCACGCCGACCAGCGAATGCGGAAGCTCGCGCCCGATTCGCGGCAGTGCGACATTGACCACCGTGGCGTCGAGGAAGACCGTCGCCGACGCCAGCACGGCCGCGATCAAGGTCCACCTTTGCGCCCTCGTCATTCGCTGTACCTTAGCCTCGATGGACCGCGAAGCTGCGCTGGCCGATTTCGATATCGCCCGCGCGGAATGGGAGTCGGCTTTCGCCCAGGTGCCGGATGCGGCCCTGTCGTACTTGAAGCCGGGCGACGATTATGCCCTCGGCGGCCTCCAGGTTCACGTCAACTGGGTGCTCGTCCACTATGGCCGCGTTCTCGACGGCCTCAAGGCCAATCCTAACGACGTTCTTCATCCTCTCGACAAGCCCGGAGAGTCCGGCGGCGCGGTGGAACGAGCCCGGGCAGGCCTCAGTGCAGCCGAGCGAAAGCAGTCCCTCGAGGAGATGTCCGGGCTGCACAGGTTCGTCAAGGAGACCGCGGCGGAGCTGGTCGACGAGGACTGGTCTCGCAAGACGCCGGTCATCTACGGCGAGGGCCAGGATCCGTACCCGACAAGCCCAGACGACGTCCTGGGCTGGCTCCGGGATCACTATCGCGAGCACGTCCAGCAGTGTCCCGAGCTCGTCGCCTCGTGGCGTGAGAACGTCTAAGGCAGCCGGTCGATCCAGCCGGCAGTCCCGTACTTGGTGGCCACCAGCTCTTGCGCGGCCGTGAGCTCTTCGCCTGACAGGTCTTTTCTGCGCGCGTTGAAGTCGGCGACGAACGACTGCTCCAGGCTTCGCGCGACGCCTGCGCAATCAAGCGACGTGAACCACGAGAGCGGCGACACGGCCTTGTCGGCGCTGCGTACGCCGCGGTCCGACAAGCGCTCGCGCCCGATCCGGATCAGCCGCGGCAGAAGCGCCGGGTCCATCGCGTGCGCGATCGTCGTGTGGTGGAGGATGAAGCCGCGCCGCCTGGCCTGCGCCGCGCCGGCGATCTTTCCGCGGGGCGAGATGATGTCGTTGATCTCGCGATAGCTCGCCGGCACACCGAGCGCGACGAATGAACGCACCGCCCATGCGTCCAGTGCCGCGTACGACTCGCGAAAGCTGAGCCCGCTGACGATCGTCGCCGGCACATATAAGGAATAGGTGATCGTGCGGCCGGGCTCGCACAGCATGGTGCCGCCGCCGCTCATCCGCCGGGTCACTGTGAAACCGAGCCCTTTGGCCGCGGCGACGTCGACCTCGTTCGCCACCGATTGATGCGACCCGATCACCAGCGCGGCCTCGGTCCATTCCCAGAATCGCACGGTGGGGTGGCGCATGCCGGTGATGACCCTTTGCAGGAGCACCTCGTCCAGCCCCATGTGCGTGTGAGCGGAGTGCGCCGAGTATGGGATGAGCTCCCAGTCGAGCTCCTGCAGGCGGTCCGCGGTCATGCCTCTGCCAGTATTCCGGAAGTGCGGAAACGAACCCTGTGGACTCTCTACCTGTGCAACCTGCTGGCCGCCGTGGGCCTCTGGTTCTTCCTGCCGATCCTGCCCATCTTCCTGGGCCGGCGCGGCGGCTCGGCCGCCCTGGTCGGCGCGGTGGTGGCGGCGGGCCTGGTCGCCAACGCCCTGATCCGGTACCCGGCCGGCTGGGCCGCCGACAGGTTCGGCACCCGGCCGGTGATGATCGGCGCCATGGCCATCCAGGCG
>Ga0209648_10005328_pt1 | contig 11000 bp, 9 predicted proteins | sample GraSoi2013_115cm_FD_185830 | JGI IMG/M metagenome (GOLD analysis project Ga0209648, IMG submission 185830) | Grasslands soil microbial communities from the Angelo Coastal Reserve, California, USA - Sample 9_17_2013_115cm (SPAdes) (version 2) | ecosystem: Environmental > Terrestrial > Soil >...
GTCCACATCTTCGATCTTGTGGGGGCTTAAACGGGCCAGTCATCCACAACAGATATCAAGATCGCGGCGGAAGGAACCACGTTGCTTGGCGCCGTCGGCGCTCCAAAGCCTGCGGAGAGCACGCGCGAGGGTCGTTGACAGATGGCTCGCTCGCAATACATTGTACCTCGTGCCGCCCAGAGAGGCGGCACATTTTGTTTTGCGCACTCCCCAAAACCGACCCTGCCCGCAGGCGAGGAAGGGTTGGGTGGGAATGCCTACCCATCAACATTAAGATCGAGCCCCGTCGTGAATTCTCACCTGTTACCAACCTATGCGCGAGTCGACCTGGCCTTCGAGCGGGGCGAGGGCCCCTGGCTGTTCACGACCGACGGTGAACGCTACCTCGATTTTACTGCCGGTGTGGCGGTCAATGGACTTGGCCATGCCCATCCGCATCTCGTCGCGGCGCTGGCCGACCAAGCCCAAAAAGTCTGGCACGTGTCGAATCTGTTCCGGATTCCCGAAGCCGAGCGGCTGGCCGCGCGATTGTGCGCCGAGACCTTCGGGGACCTTATTTTCTTCTGCAACTCCGGCGCCGAGGCCATGGAGTGCTGCATCAAGGTGGCGCGCAAATACCAATACGCGTCCGGGCGGCCGGAACGCCACCGGTTCGTCACCTTCGAGGGCGCATTCCATGGGCGCACGCTGGCGACGCTCGCGGCCGGGGGCCAGAAGAAATATCTGGAAGGTTTCGGTCCGGTCGTCGACGGCTTCGATCAGGTGCCATTCGCCGACCTCGAGGCGGTTAAGAAGGCCATCGGACCGGAGACCGCCGCGATCCTTATCGAGCCGATCCAGGGCGAAGGCGGCGTACGGGTGGCGCCGACGCCGTTTCTGCGTGCGCTGCGTGAGCTGTGCGATCGGCACGGCCTGTTGCTGGTCTTCGACGAAGTCCAGACCGGCGTCGGGCGCACCGGCAGCTTCTTCGCTTACCAGCGCTGCGGCGTTGCGCCCGACGTGATGGGCATCGCCAAATCGATCGGCGGCGGGTTCCCGCTGGGGGCATGCCTCGCCACCGCGGAAGCCGGCAAGGGGATGACGGCCGGCACCCATGGCTCCACCTTCGGCGCCAACCCGTTGGCAATGGCGGCTGGTAACGCCGTGCTTGATGTTGTCTTGGCCCCGGGGTTTCTCCACAAGGTCCGCCGGAGTGCGATCCTGTTCCGCCAACGGCTCGCCGAGATCAAGGATCGGCATCCCGGGGTCGTCTCGGAAGTGCGCGGCGAAGGTCTGTTGCTCGGACTTGTTGCCGCGTGCCCGAACGGCGAATTGGTGGAAGCGATGCGCGCCGAGAAATTGCTGGCCGTCGCGGCCGGAGACAACGTCGTGCGGTTGCTGCCGCCGCTGATCATCGAAGAGGCAGAGATTGCCGACGCAGTAGACCGGATCGATCGGGCCGCGGTGCGCATCGAGCGTGCGCAGCGCGAAAAGAAACGGGACGGCAAGGAGGCCGCCAAGGTGGATTCGTGAGCGCCAAGCCTCGCCATTTTCTCGATCTGATCGATATTGCGCGGAGTGACCTTCGCGCCATCATCGAGGACAGTCGCGCCATGAAACGGCGCGGGCGCGGCCAGGCCGACCAGGGAATTGCCGGGAAGGTGCTGGCAATGATCTTCGACAAGCCGTCGACTCGCACGCGGGTTTCTTTCGACGTGGCGATGCGCCAGCTCGGTGGCCAGACCACGGTGCTGACTGGCCAGGAGATGCAACTCGGTCGCGGCGAGACCGTGGCCGATACGGCGCGCGTGTTATCGCGCTATGTCGACGCCATCATGATCCGCACGCTTGATCACGAGATGCTGACGGAGCTTGCGCGCTACGCAACTGTCCCGGTGATCAACGGGCTGACGCGGCGCTCCCACCCATGCCAGATCATGGCGGACGTGATGACTTTCGAGGAGCACCGCGGCTCGATCCGGGGCCGCAAGGTGGCGTGGACCGGGGACGCCAACAACGTGCTTACATCCTGGATGCATGCGGCGCATCAATTTGAGTTCGAGCTTGCGATTGCAACTCCAGCGGAACTCGCTCCCAAGCAGCCGCTGCTCGATTGGATCAGCTCCGCGGGCGCCACTATTCGCATCGGGGAGGACGCCGAACGCGCAGTCGCCGAGGCGGATTGCGTGGTGACGGACACCTGGGTATCGATGGGAGACCGTGGCGGCGAGCGCCGACACAACCTACTTAAGCCTTACCAGGTCAACGCCCGGCTGATGAAAAGAGCAAAACCCGAGGCCATATTCATGCATTGCCTCCCGGCCCATCGGGGCGAGGAAGTCACCGACGAAGTCATCGACGGGCCGCAGTCGGTGGTCTTCGACGAGGCCGAGAATCGCCTTCATGCCCAGAAGGGCATCCTGGTCTGGTGTCTCAATACGGGTCGCCCGTAATGCCCTCGGAGGGTCCTTCGCGTGCGCCTGCCGACCTTGCGACCGACGATACAATTCTTCCGTTCGAAGTCGCAGCTCTTGACCTGCGCGGCAGGGTGGTCCGGCTGGGGCCTGCGCTCGACGATATTCTCAGCCGCCACGCCTATCCGGCGCCGATTTCCAAGCTGCTTGGCGAAGCGATTGTTTTGACCGTTCTGCTTGGTTCTTCACTCAAATTCGACGGTCGTTTCATCCTGCAGACTAAGACTGACGGCCCGGTGCGAATGATTGTGGTCGATTATCGCAGCCCCGGAAAGGTTCGGGCCTGCGCCCAGTTCGATCCGGCGGTTCTCGGCAGCATGGCCCCCTCCCCTCCGTCCCCCGCAAGCGGGGGAGGGAGGGGAGGGGGCATCCCGGCCGGCGATCTTATGGGCCGCGGCCATCTTGCCATGACGATCGATCAGGGGCCGGACATGAGCCGCTACCAAGGTCTCGTCGCGCTTACGGGCGGCGGTCTCGAAGAGGCCGCACATGAATACTTCCTGCGCTCCGAACAAATCCCCACCAAGGTGCGACTTGCCGTGGCCGAAGAGTTGCGGAGTGGTGGCGGCGGCGCACATCACCGCTGGCGCGCCGGCGGCATGCTGTTGCAGTTCCTGCCCAAGAAGGTTGAACGCAGGCGCAGGCCGGATCTCGACCCCGGAGACGCGCCGCAAGGTACCGCGGCCCATGTGGTGCCGGCGGACGACGCCTGGATCGAAGGCCAGGGTCTGATGGCCACCGTCAAAGACATCGAGTTGATCGATCCTGACCTATCGAGCGAACGACTGTTGTACCGGCTTTTCCACGAACATGGGGTGCGGGTATTCAAGCCTTCGGAAGTCGAAGCGAAATGCTCGTGCTCGCGCGACAGCGTCACCAACATGCTGAAAAGCTTTTCCAAGGATGACCGCGATCACATGATCCAGGACGGCGTGATCTCGGTCACCTGCGAGTTCTGCAGCACAAAATACGTTTTTGCACCCGGCGAGGTGGGAGTCGTGGAGGAAGGGTGAGGTCTGGCATCCGCTAATTGCGCTTTGCATGCGGGCTGTCGAGCGAGAACGCCGGGATCTCGATTTCAAAGCGCTCGCCATCAAGAGTGACCATCCCGTAGGTGCCGGCCATGAATCCGGACGGGGTGGGCAACGGAACGCCGCTCTCATATTCGAACGACTCTCCGGGCTCCAGCACTGGTTCCTCGCCAACGACGCCGGCACCTCGGACTTCTTGCCTTTGCCCGACGCCGTCGGTGATGACCCAATGGCGTGTCTTGAGCTGGACCGTTGTATCCCCACGGTTACTGATCTCGATCGTATAGGCCCAGAAGTAACGGCCCTCCTGGTTTGACGACCGCTCCGGCATGAAGCGTGGTGACACGGTTACCGCAATGTTACGTGTTACGGCGCTGTACATGGGAATCCTCGTCCACAAAACGTCGAAATGGTCGGGCATCCGTTGCAGACAGTCAACAAAGTGCGTCGACCTGAGGCAACCTTCGCACGGCGGCCTCATACTATGGTCGTATTGTGCCGAGCCGGCTGGTCCCTTGTGTGATTAAGGCAATGGGCGCACCCGTGAACCAACTTACTCAATCGCGAGTCCTCTCGGTGCCATCCGTTGAAGGAAGCGTCATGTCGTTACCTAAGCCCGGCGATCGCGACCTGCGGCTCGACTTGTTCCGCGGACTTGCGCTGTGGCTTATCTTCCTCGATCACATCCCTTCGAACATCGTCAACTGGGTTACTATCCGCAATTACGGCTTTTCAGACGCTACCGAGATCTTCGTCTTCATTTCTGGCTACACGGCTGCGTTCGTGTACGGCCGCGCGATGCGCGAGCAAGGCACTTTGGTGGCGGGCGCCCGTATCCTCAAGCGGGCATGGCAAGTTTACGTGGCTCACATCTTCCTGTTTGCGATCTACACGGCTGAAATTTCCTACGTCGCCCACAGCTTTGAAAATCCGCTTTATCACGAAGAAATGGGCATTTTCGACTTCCTTCAGCAGCCCGACATCACATTGGCCCAGGCGATGCTGCTGAAATTCAAGCCCGCCAACATGGATATCCTCCCCCTTTATATCGTGCTTCTGGCAGGATTCCCGCCATTGTTGTGGCTGCTGCTCCGCACGCCTGCCGTCGCTCTAGGAGCTTCGGTATTGCTTTACGCGCTGACTCTGTATTTCGATTGGAATATTCCGGCCTACCCGAACGGGAGCTGGGCCTTTAATCCGTTCGCATGGCAACTGCTGTTTGTCTTCGGCGCTTGGTGCGCCCTCGGCGGCGCCAAGCAACTTTCAGCCGTGATTCTCTCTCCGATCACGGCTGCGGTTGCGATCATTTATCTCGCCTTCGCGTTGTTCATCGTGTCGACGTGGTACATGCCTGTCCTCAACGCGCTGGTGCCGCAGTGGTTGGAAGATTGGATGTATCCGATCGACAAGACCAACCTCGACGTGCTGCGATTTCTTCATTTCCTCAGCATGGCGGTGCTCACGGTCCGGTTGGTGCCGAGTAACTGGTCCCTGCTGCAGTCCCGATGGTTGTTTCCTGCCATTGTGTGCGGCCAGCATTCCCTGGAGATTTTTTGCCTGGGGGTATTCCTATCCTTCGCGGCCCATTTTGCCATGGTGGAGATCAACCCGGGCGTCGGCATGCAGATTGCCATGAGCCTGCTAGGAATTGCCATAATGGTCGCGACAGCCGCCCTCATTTCGTGGTACAAAGTCCTGGAAGGACGAAGTCCTCGATCGCGACCTGGTCCACCAGGCGCTACCCTCGTGGGAGGAGGGGTATGAGACCGATCGTCGTTGCCGTGCTGTGCGCTTTGAGCGCCGGCGTGGTCGTTGCCAAGGAAGGCAATGAGTGCATCATCGCCGCTGGTACGGTTGCGCCGGATTTTGGCCTGCCTAACGTCGCCCGGGCGATCGCCAAGAACAGACTCGATATTGCCGTCATCGGTAGTGCGTCCTCGGAACTTAATGGTCCGGCCGGGACCAACATCGCTTATCCGACCTGGTTGGAGAAGACGCTGCGCGGCCTTCTGCCCGGCGTGGCCGTTAAGGTCACGACCTATGTGCGGGCCCGGGAGACTGCGCCCGAAATGGAAGCCAAACTCGCGCGCATCATCTCCGAATCCGCGCCCGCATTGGTGATCTGGCAGACCGGCACGGCCGACGCTATTCGCGGAGTCGATCCCGAAGAATTTCGCGTCGCCCTCGACGACGGCGTCGATAAGCTGCGCGCCGGCGATGCCGATGTGGTGTTCATGAATATGCAGTACAGCCCACGCACGGAGGCCATGCTGGCGGTCGCCGCGTATGCCGATGCGATGCGCTTTGTCGCCCTCAAGCGGGAGGCCGTGCTGTTCGACCGCTTCACCATTATGAGGCGTTGGAACGAAAGCGGCGTATTCGATCTGTACGGAGCAACGCGAACAACCAATGTGGCCGAACGGGTCCACGACTGCCTGGGGCGGCTATTGGCCGATGTCATTGTCGCCGGCGCGAAATTGGCGCCCGTCGCCAGCAGAGGTACGGACTAAGCCGTGAGCCGTCCATCTCGTTTTTTGGCGCACTTTGCGGTGGCTGCGGTGGTGGCGACGGGGCTTTATGTGCCTTTATGGGCGCGTGCAGATGAGCCCGCCTATGCGTGCAGCGACAATGCCCATCTGGGCCGGCTTTTTGCGCCATTGGCTCGGATGCGACGCCTCATTGCCGCCGCGCGACCCGTTACCATCATGGCCCTCGGCTCATCGTCGACCGCGGGGGCGGGCGCCAGCACCCCGGCGGCGACATATCCGGCGCGTCTTGAGGTCGAGCTGCGCAGCCGTTTCCCGGGAGGCGCCATCACGGTGCTAAACCGTGGCGTCAACGGCGAAGAGGCCGCCGACATGCTGGCGCGGTTTGATCAGGCCGCTGCAGACGACAAGCCTGATGTGGTGTTGTGGCAGGTCGGCACCAACTCGGTGTTGCGCGACCATCCGATCGGCCCGGTCGACCGGCTCATCATTGAAGGCCTCGCGCGAATGAAGGCGCTCGGCGCCGACGTGGTGCTGATCGATCCGCAATTTGCCCCGAAGATTCTTGCGAAGCCCGAGGCGGAAAGCATGGTAAGCGTCATTGCGGCGGCATCCACCAGCCGCGGCGTTGACCTATTTCCGCGCTTCGCCGTCATGAGGGAATGGCACGACGCAGCGGCGATTCCATTCGAAGCATTCCTTTCGCCCGACCTGCTGCACATGAACGACTGGGGCTACGCGTGTTTTGCCAAGCTGCTCGGAGCTGCCATGGCCGAAGCGGCGACGCGACCGGTCGTGGCCGCCGGCACGATTACATCGAAATAGCGCAACCCCCTTCCATCCTCCTCCGCCGGTGAGGATGCGAGGGGGGTGGGAACCCGGACGACATTGATTTCGTTCGGAATTTCAAAATTAGTTCGTTTTGTCCAAATCCGCCCCCAACAGCCCGATACCGTACTTATGGTATTATTATACCTTATTCAGTCGCCGCCGGCGTGCAGCCTTCCGGCGCAACGAGTCGAACGCGCGGATGGCGCGCTCGCGCCGCGACAACGCGCCCCCAGGTCTCTGTCGAGGAGAGAAGGACCTGGGCTCGGACGACGGCTGTCACACCTTTTCGAGCGCCACTGTCAGGTCCGCCGCGATATCGTCGGGGTGCTCAAGCCCGACCGAGAGCCTCACCAGTCCATCGCTGATGCCGAGCTCGGCGCGTGCCGCCGGGGTCAGCCGCTGGTGGGTCGTGGTCGCCGGATGGGTGATGAGGCTCTTGGCATCGCCCAGATTGTTGGTGATATGCACAAGCTTGAGGGCGTTGAGAAAACGGAACGCGCCCGGCTTGCCGCCCGCCACCTCGAACGCGATCAGGTTCGACCCGCCGCGCATCTGCTTCTTGATCGTCGCCGCCTGAGGATGGTCAGCGCGGCCCGGATAGACGAGCCGGGTGATCTTGGGGTGGCCGGCGAGCAGGTCCGCGATCGCAGTGGCGTTTTGGGTTTGCCGGGCCACCCGCAGCGGCAGCGTTTCCAGACCCTTGAGCAGCACCCACGCATTGAACGGCGACATCGCAGGTCCGGTTTGGCGCAGCAGATTATGGATATTGTCCTGGATGAACTTTTCCGACCCCAGGATAAGCCCGCCGAGGCACCGGCCCTGGCCATCGATATGCTTGGTGGCCGAATAGACGACGCAGTCAGCGCCGAGCGCCAGTGGCGACTGGTAGATCGGGGTCGCGAACACATTGTCTACCACGAGCCTGGCCCCGGCCTCGTGCGCGATCGCCGCAATCGCGGAGACATCGAGAACGTCGAGCGTCGGATTGGTGGGGCTTTCGAGAAAGAACACTTTTGTGTTCGGCCGCACCGCGCTACGCCACTCATCGAGATCGAGCCCGTTAACGAGGGTCGAGGCGACGCCGAACCGCGGCAGGAAGTCCTCCACCACCCAGCGGCACGAGCCAAACAGTGCCTTGGCGGCAACCACGTGATCGCCCGCCTTCACTTGGCCGATCACGGCATTGTGGACTGCCGCCATGCCGGTCGCGGTGGCGCGCGCCGCCTCGGCCCCCTCGAACGCCGCCATCCGCATCTCCAGCATGTGCACGGTCGGATTCGAAAACCGCGAATACTGGTAGCCCGGATCGGCGCCCGTGAAACGGGCCTCGCACTGCTCGGCGCTGCCGTAAACAAAGCCCTGGGTGAGGAACAGCGCCTCCGAGGTTTCGCCGAACTGCGAACGCAAAGTGCCGGCGTGAACGAGCCGCGTTTCGGGGTGCAGGTTGCGGGACACGGACATCTGGGCCTCCTTTGGCCAACAAAAAACCCGACCGAGGGAACTTTCCCAAGGGCCGGGTACGCGTCCCCGGCCTTTTAGCAATTTGTTTAACGTGGCTGCAAGCCGGCCGGCTCAAATGACCACGGGATAACAACGCTCATAAGCGCCTGGAGGCTTTCCGTCAAGCCGGTCATCGGATAAAGCGGACTATCCGTAGCCCGGATGGAGCCACCGGGTCCGGCCGGCCGGCCCGATGATAAACTCCGCGTAATGCGGGATCGCGGTTCCCGGATTTCGCTTAAGTTTATCATCAGGCCGGCCCGATGGCAGGCTCCGGCCGGACCCGGTGGCTCCATCCGGGCTACAGTCTGCCACAGTCTACGAACCTGGACGCCGCGCCGTGTCGCTGAGTTTGCGTTCCGACGAAAAGGGCATTTTACCGGATCGCCTGATAGCGATGCTCGTCAAGACCGGCGTCGTCATCCCTGCTGGCGCGCTCGATGATGATCAGATCCAGCCCGCGAGCGTTGACCTGCGTCTCGGCGAGATCGCCTACCGCGTCCGGGCAAGCTTCCTGCCGGGGCCGGATTCCACCGTGGGGGAGCGCATCGACGAATTGAAGCTGCACGAGATTCCGCTTGGCGACGGCGCGGTGCTGGAGACCGGCTGCGTCTACATCGTTCCCCTGATGGAAAGCCTATCCTTGCCGCCGGACATGGCAGCCTCCGCCAATCCCAAAAGCTCGACAGGCCGGCTCGACGTCTTCACCCGGGTGATCGCCGACCAGACCCGAGGATTCGACCGCGTCAATGCTGGCTATCATGGTCCGCTTTACGCCGAGATCAGCCCACGCACCTTCCCGGTGCTGGTGCGCGAAGGGTCACGTCTGTCGCAGCTCAGGTTTCGCCGCGGGAACGCGGTGCTGACAGGCGACGCGCTCGCGGCATTGCATCGGCGCGAGCGGCTCGTCGATAGCGAAGCTCCCGACCTTTCCGACGGCGTTCCGGTCGGCGTCGATCTCGTCGGGTTCGGCCCCGATAAATTCATCGGTTACCGCGACAAGCGCCATACCGGCGTGATCGATGTGGATCGCCGCGCCACCTATGAGATCGGGGAATTCTGGGAGCCCATCCGGGCGCGGCACGACCGCAGCCTGATTCTTGATCCGGACGAGTTTTACATCCTGGCGTCCAAGGAAGCCGTCCAGGTGCCGCCCGATTACGCCGCTGAAATGGTTCCGTTCGATCCGCTGGTCGGCGAATTCCGCGTCCACTACGCCGGCTTCTTTGATCCGGGCTTCGGTTACGCGGGCGCCGGCGGGCGAGGCTCCCGCGCGGTGCTGGAGGTGCGGTCCCACGAGGTGCCGTTCATTATCGAGCACGATCAGATCGTCGGCCGCCTGGTCTACGAACATATGCTGGCGCGGCCCGATGCCCTCTATGGCCGCAGCATCGGGTCGAATTACCAGGCCCAGGGCTTAAAGCTGTCCAAGCATTTTCGCGGGTGAGCGGGCTTGCCGGTATCGGGTTCCTGGGAGTAGATCGCGGCCTCGGAGTCTGCTATTCAGCTTGGCCGAAATTCGAGTGCCGAACCGTCGACGGCCATCTGCATCGTGTGCTGAAATGCATGGGCCGTTGACGCTGCGGGCGTAGTTCAATGGTAGAACGGCAGCTTCCCAAGCTGCATACGAGGGTTCGATTCCCTTCGCCCGCTCCAATACTTAGCCGGTTTTTCGTTGTCGGTTTTGCTTCGACATAAGCGCGTCGCAACTCCGTACTCGAGCCACCGGCACCGCGCGATGGCTCGGAGCGGTCCCCTTGGGGTTTTTACCGCCGCCAGATCCGCAACTAAGCGGATCACCGCGCCATCAAACGGCGGTGCGATTAGCGTTAAGTCGGGCAGTGATAAGTTCGTATCGTTAATTCTTGATCCATAACATGGCTATAGCACGCAAACAAAATAGCGCCGCTAGGTCGGATGTGCGGGGCAAATGCGTGCAGGTCGGATGACAATGACGGTAACTACCGCCCTCCAAGTTAACTCTTGCCGCCAAGGTTAACGGGCCGGTGCGACCCGGAGGAACCTCATTTCGTCCCTTGCTGGTTGTTTTTCGCCTTTTTTTATGACACAATTGTACTTTATTAACAAACGCAACGCACTATTTAAGTATAGCAATGTAACAGTTGTAGGACATCATAACGAAGGCATGGATGGGGAAAGTTAGTGACAAGGCACAGACATACAGCGTCGGAAATCGCGACGAAGCTCGCGATGGCCGCCGACATGGCGTCCCAGGGCCGTCTCCATGGCGATATTGCCAAGTCCTTGGGCATAAGCCTCATGACGTATCATCGCTGGCGAAAAGCCCGCGGGGCGCTGGGGCGCCACGCCTCAAGGCAAATGGCTGATGCAGGGCGAATCGACATTTCGCCCGAGCGCGAACAGAGCCAAATTCGGGAGCTCCAGCTCGAGAACTCACGTCTTCGCCGCTTGGTGACCGATCTTCTGCTTGAAAAGGTCAAGCTGGAGGAGGGTCTGCACGCCGTGCATCGCAGGACGCTGGCTCACCGCTAAGTGCGTCCGGTGACGATTTGCCGGCCTTTTGCTCGCAAGGCGCCGAACAGGCGTTCACGTATTTGTGATACGCGGCTCATTCCGGTCATTACTTGGCCGAATGTTCCACGTCGAACGTATCGAGACCCGGCCGCCACAATGCCGATCGGCGCAGCTGCGCCACGTCGCAGATGTAGATTTCAGGC
>Ga0209648_10005329_pt1 | contig 10998 bp, 7 predicted proteins | sample GraSoi2013_115cm_FD_185830 | JGI IMG/M metagenome (GOLD analysis project Ga0209648, IMG submission 185830) | Grasslands soil microbial communities from the Angelo Coastal Reserve, California, USA - Sample 9_17_2013_115cm (SPAdes) (version 2) | ecosystem: Environmental > Terrestrial > Soil >...
TGTTCTTCAGGAGGGATACTCCCTTGAAAAGAACAGCAATCGTCGTGGCAGTTTCTGCTTTGGCCCTATTGATGGTACTTCCTATTGTGGGGCTCGGCAACCCCTCAGCCGGTAAACCCGTCACAATCGATCGCACGTTGAGCGCCGATGGCTGGCCTCTCCCGCCTGGCCCGCCCACCTCGACCACAACACTCGTGGCCGACGGCTGGCCTCTTCCGCCGGGTCCACCCAACTCAACCACAACGCTCGTCGCCGATGGCTGGCCTCTTCCGCCGGGTCCGCCCAACTCAACCACAACGCTCGTCGCCGATGGCTGGCCTCTTCCGCCGGGTCCGCCTTCACTGGGTCGCCTGCCTGTTGTCGCATGAGAGTGCTCTAATTGTTCAAATGGGCTGAACCGCGCGGGTTCAGCCCAGTACTCTTGGACTACGGAGGGGAGCCAAACCAACTATTCAATTGACACGTGCGCATGTGTTAAGATGCGCGCGTGTTAAAAGAGATCTCGCAATCCCAGCAGATCCTGTGGGCCGTCAACTTGGCGGCAGGCGCATTGCTTTTGGTCCTGCTTGGGCTCCGCAAGAATTACCGCGCCTTTCCGGCTTTCTCGCTCTATGTTCTCTTGAACCTGACTTTGGGCATTTCGGTATTCGCCCTATATAGCCGATGGGGGTTTTTCTCGCGATCTTCCTGGCCCATCGCATGGGGGATGCAGGCTCTGGTGCTGTGCGCGCGAGCTCTGGCGGTCACAGAAGTATGCAAGCATCTTCTGTCGCGCTATCGCGGGGTCTGGGCGCTTGCTTGGCGCGTTCTTCTGGCGTGTGTGGCCTTCGTGTTGTTGTATTCCGGCCTCGCGGCGAGGCGCGGATTGGGATTTGTGCTGCCAAAAGCCGAGCGGGGCCTGGAACTGGCAATTGCCGCAGTGATCGTTGCCGTATTCGTTTTTATGCGTTATTACGGCGTGAAAGCTAAGGCCACCGACAGCTCTCTGGCGGTAGGGTTTTGCCTTTATTCGTGTTTCAGCGTGCTGAACAACACGATTCTCGAGCGCTTCCTCGACAACTATGTCGCGCTCTGGAATTTTCTGGGGATGCTGGCGTTTCTCGCAAGCTTGCTCCTGTGGTCCTGGACCCTTCGCAAACCGCAAGGCGAAGCCCTTCCAGAAGAAACTCTTCTCCCCCTGGGCGTATATCAATCGCTTGCACCACAGATCAACCTGCGATTGCGATCGCTAAATGATCAGTTGTGCAAAATCTGGAAACCAGAGGTTACTCGAAATTGAGTGTCACGCTCATTCTATTCTTCGGTCCCATCGCCCTCTTGCTCCTTGCCCTCGGCTGGACATTGTGGAAGCCACGGGAGGGGAAGAATCTCCAGACCGATCCGCGCTGGTTGGAGGAGCGTGGCCAGCGCCACACAACCTACTTGCCGCAGATCCGCCAAGCCTTGGCTCCGGCGGATTACAACTACCTCTCCAAGAGAACTCCTCGCGGAGTGCAACGGCGCGTCCGCCGGGAGCGCGTGGGTATCGCCCTGGCCTATCTGGCTGCCTTGCGTGGGGATTTCGAGAGTCTGCTGCGGATGGCGAGAGTGATTGCACTGCTATCTCCGGAAGTAGCTGCTACGCGCGAGTTCGAAAGACTTCGTCTCATAGCAAAATTTGTGTGGCGATACCAGATAATTCGATGGAAGCTTTTGGCGGGCTTCGCCCCGATGGTGCAGCTGGACGGCCTCAGTGATTTGGTCAGTGGATTGAGTGTTCGAATGGAAGCGGCGCTGAATGAGCTCGGGGAGCGTGCCGCGGCTGCCGCAGAGTTGGCTTCATCGATGAATCGCCGCGGCCTGGGAGCTGTTTAGCAGCAAATCATCCACGGCCGCAAGAAGATCGGTCGCCTTGAAAGGTTTCTGAAGAATCTGACGGCCATTCACCGCCATGTTCTCGCCTGCATCTTCAGAGGGCGCAACGGCACACATCCAGATCAATTTGCGGCTGAGCGCGGGCTTATGCAGGGCCAGCCATTCGCCTAGGCCGCCCCCGTTCGCGTCGTCAGAAACATGCAGATCCGCGACGATCAGGTCAAACTCTTCATTTTGCAGCAGCGCATGGGCTTCACGAATGTCTCTTGCCGTCTTTACTTGATGATCGCGGCCACGCAGAATGGTCCCGACTGCCTCCAGCACTGAATCATCGTGATCCACCAGGAGGATTCGTCCATCCCTCCCTAAGGTGGGCTTTTGTCCCGGAGTAAAAAAGATGGGAGAGGCCACTGGTTGATGAGGCAACTCGATGGTGAAAGACGCGCCCCGCGTGGGGATATTATTTACGCGAATGGTTCCCCCGTGTTCCGTGATGATTCCATAACAAATGCTCAGGCCTAGACCCGTTCCTTTGCCGACGGGTTTGGTCGTGTAGAAGGGATCGAAAACGCGTGAAGCGTCCTTCACGCCGGGTCCGCTGTCGGTGAACTCAATGCATAGCCGGTCGCCATTGAGTCCGGTGCGTACCCAAAGATCGCCATCGGCCGAGTTTTCCAGAATCGCGTCAACCGCGTTGTTCACCAAATTCAGAAATACCTGTTGGAGCTGGTGTGGATCGGCGGACGTAATGGGGACATTCTCCGCCAGGTCCAGGTGGACACGGATGTTGTGCATACGCAAGTCATAATCACGCAAGGCCAGTGTCTCCTCGAGGGCCTGGTTGATCTGCACGGGAACACGCTCAGGCTTGTGCTGGCGGGCAAAGCTCAGGAGATTTTGCACGATGCGGTGTGTGCGCTGTGCCTGCTTGTAAAGTTTGTCAGCATACTCGATTCCTTGCTGTCCCATCTGTCCGCTGGACGTCAACAACTGGCTGTAGCCGAGGATGGCGGTTAGCGGGTTGTTCAATTCGTGCGCGACGCCAGAGATCAGCTGCCCGACCGCCGCCAGTTTCTCACTGTGGAGCAATTGCTCCTGGGTGCGGCGCAGGTTTTCGTAAGCCTGGCGAGTCTCCTCATAGAGGATGGAACGCTCGATGGCGCTGGAAATCTGGCTGCCGACGGCGATGAGCAAGTTCACGTCGGCCGGAGAGAACTCACGAGGCGTGCGGCTGCCGACGACCAGACCTCCAATAACGCGGTCTTTGGACCACAGAACGACGACGTATGCCGCAACAAGCTCCTCCCTTGCCTGGATGTCGCGGAAAATCTGCGGCAGCGACAAGCCCTGGACGGAAAGAAACTTCGCGTGCGCAGCCTTGACGTGCTGCATCAGCTCCGGCTTCACGGAGACGGGTGGAAACTGCCTTGAAAACTCCGAACGGTGTCCAACCGCCGCGATGCGCCGTAACAGCGCGCCATCCTGCTCGAACAGATAGAGCGAGGTGGTATCCAAGCTGAAAAGCTCGGCCATCTGACGCAGCGTGCGATGCAGGGAATCGCTCAGGTCCAGCGATTCGGTCAGCGTCTGGGCGATCGAATTCAATACCAGGAGTTCGCGGTTGCGGCGCCGGATTTCGGACTCGGCTTGCTTCCGCTCCGTAATGTCGAGCAAAAATCCCTGAAACGCCGTCACGTTTCCAACAGCATCTCTGACCGCGATGGAAGATTCCAGCATGGTGCGTATTTCGCCGTCCTTGCGCCGCATATCGAACTCGAAATCCGCGACTGTGCCGTGCTGCTGCAGAAGCTTCTTGAGCCTTTCGCGATCCGAGCTATTGGCGTAAAACGCAGTGGGAATATCCACAGCCAGCAGCTCCTCGCGTTTTTCATAGCCGGTCATTCGAAGAAGCGCATCGTTGAAATCCAAGAAGCGCCCCTGGGGAGTGGAGATAAACACGCCCTCTTGAACGCTGGACACCAGCGTACGGTATTTTTCCTCCGCGCGCTTTCGATCGGTAATGTCCTTCAAGACATGCACGGTGCCGAGTTGCAATCCACTGGGGTCCGTGAACGTGGAGTTGGAGGCCAGGAAATATCCCGCCAGCCATGGATCAGGCTCGTCGCCTTCACCGCCGACTCCCTCGCAGTATGGGCAACTTTTATAGCTGGCGTTTTGGATGGGCAGGAGTTCCATGACGCTTCGGCCGACAAGCGCGCTCCCCTGACGTCCCAGGAGCTGGCTCAACCGCTGATTGCTGCGCAGAATGCGCCCCGCGGGATCGTGGACCAGGATCGGGTCTCCAATGGAATCGAAGGTGTATTCCCACTGACGCTGGACTGCGGTGACTTGCTCAAACAGGTTCACGTTCTGCAGCGTCAAGCCGAGCAAGTTCGCGATGTTGACAAGATAAGATAGCTCGTCGGGCTGAAAGCGTTCCTGGCGCGTCGAACCGACGGCGATGACCCCCAACGGCCCTTGCTTGCCGGGAAGCGGCAGAGTGACGAGCGTTTTCAATCCGGCTTCGTCCACTCTCTTCCGAGCCGTGGGATCCCACTCTTCATTGGACTGCAAGAACTGGCATTCTCCCTTCAACACATGTTGTGCCCAAGGCTCCATTGCGGAGAGCCGGGCATAGCGAGTCAAGTACGAGTGGTCAAATCCGACGGATGCCCGCACCGCGAGTTGCGCCGAACTTCCTTCGCCTTCCCTCAGCCGGACGATGCCGTGGGTAGCCTCAAGACTCTCCACGAGATGCGACAGTACCTGGTCAATCACTTCCTGGACGGAAAGCGTCTGCGTGCTAGCGGCTGTCAAGAGCGTCAGGCGACGCATCTTGTCATTCAGCTCTTCGCTTCGACTGCGGGCACCTTCCAGGACAACCACAACCATGGCGATTCCCAAGGAAACTCCCAGAAAATGGTCGAAAGCCGCTCGAAACAGGAAGAGCGGGCTATTCAGCCAAAGCGGACGGTCCAGCCCATGCAGTCCGCTCAGCAGGAATATCCCGGCAAGGAGCTGTGCGCCGTGACTGCGGCGCGCCATCTCCGACCTCAACATCAGCCAGCCCGCAAGCAGGCATATAACGGTCTCGAAAATGGCAGTTTCCCAGTGCAGGGAAGAGATCTGCTGCGGGCCTTGCCGTTCGAAGTAGTAGATGGCCGCCAGGATCAAGCCGATCAGCGGAACCGCAGACCAGATTCGCCGCTCCGAGCCCGCCGAGCAGTGCACCACGGCTACCAGGAAAAGAATCAGGGCAGCGGCTTGCGCCAAGATGCTAGCCAGACCTAATCCTGGAAGCTGACGAATCAGCAGCGTCAATTCGCACAACGATGAGAAAGTAAAGCAGAACCACCCGGCAAGCCACGAACGGAAATAGCCCGCATGGTGGTCGCGGCGGAAAAGAAGAAAGAGAACCAGCAAGATGATCGAGGCGGTTGCTTCGAAGAAAGCGATCCCTAGCAGGCCTTGATTCGCCAACACGATGCCCGCCTCCCGGCCGGTAATGCCGTCGCTGCGGTGATCGTGCTGCCGCGAAGCTTGCTATGGACGGCGAGAAGCTCTGAGAGTATCCCCTTCATTGACGCTAACACGCTGTTTTCTGACTGGGCAAGGCCATCCCCAATTGTGTGTGCCGTCACATATAATGCCTAGCAGGGGCAAACCACCGTGGAGATGGAAAACATTCTCGTCGTGGACGATGAGGAAGCGATTCGAGAAGTCGTCTCGACCATGCTCGAGTCTAAGGGTTATCACTGCACGGCCGTGCAGAACGGCCGCGTCGCGCAGGACCAGGTCAAGAAGGCAACGCCCGACCTGGTGTTGAGCGACATGATCATGCCCGAGATGGACGGGATCCGGCTGCTGGAATGGATGCGCCAATACGATCCCGAAGTGCCGGTGATCATGGTCACGGCAATCCATGACATTTCCACAGCACTGGAAGCCATTCGCCGCGGCGCCTATGACTACATCCTCAAGCCCTTCGAAAAGGACCAGCTTTTTTTGGGCGTTGGACGCGCTCTTCAGCACCGCCGGCTGGTCATCGAAAACCGCAATTATCAGCGCAACCTGGAACAGCTCGTCGAGGAGCGCACCGCGCAGCTCACCGTGAAGCACATGGAACTCGAGCAATCCTACGACGACACGCTTGAGGCCCTCGGAAGCGCTTTGGACTTGAAGGACGCCGAAACGGAAGGACATTGCCAGCGGGTCACCGCCTTTTGCATTTCGATCGCGAGGGCCATGCCCGTGCCGGACCCGTATCTGCCCATCCTCGCGCGCGCCGCATTCCTCCACGATATCGGCAAGATGGCCATTCCCGATGGCATTCTGCGTAAACCGGGCCCTCTGAACGACGAAGAAAAACAGATCATGCGCAAGCACTGCGAAATCGGCTACAACATGCTGATTCGCATTCCGTTTTTGCGTGACGCGGCAGAAATCGTGCTGGCGCACCAGGAATTTTTTAACGGCTCAGGTTATCCCCGAGGACTAAAGGGCGAACAGATTCCGCTCGGTGCGCGCATCTTTACCATCGCGGATTCGCTCGATGCCATGATCAGCGACCGCCCCTACCGCAAAGCCTTGCCAATGTCCCATGCGCGGGAAGAGATTCGGCGCTGCTCCGGAAGCCAGTTTGATCCAGCGGTGGTTGACGTGTTTATGACCATTCCGGAGGAGCACTGGCTGGATCTGCGGGAACACCTCGGCTCCCCATTCCGCCTGGCGCAACTTAAGAACCTGTAGCAGCGGGGTTATCCCGTCATTCTTTTCTTCTTTGTTCCATGCCAATTAAAGGATGGAGCCGGTTTAGCGTGAGTTCCAAACGGCCGGACCTCTCGGTCTGCGGAACTCTCATCCAGCACAAACTCGACCAAGAAAACATAGACAAATGCTTTTCCTCCGCTTCGCTTGCAAGGAATCGCGTGAAAACGTACTATTCCCTTGCAATGGCGCTTATTCCCATCAAGACGGCCTCCGAGACCGGCTACTGCGATTGCATCTGCGGGTGCTACGAACTGGCTAGCCTGCGCGATGAAGATACCGGCAAAGGCTACTGCCCTGCCTGCGGCAAAGACCACCTCGAACTAAACACCGGCGCCGGCATCCCCCAGCCGGCACCCGCAACCGTCTCTCCAAACACAGCAGGCACACGGCGAACCGCCGCGATGCCTTCCCCCGCCGATCCTCCCGGCCGCCTGCGCTAAAAATACCCCAGGCCTTTCATCCCACATATCCGTGGAACTCAGGCCCAGGAATTATCTCCCGAATGTCTTGATGGCTCCAAAAAGCAGAGGGGGGATGGGTTTTGCTCATCCCCCTCTGGAAAGAACTGGTTGCTGCCCTCGCCGTTTACCAGAACAGCTTGATGCCGAAGCGGATGCTGCGTCCCGGTATACCCACGGCCGCCCCGATGCCGCCGTTGGTTAGCGATGGGTTCGCGAATCCCGTGCCTTGTTGCGTCAGTCCAGCGTCGTCGATGAACGAATCGATCGAGGAGAAGTTCGGGTGATTGAATGCATTCAGCAGCGTCATGTGCCACTGAACCTTGAAGTTCTCCTTGACCTTGACCGTCTTGAAGAAAGTGAAGTTTACGATGTTGGTCTTCGCGTCGCTCAAGGTGTTTCGTGCGACGTTTCCGAATGGAGTTCCGAAGGCCTGATCGGCAAAGAATCCATTTGTGATAAATCTTACATCTTTGTTGGTGACAACAACATTTTTGCCCGTCGTGTTTAACGCATTCAGACTGAGCAATGTCGTCGGAGTAAGGCCTGTCGGACACGGATTTCCGGCTGTCCCATCGCACCCAAACCAGTCCCCAGTAAATATGCCAACGGATCCGACCGGAGCTGAATTGCTCCCAGCGAAGGGCCGGAGAGCGCCGTCAGCACCTACGAAAGCGCCGTTGAAGGCGAAGTCATACGGCGTAAGGTTGCCGTTGAAATCGGTCGGGGAGCATGCGCCGCCACCACTACTGCAGTTCAGAGCTCCCTGCGAAGCGGTATAGGGCTGGCCGGAGGCCAGGAAATAGACCGCAGATGCGGACCACCCGCCTAGAATGTGACCCAGCACTCCCTGCTGTGAACGGAGGAATGGTATCTCTTCTGTTACCAACAGGGAGAAATTGTGCGGGAAGTTGATACCGGAGAGCCCATGTTCCTGGCCAGTGAAATTGACTTGGCTCTGGGCAAATGCGTTGGTGTTGCCCGCCGCGCCCGTCGCGAAGATTTCGCTAGTGTTGTCGGTCGTCTTGCTATAGGTATAGGCAGCCTTTAGGGTCAACTGGTGCCACATCTGGTTGCCTCGAAGTTCTGCTTGCAACCCCTGATAGTCGGAATAGCCTGTATTCGTTCGGGTGCGTAGGATTCCCAGGTTGCAGCTTACGCGTCCCACAGCCGCCGCAACGGCTGCACTCGCAGCTGGGCAGGGTGTTTCGCCGGCGGGCACCAATTTCGGGAACGACGCGGCCAGCCCGGCGATGTACGGATTGCCGTTAATCGATTGGAATAGGTCCAACGCATGGTTTCCGACGTACCGGGCCTCGAACACAGCGCCCGCGAATACTTCGCGCTGCACGCCCAAGGACCACTCGTGAGTCTTTTGTGGCCCGAAGTTGGGTGTGATGTTCGTTTCGTTGAACTGCCGCGGGTCAAAGATCCCTGTCAACAAGAACGGTTTTAACTGTGTACGAATCGCGGGGCCAAAAGGCTGTGCCGGCATCGGATTTCCGCTGGCAGTTGCGCCCGTTAAAGTATTCAGGAACACATTGGGAGCCGCCGAGGATTCGTTGATGTAGATGTTGTAGAAGGGCGGGTCATAGGACAACCGGTAGCCCCCGCGAATTACGGTCCTGCCATTTCCGGTAAACAGTCGACCCCCGCCGGAAGGTGTCCATGCAAATCCCAGGCTGGGCCCCCAGCTATTCTTCGGCGCCGGGATCGCTGGGAAGGTGGTCACCGACAAGGGCAGAGTTGGATTCCACAGCGGGTTTGGACCCGTTTGGTTCTTGACAGTCAGCTGATGGAACAAGTTTGCGGGCTGTCCGTAATAAGACCAGGTGATGCCCAGGTTCAAGGTCAGATTGTTCTTAATCTTAAAGTCGTCTCCAAAATAGGCAAATGTATCCGTCTCGCGGAAATTCAGATTCGGAGTTCCAGAAGCGATGCGAATCCGGTTTGGAATGTCCCGGGCAAACTTATCCCAGTTGGAGAAACGAAACTGCCCGTTAAAATTCGGCAAGAAAACGTTTGGTGACCGCTGTTGGGTCAGGTTGACGCCCGCTTTGAGCGCATGCCGGCCACGGAAATAGCTCCAGTTGTCCTGCAGCTGGTAGGTGTTCACGATGCGGCCCTGCGGCGCATTCGTCGCGGGACCGAATCCTAGCTGCCCGGATTGGCTAAAGAGGATGTTCGACAGAGCATTGCTCACGCTGCCTTGATCTGGGATCGTATTGCCAATGCTATTTCCGCCGAATTCGACATTTAAGCGGCCATAGCTCGCGCGAAACTCGTTCGACATCCGCGAACTGAGCGTGCGCGCCCAGCTAAAACCATATCCTTGTCCGAGGGCCGGCACGTTTGCAGGATACCCCGAGGCCGCAGTGCCGAAAGCATCAGTGTTGTAAAAGACAGATTTATTGTAGATGTAGCGTCCGTAGAAATGGTTCTTCGCGCTTTGGATGTCCAGCTTCATCGGGAAATTGTAGCTTTTCGAGCCTGTGGACAATGCGCGATTGACGCCGCCGAATTCCACCAAGCAAGCAGGAAGACCGGTGACGGGATCAGTCGCATTCGGCGTCGGCGGATTGTCAATAAATATTCCCGCCGCGTCCTGAGGCGCAGGATTGCCGCCCTTAATCCCGTAGGGCCCATAGGTTTGCAAAGCTTGCAGCGAATTGGTATTGCCGTAGCAACCCACCAAGCTAGCGATACCACCGGGCGTCGGCGTCAAATTGCCACTTGAATACACCTGCTGCTGGGAAACGATTTCATTGTCGAAGCCGCCGAAGAAGAACACATGATCCGTCCACAAAGGACCGCCAACCGTGCCGCCCGTAAACTCATCATTGAAGCGCGCCGGCTTCTTCAAACCCACGAACGCTTTGTCCGTATTTGACAAGGCATTGAGAGCCGAGCTGCTTTCGGTCCCGAAAACGGAGCCATGCACGTTGTTTGTGCCGGACTTCGTGATGATATTGACGACCGAACCGGAATTGCGTCCATATTCAGCCGAAAAGTTGCTCGTCGTAATTTGATATTCAGAGACGAATTCAGGGTCCGAGACAAAGATTCCCGGTCCCGCCACGGAGTTGTCGTTGTTGTTCTGACCGTCAAGCTGCTGGTCGTTGTTCCGCCCGCGTATTCCGTTTACGGCAAAGCCCGTGCCGTTGGTATTTGAAAATCCCAAGTCGCGGTTGTTCACCACTCCAGGCACCGTCAAGGCTAGATTGTCCAACCCCTGATTCTCCAGCACACCAGCGAAAGTGTTGATATTCTCGGATGTGTATGAATTTGAGACCTGCGCTTCTGTGCTCTGAATCAAGGGCGGCGCCGAAGAAACTTCTATGGTCGCGGAAACTTCGCCGAGCTCCAGTTTCACAGCTGCAAGCCCGTAGTCCGCACCGACGGTAACTACGATGTTGTCAAACACCACCTTGCGGAAGCCTTGCTTCGAGATTTCGACCCGGTAGTTTCCGGGAGGAAGCAAGCTGATGCGAAAAAGACCAGCGTTGTCACTCTCGGTTGTATACGCTTCGTTTGTATCTTTACTGACTACTTTGACCCACGCGCCAAGCACTGTCGCGCCCTGAGGATCCGTCACGGACCCAGAAATGGACCCTTTACTCACCTGCGCATTTGTAGGTACCACACTCAAGCCCACAAGGGCTAGAGTCAAACACACCATCAGAGCCAAGGTGACTCCGTTTATGACACGTTTCATATCGTTTGCCCCCGTGAATCTCATCTAGTGAATGGAAAAACTGGTGGACCACCACAGGTCCAGAGAAAAGAGAAGCAAGGTGCTTTCCAATCTATGGTTTATGCGGTATTCAGGTGAAATCTGTCTAACTTCTTTGTTTAGTGGGGTAGTACTGGAACTAAAATGATCGCTTTAGAATTAGTTTATTCCAAAAACTGGATA
>Ga0209648_10005331_pt1 | contig 10998 bp, 8 predicted proteins | sample GraSoi2013_115cm_FD_185830 | JGI IMG/M metagenome (GOLD analysis project Ga0209648, IMG submission 185830) | Grasslands soil microbial communities from the Angelo Coastal Reserve, California, USA - Sample 9_17_2013_115cm (SPAdes) (version 2) | ecosystem: Environmental > Terrestrial > Soil >...
GATCGCACGCCGCACCAAGTAGCGTTCATGTTGCGGGGCCAGTTCACTAAAGATGATCCGGTTTGCATCCACACTCGGCCTGCGCGTCGTGTAGATGTCCTGCAGATAGATAACCTGGACGCCTACACCCTCTGCGATTTGAATGGACCGCTGCATCAACGTATAGCAAGACTTGATCGGCATCGCGACAAGGATGATATCGACAACCTCATTCAGAAGCAGTTCGTTCAGCTCATCCACTCTGCCCAGATAACGCGTCGCCACATCTGGCGGCATCTCATCCGGGTCTCTATCATCCACAAAGCCCAGCAGCTTGATCGACGAGTGATATCGAGTGCGGATCTCGCGCCACGCCTTGCTCGCCCTGCGGCCGCTACCCAGGATGATCGCTCGCTGCGGGTCGCGTGCAGCCAGTCGGTCCAGCAGGTGGTCACTTATAGCCACGCGATCGATCTCATAGCAAAACAGAGCGGCCATCACGATAAACGCAGTGCGGATCGTTATCCCTGGCGGGTGAAAGATCATGAGATGGATGACGACAGCGACGGTCATGATCGACGCTCCCTTGAACGTCGCCAACATCTTGCTCGGGATCGTCGCAAATTTGTCGTAGAGATTGAGAACCGAGAAGCAGTACTGCCAGGCTAAGACGAACGAGACGCCGAAGGCGGCATCGACGAATCGGATCTGGAGCAGGGACAACTGATGAAGCGCCGCTAAGGAATGATTGCTGACCCTCACGATGAAGACCGTGATGGTAAGAGCGATCAGACCGTCAATAGCAACGACAAGACCGATGTGATTCGGGGTCCGGTTGGTCATGGAGCACCTCTCAATTCCTTAACTTAAGGAGATTAAGGACAACAAGTGCACGCTTGCGCAATAGCGCGAGCAATTGCTTCTGAAAAGAAGCGGTGATTGCAATGACCAAGACCGCGAATAGAAATCAAGCTCGATACAAATCTGGGCTATCAAAGCTAAATTAATCAGTTACTTACAACAATCATAAACCCGTTTTTAATGACTACTTTTAGTTTAACTAGAATGAGCTATTCAACGCAATAACAGATTTGAAGTTTAAGTATGAGGTGGATAACCGTCGGCATTTCGGCCTCAGCGAAGACCGCTCTATATTTTTGATCTTCGCGTGCGAACAGTTGTTCTTCCGGTTTATGCATCTCACTCTTTTAATTGGTAATTGGCATTTTATCGACTGCCCACGGGCTAAAGTTTCCAATGGCTTATACATCAACAAGGACACCCCATTCACGATGAACTCTTACAGGAACTACCTCAAGGCATTTGCTTTCTCACTTGCCGGATTACTGTTAGCCATCAGCCCGAAGGGCAGATCGTCCACGCCGCTCGACGCACAGCCATCGTTCCATACTGAGGTCCCGCACACTTCGCAGGATTTTGTTGAAAGCATCGGCGTCAATACCCACATCAACTACTTCGATACTTCTTATGGCAACTCCGCCATCCTGATACGAGAACTGAAATCGCTGGGGATACGTCATCTAAGAGACGGATCTGCTCTGCAAAACGATGATTACAACAACGCGGTCTATAGCATATGGCGGTCATTGGGTAAGCTTGGTATTCGTTTCAATATGGTTTTTGATCCGCGAGGAAGCATTAGGGTTGTACGCCCCGATCTGATCGAGCGTCTTTTATCGCTGTCGGGCAACTCTGTCGAAAGCATAGAAGGACCTAATGAACTGGATCTAAGTAAGTTACCTAATTGGCCTGAACTTACAAGGACTTACCAGCAGGAGCTCTCCTCTGCTGCTCGTCGCCTGCCAAACAATCCAACCTTGCCGTTAATTGGACCTTCCATGGCCTTTGTCGCTGCAGGCAAACAGGTTGGCAGCATCAGCCCCTTAGTTACCTACGGCAACCTGCACTCCTATCCGGCTGGTCATCTTCCGTCAGACATGTTGCCGGATCAAATCGCTGGAGCGTCAGCAATGTATCCCGGCAAACAAATAGTCATAACCGAAACGGGCTATCACAATGCAATCAATGACAGAAACCAGCAGCCGTCAGTCTCTGAAGCGGCAGCCGCAAAATATATTCCGCGGCTTTTATTTGAAACCTTCAATCATGGAATAGTCCGCACCTATCTCTATGAATTTGAAGACGAATTTCCAGACCCCGGCGCGAAGGAACAAGAAAAGCACTGGGGTCTGCTACGCAATGATGGCACTGAAAAACCATCGTTTATAGCACTGCGGAATATTATTGCCACACTGACTGACGACGCCAACCCTCCCAGGACCAGAACCCCGCATCCACTCGCCTATGCCCTGCAGGGAGATACCGCCCTGATCCATCACACGCTGCTGGAAAAAGCAGATGGACGATATTATCTAGCGCTATGGCAGGAAGTTCCGAGCTTCGACGTTTCTCAAAGAGCAGATATCTCGGTCGCGGCAAAAATGGTTACGATCGCGTTGCCTCGGCCATTGACAAGGGCTCGCCTCTACGACTCCCTGCAAGGGACTGCGACAGCAGTCAAGCCAACCACAAACTCCTCTATCACCGTAGCAGTTCCAGACCACGTCATTCTGGTTGAGATTCTGCCATCTTAGGTTGCATCTCCCGTCGATCTGCGCTGCTAAAGGCATCTGGCACCAACTCTCGGTAGACCTCTTGCACTTCTGCCGTCATACGGCTGCAGGAAAAAACCTCGCAGCCTTCGCGGGCTTTCAGTTGCCAGCTGCGCCGCAGAGTATCGTCGCGGAGGAGTTCACGAAACGCATCTGCCAGCGCCACCGGGTCTTCTGCGGGAACGAGAACTCCAGCCCTCCCATGGTCGAGCGCTTCAGGAATACCATCCACGGCCGTCGCCACGATCGCGCACCCGGCCTGCCGCGCCTCCATCAAGACCAGCCCGATTGAATCTCTCCGCGATGCAAGAACAAAGATGTCGGTGGCCAACATATACGCCTGCGGATCGCTCTGGCAGCCCTCGAAATGAATCCTGTCACGAGACGCCAGGCAGGCAGCCTGGCCCTCAAACAGAGTCTTCTCCGGACCATCTCCCACAAGGTAAAGATGAGCATTTGGGAACTCGTTTGAAATCAGTTCAAAGGCTCGAAGCAACTCAGCGATGCCCTTGCGATGGTTCATCCCGGCGACAGTGGTGATCGCCGGCCGTTGCAGCGTTCGCGGCTTCAGCAAATCAATCGCAGTGTTGCGAGGACTGTCAAGCGGACCGTTCAGAACCACCCGGAACTTTGCGACAGGAATGGCATCGCGGGACATCGTCTCCTTCACCGATTGACTAACAGCAATCACACGATCGGCAATCTTCATGATGCGTGACTCGAGATCATGAACGTTATGCAGATGTCCCACCAGCGGCACACGAGGAAAGCGTGAGCATATCCATGCAAGAATCAGACCGGTGCGCATGTGGGCGTGAATAATATCCGGCTTGAATTCGCGGACGATTCGCCGCATCCCGGCAACCGCGCTTATGAGGTTGCCAGTGCTACGCGATTGTTGGAGAAAATAATATTGGACGCCGAGCGCTCGAACTAATTCTGTGAACTCACCTCCACCGGCCACGATTGCGACGTCATGTCCATTCTTCTTCTGTTCCGACGCCAGATCAATTGTCACGTTGATAATGCCGTTCCCGCGATTCGTAAGGTTATTCACAATGTGGAGTATTCGCATATCTATGAGACCGATCCTGCTCGCGATGGCGTCTGGAAATGAGAGATAGCACCGACCACCTGCGAGCCTTTACGAGCTTCCGCATTGGCATATCCCAAGCCGATCGCTGACCACGTCAAGAAGGCAACTGGCCCGGTCAGGACGTTGTTCAGAGCCGCTTCCGCCATCAGCGCGACGAGGGCGGCCTGCAATGCCGTCAAACCTGCTGTGTCGCGCCCCCCCTCCGCCAACAAAATCTTCGCGAAGAGCGTCGCCAGTCCGAAGGCAAAGACGGCAGAACCCAGGACTCCCAACGAGAGCAGCATATTAACGATCGTGCTGTCATGTTCAGCATCGCTCACACTCGCGCGGCCTTGAGCTTCGACCCCGATTCCCAAACCAAACGGAGACCTCGACAGATTTTGAATGACAGACTGGTATGTCTCGGCTCGATCGTTCGCGCTTTCGTCATGCTTGACATCCGTAAGGCTGTCGAACCGGGACGAAATGGTTTCATTGACGGCGGGAATCTGCACCGCCGCCATCAATACGACGGCACAGCTGGCGGCCACGAAGATCAACTTCGTCCGCTCCCGGTTGGGCAGGCGGAAGCAAAGGTACACGGCCCCAACTGCCATCGCAAGCCATGCGGAACGGCTCATCGAGAGGACGAGCGAAACGACTCCGACAGGTATCGCCACAAACTTCAACCTGCTGGTCGACCGAAAGGTCACCAGGATGCCTACGACCAGGAAGGCTCCCAACACCTGTGGGGCGTTCATCGTGCTGAACACGCGAAGTTGCATGGGATCTGCCGGCCCAATCGAGATAAGGTGATTCACTTCCATCCACAAACTATCCCAGGCAGGCGGGAAGAAATATTGGAAGATTCCATACCCCCCAGCCACCAGCGTGCCGCCTATCATGGCACGCTCGAAGCCTGCGTACAGCTCCTTCACATTCTGCCGCTCAAGATAAAGAAACAATCCGAAGAACAATGGGCCCAGCCAAAGAGACAGCCCCATGAAGAGTTCCGAGACACGCAGTTGGAGAAGAGTTGTAAAGCCACCGTAGAAGATGGCGCCAAGCACGTAAATCATGGCCGCGCTTCGGCCATTCAGCACCTCGGACCAGCGTGGTAGCAGCGAAATCATGCATACCAGGCTTGCAAGAAAGGGTGCGAGCATCGATGTCGTCTCCGGAGAGCCTGTTTTGTAGTCGATGACGCGCCGGACGAATGGTGTCAGGATGTAGAGCCAACACACAAACCCCACGTAGGACCCCTTGTCCTTTCGCAGCAGATACACCGCCAGGACCAGAGAAGCCGCTGGAAACGCGTAGACCAGAAGCCGGCTCGCTGGACTGAACAAAGCCGCGCCGATCAGCACAGCGAAGACGAGCATGATCCTGCCTCCGCGTACGCGGCGCTTCTTCGCTCGCCCCCGCGGAGAGATCCCATTCCTCATAGCGCACCTTCCCATAATCCGGCCCGAAGACGAACTTGATCAACCAGCGCCCGTATGTCTTCAAACTTTGGTATTAGATCGGGTGGCCGCGTCTTTAGGAACAATCTGAACGAGACGTAGATGAACATGAATCTCGCCAGCGTCGAAAACATCAACGCAGTCGCCGCCCCCAGAACGCCCCACTTCGGAATCAGCCACAGCATGGTCGGGATGCTCAGGGCCAGGCCCAACGCCTGCAGAATCGTCACCAGTCCCGGTCTTCCCAGCGCCATGAACGCCTGTGCAAGCAGGAACCCGGAACCAGACAGCGTCATCTCCAGCAGCAGCACTCGGAAGGCTCCAACGCTATGCATGTACTCCTTCCCATAGAGCAGCCGAAGGAGCCAGGGACCTACCAGCGCCACGACAACTCCCCCAAGGGCAGTAACGCTGGCACTCACTCTTGTTGCGCGTCCGGTCAGCGCAATCACCTCGTCGGTCGAAAGCGCCGCAGCCTTCGGGAAGAGCACAGTGACCACCGATGTCTGGATAATACCCAGCATGCGCGACAGGCTCAGCATCACGACATAGAACCCCATATCTGCCGGCGTAAGCAATCGAACCACTAGAACCTGATCGACCTGCCCGCCGAGCGTGCCCAGCAGGTCGATACCCCAGGAACGGATGCCATAGCTGAGCAGTATCCTGCACGCCCACAAAGTTGGAAGATGCTTTTTAAGCGGCAGCAACGGCTTCAACTGCTTCAGCATCAAGAGAAACGTCGGAACAGCGGGAACGGTATAGGCCAAGGCTGCCGTGTTAACGGTAAGGTGGCCAACCGACAGCGCAATCAGCAACCCGATCAGCGTCAGAAACGGAACCAACAGTTGCTGAGCGTTGGATTTTCCAAACAACCCATTCGCTTCAAGGACTGATCGCCCGAAAAGTGTCACCGAGCAGATCGGAGTCAAGATTAGAAACCAGCGTGCATTTGTAACTACCCATGCCGGATACTGATGTAACCAGGAAGGTAGAAAGTAAATCCCTGCCAGCATAGTAACTGCGCCGGCCACGACACTCATCGCCAGACCGGAGATAATTAAATCGGCACTGCGTTCCGGCCGTCTCTTCGTGAAATAAATCAGCGAAGTCGGAAGTCCAAAGGTGGTCAGTCCGGCCAGAAACAGGGACCACAAAATCATTGCGGCGAGCTGTCCGCGTCCGCTCGGCATCAGCGCGCGAGCAGTAATAATTCCCGTTGCTGCGTTCAAGCCTTGCTGCAGTATTCTGCTGCCCAGCGTATGCGCGACAGCCTTTGTTCCGCTGCTCTGGGCCGCTGGAGTTGATACAGAGACAACAGCAGACTCTACCGAAACGCCGTCCGGTACCCTCTCGTCCAGTTCCTTGGTTTCGTCGGAAATGGGAAGTCCTTCCACAATCATTGAGTCACCGACCGATATATGCATTGAAAACTGACGATTCAGCGAGCAAGGCCTCGAAATATCAACTACATATCCTTACAAAGGATGCTGAAGTTATGTGACTGGTTAGCTGCCACATCCCAGTGCGCCTCACAGGCTGACGGTGTGGCTATGGCCCGTGTAAATGTCATGAACGATTAGTTTCATGGCGTGAACCTAAAAATCATTCGGGTGGTGTAAGCCAAGGAAATTTAAGTAATTCTTGCCGTTCAGAGTGAAATTGCCGAGGTTGCCTCGGGATGGTGCGATCTGTCGTTCCGCGTACAAAATTATGCTTAATCGTCGATCTGCATTGGCCACAGTATAACCGCGACGCTGCTGCACGGCCAGTGGCGGGGTCGCAACATGCAATGAACTCCTTTGCTTTCTTGATATTGTTTATCTCCGGAGCAACTGCGTCTACATCGCACAAAAAGATGCAACCCTCTTCTCTTGATAAAAAACATTGAGGGCAGCGAGGACCAGTACACCCTGAATAAATTGGTGGCAGGTCGAGCGCAGTTTTGATAACGTCCTGTTAGTCGAGCATCTCAAGATCGAGTCGATCCGGAATCAAGGAAGAAGGCCTTGATGAATATTGTCTTCGAGTACGATTACTGGAAATCAAGGATTGCTGGCCGAAGGACACCAGTGCCCATTATTCCTTATCTTCCAGCGCATCTTCAGCTTCCAACAAGAGTCTTGCCAATCCAGTCGGCATGGCGAGGACTTGAGTGCATCCTGGCGGACATCATCGAGAAATTTCAGCTCGATACACATCGCTGTCTCGAATTTGGAGTCGAATTTGGATACTCGACCGCTGCCCTGTCGTCCTTTTTTGATTCCGTCGTAGGGGTCGACACGTTCGCCGGGGATAAGCACACCCGTCTCAAAAAAGACATCTACAACGAGACCATAAGCAGATTGTCCGGTTTTGAAAATATACGCCTGGTACGAAGTGACTATCGCGATTGGATCAAGAGCGACGACAGCTTTTACGACTTTATCCATGTAGACATCATTCACACCTACACGGACACTTTCGCGTGTGGACTGTGGAGTGCCAGACATGCGAAGTGCGTGATCTTCCATGACACCGAGAGCTTTACTGCGGTGAAAAAAGCAGTCGTCGAAATCTGTCGCCAGACGGGCAAGACTTTTTACAATTTCCCCGACAGCAATGGGCTAGGGATTATCGTCTGAATCCGCGGCTCCCATCGGTGGAATGGGCCGGCCACTTGGAGACGCGGATCGACAACTTCACGCAGAACTATCTACAGCGCAAAGGGTGGAAAACATGAAGCGGATTCTGGCGATCATTGTGCTTTATAAAATGACGGCCGAAGATAGTCCGACGTTCGTTGAGCTCAGCAAGTTCCTGAAAGGTAACGACGCTGCATCTGAATCAATTGAGCTTATGGTTTGCGATAACACGCCTTACAAGCAAACCGCTCCCGTAGATTTTTCCGGCAGCTACATTCGAGATTCTACGAATCCGGGTCTAGCGGAACATTATAACCTCGCCTTGCGCAGGGCAGAGGAATTAGGCGGGTCGTGGCTGATGCTTCTCGATCAGGACACGACTGTAACCGCTGAATACGTTGAAGAAGCGTTGCAAAGAACAGCGACCCTTGCCACGGACGACCGGATCGCAGCACTTGTACCGAAACTGGTGATGAATGGCATACTGTTTTCCCCGCATCTTCCGGGATACGGCAAGCGAGCCCATCCTGTGGACAGAAACCTTACCGGGGTTCCGGGGACGCGACTTGTGGCGTTCGGTTCGGGCGCTTTGGTGAAGGTAAGCGCGTTGCGCGAGATTGGTGGTTTTCCAGAAAAATTTTGGCTGGACTTCCTCGATCACGCCACGTTCCTGTCCTTGCAGGACACGGGACGTGAGATTTTTGTTATGCACTCCGCGTTAAGACATGATGTGTCGGCAGAGAAACCGGACAAACAGAATGATCCTGCATATCCAGCACGGTTTGAGAATGTTCTCGATGCTGGGCTCGGCCTTTTCCAGGAGTATGGCTCTTTCCGGGATCGGCTTCTCTACCGAATAGGCTTATGGCGACAGGTAATTGGAAGTTTTAGACGAGGATGGTTTCGGCTGACACTCCGAGCGCTCAAGGTGGCGGTTCGGCATACTCCTCATCTGACTCGCCCCCGACCGATGAAACTGCATCGGAGCGACGTTACAAGAGGATCGACGACAAAGGCGATGCGGGACAAATGCGATGAAAGTGCAGGACCACCGGCTGTTCGATGAGTACACCCCTTACTCGATGATTCGCATCAAATTGTATGCGTAATTTAACGAGATATTCGTGCGCATCTTCTTGTGGAACGGATACCGGCGCTTGGAATCGCTATCCGTGAAAGCGAGCGTTTCACAGAAACGGTTCTTTTTGAAGTGACTCAGTGTGAAATGAGGGCTGTCTTGGAACGCAGGATCCGCATTCTTTTCATCAATCACACCGCAAAGTTGGGCGGCGGTGAACTCGCCCTGTGCGCGCTGATCCGCCATATCGATAAGGACAAAGTGTCACATCAAGTCCTGCTTTGCGCGGATGGACCTCTCGTTGGCCGTCTCAAGAACATCACGGATGTCCACATCGTGCCCCTCTCCGAAGAGATCCGTGAAGCAAGAAAAGATGGACTTGGCTCCGGTGGACTCGCGCAGTTGAAGAAGATGAGCAGTCTGCCCGCTTACATCCTGCGGCTGCGCAATGAGATCCGTCGCCTCAAAGTGGATGTGGTGCACACAAACTCTCTGAAAGCCGACATCATCGGCGGCATCGCGGCCAGGCTTGCAGGCAAGCGCGTCATCTGGCATGTGCGCGACAGAATCGAATCCGACTACCTGCCCGCAAAGGTGGCCCGCGTATTTCGAATGCTGGCTCGGCTGGTGCCGCACGCAATCATCGCGAACTCGCGCGCCACACTGGAGACATTGCAGCTTGGAGACGCTGCCGGCGAGGGGCGGTCAGCTAAGGGCAAGTGGAGGGGGATGGCTCGCGTCGTCCACGACGGCTTCGATTTCTCCGAGATCGCGTCCGTGCCCTCCGCACAACGGGGCTCGGCCAAGGTAGGACTGATCGGTCGCATCTCCCCCTGGAAAGGCCAGGACATCTTTCTGCAGGCAGCGGCAACAGTCCACCTCCGGTTTCCCCAGGTCCGTTTTCAGATCATTGGCTCCGCTCTCTTCGGCGAGCACGAGTATGAGGCCTATGTCCGAAAGCTCCGCACCGATCTGCAGCTTGAGGACTGCGTCGAGTTCCTGGGATTTGTGAACAACGTCCAGGAGTGCATCGACAAGCTCGACATCGTCGTTCATGCCTCCACCGTCGGAGAACCCTTTGGACAGGTCATCATCGAAGGGATGGCTGCCCGCAAGCCCGTCATCGCTACTCGCGGAGGCGGCATCCCCGAGATCGTCCTTGACGGCGAATCCGGTCTGCTCGTACCGATGCGAGACCCGACAGCTCTTGCTGAGGCCATCTCTACCTTGTTGGCCAATCCAGCACGAGCCATCGCCATGGGTGCAAATGGCCACCAACGAGTGCTCGATCACTTCAGAATCGAAAAGACCGCGGCCAGTGTCACTGACTTCTATCGGGAGGTCCTCACTTGAGCCTCGCAAGGGTTGACGCGCGCAGTCCTCTCGCTCTTCACATCGGCATCAAATACGGCAAGGGTGGCGAAGGTCGAGTCTTCTCCGAACTCGCGAAGTTTCTTCCCGCAGCCGGCATCGATGTCATTGGCGTAGTTGCAGGGCCCGACAACGTCTCCGAAGTCACCGAAGGAAGAGTCGTCAACTTCGCGCCAGATGGCGCTGGCATGAGAACACGGCTTCTCGGCGTCCGGACGACCATCTCTCAACTCCTGCGCGATGCAAAGCCCGACCTGGTAGGTTCACACTTCGCCCTCTACACAGCCCCGGCCCTCGATCTGCTGCGAAACATCCCCAAGGTCACGCACTTCCACGGACCTTGGGCGGCTGAATCCAAGCAGGAGGGTGCCAGTACCTCCGCCATCTTCGCGAAGTCGCAGCTCGAACATCTCGTCTATCGCCGGGCCGACCTGGTCATCGTTCTCTCAAAAGCATTCGCCGAACTCGCCGCGTCCCGATACGCCGTTCGACCCGAGCGCATACGAATCGTCCCCGGCTCCGTGGACGTGGCGCGCTTCTCCTTGACCGAAACTCGACAGCAGTCTCGCTCTCTGTTGAACCTTCCCACGGATAGGCCTCTGCTTCTCTCCGTGCGCCGCCTGGTGCAGCGTATGGGACTTGCTCAGCTTGTCGAAGCGATGAAGACTGTCTCGGCCAGCGTCCCGGATGTGCTGCTCTGCATCGCAGGCGAAGGACCGCTCAAGATCGATCTCGAGCGGCAGGTAAAAGATCTGGACTTGACCCGACATGTTCA
>Ga0209648_10005333_pt1 | contig 10995 bp, 12 predicted proteins | sample GraSoi2013_115cm_FD_185830 | JGI IMG/M metagenome (GOLD analysis project Ga0209648, IMG submission 185830) | Grasslands soil microbial communities from the Angelo Coastal Reserve, California, USA - Sample 9_17_2013_115cm (SPAdes) (version 2) | ecosystem: Environmental > Terrestrial > Soil >...
AGGGCGAGAAGGAGTACGAGGCCCTGGTCACAAGGATCCACGACGTGACCTTGCAGCACGGGATCAGGCTGGGGGGACCGCAGGCTTGGAAGGATCGCCCTGGATTCACCTTTCTCCAGGGCCCCGGAGAAACCCAGCTAATCCAGTCTGGAGCGCGGGTGAACCTCGGCTTGCAGGGCGGAGCACAGCCCAAACTGGCTCCAATCGAAGGCGCTCCGCCGCATTAGTCGAAGCTGCCATCAATATCAATCTGGTGAGATGAAGCAAGAAGGAGCCGAGGGACTTCTGGTTAACCATAAGACCGCCACCCCCCGTATGCTTTTTTTGTAAGTGTTCATTCTAAAGGGAGATGAAGTTGTTTGTTTTGATACAGTTTTGTAAGTGTTGATTTTGAATGGGTTAGGTGTGTGAGCATCGATCAGGGCGCGCGGAAGAAAGCGACGGCCCTTCGAGGCTCCTTTCGGGGCTCAGGGTGAACAGGGCAAACAAGCCCTTCGACGCTCTGGGTAAGCCGCCGCACTCCCCAATTGGCCCCGGTCATTAGAGCAACTGCCAATGGCGAGAGAATCTGCGGCGCGGTTTAGGGGGAATCAAGACGTCCCAGTTGGCGGGGGCACCGAAGCCGGGTGGCACAGGTGGGGGAATGGGCCGGGCTTGTGCAGGTAGCGAGTTGTGCTGCGAGTTCTGGGTTGTCGGGGATTGCTGTGGCGAGGTGCGCTGCGGGCCGGGCGGAGTGGGCGCAGGTTGCGAGTTGTTAGGAGTGGGCGGTGTGCTGGGCGATGAAGGTGCGGGTTGCGTCGAGGACGTGCGGGCCGGGGCAGAGGCGGAGGAAGGGGCGGGAGAAGAGGAAGAGTCCGAAGAGCCGGGCTCGCGACCGGGCCGGGACAGGGTGGGGATCTCCGATCGGGATGAATTCCGCCCGGCCAATAGCTGCTGAGCGAATTCGGCGCTCGTGGGGGGTAAAGGAGTGTGCGGCGATGGGGCTGGTTGGGCGGAAGGTTGGGGCGCTGTAGGTGAGTTGGAAGAAGGAGAAGCAACAGCAGGTTCCTCGCTGCGCTCGGAATGACAATTCACGGGGGGTTGGGGCGCTACGGGAGAGGCGGAGGAAGTGGAAGAGGAAGCGGAAGAGCCGGGCTTCAGCCCGGCCTCTACAGGGGTTGGCGAGGGCGGGTCGGAAGCAGGTGGCTTAGGGGCGGGTTGGGGAGCAGGGGCGGAGGGAGTGAACGAAGAGCGGACGGCTCTGCGCCAGGGCTCCGTGCCGAAGGCCTCGCAGTATTCGTGCTGTGCGATGGGAATGGATTGGAGCATGGTCTGGCTGAGATAGGCGAGGGTACCGGCGACCTTGGGCTTGATTTGGCCTTGGGCGACGGCGGTGAAGAGCCGAGCCATGGCGGCGCTCAGATCGCAAGCGGTTAGCAAATTCGCGAAGAAGAAAGTAGATATGTCCTTGCCGGCTTGTTTTGCGGCGAGGGATTCGACTTCCTTTTGGGCGTGGAAGTAACAGAGATGCAAGTGGCCGGAGCAGCGCGGAGTGCGGCACTGGCGGCCATCGGCAAAGGTGAAGGCACACAAGTTTGTGGAACGATTTTTCTTGGATGCAGACGCAGAACGGCCAATGGATTGGTTCGTGGACATGGAAGTCTCCTGAAAAGTTAGATTTGAGTTGTAAGGGGAGTCTCGCGGAAGGCGAGGCGCACTACTTTACGGGGGTAATGTACCAGAGTAGTGATGTGGTTGTCAATGGAAAATTGCGAAGATGCGGCGCTCAGCGGCACGTGTGGCCCTGGCGCTCGTCTGTGTCCCCGTATAGATAATATTTATTGATAAAACGACACTTGTAAAGGTATCTTCTCGATAGATATGGTCAAAACCCCAGCTGACCGCAACAAGATCCTCAATGCCTTTCGTCCGGGCAGCGCCATTGACATCCCCGCCCAATTCGCAGGGAGAAAATACGAAATTGAGACACTTGTAGACACTCTCCATGCGGACGGTGCGTGCCCCATTGTTTACGGGGAGCGTGGGTTGGGAAAGACAAGCCTGGCTCTCCAAATTGAGAGGATCGCGCTTGGAGACACCGAACTTCTCGACGAACTAAGCCTCCCGGATAGAATTCTGCCTGAAGATCAGCGCTTTACGACTTTTTTCTTCTTCTGTAGCGACGGCATAAGTTCGAAGGATGAACTGCTTCAAAGACTCATTAATACAGCAGAGGGATTTGACGTGCACGCCCCGTTGCCCAACAGACTGGACTCCCGCCAGGTTACAACGAAGATAAGCCTCAAATTTTTTGAACAGGAAGTTCAGAAGACATTTTCTAGCGGAGATGCCGGGAGAAGATTTGAGAGTTTGTCAGTCGAAGAGAAATTCGAAATTGTGACACGTCGGGTGGTCGACAAGAATAATACGAGGGTCCTCTACATTATCGACGAGCTGGACCGTCTCAAGGATTCTAAGGGCCTGGCTAGCCTGATCAAGAATCTCTCGTCACGAGATACGAAATTCTTGTTGGTTGGTGTGGGTCAAAGCGTCTCAACTTTGCTCCACGATCACGCTTCATTGGAACGGACACTTGTCCAAGTGCCAGTTTATTTGATGGGGGACGAAGATAGCTCCGATATCATCCACAAGACCGAATCATTGCTGGCGCAGTCAGGATTTGATATTAAGTTTTCGGAGAACGCGATAAAGAGGACTGTTGAAGCCTCTGGAGGGTTTCCCTGGTTCGTCCATACGATTGCCCAAGAGGCACTGAAGATCGCCTACGGAGACGACTTGCGTCTAGTGGGGGATCCCCAGGTTAACAAAGCGATAGGAATGTTAAGCTCGCATAGGTTTGGTCAGCAGTTTTACGACACTTATCAGATGGCCGTTGGCGACTCGCGACAAAGGGAAGTTGTGCTTCGGCTTTTCGCTAAGTGGTCTGACTTGGATTTGCCGTCTTCTGAATTGTATCCTCTGGCCCACGATCTTCGCGTTGCGAATCCTGCAGCGCTTGTGAAGCAACTGATGAGGCACGAATATGGAGGAGTGCTTGTGCGGCCTCCGTACGCCCCTGCGAGGGTTTTCAGGTTCACGAACGCGATGTTTAAGAGGTACGTCAACCTGAGCAACTCAGTGTACATAGGGGTAGGAAAAGAAGTGGATGAGGTGTGGAAAAAGCACATCGAAAATCTACGCCAAACGCGTCCCCGTTAGCTGTTCACTGGACCACGGATTCTTGAGCTAGGCCACCCACTTCACGGTGAGTTTGTTGCGGTTCTTGGCGCATCAATGAAAGATGCCGGGAATCCCGACAAACATCGTCGGGACTCCCGGTAAGGGCAACCGGGACGCAGAAGGCGTGCCCCACAATTCGGGGGTTCCTTTGACTTCGCTCAGGATAAAAAAGCCCCTTCGAGGCTCAGGACAAGCAGGCGCTACAGGGGCAGTCGAGAAGATAAAAGATCGGTCAGCTTCTGGTAAGGAAAGGCCGGTTTCGTCGGTCAAAAGAGGGCACGATATATCGTGCCCCTACCTTGTGACCTCCCGAAATACCACAATGAGGACGCTGCGGCAGCGGTATAATCAGCTCATGACGCAGCAAGCTCTTGATCTGCTCCAGAAGGCTCTTTCCCTTTCCGAAGAGGAGAGGGCGGCGCTGGCCGATTCCCTGCTCGCCAGCCTCGACAGCATTGTGGACGAAGGAGCCGAGAAGGCCTGGGAGGAAGAGATCTCCCGCCGGATTGCGGACATAGATTCGGGAAAAGCGAAGATGATCCCGTGGGAAGAGGTGCGGGAAGAGCTTTCGTCCAGACTCAAGCATGACAAGTAAGACGGTTCAGTTCCACGAGGAGGCAAGGTTGGAATCTGCGGCTGCCTTTGAGTGGTATTTCGAGCGGAGCGAGATGGCCGCTTCGAGGTTTGTGGCGGAACTCAACCGCGCCATGGCCTTAATTACCGAGGCACCGCAACGGTGGCCAACGGGGGTTCGTGGAACCCGGAGATTCCTGCTCCAGCGATTTCCTTTCTCAGTGGTGTATCGCGAATTCCCCAGCAAAATCCAAGTGTTGGCAGTGGCTCACGGCCATCGGCGGCCAGGATACTGGAAAAGCAGACTCTAACTGGCCGTGCTCCATTCCCGAATGTTGGGAGGCGCAGGACATCCTGATGTAACCAGCTGCGGCTGAGAGGGGGAGCACAGCCAGGAGTGGCTGTGCTACAAAAACGAATCTTGCGCTACGCCACTCACTTCATGGTGAGTTTCTTGCGTTTCTTGGCGCAGTCGAGAAGATAAAGGTCGATCAGCTTCTGGTAAGGAAGGCCCTTCGGCAAGCTCAGGGTGAACCCTCAGGGGCTCAGGGTAAACCGGTTTCATCTGCCAGTCCTTTGAAATAGTCCACCACCTGCGGACTCAGGTTGATTCCCACGGCCTTTTTCTTGCCGGGGTATGGATTCTTCAGTCCTTTCAATTTGGGAAAGGCATACTGGTTCTTCATTTTCGCGCGCGGGCCTTCTTGATGATGCGGTCAATCTGGCGTGAGGTCAGAGTATACGTGCCGTTCCGCTTTGACTCCTTGCCGATCACCTTAAGAATCTTGGGTTCGCCGGCAGCAAGCCGCTTACGCAGGTGGAACTCTTCGGCCTTTGGCATAGGACCATGATAGCGCGGATCGGAAGAGGGCACGATGTATCGTGCCCCTACGAAGAAATAAAGATGGCGAGATAAACTCGCCGCTACAAGGCACGGACGCCGGTGGCGGGGTTGCCAACAAGATGAGGTGGGATGCTGGGCTGAAGCCCGGCGGTACGTCAACTCATTTGCAATTCCAGAGGAAGAGGGCGCTACGTCAGGCAAGATGGAGGGTCAGGGACTCCAGCAAGGCTTTGATGCCGTTCCAGGCGATCTGGACACCGATGCAAACCAGGAAGAACGAGGACAATTGGGTGATCACGGTCATGCCCGTTGCTCCCAGGATTCGCGCCAAGCGGTCGGCAAATGCATAGCAGAGCAAAATGCTGATGGCGATCAACACCAATCCAATGAGAGCAGCTAAAATTGTCAAAAGATGGAACGGGTGACGGTGAGCCGCATTCGCGCCCAGCGTTATGGCCACGGAGATTGATCCAGGGCCGACGGTCAGTGGCAATGTCAAGGGATAGAATGCCTGGCGGAAGGTGTCCTGGGGCTGAACGGTTCTGTGTACGTCATGCTTTTCGTCGTCGCGCTGCTTCAGCAGCGTCCATCCCGTAGCGATGACGAGCAAGCCTCCGCCGACCTGCACCACCGGCAGCGAAATTCCAAAAAAGGCGAGAATGTAGGTCCCGACAAAATACGACCCAATCAGCAGGAAAAAACTGTTCATGGCAATGCGCCATGACAATGCTTTTCGCGCTTCCGGTGCGTATTCCCTGGTCAGCGCCAGAAAGAAGGGGCTGCCTCCGAGCGGGTCCACAATGGGAAAGAGCGCAACGAGAACCAGGAGCAGGTTTTTCGCGGCTTCTTGCATGGGTTCGGTAGCTTCTCTCCGGAGTGAAATTCCGGTCAATTCCGGTTAGGGGCATCGCTATTATACGTGTAGAAACTCAACCGTTGCCCAGTTCCGCAGACTGCGATCGTTCCAGCATACTGCTAAGGTTTTGAGCTAGTTGCTTGTGAATCTATGAGTTGCGTGTTTGTGATGATCCAGACGAAGTAGGTGGGTCGCCTCCCCGCCAGGATAGATGTAGGCGGGTACTAGGGATAGGGGCCCGGACAGGGCGGCGACCCGCTTTCCCAGAATGTGCATGCATCCTGCATCAGAGTTATGCACGTGGGAATCAAGCGTTTACCCTGATTTCGTGTCAGGTATTTCCTGTAGGGCCCCCTGAACGCCGACTTGGCGAAACTCTCCTCGTGGAAACCTGGTGTTACAATCTGCATGGATTGTTTTGAGGTCGGGATGCGACAGATCGCATACTTAGTCGCCGGAGTGGTGCTGCTGGGAGCCGGTTTCGGACTCGGTTATTTGTGGGCGCATAGGCAAGCTAAGCCCGTTGCGCCGACCGGTTCTGCTTCCGAGAGCCCGGCGCCGTGTATTGAGGTGCTTGAAGCTAAACTGGACCAGCCCGATCCAAATGGGGTTGGGGCCTGTACGCTCTACCCGTGCGTAACCGGAACAATCGGCAATACTTGCGACCGGCGGTTTATCTCCGTTCTGCTGGTTTACAACCTCTACGATGAAGCGGGCGTTCAGGTGGGCCATACGCAAGACAGCGTCTCTAATCTGGAACCGCATGGGAAAGCACGCTTCGGCGCGGACTTCCTGGCTTCTCCGAAAATCAAACAATTCAAGCTGGTTCGGGTTCTGGCTGCACCTGCGCATTGAAAGCTGCGAGGTCGTCCTTGCCTCTCAGCGCGCGCGGGTATAGGCTTCTTGGCCGCAAGGCCTTTGCGTCATGCGGAGCTTGCCCTTCGGCTGATGGCTCAGGGTAAAAGGGCCTTGCGCTGCACCTACGTTTTGGAAAAATCACCGGTCTTTCCGGTAGGAACCGGAACGCAAACTACGCGAAAGACCGGCCATTACAAAGAGGATGCGCAAACGCGTTAGAGGAGGAGATTATGGCAACGGCAGCGGCGGTGTTGGAAAAGAATGTCAAGGTTGGACCGACAAAATTACTGATCAATGGGAAGTGGGTGAACAGCGTATCGGGGAAAACGTTTCCGACGATCAATCCGTCGACGGGCGAGGTGATTACGCAAGTTGCGGAGTCCGACGCGGCGGATGTGGACAAGGCGGTAGCGGCGGCGCGGGTGGCGTTTGACAAAGGCCCGTGGAGAAAGATGAGCGCGGCGGAACGGGGCGTGTTGATGAACAGGCTGGCCGACCTCATCGAGAAGCACGCGGATGAGCTGGCGCAGCTCGAATCCCTCGATAATGGCAAGCCGTACCACGTCGCGCGCGCGGCGGATCTTCCGCTGACGATTGCGTGCTATCGATACTACGCGGGGTGGGCGGACAAGAATCATGGGAAGACGATCCCCGTGAGCGGGAACTACTTCACGTACACGAAGCACGAGCCGGTGGGAGTGGTCGGGCAGATTATTCCATGGAATTTTCCGTTGCTGATGCAGGCGTGGAAATTAGGGCCGGCACTGGCGACGGGTTGCACGGTGGTGATGAAGCCGGCGGAGCAGACGCCGCTGACGGCGCTGCGCGTCGGAGAATTGCTGCTGGAAGCGGGTTTCCCGGAAGGCGTGGTGAACTTGCTGCCGGGATACGGGCCAACGGCGGGCGCGGCGATTGCGCGGCACATGGACGTGGACAAGGTGGCGTTCACCGGGTCGACGGAAGTGGGCCACTTGATCATGCGGGCGGCAGCGGATACCAACCTGAAGAGAGTGACGCTGGAGCTGGGCGGGAAAAGCCCGAACATCGTCTTCGCGGATGCGGACATGGATGAAGCCATCGAGGGCGCGCACTTTGCGCTGTTCTTCAACCAGGGGCAGTGCTGCTGCGCGGGCTCGCGGCTGTACGTCGAGGAAAAATGCTACGACGAATTCGTGGACAAGAGCGTGGCACGCGCGAAGAAGCGCACGGTCGGCAATCCTTTCGACGCGAAGACGGAGCAGGGGCCGCAGGTGGACCAAGACCAGTTCAACAAAGTGATGAGCTACATCGACGCGGGCAAAAAGGAAAACGCGAAGATGTTGACAGGCGGAGGCCGCGTCGGAGACAAGGGCTACTTCATCGAGCCGACGGTGTTCGCCGACGTGAAAGACGACATGAAGATTGCCCAAGAAGAAATCTTTGGGCCGGTGATGTCCATCCTGAAGTTCAAGGACATGAGCGAGGTCGTCGAGCGGGCCAACAAGTCGTTGTATGGCTTGGCGGCGGCGGTTTGGACCAGGGACATCGGCAAGGCGCATGCGATTGCTGATAGCGTGCGCGCGGGCACGGTGTGGGTGAATTGCTACGACGTGTTCGACGCGGGAGCGCCGTTCGGCGGGTTCAAGCAGAGCGGGATCGGGCGCGAACTCGGCGAATATGGATTGGCGAACTACACGGAAGTGAAGACCGTAACCGTCAAACTATGACCGAATCAATTCGAATTGGAACACCACAGGGGCACCCGCCGCGGCGGGTGCCCCTACGTTTTTTAGCGGCGGCCATGGCGCTGGCGGGGTTTCAGTTCGCTTCCCAAGCTGCCCTTGCGCAGTCTCCGAAGAAATTGTTCAACGGTTCAATCCCGGGCGTCGCGCCCGACACAAGCTATGTGATGCGTCGCGCCGAGCATTTGCGGCATGGAATTAATCTGAGCGAGTGGTTTGCGCAGGTTTACGACCAGAAGGGCTACACCAAAGAACATTTTGAGGCGTGGACGACGGCGCAGGACATTGCGTTGATCAAGGCGATGGGATTTGACCACGTGCGGCTGAGCGTTAATCCGCAGCCGATGTGGAGGCGGGGGCAGGCGGACCGGATTCCAGCGGATTACCTGGGCTATCTGGATAGAGCGGTGCAGATGATCGTCGACCAGGGGCTGGCGGTGATCATTGATATTCATCCGGACAGCGACTTCAAGCAGAAACTCACGACGGACGATAGCTTTGTCGAACAGTTTGGGGATTATTGGCGGGCGCTGGCGCGGCATTACGCAACGACAAACCCCGACCTCGTTTCGTTTGAAATACTGAACGAGCCGGAATTTCACGATCGTTACCGGTGGCAGGGGGTACAGGGGAGGCTGGCGGTGGCGATTCGCGAAGGGGCGCCGCAGCATACGATTATTGTCGCGGGGGCGTACTGGTCTTCGGAGAGCGAGTTGCTGTTTTTCGACCCGCTGCACGATTCGAACATCATTTACAATTTTCACTTTTATGATCCGCATATTTTTACGCACCAAGGAGCGACGTGGAGCACGAATTACGTGCACTATTTGAAAGAACTGCCGTATCCTTCGACGCCGGAAAGCGTGCAAGCGGCAGCGGCGCTGATTCCGGATGCGGTGAATCGCTTGCAGGCGATTCATTACGGATTGGACCGATGGAACGCAGCGCGGATTGACGGAGAGATTGGGCAGGTAGCGGCGTGGGCCAAGCGGTGGAACGTGCCGGTGACTTGCAATGAGTTTGGCGTATATCGGAAGGCGGCGAATCCGCAGGACCGCGCGGCGTGGATTTCCGACGTTCGAACGACGCTCGAAAAATACGGAATCGGCTGGACGATGTGGGACTACAGCGGCGGATTTGGGGTGGTGACGAAGCAAGAGGGGCATGCGGCCGTTCCTGACGCGGTTACGGTGAAAGCGCTGGGACTGAAAATGCCTAGCTTGGCGCAGTAATCGGGCCGCGCTGTTCAGAAGGAATGGTTCGGCCTACAATCGTCGCGCCATGCCGGTCACGCTTCGCGCCCACGAACCGCGGGACTTCACTGCCCTGCTGCGGCTGGACCAGGGGTGCTTTCCTCCGGGGATCGCGTACTCCAAGATGATGCTGCGATATTTTCTGAAGCTGCCGTCGGCGGATGGGACGGTAGCGGAAGACGCGGGGAAGATCGTGGGATTTATTCTGACGGAGGAAAATCCGCCGCTTGCGCACGTAATTACGCTGGACGTAGCGGAGTCGCACCGGAGACAGGGACTGGGCTCGGCGTTGCTGGCAGAGAGCGAGAAGAATCTGGCGCTGCGCGGGGTGCGAACGATTTTGCTGGAAACGGCAACCGACAATGAAGCGGGCGTTGCGTTCTGGAAGCGGCATGGCTATCGTATCGAAGCGACGTTGAAGCGGTATTATTTGCGGCGCATCGACGCGTACGAAATGCGGAAAATCCTGCCGGGTGCGGGGAAAACGGCAAAGCATCCAGGAGAAACAGTTTGAGCGACTATTTGTTGTCAGTGCTGCTTGGAATCGTGGAAGGATTGACGGAATTCTTGCCGGTGAGTTCGACGGCGCATTTGCGAATCAGCGAAGCGCTTTTCCACATTGATCTGGCAAACGGCTATTGGAAGATGTACACGATTGTTATTCAACTGGGAGCGATTCTTTGCTTACCGGTGTATTTTCGCGAGCGTATTGCGAAGTTGTTGTCGACATTTCCGGCGGGCGAGCGAGGCGACCGAACGATTTTGACCCACCCGCTGGGGTTGGTGAGTGTGGCGTTTGTGGTGACGGCGCTGCCGGCGTTTTTGCTGACGAAAGTGATCGGGAAGCATCTCGAAAGCCTGTACGTCATGGGAGGCTCGTTGCTGATTGGCGGGGTTGTGATGTGGATTGTGGACGCCATGAACGCGAAGTGGGAGCAGGCGGGTCCAGCGGCGATCGGGAGCCGGATTTATACCTGGGAGATGGAGAACATGAAGCTGGGGCAGGCGATTTGGATTGGCGCGTGCCAGATTTTATCAGCGGTTTTCCCGGGGACTTCGCGATCGATGTCAACCATCGCGGCGGGGCAACTTGCGGGGATGTCGCGGGCGTCGGCGCTGGAGTTTTCGTTTTTTCTGTCGATCCCGACGATGGTGGTGGCCACTTGCTACGACTTGCTGAAATCCTTGCGAGGCAAGGGCGAGAATGCGATTGGGGTGACGCACATCGATCCGCACGGCTGGGTGGTGCTGGCGATTGGGTTCGTGGTGTCGTTCATCGTGGCGTACGGGGCGGTGGCGTGGTTTCTCGCGTGGGTGAGGAAGCACGGGTTCGCGCCGTTCGCGGTCTACCGGATTGTTGTCGGAGCCTTAGTGCTGGCATGGGCGTCGGGATTGCTGCACTGAGGACTCCTGGAAACACGGATGGAGAAAGTTTTTGACGTTTGCGGGCCGTAGTTTGTTATATTCAGTGTGTTTAGGAGTTCCTCCAAGCGGCAGGTGTGATAGCGCCAGGCCCCGCCGCGACACTCAGCCTTCCCCAAAAAGCTGAGGAGACTTCGTGCGCATTCTTACGCCGACTGGAAACAAGCGTTTCAATGAGCTGATAGGGTTTTTGTGTATCACGCTGGCGGTGCTGATGGCGCTGGCGTTGCTTACGTATTTCCCGAAGGA
>Ga0209648_10005334_pt1 | contig 10995 bp, 10 predicted proteins | sample GraSoi2013_115cm_FD_185830 | JGI IMG/M metagenome (GOLD analysis project Ga0209648, IMG submission 185830) | Grasslands soil microbial communities from the Angelo Coastal Reserve, California, USA - Sample 9_17_2013_115cm (SPAdes) (version 2) | ecosystem: Environmental > Terrestrial > Soil >...
GAGCCGGTCTGCGATTTTCTCCGACCATTCGTCGTCGACACCGACGATGGCGGTGCCGTCCGCCGGAACGCCTTCGACCAGCCGCGCCTTGATGGCCGCATAACGCTCGATCGTGCCGTGCCGATCGAGATGGTCCGGCGAGACATTGAGCAGGATGCCGACCGACGGGTCGAGGCTCGGCGCGAGATCGATCTGATAGGACGAGCACTCGATCACGTGGGCGCGGCCCGGGGCCGGCGGATCGAGCGAGAGGATCGCAACCCCGATGTTGCCGCCGCGCTGCGCTTTGATGCCGCCTGCGCTGAGCACGTGGGCGACGAGCGCCGTCGTCGTCGATTTGCCGTTGGTCCCGGTCACCGCCACGAACGGCGCCCCGGGGGTTTTGGCGCGGCGCTCGCGACAATAGAGCTCGATGTCGCCGATGATCTCGACCGCGGCCCTGCCGGCGAGCGCGACGCTCCAATGCGGCGCCGGATCGGTGAGCGGAACGCCGGGCGAGAGCACGAACGCGGCGACGCCGGTCCAGTCGATTTGCCTGAGATCGCAGGTGGCAATGCCGCGGCTCGCCGCCACCGCGACCTTGGCCGGATCGTCGTCGAAGGCGATCACCTCACCGCCGCCGGCTTTAAGCGCCTCGCAGCTCGCAAGCCCGGAGCTGCCGAGCCCGAACACGGCCACTTTTTTGCCCGCGAAGGTCGTGACCGGGATCACCCCGCCTCTCCCCGTTGGCTCCGCGCGAGCCGCAATCTCCTCCCTCCCCTTGAAAAGGGGAGGGATGGGGTGGGGATCGCCCCCTCCCGACCGCTGCGCGGTCGACCTCCCCCTTTCAGGGGGAGGTGTTCCGAGCAAGTGGCGCAGCAGATGACCTCCCCCACAGGGGGGGAGGTAACCGGAGCAAGCTGATGATCTGATCCCAAATCGCAGGTCTGCATCAGCCGTCACCGCAGCTTGAGCGTGGACAGACCGGCGAGCGCCAGCACCACCGACACGATCCAGAACCGGATGACGATTTGCGGCTCGGTCCAGCCCAATTGCTCGAAATGGTGATGGATCGGCGCCATCTTGAACACGCGCTTGCCGGTGAGCTTGAACGACACCACCTGGACGATGACCGAGACGGCTTCGAGCACGAACAGGCCGCCGATCACCGCGAGCACGATCTCGTGCTTGGTGGCGACCGCGACCGCGCCGAGCAGGCCGCCGAGCGCCAGCGAACCGGTGTCGCCCATGAAGATCGAGGCGGGCGGCGCGTTGAACCACAGGAATCCCAGGCCCGCGCCGATCACCGCCCCGCACAGCACCGTGAGCTCGCCGCTGCCGGCGACGTAATGGATCTGCAGATAATCGGCGAAGACCAGGTTCCCGGACAGATAGGAGATCATGCCGAAGCTCGCCGCCGCGATCATCACCGGCACGATGGCGAGGCCGTCGAGCCCGTCGGTCAGGTTCACCGCATTGCCGGCGCCCACGATGATGAAGGCGCTGAACGCGAGAAAGAACCAGCCGAGGTCGACCACGAGCTCCTTGAAGAACGGAAACACCAGCGAGGTGGCGAACGGCGCCCGCCCCAGCGTGGCGATGACCAGACACGCCGCGATGGCGATCACGGCCTCGATCGCCAGCCGCGTGCGGGCCGAGAAGCCGTTGTGGCTCTGCCGGCTCACCTTGAGATAATCGTCGTAGAATCCGACCGACGCGAATCCCAGCGTCACGCCCAGCACGGTCCAGACGTAGGGGTTGACCGGATTGGCCCACAGCAGGGTCGATACCACCAGGCCGGAGAGAATCATCAGCCCGCCCATGGTCGGCGTGCCGATCTTGTTGGCGAGGTGCGAGGCGGGCCCGTCGGCGCGGATGGGCTGGCCCTTGCCCTGCAGCAGGCGGAGCAGGCTGATGATGCTCGGCCCGAACAGGAACACGAACACGAGCGCGGTCACGACCGCGCCGCCGGTACGGAAGGTGATGTAGCGGAAGACGTTGAAGACCGAGATCTTGTCGGAGAATTCCGTCAAATAATACAGCATGATTCAGCCTTGCGCGGCCGCCGGCGCGGCGGCCTCCTGCCGGGGAAAGCGGCGTACCAGCGCCTGCACGATCGGGCCCATGCGGGAGCCGAGCGAGCCCTTGACCATGATGACGTCGCCGCCCCGCACATTGGCGAGCACCTCGGCCTCGAGCGCGGCGGCGGTCTCGGCATAGCCGCCGCGGCGCTCGGGTGGAAGCCTCTCCCACAGCGTCCGCATCAGCGGCCCCGCGCAGAACACCAGATCGATCGCCTGGGAAACGATCGGCTCGACCAGCTGGTCGTGGAATTCCGCGGCCCCGGGGCCGAGCTCGAGCATGTCGCCCAGCACCGCGATGCGGCGCCCGCGACGGCCCAATGGCGCCTGGCCGAGCAGCGCCAGCGCGGCGCGCATCGATGCCGGATTGGCGTTGTAGCTCTCGTCGATCAACAGCGCGGCGCCGCTCGGCGTCTCGAGCGCGATGCGCTGCCCGCGGCCGCGTGGCGGCTCCAGCGCGGCAAGCGCCAGCGCCGAAATCGCGAGATCGGCGCCCAGGAGCGCCGCCGCCGCGAGCACGGCGAGCGAATTGAGCACGAAGTGGCGGCCCGGCGCGCCGATCTTGTAGACCACATCGCTGCCGAGAATGTTTGCGTGCACGCTCGAACCGTCGGGCTGCAGCGACAGGTTGATGAGCCGCGCATCGGCCTGCGGGTGCTCGCCGAACGACACGGTTGTTCCCGCGCCCGCGGCTCGCGCGGCGCGTTCGAGCCGCGCGTAGAGCGGGCTGTCGCGGTTGATCACCGCGGCGCCGTCCGGCTCGAGCCCGAGAAAAATCTCGGCCTTGGCGTCGGCGATCGCCTCGACCGAATCGAAAAATTCGAGATGTACCGGTTCGACCGCCGTGATGATCGCGACATGCGGCCGCACCAGCCGTGTCAGCGGCGCGATCTCGCCTGCGTGATTCATGCCGATCTCGAAAATGGCGAAATGCGCGCTCTCCGGCAGCCGCGCCAGCGACAGCGGCACGCCCCAATGATTGTTGTAGGACGCCACCGAAGCATGGGTCTCGCCCTCTCCTGCGAGCACCAGGAGCAAGGCATCCTTGGTCCCGGTCTTGCCGACCGACCCGGTGACGGCGACGATGCGGGCGCGCGCGCGCGCGCGCGCCGCACTAGCGAGATCGCGCAAGCCGGCGAGCACGTCGGGAACCAAGAGGAGCGGCGCATCCGGCGGCATGGCGCCCTGTTTTTCCTGCGCGACGACGGCAAGGGCGGCGCCGCGTTCGAGCGCGGCAGCGACGAAATCGTGGCCGTCGCGGTTCTCGCCCTGAATGGCGAAGAAGGCTTGTCCCGGCTCGATGCTGCGGCTGTCGATGGAAAGCCCGCGGATTGCCGCGGGCGGCGGCCCCGCGGGCGAAGCTCGCATCGCCGCGGCCATCGCCGCGACGCTCCACAGCCCGCGATCGCTCATGCGACCCTCTCCTCGAGCACGGCCAGGACCGCCTCGTGATCGGTGAACGGCAATATCCGGTCGCCGACGATTTGGCCGCTTTCGTGGCCTTTTCCGGCAATCAGCAGAACGTCCCCGGGTTTCATCTCGGCGATGGCGCGGCGGATCGCCTCGCGGCGGTCGCCGATTTCGACCGCTCCCGGCGCCGCGGCCAGGATGGCGGCGCGGATCGCGGCCGGATCCTCGCTGCGCGGATTGTCGTCGGTGACGATGACCCGGTCGGCCTTCGCGGCCGCGATCGCACCCATGAGCGGACGCTTGCCGGTGTCGCGGTCGCCTCCGGCGCCGAACACGAGCACGAGCCGATGTTTCACATACGGCCGCAGGGCCTCGAGCGCCTTGGCGAGCGCGTCGGGCTTGTGGGCGTAGTCGACGAAGATCGGCGCACCGTCCTTGCGCCCGACGAGCTCGAGCCGGCCCTTGGCGCCTTCGAGCCCTTCCAGGGCGGCGAATACCGGCTGCGCCGCTTCTCCCACGGCGATCAGCAGGCCGGCGGCGACGAGAGCGTTTTCGATCTGAAATTCCCCGACCAGCGGCAGCCGGATCCGGAATGTCTTGCCCGCATGTTCGACGACAAGATTTTGCGAAAATCCCTCGATCGCGGTCTCGACCAGACGGAGGTCCTCGCCGCGGCGCCCGACGGTGTGCGCGCGCAATCCGCGCCTCCTGGCGGCGGTCAGCACCGCGTGCGCCTGCTCGTGATCGGCGTCGACGACGGCCGCGGCTCCCGGCGGGAGCAGCGTCTCGAACAAGCGCAGCTTCGCTCTGAAATAGGCGTCGAGATCGCGGTGGTAATCGAGATGGTCGCGGCTGAGGTTGGTGAATGCGCCGGCGGCGAGCCGCACGCCGTCGAGGCGGCGCTGATCGAGCCCATGCGAGGACGCTTCGATTGCGGCATGGGTGATGCCGGCCGCCGCCAGCCGTTCCAGCGTGCGATGCAGCTCGACCGGGTCCGGTGTCGTCAGCGAGCCGTACGAGTCCACGCCGGGGCCCTCGACGCCGAGCGTGCCGATGCTCGCGGCGCGGCGCCCGAGCCTCGTCCAGATTTGCCTGACGAAGGCCGCGACCGAAGTCTTGCCGCTCGTTCCGGTGACCGCGACGATGGTCGCGGGCTGGCGCGGGAACAGCCGGGCGGCGGCAAGCGCCAGCGCGCGCCGGGGGTCGCCGACGCGCACGACGGGCACGCCCTCGGGCAGCGGCGCATCGGGCGTGCGTTCGGCCAGAACCGCGACGGCGCCGGCCGCAACCGCATCGCGGACGAAACCCAAGCCGTCCGCCTTGGCGCCGCGCACCGCGACGAACAGGTCCCCGGGTCGGATGGTTCGGCTGTCGGCCGACACGCCGGTCACATCGAGCCCGGCATGGCTCGCATCGATCGAGGTCTCGTCGCTCAGAAGATCAGCAAGCTTCATCGGCGTCGTGCGGGTTGCGGTCCTCGAGGCACGGGGGCGCGCGCAGCGCGCGGTCACCGCGCCTCCTTGGCGCTCGTCAGGATCAGCCGGTCGGCCGGCGGCAGATCGAACCGCGGCTCGATCCCGAGCAGGGGCGCGATCCGCGCGATCACTTTGCCCGTGGTGGGCGCCGCATTCCAGCCGGAAGTGCTGAAGCCGTGCGTCTCCGGGGTCGCCTGCGGCTCGTCGAGCATGACGGTCAAAAGATACCGCGGCTGATCCGCCGGCAGGATCGCCATGAAGGTGTTGAACACCTTGGTCTTGGAATAGCGGCCGCCCACGACCTTTTCCGAGGTGCCGGTCTTGCCGCCGATGTAATATCCTTTCACATCGGCCTTGGTTGCGGTGCCCTTCTCGGCATTGAGCCGCATCAGGTAGCGCATCTTCTCGCTGGTCTCCGGCCTGACCACGATCTTCGCCAGCGCTCGCGCCTCCGGCTCGCTGCGCTTGAGGAACGTCGGCGGGATGAGATAGCCGCCGTTGACGAGCGCGCCGACCGCCATCACCGCCTGCAAGGGAGCGACCGACAACCCGTGCCCGAACGCGATGGTCACGGTGTTGAGCTCGCCCCAGCGTTTGGGCACCAGCGGCTCGGCGCTTTCCGGCAGCTCGGTGCGCAGCCGGTCGAGCTGGCCCATCTTTTTCAGGAACGCCTTGTGCGCATCGACGCCGACCGCGAGCGCCATGCGGGCGGTACCGATGTTCGACGAATAGGTGAAGATCTCCGGCACGCTCAGCACCCGGTTCTGCGCATGGTAGTCGCCGATGCTGAACTTGCCGTAGCGCAGCGGCACGCGGGCGTCGAACGTGGAGGCGAGCGTCACCTTGCCGGAATCGAGCGCCATGGCGAGCGTGAGCGCCTTGTAGGTCGAGCCCAGCTCGTAAACGCCGGTGGTGAGCCGGTTGATGCGGGTGGGATCGATCGCCTGGCGGGGATTGTTGGGATCGTAATCCGGCAACGACACCATGGCGATCACTTCGCCGGTGCGCACGTCGGTGACGAGGCCCGCCGCCGCCTTGGCCTTGAATTTCTCCTGGCTCGCGAGGAGCTCGTCGCGCAACGCATGCTGGACGCGCAGATCGAGCGCGAGCGTGATCGGGTTCTGCAGCCGGTCGGTGGCGAAGCCCGCGGTGTGCAGGGCGGCGAGCCCCCTGGCGTCGAGCCATTTCTCGATGCCGGCGATGCCCTGGTTGTCGATATTGACGTGCCCGATGACGTGCGAGACCTCCTGCCCGTTCGGGTAGACGCGTTTGTTCTCGTCGAGGAACCCGACCCCCGGGATTCCGAGGTGATGGATCTCCTGCTGCTGCTTGGTCGGGATCTCGCGTTTGAGCCAGACGAAGCCGCGCTTGGAGGCGAGCCGTTCCCTGAGCTCGCCGGCATCGAGATCGGGCAGCACCGCGGTGAGCAGCTCGACCGCCTCGTCGACCTCGATCAATTTGCGCGGCTCGGCAAACAGCGAGGGCGCCTTGACGTCGGTCGCCAGGATCTCGCCGTTGCGATCGAGGATGTCCGGCCGTGCGGTCGCGACCGCGTCCTGCGCGGTGCTGCGCCGGGCCACGTGGACGTCGGGCGCGGCCGCATGCATCACCAGCCGCGCCGCGATCACCGCATAGACGGCCGCGAAGGCCGCGATGGCGAGCGCGACCCGCGCCTTCGCCTTAGCGCCGCGGTCGGCCGCCCGTCCATAGAGCAACCGATAGAGCAGACGCTCGCGCCGTTTGTCGCCGGAGGTTTCGGGTCCGGGCTGTGGAACCGGCGCGTGCATGGGCTCACCGCGCCTCCGAGATGCTTCCGGTCGGCCGATCGCCGTGCGGCTCGACGTCGACGAGCGCCCCGATGGCATCGACCGGCGGCACCAGATCGAACGGGCGGTCCGACAATTGGTCGAGATTGTCGAGTTGGGTGATATCGATGGGCTTGAGCGGCAGGTGGCGGCGCGCCAGCGCCTGGATTCGTTCCGGGCTGTCGAGCGCGGTCCATTCGGCGCGCAGCGCCGCGACCGCGTCGCGTTCGCGGCGGATCTCGGCGCTCAGTTTCGCGACCCGCTCCGCCTGCAAGGTGGAATCGAATTTGATTTTGTAGACGTCGCCGGCGGCGAGCACGAGCGCGGCCAGAACGCCGATATGCAGAATACGCAGCATCACCTTCGCCCCATGATCTCGTCCGGCGTGGGCAGCCGCGGCAAGGCTTCGGCCCGTTGCGGGTGCGCCGCGGCACTCGTGCGCTCGGCCGCGCGCAGCTTGGCGGAGCGGGCGCGGGGATTGGCCGCAACTTCCGCATCATCCGGCACGATCGGGCGCTTGGTGAGGATCTGGAAGCTCGGCGCCGCGCGCACTCTCTCCGGCAAGTGCCGCGAGGGTGCGGCGGGTCTGCCGCGCGCGGCCAAAAACGTCTTGACGATGCGGTCTTCGAGCGAATGGAACGCGATCGTCACGAGCCGGCTGCCGGGCGCGAGCAGGCGCTCGGCCGCGCCGAGCGCTGCGGCGAGATTGCGAAGCTCGTCGTTGACGAAGATGCGCAAAGCCTGGAACGTGCGGGTGGCCGGGTGGATGTCGCCGGGACGCCCGCGCACGACCCGTGCGACGATCGCTGCGAGCTCGGAGGTGGTGCGGATCGCCCGCTGTTGCCGCGCAGCCACGATCGCGCGCGCCACGGCCCGCGCGTGGCGTTCCTCGCCCAGCGTGGCGATGATCGCGGCAAGCTCCGGCTCCGAGGCGCGCGCGAGAATATCGGCTGCGCTCGGCCCGGAGGAACTCATGCGCATGTCGAGCGGGCCTTCGAGCCGGAACGAGAAGCCCCGCTCGGCGTGATCGAGCTGCATCGAGGAGACGCCGAGATCGAGCAGGATGCCTTGCGCGGCCGCAAAGCCGAACTCGCGCGCCACGGAATCGAGATCGGCAAAATTCGCCTGGACCAGCGTCAGCCGTCCCGCGGCGCGCTCGACCAGATCGGCCCCGAGCGCGATCGCGGCCGGATCGCGGTCCAGTCCGAGGATTTTTACATGGCCGGCCGCGAGCATGGCGCGGGAATGACCGCCGGCCCCGAACGTGGCGTCGATATAGACGCCACCCTCGCGCACGGCCAAAAGCTCGACCGCCTGCGGTCCGAGCACGGGAATGTGAGGGGCCGGTCCGCCAGCGACAGCCGGTTGCCCGCTGTCGCGGCCCATCATCATTCCCGTGCTCCGCGCGGGTCTTCCGCCGCCACCCGGGAGCCCAATTGCTTCTTGAGCGCGCGCACTTTCCCGGTGGCCTCCGCGAGCTGCGCGCGGAAGCGTTCGGGCTCCCAGATCTGAAACTTGTGGCCGAGGCCCACGAAGGCGACCGTCTCCGCGATCTCCGCGTGGGCCTTGAGCGGCTCGGACAGGATCACCCTGCCCTCGCCGTCGATTTTCAGCGTCTCGCTGGTGCCGTAGAGTGCCGTCGAAAAATCCTCGCGTTCGTCGGAGAACGGCGCAAAGCGGCCGATCAGCTGCTCGATTTCGGCGAGTAGCGCATTGCCGCCGGCATCGAGCGCCGGACGGTCGAGCGTCGGATAGACGTAGAGGCCATCGAACCCGTCCCGCGCCAGCACGCCGCGATAGGCCGCGGGAATCGAAACACGGCCCTTGGCATCGAGGCGCAACGTGAAATTGGACACGAAGCGGTCCATGTCGCTCCTCGCCTCGCCCCGCTCGATCCCGATGCGCCTCGCGGGCGTCTTGTTTTCCGCGATGGGAGCCTTTACCGCCGGTGGGCACGGATGGAGCCTGCGGTCCAGCCGGCGGAACCCTGCATGGGAATTTTTGGGATATCATGGGATATTATGGTCGTCAATGGAAAGCGCAGGCTTCACGGCGCTTCGGCGGATTGACGAATTAACGCGGTATAAACTTAAGGAAGGGTTTGCGGCGGCCTTGCTGCCGTTGCGTTGCGAGGACCTTCCCATTCCACTGCGGTAGCCATGTCGGGCTTTGCGCCGGATTCTCCGATCGTGACCTCGGTCCAAGCCTCGCCGAACCACGGCGAGCGGCACGGTCATCGGCGTCCGGACATGATCGTGCTGCACTACACCGGGATGGAAAGCGCCCAAGCGGCGCTCGAGCGTTTGTGCGGTATCGGCAGCGATCCGGAGCCCGGCGTATCCGCGCATTATTTCGTCTACGACGACGGCCGCATCGTCCAATGCGTGGCCGAGGCACGCCGCGCCTGGCATGCCGGCGTTTCCTGCTGGGAGGGCGAGGAGGACATCAACTCGCGCTCGATCGGCATCGAGATCGCCAATCCGGGGCACGATTTCGGCTATCCGGATTTTCCCGAGCCGCAGATCCGGCAGGTGATTGCGCTGTGCCGGGACATTGCGGGCCGGCATTTTGTCCGGGCGGACCGCATCCTGGCGCATTCCGACGTAGCGCCGGGCCGCAAGCAGGACCCCGGCGAAAAATTTCCCTGGCCCCGGCTGTTCGAGGCGGGCGTCGGCCATTGGGTCGAGCCCGCACCGATCGCGGCGGGACCAGCGCTCGAGCCCGGCGACCGCAATGCCGGGGTGTCGCAGCTCCAGGGCCTCTTGGCCGAATACGGCTACGGCCTCAACCCGACCGGATTTTTTGGCGACTCGACCCGGGACGTCGTCGCGGCGTTTCAGCGCCATTTCCGCCCCGTCCGCGTCGACGGCATCGCCGACGGCTCGACGCTCGACACGCTGGAGCGCTTGGTGATCGCCCGGCGCTTCTTGCTTGCGGCGGCGCGCGGCGTCGATGCCCGCGCCCCTTGACCCGCAGGCGCCTACTCCCCATTGCTAAGCCGTCAGTCGGCCGGACGGCCGTCCCGGCAGGGACCGAAAGGTCGCCGGGGAGGAAAGTCCGGGCTCCATGGACATACGGTGCCGGATAACGTCCGGCGGGGGTGACCCCAGGGAAAGTGCCACAGAAAACGCAGACCGCCGCGGGGTGAAAATCCCGCGGCAAGGGTGAAACGGTGCGGCAAGAGCGCACCGCGCCTCCGGCAACGGAGGCGGCACGGCAAACCCCACCGGGAGCAAGACCGAATAGGGGCGGCACGGGGAGAGCAATCCCCGGATCGATGTCCGGATCGGCCGCCCGGGTAGGTTGCTCGAGACGCCGGGCAACCGGCGTGCCAGAGGAATGGCCGTCACGTGCAAAGCGCGCGTTGTTGGCTTTGCGCCGTACAGAACCCGGCTTACAGGCCGGCTGGCGTGATACGGGGCGCTCGGCGGGAGACCGTCGGGCGCCCCACCAATTTCTGACGCGCCCTTGACGGCAAGGGTAGACGGGTATATTTTGTGTGGTAGAAAGGTAGACGACATGAGTTTGAACATCAAGAGCGAAGAAACGCATCAGCTTGTGCGAGAACTTGCCGAGCGTACCGGCGAGACAATGACGGCCGCAGTGACGGCAGCGGTTCGAGAGCGTCTGGAGCGCGTGCGGCGCGAGCAGGGGGAGAGCCTTGCAGATCGGCTGATGGCGATCGGAAGAGACTGCGCGCCCCGGCTCAAGGAACCGTTCCGATCGGCCGACCATGCAGACCTGCTCTATGACGAGCGCGGCTTGCCGCGATGATCATAGATACGTCTGCGCTGATTGCTATTCTGCGCAACGAGCCGGAGGGCGCATCCTGTGCGCTGGCGATCGAACGCACTGCGACCCGCCGAATCTCTGCGGCCAACTTCGCTGAGGCAGCAATCGTGATCGACGGAGCTCGCGATCCGGTCGCGAGCCGACGGTTTGATGATCTCTGCAGGGAAGCCCAGCTGATCATCGAACCCGTTACGGAGGCTCAGGCCCGGATTGCCCGCGAAGCCTACCGGGACTTCGGCAAGGGCAGCGGACATCCGGCCAAGCTCAATTTCGGCGATTGCTTCGCTTACGCGCTGGCAAAGGTCACCGGCGAGCCGCTGCTGTTCAAAGGCAAAGATCTGGCGCACACCGATGTCACACCAGCATCACGTCATGGCGATGTTGTTTGAAATTTCGCCCGTCGTGAGATTCCGGCGCTTCTGAAGCATCGTTTCTCTGAAGCCCGCATCGGTC
>Ga0209648_10005335_pt1 | contig 10994 bp, 7 predicted proteins | sample GraSoi2013_115cm_FD_185830 | JGI IMG/M metagenome (GOLD analysis project Ga0209648, IMG submission 185830) | Grasslands soil microbial communities from the Angelo Coastal Reserve, California, USA - Sample 9_17_2013_115cm (SPAdes) (version 2) | ecosystem: Environmental > Terrestrial > Soil >...
GCTGAGAGGAATCTCGCCCTTGAAGGCGGACCGGCTCGGGGACCTGGATCTTGAGATTGTGCGCGAACTTGCCGGCGGAATGTATTTTGGCGAGCGCGGGCACAGCACCGAAAAGGGCGTGGAGCGCGCCTGGGACACGGAGTCCTATTCGACGCCGGAGATCGAACGCATCGCTACCTTTGCTTATGCGCGCGCGGAGAACCGCTCGCGGCGACTGTGCTCGGTGGACAAAGCCAACGTATTGACCAGCTCGCAGCTCTGGCGCCGCACTGTCACCGCCGTGAGCGCGGTCTACCCCGCGGTGAAGCTCGAGCACATGTACGTGGACAACGCCGCGATGCAGTTGACGCTGCGGCCGGCGCAATTTGACGTGATGTTGAGCAGCAATATGTTCGGCGATATTTTGAGCGATGCGGCGGCGGCGCTGGTCGGCTCGATTGGGCTGATTCCCTCCGCCAGTTTTGGGTCGTCCGCGCCGCTGTTTGAGCCCATTCACGGTTCGGCGCCGTCCCTGGCCGGGACAGACTCCGCCAATCCGATCGGCTCGATTCTCAGCGCGACAATGATGCTGCGCGACGCCTTCGGTCTTTCCCTTGAAGCGGATTGGGTCGAGCAGTCGCTGCAGCGGGTGCTCGCGGGCGGTTACAGGACGCCCGATATCACTGAGCCTGGCGCTCGCGCCGTGGGCGGCTCGGTCTTCACCGAAATCTTGCGAGAAGAGATGCAACGCACGTTCGAGCACGCCGAGCGTTACGGCTGGGGCGTCTAGAGTCACCTCAGCACCTCTGCATCCAGTACTTTTCATCAGCATTGGCTCCTGCTCTGAGCCGCACGCCTATCGTCGGCCCGGTTGCCTTGCGAGAAGCCGCTGAGAATGCTACTTTTACACTTTCCGAAGCAGCCTACGGCCGGCTAGAGCCGGGAGCCACACGGTGGGGTGGACGAGGACGCGGGCGGCGATTCCGTTACAGAGCAGCTTGAACATGAGGTGAGAAAGATCATTACTCATCATCACTATCTTGAGCTATCCTCGCGGCGAATTGGTCGCCGTTCGTCGTAGGCCCGCGATGGCGCAGCCCAGATCCAATTCGAATCGTGTTTTGCCCGCCGCTAGGACCGGCAATGTTTCCTATTGGCGCGTGGAAGGCTCCCTGCTCGAACTTGGCGCCATGCGCCCGGTCGGTTTTTTTACTTGGAACTCGCAGAGCTTTGCCGAACGCTGGGCGCGGCGCGCCGGCATGGCAGGCATGGCGCTGGCGCGGCCTTTCGCTTATTTTGCGAGCCGCACGTTTGCCACGCGCTTCTTGCATACTTTGCTTCGTGGCGTCAGCCGCGATCGCCTGGATCTCCTGGGTGAAGAATACTTTCACTACGTCTTAAAGCCGCAGTTGCGCCGCGAAGCCGTCGAAAACCTGATCGAAGCGGTCCGCAGCGGCGAACGTGTCGTCCTGGTCGGGCAACTCCTGGAAAACATACTGCGCCCATTCGCGCACCATTTCGGAGTCGAGTCGTTCATCTCGAACCGCTTGGAATTTCGAGATGGCAAGGCCACGGGCCGGCTGCTCGATCCGATCGTGCGCCCGCGCGGACCTTTGGCTTGGATTGCCAGCGGCGGCACGGACGGCCGCATCCCGCGCGAAAAACTTTTGAGCCGGTTGGGCTGGACTGGGAAGCCCGAGCAACTGGAAAGCGCGATGCAGACAACGGCCCGTCCAACCATCTCGCCGGGCAATTCAGTCGCGCTCTTCGGGGAAACTCCGCGAGTCGAGCGTCTCTCGGTCCGCGAAAACCTCGCGAATCGGCACCTCCTGCTGATCGGCGTAACAGGATTTATCGGCAAGGTCTGGCTTGTCGATCTGCTCGAAAATATTCCCAACATCGGCAAGATCACGCTGCTGATTCGCCGCAATCGCACGACTTCCGCGCAGCGGCGGTTCGAAAAAATCGTCGAGGAATCTCCCGCCTTCGACATGCTTCACGAGCGGCATGGCCGGAAGCTCGGCGCCTTTCTGAAAGAAAAAGTGGAAGTCGTGGAAGGGGACGTTAGCCTGCCGGGCCTGGGGCTCGACGAAGCCACCCAAGCGCGCCTCGCGAAATCGCTCGACCTCATTGTGAACAGCGCCGGCTTGACGGATTTCAATCCCGATTTGCGCGATGCCCTCTCTTCTAACGTCGATTCGGCGATCCACTTGCTCGGCTTTCTGCGAAAGTGCCATCACGCCGGGCTGATGCATCTTTCCACCTGTTACGTGGCCGGCATGCGCGACGGCCGCGTCACCGAACACTTGCAGGACAATTACAATCCCGCGGGCGATTCCCAATTCGATGCCGAGCACGAGGTCGCGTCGCTCCGGGAGACGATTCGCCACGTCCAAGAACGCTCGGAAAGTCCGGAACTGGACAAAGCGCTTCGCCGCCAGGCGCTCGGGCGCAGCGGCAATGAAGCCTCCGCGCCCGCTGGTGAGCTCGACGGCGTTCTGAAACGCAATCGAGCACGCTGGGCGCGCAACCGGCTCGCGCGCGTCGGCCTGCGGCGCGCGCAGCACCTGGGCTGGCCGAATACTTACACGTTTACGAAAAGTCTGGGCGAGTCCATCCTCGCGCGCCGCGGCCGCGATCTGCCCATCGCCATTGTGCGCCCGTCGATCGTGGAAAGTTCGGAGCGCTCTCCATTCACAGGTTGGAATGAAGGAATCAATACCTCCGGGCCGCTTTCCTACCTTCTCGGCACGAATTTCCGGCAGCTTCCTTCGAATGAACGGAAGTGCCTCGACGTGATTCCTGTCGACATGGTTTGCCGCGGTATGACGCTCATTGCTTCCGCGGTGGTTGCGCGCCGCCACGCCCGCATGTACCAGCTTGCGACTTCTGCGATCAATCCCGTAAATATGGGGCGCAGCATCGAGCTCACGGGACTCGCTCACCGCAAGCATTACCGGACCACGCAAAGCATCGACAGTTGGCTCAAGGTAAAGTTCGAAACCATCCCGGTCTCGAAGCAGCGCTACGAGCGTCTCTCGATTCCGATGCAGAAAGCCGTCATCTCCCGCATCAATCGCGTGGCCGTTTCCCTGCACATGAAGAAGCCGCCGCTCGCCCGAGCGGAGCGCGACCTGATCCGCGCGGAAAAGCTGATCGAGCTTTACGAGCCTTTCATACTTCATAACGAGCACGTCTTCGAATGCGAGAACGCGCGCCTGCTCTCCGCCATGCTGCCGCCCGAGGAGCGCCCGCTCTTCGATTTCGCGCCGGAATCGATCGACTGGTGGGACTACTGGATCAACGTGCACATCCCGGCGCTGCGCCGCTGGTGCTATCCGCTGATGGAAGGCCGCCCGCTCGAATCGCGCGAGCCCCGCGCGCTGGATTGGTCCGGCGAACTCGCTCGTGAAGCAGCGCTCTCCAAAGCGGCGACGCCGTCCGACTCTTTATGGCGATCTTCGTAACCGGCGCGACCGGCTACCTGGGCAGTTATATTGCCGCGGGACTCCTGACCGAGTACTGCGACACGCTGAACCTCCTGGTTCGCACCAAAACCGAACAGGAAGCGCGCGAAAGGCTTTGGACTTCGCTGCAGTTGCATTTCGAATTTCCCCAATTCCTCGAATACTTGAACACGCGCGTGCGCATTTTTCGCGGCGATCTCACCAGCGAGCGTTTTGATCTTTCCGATGACGAATACCACGCGCTGGTAGACAGCACGAACTCCTTGATCCACTGCGCCGCTTCGCTGAACCGCAAATCTGAAAAGCAGTGCCTGAACGTCAACCTGCGGGGCACCCTCGAAGTCATCCAACTCGCGCGCCGCGCGCAGAATCGCAACGGCCTGCGCCGCTATTCGCACGTTTCCACCGTGGCCGTCGCGGGAAAAAGAAAAAACGAAGTTGTAACCGAGGACGCTGCCATCGACTGGTCGCGTTCCGACTACGATCCCTACGCGCGCACCAAGAAATTTTGCGAGCACATGGCCAATCAGCTCCTGCCTGACGTGCCCAAGACCATTTTCCGCCCCGCCATCGTTCTGGGCGACAGCCGCCGCCCAGAGACTTCGCAATTCGACATGGTTCATGCCTTTCACGTTCTCGCGCAGATGCCTGTTCTTCCGCTGCGTCCTCACGATAAAATCGATATCGTCCCGGCGAACTATGTCGGCAAGGCCATCGTGACCATTCATCAAAAAGAAGCGCCCGCGCACGGCATCTATCATTTGTCTTCCGGTACGGGCTCGCAGACGTACCACGAGCTGACGGATGCCATTTCGCAAGCCGGCGGCATGCTGAAGCCCATGTTTTTGCCGTCGCTGGGCGGACCTTTTTCGAGTACCGTCAATTGGGTCGCGAATCGCAGGGGCGCGGCGGGTTACGGCGCCTCGCTGCTCAAAGTGTTCTGGCCGTATCTCGATTGGAATACGGTATTCGACAATACGCGCGTGGTCGCCGAGCTTGGCGAAGCGCCGGCGAAATTCTCCACCTATGCGGCCCCGCTACTGAAATACAGCCGCGAAAATAAATTCCAGTTTCCCGCGAGGCCGTGGCCTTCCGCTCCGGATGCGGGGAAAAATGCCGCGGCGGGGAGGGCCCGCGCATGACGGACTTTCTACTCGTCGCATGGGTCAGCGCGCTGATTGAGATTACGCGCTTCGGCTGGATGCTCGGTCTCGGCAAGCGCTGGACATCCGGCGAAAAACTGAAGCTGCTCTTTGCCGGTTACAACGGCAACCGCAATACCGGCTCCGACCTGCGCGTGCAGGAAACGCTCCGCCAGATTCGCCATGTTCTTGGCGCCGAAAACGTCGATTTCAGCGTCATGACCCAGAATTTCGATCTCACCCGCGGTTATTTTGAAGGCGCGCGCCAGGTTCATCTCCCAGATGTGTTTCCGCCTTTCCTCTTCCGCGAAGTCCGCGCCAATCACGGCGTGATCGCTTGCGAAGGCTCGATGTTCAAAAGCAAATTCGCCAACGCCCTCACGACCATGATGATTGGCTCGCTCGGAATCGCCTCGGCGCAGAACAAGCTCTCCGTTGGATACGGAGGCGAAGCCGGGCACATGGACCCGCTCATCGAGAGCATGTGCGCGCGCTACGTGAAGGATTCGCTGATCATTCCCCGCAGCGCGGAGTCCCAGGCATTGCTGAATCGGCTGGGCATTCCCACCGAACTCGGCACCGACACCGCCTGGACCTTCGAGCCGCATCCGCCCGAATATGGCCGGAAAGTACTGCGCAACGCCGGCTGGGACGAGAAGACGCCGATTCTCGCGCTTTGTCCGATTCTTCCCTTCGTGTGGCCGGTCAAGGCTTCTCTAGCGAAATACCTCGCGCTGGCAACTACCGGCGCTTACAAGGACAGCCAATATCGGACCGTCTATTTTCATAAGTCCGGCCCGTCTGTCGAGGCGGAAAACTCGCGCTACCTTTCCGCGTTTGCCAGGGCCACGGCGGCATTCCTCCAGCGCCACAAAGTTTTCCCGATCCTCGTAGCCATGGAAAGGTTGGACGCGCGCGCCTGCACTGAATTTGCGGCACACCTTGGTGGCGTCTCCGTGCCCGTCTTCACTTCGGAGGAATACGACATATTCCAGCTCGTGAGCATCCTCCGTCAAAGCTCCTTGATGGTTTCTTCCCGTTACCACGGAATTGTGAGCACCATGCCCGCGATGGTTGCTTCTGCCGGCGTGACGATGGACGAGCGCATCCGCAACCTCATGAACGAGCGCGGCCACCAGCATCTCTTTCTGACCGTCGATGATCCCGGTCTCGAGCCCAAACTCTTGAACATGATGGAGGCACTTGTTGCCGAAGCGGATTCCGTGCGTGACGGCGTCGCCAGGACTGCTGTTCGCAATCTCAAGGTGATGGCGCGCATGGGAAAGTTCCTCGAAGAGGCGGTGCAGCGCACCTATCCGGAATTTCCGCTGCGCTCCGGCGTTTTTTCCTGGGAAGAGTATTTGCCGTCGCTCAGCAAGGATTTGGTTCAGCTCGCCGAGCGTTACGACTCTTCGCCGGCCGCGCTTGCGGCGGTTCGCTAATTCTTCATGCCCAATTTTCTTGAAACGATTCTTGCCCAACTGAAGCGCGCGGATGGCCGCGTCGTTCTCCGCGAAGTTCACGGGGATCGCTTTGTGAGCGTGACGGGCAGGGAATTGCTCGACCAGGTTCAGTTGGTCCGTGTGTTCCTGCGAAGCTCAGGCGTCCAGCCCGGGGACCGTTGCGCCTTGCTTGCACCCAATTCCATTCGTTGGACGGCATTCCATTTGGCGCTTATGGCCGAGGGTGTGATCGTCGTGCCGCTTTATTCACGGCAGGCGCCTGCCGAACTCGCCGCCATGATGAAGGATTGCCAGCCGCGCCTGATTTTTGTCAGTGACGCGGCACTCGGCGAAAGCGTTGCCCAAGCCTGGCCCGATGCTCCGCGCCGCGTGCTCTTCGATGAAGTCCTGCGGCAGCCCGCGCCGCAACTTCCCATTGCCGATGCGCCCAATCCTTGCCAGGACAGCGATATCGTCACTATCATCTATACTTCCGGAACGTCGGGAGAACCGAAAGGCGTTTGCCTCAACGTCGGAAATCTAACGCACATGCTTTCCTGTACGACGGAGCGCCTCGATCAGCTCATGGGCGCGACCCACGAACCGGATCGCGTCTTCCATTACTTGCCGTTCAATTTTGCGGCCTCCACGATCTTGATGCTCTCTTGTCTTGCGCGCGAAAGCGTTCTTACACTTTCAACCGATCTCAACAAGCTCGCCGACGAAATCCGCTTGGCTTCACCGAACTATTTTCTGAATGTCCCCACTTTGTTGGAGCGCGTCCGGCGCGCAGTCGAAGACGCCATTGCCAAGCGGCCGGCGATGATCCGTTCCTTGTTTGCAAGAGCGCGCACCGCCTGGGAGCGGCTGCACGTGGGGCGTGGCCGCGCGCTCGATGCGCTGTGGCTGGCTCTCGGCCGCGCGCTGATCTTTCGCAAGATTCGCGAGCGCTTCGGCACGCACCTGCGCGCGCTGATTTGCGGCTCCGCGCCGCTCGCTCCCGAAACGCAGCAATTTTTCCTCATGCTAGGCATTCCCGTGCTCCAGGCCTATGGGCTTACGGAAACCACCGGGATTTGCACGCTGGATGACCCGCGCGTGCCCGTCGAGCCGGGCTACGTTGGCACGGTGATTACTGGAATCGAAATGAAGCTGGCTGAAAACGAAGAGATCATTGTGCATGGTCCGCACATTTTCCCGGGCTACTGGAACCGCCCGGAAGAGACTGCCCGCGCCTTGCAAGGCGGATGGTTCCACACTGGCGATCAGGGCGAAGTCAACGTTCGCGGAAATTGGCGCATCAGTGGCCGCATCAAAAACCTGATAATCCTGAATTCCGGCCATAACATCGCGCCCGAACCGATCGAGGAAAAACTCGCGCGCCTTCTTCCCGCGGCACAGCAAGTCGTGGTGCTCGGAAATGGGCGCGGCTATCTCTGCATACTCGTGACCGGGGAGCTCGAATCCGCAGCCGTTCAGGCGGCGCTGGGTGCCGTGAATCCCGAACTTCCGCATTACCGGCAGATCCGAAATTACACCATTGTCCGCGATGAGTTTACTCCGGAGAGCGGGTTGCTTACCGCCAACGGCAAGATTCGCCGCGACGCCATCAACGCGCGATATGCTTCCGAAATCGATGCGATGTACGAAGCAAGGAGGGGATAGATGGCAGGATTCGAAAGGCTCTTTGGGTTTATGGCTGCCTTCTGCTGCGGATTGTTTGCAGGGGCTGCTCTCTACGTCAATTTGGTTGAACATCCCGCCCGTATGGAGTGCGGAACGGAACTCGCGGTCACCGAATTTCCTCCCAGCTACCGCCGGGCCACAATTTTGCAAGTTTCACTGGCGCTGATTGGCGCGCTCTGCGGGACTTTAGCTTGGTTTTGGGATAGCTCGCTTAGCTGGCTCATCGCCGCAGGCCTTCTTCTGTCTGTCATTCCCTTCACGCTCTTCTTCATGTTGCCGACAAACAAGCAGCTTTTTGACCCATCACTCGATCGCCGGTCAGAGCAGGCGCATTTACTTCTTACTCGTTGGGGTCGGCTCCATGCGGTTCGGACTATAGTAAGCTTGGCGGCTCTAGCGCTCTTTCTAATGTTACTCGTGAAACAGTGAGATGAAATCCTTCAAGGGCAAAACGCTCCGATGGGAATGGCGCGAAGGAATCGTCGAGCTGACGCTCGATCACCAGCCTGCCAACGAAATTGGCACGGCCATGCTTGCGGATATGGAAAAGTTTGTCGCCTCGTTCGAATCGCTTGCGCCGGATACTTCCGTCTGCATTATCGCGAGCGCGCGCAAGTCCGTCTTTTCTGCTGGCGGAGATTTGCGCGAGCTGTATGCCACCGCGGCGGCAGTTCCAGAAAAAGATCGCCCCGCTGGCGTGCGCGCTTTTCTCGAACGTATCCACGCCGTCCTGAACGTGATCGATGCTGCGCCCTTCGTCACGATCGCTGCCGTTCATGGCGCCTGTCTTGGTGGAGGATTCGAACTGGCGCTGGTTTGCGACATGATCATCGCCGATAAAATGGCGCGATTTGCCTTTCCCGAACTCCGCCTGGGTTTCATACCCGGCTTCGGCGGCATCCCGCGATTGAAACGCGATCTCGGCAACGCGCTCGTGAGAGATTTACTTTTCACTGGGCGAACGGTCAACGCGACTCGCGCACAAGCTGTGGGCCTGGTCGCGCAACTTGCCGGTGAAGGCGAAGCCCTTCGCGTCGCCCGCTCTACAGCCGCGCAAATCACCAAGTACGACGCCGTGACGCGTGCGGCCGCCAAAAAATTCATTAAGTCAATTCCACACGATGAGCTTCGCCGCGAAATCGACCTCTTCTGCGAACTCTTCACTCGCCCCGCCGTTATGGCCGCGCTGAAAAAATTTGTCGAAGACTCTGGCCCCATGCCGTATCTGCCGTAGTTTGCGGAATCGCGACTCCGCGAATTTTCCTTCTTGCCGCAGGGATGATAGATTGGCCTTTCTATGCGAACGCTAGAGCAAACCACCCAGGAAGTGCTGGACCTGGCGGCAAAACATTTTCAGCTCCCCGCGGGATCGCTCGCCCCAGGAGACGATTTTTTCAAAAAACTCGGCATCGACAGCCTCCAGACGCTGGAGATGCTCTCGCGCCTCGAAAATCATTTCGGCATCGAGCTGCCCGATTACGAGGTCCAAGGCGTCAGCGACTTCAAGACCCTGGCTGAACGGATTCAGTCCCGCCTGTAATGCTGGACCTTTCCAAATACCAATCCGTTGGTGAAGCGCTGCGGGATGCGCTGAATCAATATTCGAACGAAGTGTGCCTGATCGAAGCTGATCGCGAGCGCGAGAAAGAGCGCCTGACTTACCGCGACTTCAAGGAGCGTGCGGATCCGCTTTCGAAAGCTTTGCAGGATGGTGGTTTCTCCGCCGGCGCCCGCGCCAGCATCATCATGACGAATCAGTCGAAATGGCTGATCTCCGCCTACGCCATTTTTTTCGCCGGCGGCGTTCTCGTTCCCCTGGATTACAAACTCACGCCGGACGAGCAATGGCAATTGCTCAAACACTCGGGCGCTACCGTGCTCATCACCGAATATCCCATCTGGCGGCAACTCAGCGCCTCGGCTGGCCGCGCTGCCGCGACGAATTTGAAAACCGTGCTCGTCACCGAAGCGCCCGCGAACGCCGATCTCTCAGGCGCACAGCGTTGGGAAGAATTTCGCCGCACAGGCGAACCCGCTTTTGTCGCGCGCAAACGTGAGGACACCGCCTGCATTGTCTATTCGTCCGGAACCGGCGGCCGCCCCAAAGGCTGCATGATGACGCACGAAAATTATTTGGAGCAGTGCGTCGCGCTTACATCGATTTACCCGTTCTGGCCGGGCGTGCGTTACCTAAGTATTTTGCCGACGAACCACGCCATCGATTTTATGGTGGGTTTTTTTGGGCCGTTCACGTGCGGCGCAACGGTAGTGCATTTGCGCACGTTGCGTCCCGAATATGTGCGCGAAGCTTTTCCGAAATACGAAATCACTTACGTGAGTCTCGTCCCTCTTGTTTTGAAAAACTTGCAAAAAGGTTTACAAGCGCGGTTTGAGGCCCTGCCCGCGGGCAAGCGTAAAGTTTTCAATGCGCTTGTTCGAATCAACAAGGCGCTCACCAAGAGCCGGTCGCGTCTCGGCATCAGCCGCCGCCTGCTTAAACAAGTCCATGACGCGTTTGGGGGAGAGCTTCGCGCCATCATTGTCGGCGGGGCCTTTACCGAGCCGCAGACGTTGCAATTTTTCTACGACCTCGGGATTCCCGTCGCCAACGGATATGGACTCACGGAAGCGGGCACGGCCATCACGGTCAACGATTTGAAACCGTTTCGCGCGGACACCGTTGGCAAGCCCTTGCCCGGGATGGAAGTACGCATCGTGAATCCGGCCGCCGACGGCGTGGGCGAAGTTGCCGTTCGAAGCAAAACCGTCATGGCGGGCTACTTGAATGAGCCGGAACTCACGGCGGAAACCATCGTCGACGGTTGGCTTATGACCGGCGACCTCGGGCGCTTCGACGAGTCGGGCCATTTGCAGCTCACGGGCCGCAAGAAAAATATGATCGTCACCGAAGAAGGAAAAAATATTTATCCCGAGGACATCGAAGCCGTTTTCGAGAGCCTTTCTGTAAAAGAATTTTGCGTTTTCGCGGCCAACTACATTTGGCCTGCACGATCGATAACCGGCGAAAAACTTGTGCTGGTCCTGCATCTCGATCCGGGACAGCAGTTCGGCGAAGAACTTCGGCAAGACATCAACGCGCGCAACAATCGCCTGCTAAACTACAAGCGCATCCACGGGGTGGTTCTGCTGGACGAGGACTTTCCCCGGACGACTGCTCTCAAAATCAAACGCAACGTTCTGGCAGAACGTCTCGCGAAGCTGGACAGCGCCGCCGCGATAGTGCCCTTGTGAAGCCAGTTTGGAAATGATTGTGCGGA
>Ga0209648_10005337_pt1 | contig 10990 bp, 10 predicted proteins | sample GraSoi2013_115cm_FD_185830 | JGI IMG/M metagenome (GOLD analysis project Ga0209648, IMG submission 185830) | Grasslands soil microbial communities from the Angelo Coastal Reserve, California, USA - Sample 9_17_2013_115cm (SPAdes) (version 2) | ecosystem: Environmental > Terrestrial > Soil >...
TCGGCGTATATGGTGTCGAAGGCAAGCGAAGACTTGCCCGATCCCGAGACCCCGGTCACGACCGTCTGAGCGTTGTGAGGAATCTCAAAGTCGATGTTCTTGAGGTTGTGGACACGCGCACCACGCACCACAATGCTGTCGTTGGAGTCCAATTGGGACATCAATGTAGCCCCGGACGCCCTCGTCCGGGATCGGCTAGCAGCTGCTCGCGTTAGAAGCGATTTCCGCGACCGCAGGGCCATCAGACCGCTCCGCGAGAGCTGCCGAATCTTTCTATTATAAGGCAGCCATCATCCCGGATTTGTGGGCAGCGCCCAGATATTAGTCGGGGCTAATCGGCGACAGAGGCCAATGGATTTCCGGGTGCGCAACCCGAGTTTCTGGAGGTTTATGAGTTGAGTCGGGAGAGTGTGAATCGGTGTGGTGAACGCATCAGGGGCAGGGCGAATCGCGAACGCCGAGGCGAGATTGCAGGTGCTTGCGGTAACGCCGGCTCAACCGAAGTCTGATTCTATTTTCCAGCAGCACCTCATATTCGCCATCCTCACTGAGTTTTAGACTTCGGACGCGATTGAGGTTCACGATGCTCGAACGGTGAGTGCGGCAAAAGACGCTCGGATCTAACTCCTCCTCGAGTTCAGACATGCTTCGGCGCAAGAGGTGGGTTCGTGGTCCTACGTGGAGACACGCATAGTAGTCGGCAGCCTCGATCCAGTCAATCTCGGAGATTTTCACAAACGAGACCTGCCCGGCACTCTTGATGGCTAGGCACTCCAGTTTTCTGGGCAAGTGCTTGTCACGCCTGATCCTTTGCTTGGCGCGGTAGAGGGCCAGATCGAATCGAGCATTGTCGAACGGCTTCACCAAGTAGTCGAGCGCTCCGGCCTCAAAAGCCCGCAACGCATATTGGTCGTAAGCTGTCACAAAGACGACGGCGGGAGGTAGATCTCTGCCCAGCAGTTCGAGCACGTCAAAGCCGTCGCATTCCGGCATCTGAACATCGAGGAAGACTAGATCTGGTTTTGCGCTGCGGATCCCTGCCAGTGCTTCAACGCCGGACCCACATTCGCTGACCACTTCAATCTCTGAATCGAGCCGCAACAGAACAGAAAGGTTGCTGCGGGCCAGGGGTTCGTCGTCGACGATGAGGGTGCGAATCTTTGTAGGAGGGTCTTCGGGGCGCACGAATCACTCCTTAAGGGGCACGGAAACCGATACTTCCACGCCGCCCCGATCCTGATTCTTCATGCTCAGCTCGAACCCATCTCCGTACAGGCTTTGCAGGCGAGTTCGTACATTGGAGAGCCCGATCCCGGAATGAGTCTTCTCCCAGCCCACAGGCAGGCTCGGACCGTCGTTATAGACGCTGAGAGTGAGCACGCCATTGGAGCGAAACGCGGCAATCCGTACTGCGCCGCCCTGCACTCTTTTCGCGATTCCATGTTTGACCGCGTTTTCCACCATGGGCTGCAGAATCAGGCTGGGAACCTGAGCTGGAAGGAGTTCCCCGGGGACATCCACGCTGAACTGCAGGCGCTCGGCAAATCGCACCTTCTGAATGTCCAGATACTTTTGTGCGAACTCCAATTCCTCTATCAGCGGCACTTGTTGCCGATCAGAATCTTCCACCACCCGGCGCAAAAAGTCGCTCAGCTTGGCAATCATGCTCACTGCCGCATCGTTTCTTTTCTCGCGCACGAGGCCAGCGATGGCATTGAGCGTGTTGAACAAAAAGTGTGGCTCGATTTGCCTCCGGAGGGCATGGAGCTGTGTTGTCAAAAGCTGCTCGTTGAGGCGTGCGGTCTCGATTCGTTGATTTGCCAGTCGCTCTTTGGAGTCCAGCACGTAACCGACCACCAGGATCGTGGTGTACAGGAACACCGCCTGCAGAAGCCCATTGTAGAGCTTGTCGATCCAGAGATATCGGAACGGTTCTGGCCCCGGAGACTTTGCCCATGGGTTCATTAGTTCTTCGAGCCCGGCCACCCAGGCGCCTGAAGCCAGCGCGATTGTGGCACAAGCGAAAAGGTGAGTTAGCCATGTTGCGACCGGTCTCAATCTCACGGGCGGATACTGGTGGCCTAAGCGGAGCACAACCGGTGTTGCCAATAACCAGGGCAGCCAGGAAAGGAATAGGGTCACAAACAGGGCTGTCCACGCGTGGTGCATTCCCTCCGACCGCATGGTGAAAACACCCTGGGTCGCACTAAACAGTCCGATCCCGAACCAAAGCGATACGCTCCAGAGCCACCACGATAACGGGGGACGTATTTGGTTCCCAACCATTCTAGGAATCCTATTCTAGTGCCGCACCAACCAGCCAGTTATGCAGTGAAGCGCGGTTCCGTGCAGTTAGCGGTCTCGCCATCCGCAGACTCGCCAGGGATAATGCCAGCATGATGACCAAGATAAAACTACTGCTGCTACTGAGCATGGCTTTGGTTGGAATAGCGTATTGCCAGCAGGGATCAAACAACACTTCAACCCCCGCCCCACGGCTGGCCGCATCGGCCAAGGGAAGGATACCCGTCGCCTTTGTTCTAACAGAGCACGCCGTCATGATTGACTTTGCCGGCCCTTGGGAAGTATTCCAGGACGTCATGGTCCCTTCCCGTAGCGCGGATATGGACAATCAACATGTCTTCGACCTTTACACCGTCTCTGACAGCAAGCAACCCATCCGGGTTTCAGGTGGAATGCAAGTGATCCCCGACTACACCTTCGACGATGCACCTCAAGCAAAAGTGGTGGTCATTCCCGCCCAGATGGGAGACTCCCCGAAAATGATCGAGTGGATCCGTAAGATGGCCACTCAGAGTGATGTCGTCATGTCCGTCTGCACCGGTGCCTTCAGGCTTGCTGAGACGGGTCTGTTGAAAGGGAAGAAGGCCACAACTCATCATGGCGCATATGTTCGCTTCCAAAATGAATTTCCAGAGATCCTGGTTCAAAAGGATGTGCGTTACGTGCAGAGCGATTCGGTAATCTTTACCTCAGGCGGACTCAGCGCTGGAATCGATCTGGCGCTCCACATCGTGGAACTCTATTTCGGGCGGGCTGTGGCGGCCAGTACGGCGAGGACCATGGAATACGAAGGCTCCGGGTGGACGGGGGATGGAACCGCCCGCGTTAAGTATTCCGAGCCCGACCGAGTATCCAGCCCCGCTGACCGGTTCACCCAGGGCGTACTGGGCAATTGGGATGGCAAGATTATCACCAAAGACGGTGCCTTCCGGGTGGCGATCCATATTTGGCCGGACAAAGATGGCAAGCTCACCGGCACACTGGACAGTGTGGATGAGGACGAGAACGAAATTGCTATCAACTCCGTTACCCTGAACCAATCCGACTTACATATCGACGTCGCGAGCCTCGGAGGCGCTTACGACGGAAAGCTCGATGCGCAACGATCTGAGATCGAGGGAACGTGGACGCAACATGGTACCTCAGCACCTTTGACACTGACACGCAAGAAGTGATCGCCTGTGCCCAAGGACCATAACAAGTAGTTGCGGTTGCAAGTTCTTGTGAACCTGTCAAAGGACGAGCGCCGTTCACACTGGGATGTTGTTTCGGCGGTCACCAGAGCGTGTAATCTGTTGTCCGTGAATGCGAAAACTCCAGGCAGCGACTCTAGTGCTCACCATACTCGGCACATATTCTCACTCACCATCGGCTGTCCGGCCTTGCAGCCCCAAGCCTTCTGGAATTCGGGCATGTTCTGTACCACTCCGTTTACGCGGTAGCGTCCAGGGGAATGCGGATCAACCGTGACTAGCATGCGCGAGAACTCGGGACGCCGTTTCTCGCACCATACCCGTCCGAAACCCAAAAATAGACGCTGCTCCGGAGTGTAGCCGTCAATCTTTTCCGCTGTTTTGCCGGATTTGTCTTGTTCGATCATCCTCAGCAAAGCCATTAGCGCAATGCGGGCCCCGCCATTGTCGGCGGTGTTTTCCCCAAGCGTGAGTCTGCCGTTGACCTTCAGATCGTCAATTGCAACAAAATTACTGTATTCATTAGCGACGCAACTCGCGCGAGTTTCAAACTCCTTGCCATCCTGTTCCGTCCACCAATCGCGCAAGTTGCCCTGAGGATCGTATTTACGGCCCTCATCATCGAAGCCGTGAGTGAGTTCGTGGCCGATGACCACGCCAATTCCGCCGAAGTTCACACCATCGTCCATGTTCTTATCGAAAAACGGCGGTTGCAGAATCCCCGCGGGAAAAACTATTTCATTGTAGGAGCCGCTGTAATAAGCGTTCACGGTAGGCGGAGTCATGCCCCATTCCTTGCGATCAAGTGGCTTGCTGATCTTGGCGATCTGGCGCCGCGACTCGAATTCGTTGGCGCGAAGAAAATTGCCCATCAAGTCTCCAGGTTGAATCGACAGTTTGCTGTAGTCGCGCCACACGTCGGGATAGCCGATCTTGTTTCGGATCGCCGTCAGCTTAACCTTGGCCTGTTTCTTGGTTTCCTCGGTCATCCAGGGCAAAGTGTGAATGTCCTGGTCTAGCGATTCCTCGAGCGCGTCCACCATTTTCAGCATGCGTTGCTTGCCATCCGGTCCGAATGTCTCCTCCACATACCTCTGCCCTAGCGCTTCGCCTAATGCGTTGTCGGTTGCATCCACGCACCGTTTCCACCGCGCCTGAATCTCGGCCTGTCCGTTAAGCGCCTGTTGGAACTTAAAATTGGAATCGACGTACGGTTTGGAGAGCCACGGTGCCGCAGCGTTCAACAGATGCCATTGTACGTAGACTCTTAGCGCATCCAGAGGCTCGGACTCAATGACGCTGTTCACCTGCTTGAAGAAGTCGGGATTGACTACATTCATCTCCGAGAAGTTGGGCGAGTTAACGTCAGTAAAGTAGCGCGCGAGATAAAAATTCGGCCCGAGCGCAATAGCAGCATCCCGCGTCATTTTGTGGTCACGATTCTTCGGATCGCGGCGCAGTGTGCGGTCCATGGAAGCCTTGGCTAAAGCAGTTTCGATCCGCAACACAGTTTGCGCCGAGTCCGCAGCCTGCTGCGCCGACTGCCCTGACATTGTGAACAGGGTGGTCGCATATTCCACCAGGTGTTTGCGCATCTCGACCATCTTGGCATCATCGTCTTTGATGTAGTAGTTCCGATCCGGCAAAGTGAGGCCACCCTGGTCCATGTAGGCGATCACCATGTCTGCATTGTGCAGGTCGGGAGACGAATAGAAGTTGAATAAAGGATTCGGCCCGACCAGATGCACGCGGGCGATGGCATCGATCAGCGCGCTCTTGTCCTTTGCGGCGGCGACGCGATCCAGTTCGGGCTTGAGCGGCCCCAGGCCTTTGGCATCGACTGCCTTCTCGTCCATGCACGCGCCGTAGTAATCGCCAATCTTTTGGTCAATCGCGCTGCGGCCGGGCACGCCAGCAGCAGCCTTCTCCAGAATGTTCCGCAAGGCGATAAGGTTCCGCTCGTAAAGTTCCGTGAAGCTGACCCACTCGGACTGGTCCGCAGGGATCTCCGTCTTTTTTAGCCAGTTCCCGCAAGCGTACTGGTAGAAATCCACACACGGATCAGCCGTCTTGTCGATGTTGTCGATGCTGAAACCAACGGCGGGCTGCCCGGCAGAAGAAGTTTGTCCGAGGGAAACTAGGGTGAACAGCAAGGGGAGAGCGAGCACCATTACGGTTCGGCGCATGAGGAACCTCCTTGATATCGACTGCCGAGATATGGACTGCCGATTCTAAGCCGCACAAGCTTAGACGAGCAAGAGCTGAGTAGGTTAGGGTCTCTTCTCCGCCGAACCAGACTGGACGCGTTACCGCGCAAACTGCAGCAGGGCAAAGATGTATGCCCACAGTACGCTCATGAAATGCCAATAACGCGCGGCAATTTCAATCACGATACGTCTTTGTTCAATGGGATGATGCAGCAGAGCAATGATGCCGGCATACAACAGAACTACGATGCCTCCCGCTAAGTGGAGTGCATGGGAGCCAGTGAGAATATAGACGAAAGAACTGGATGCGCTGCTAGCCAGGCGGAATCCGTGCGCGCCAAGCGCCCTCCATGCCATCCACTGTCCGCCGAGAAAAAGCAGCCCAAGTGCGACCGTGATCGCGAGCCAGGGAACCCCGCGTTCTCGGCCCAGAGCGATTCCCGGAATGTTGCGTACCGGCGCCAAAGCCATTTCGCGAGTCACTGCGCGGCGGGCCATTTCTATCGTGAAACTACTCAGCAACAACACGAATGTGTTGACTAGCAGCAGGCGCACCGGAAGGGTCACCCGCACCCACTCTCTGACATACGTATGGGTGCGACTGTCGAACACCAGTGCGACATGGCGGAATAGATAGACTGCCGTGAAGGTCACGAACAGCATGGAGATGGGAGCGAGAGCGAATAACAGACCCAGTCTGGCGCGATTCAGACGCCGGCTGTAGTCAGGAGAGCCGTCACCGGGCCCGTTATCGCCGCCTCCTCCGTACGCTGGAGGATGCACACCGCCACCCTGTCCGGACCTGGGCCGGTCAATAGCTATCGGTGGCGAAACCACGGGCATAATTCACACGCGGCCAGAGCTATTTTTTCGCTGCCTTGCCAAATTCGCGCACATAGCGAATGACCTGACTGATCTCCTCGTCGCTCAACTGCTCTCCAAAAGGCGGCATATTCGCTTGGCCATCGTGCACGATCTTCTGGAGTTCGGCGTCAGGCCGTTTCTGCACATCTTTAGAGCCAAGATTGGCAGCTTGCAGTTGTTTCCCGAGCGGGGTCTTTCCGGCCCCGTCAGCGCCGTGGCACAAAATACATTTAGATTTGAAAGTCACTGCGCCTGGGGATGACTTTTCCTTGTCTTCTGCCATCGCCACGCAGCTAGCGACAAGCACGATCAACAGTGTCGAAAATACTTTCATGGACTGAGATTTGTCTTGCACTAGTTTTGTCTCCCGTAAGTTTGTCCAGTCATACCGCTTAAGGGTCAATCTTTTCGATGATACTTGAATCCTGCGATTCTGAGATGCGGTCAGTCCGGTACAATGCACCGACTATGCAAAGAAAAATTTCCGGCGCCGGACACCTTCCCAGGTCTCTTCCCGTGAAAAAGAACTACTGTTTTGCCTGTGGTAAAGACAACCCCGACGGCATGCGACTGAAATTTGCTTTTGATCGCGACCGCAAGCATTTTGTCTGCAGGTTCCGCTTAGGTAAGCGCTACACCGGGCCGCCGGGATACTGCCATGGCGGCATCATTGCTACCATCCTCGATGACGCAATGAGCAAACTCAGCAAACTTCGCGATGTGGTGGCGGCGACATCGCGAATGACGGTTGAATATCTCAGACCCGTGCCGTTGCACAAGCCCCTGCGCGTCGAATCCCGAGAACTCGGCAAGAGCGGACGGCGGCTGACACGCATGGCAGAAATTGTGGATGAGAAGGGAACTGTCCTGGCCCGCAGCCGAGGAGTGTTTGTGATTATCAATCCAGAGCGGGTTTTCAGACGCAAGCCTCAGCGGGCTGCGCACGAACGCAGAAAATTCGACCCGTTCCAATTCCTCAAATAGGCGCTTGCAAATGATGTCGGCCCGGAGCAGAATGCCACGGGCACCTCGCTATGCCTCAGCCTGCGGATGACTCTCGGAGTTTAGGTCCATTCGCTCCAACGTTAGTCTTGCTGGCTATCGGCGTTCTCATTAACTACATTGACCGCGGCAATATCTCGATCGCGGGCCCGCTGCTGAAGCGAGAGCTAGGCTTGTCAGCCTCCCAGCTGGGCATTCTTTTCGCAGCCTTCTTTTCCACCTACACCGCGATGCAATTTGTTGTTGGCCCACTAGTCGACCGACTGGACGCCAATCGTATCCTCGCCGCCGGATTCCTGCTTTGGTCGCTCGCCACGGCAGCGACCGGCGTTGTACGCGGGTTCGTTTTCTTGCTGGCCATGCGGTTAATTCTTGGCATCGGCGAATCTGTTGCCTTTCCTGCAACCATCAAGATCATGGCTCGGCATCTGCCGGAGCACCACCGCGGTTTCGCGAGTGGAGTTCTGTTGTCAGCAACGAAATGGGGCAATGCCATTGGAACTCTTGTCGCGGGCCTGTTTATGGCCCAGTTCGGGTGGCGCCCTGTATTTATATGGGTTGGACTTATCAGTCTCCTCTGGCTGCCAGCATGGTCGAAGTGGATGCCACGCGACGGCCAACGCTTGTCCGGTAACGCTACCAGAGGTCCTGGTTTTATCGCGATCTTGAAGCAGCGGTCATTCTGGGGCGCTTCGGCAGGCCATTTTTGCCACAACTATCTGCTTTACTTCATGGTCACCTGGCTTCCGTCTTATCTCGTGCTCGAGCGCCATTTGTCGATGAAAGCCATGTCCGGAATTGCCGGCCTGTACTATTCCGTGGATGCCATGGCGGCCATCGCGAGCGGCTGGCTCCAGGATTTCGCGATCCGCAGAGGATATACGCCCACTTTGGTAAGAAAATCAACCATGGCAATCGGATTTTCCATCGCCGCGATCGCACTGATGGGCTGCGCTGTCGCTGATCCAAGCAGGTATGTACCCTGGTTATTAGCTGCGGGGGTTGGCTGCGGAATGACGGGTGCCGGTGTCCTTTGCTTTTCTCCAACACTTGCGGGGCCGCAAGCAACGGGAACATGGTATGGCATACAGAATGGCTTCGCGAACTTTGCTGGCGTGTTTGGGCCAGCTCTTACCGGATTCGTCCTGCAACGGACCGGCAATTTTCTCGCTCCCTTCGCAATCACGGCTGCCGTGTGCATTGCCGGTGTTTTCTCATGGGTTTTCATTGTGGGACGAGTCGAACAAGTATCCTGGACACAGAAACGCGAACCTGCCATTGCGGCTGCCAGCGTCCGAGCCTAGGACCTATTGCATAAATAACAACATTCGTTCTAGCTTCGACAGGTGTTGTAAATACGTGTCGGTTGCCAGAAGTTTTGTAACTTCACTTCGTTTGTTTCATCTTTAATATTCCGGAAGATTTACACCAGAGCCGGGCTTTGAAACTGCAATACAATTTAGGTAGTGAGCCAAGAAAAAAGACGCCTCTCAAACAACAACCGGTAGACCAACTCGAGACATTGCGGGGTTCAATCCCCGTCAAATTCCAACGCGCGTAATAACCAGAGAGGAGAATCTCAATGCCATACGTTAATGTCGGCAAGGAAAATTCCGGCAACATCGAGCTGTACTATGAGGACCACGGCTCAGGTAAACCCGTTGTGCTTATCCACGGATATCCGCTGAGCGGCGCTTCCTGGGAGAAGCAAGTGCCAGTTCTATTGGACGCAGGTCACCGCGTCATCACCTACGACCGCAGAGGTTTCGGTAAGTCCAGCCAGCCCACAACCGGCTATAACTACGACACCTTCGCCGAGGACCTGCACCAGCTTGTGACCCACCTCAAGCTTCGCGATTTCGCTCTGGTCGGTTTCTCGATGGGTGGCGGCGAAGTGGCGCGCTATTTGGGGAAATACGGATCGAAGGGAGTGAGCAAGGCGGTAATCATCTCCGGAGTACCGCCGTTCCTGCTGAAGACATCTGACAATCCGGAAGGCCTGGACGGCAGTGTCTTCGAAGGGATCCAGAACGCAGTGGCCGCCGACCGGTACGCTTTCTTCACTGAGTTTTTCAAGAATTTCTACAACACCGATCAACTGCTGGGCAAGCGCGTCAGCGAAGAGACAGTGCGGGCAAGCTGGAACCTAGCAGCCAGCGCCTCAGCCACAGCGAGTCTCGCTTGCGTGCCCACCTGGCATGAGGACTTCCGCAAAGACCTCAGCCAAATCGACGTGCCCACGCTGGTCTTTCACGGCGATGCCGACCGGATTCTGCCCGTCACCGCTTCCGGGCATCGGACTGCCAAGCTGATCAAGGGAGCACGCCTTGTAGTGGTGAAAGATGGACCACACTGCATAACCTGGACCCACGCAGATCAAGTCAACCTTGAGTTGGTAAACTTCCTTGGGGAACGGTCTGCGAAGCGTGCAGTCTCAGCCCCCGAAGACGAAGCAGTAGCGTAACTGCATTTCACGCACCATTATGTGGGGTGCCGCTCAAACCGGCACCCCATTTCTTAATCGCCCCCGATGTCATCCCGAAGTCGTTCGCTGAAAGCGAACGGCAGAGAGCCTGCCCTGAGCGAAGTCGAAGGGGACCTTACAAGCATCAGCATCAGCGCAAACAGGATCAACGCTATTTAACCTATTTTCGGCCAATTTCTTCTAGGGCGTTGTTAAACCGGTCCAACAGATCATTTAGTCCATCCAATTTGACCTGCTCATCTCGAAGTTGCTGTTCAGCTTCAGCCTCTCGCGCTCGCGCCTGTTGCTCCTCTTTCTCTAACGTTTCCAATTGGGATTTGAGTTCGGGAAGCACGACCTCTTCAAAATGTGTCTGTGCGTCGGCGGCGTCGCTGTGGCTCACGGCCGCCTTGGCGCTCTGGATTTCAACCGCTTTTTTGTTTTTATCTGACTCCACGTTGGCGAGTTTGAACCGAGCCTCGCTGAGACGTTCGGTTGCACGCGCTACCGCCTCATCTTGACGTTGCAGTCGGTAGAGAGCGATTTGTGCCCTCTGCGCCGTCGCAGTCGTAGTTTGCAAGTCATGTCGCAGTTGGCGAACCTCCGCCAGCAGAGCTTGCAGAGTCTGCGAGTCAGTGGGCGCGGCTTGGCCGAATGCGGCGGCGACAAGAAAAGGAGTTAGGATTAAGAACAGTGAGCGACGCATGCTAGAGTGCCTCCTCGTAGTTGCAGATCAGCAATTCCAATCAAATTACCACTAATTGCCAGCCTGGATTCCTCCGTTTCTGTAAAATAGAGCTAGTCTGAGGGCAATCAACTTGCCCATCCTTGACGACCCGAAAAGAGTTCACTATGTCCCAGAACAACGGTTCCCCCACCAGCCTTCGGCTGAAAACCGGCCTCGCCGAAATGCTCAAAGGCGGCGTAATAATGGACGTGACGACCGCGGCGCAAGC
>Ga0209648_10005338_pt1 | contig 10989 bp, 9 predicted proteins | sample GraSoi2013_115cm_FD_185830 | JGI IMG/M metagenome (GOLD analysis project Ga0209648, IMG submission 185830) | Grasslands soil microbial communities from the Angelo Coastal Reserve, California, USA - Sample 9_17_2013_115cm (SPAdes) (version 2) | ecosystem: Environmental > Terrestrial > Soil >...
GGCGGCGCTCGCCGACGTGAGCTTCGAGGTGGCGGAGGGCGAGATCCTCGGGCTGATCGGGCCCAACGGCGCCGGCAAGTCCACCGTCTTCAACGTCCTCACCGGGCTCTACCGGCCGGACTCCGGCCGCGTGACGTTCGCCGGCGAGAGCCTGCTCGAGCTCGCGCCGCACGCGATCGCGCGCCGCGGCGTCGCGCGCACCTTCCAGAACACGGAGGTGTTCCGCCCGCTGAGCGTGCTCGACAACGTCCTCGTCGGCCTGCACGCACGGCTCTCCGGCGGCGTCCTCGGCGCCGCCGTCTGGTCGCCGCGCATCGCGCGGGAGGAGCGGGCGGCGCGCGAGCGCGCGCTGGCGCTGCTGGAGCGCCTCGGGCTCGGCGACGTCGCCGCCATGGAGGCGGGCGGCCTGCCCCTCGGCCGGCAGAAGCGTCTGGAGATGGCGCGCGCGCTCGCCGCCGAGCCGCGCTGCGTGCTGCTCGACGAGCCCGCCGGAGGGCTCAACCCCACCGAAACGCGCGCGCTCATGGACCTCATCGTCCGGCTGCGCGACGAGCTGCGGCTGACGCTGATCGTGGTCGAGCACGACATGGACCTGGTCATGGGCATCTCCGATCGCGTGGTCGTCCTGCACTACGGGCGCAAGATCGCCGAGGGCAAGCCGCGCGAGGTCGCCACCGACCCGGCGGTGATCGAGGCGTACCTCGGCAGCGCGGAGGAGGCGTGACGTGCCGGCCGGCGTCGCGTTGCTCGAGATCGAGGAGCTCAGCGTCGCGTACGGGCAGCGGCGCGCGCTCGAGGGTGTGTCGCTCAGCGTGCGCGAGGGCGAGATCGTCACGCTGCTCGGCGCCAATGGCAGCGGCAAGTCGACCACGCTGCGCGCCGTCTCCGGCCTCGTGCGGCCGCAGCGCGGCCGCGTCGTCTATCGGGGGCGCGACCTGCGCGACGTGCCGGCGGACGCCATCGTCGCCGCCGGCATCAGCCACGTCCCCGAGGGGCGGGACATGTTCGGCGACTTCAGCGTGCGTGAGAACCTCCTGGTCGGCGCGCACACGACGCCACGGCGCGAGGTGGGCGCCCGCCTGACCGCTGCCTACGCCGCCTTTCCCGTGCTCCGCGAGCGGCAAGGGCAGCGCGCCGGCACGCTCTCGGGCGGCGAGCAGCAGATGCTGGCGATTGCCCGCGCGCTGATGGCGCGGCCGCGCCTGCTGCTGCTGGACGAGCCGTCGCTGGGCCTCGCCCCGCGCCTGGTGCGCGAGATCTTTCGCGTCATCGAGCGGATCAACCGCGACGGCGTGACCGTGCTGCTGGTCGAGCAGAATGCCCGCCGGGCACTGGCGCTGGCCGCGCGCGGCTACGTGCTGGAGACGGGCCGTGTCGCGGTGGCCGGACCGAGTGTCGAGCTGGCCGCCGACCCCCGAATCCGCGCCGCCTACCTCGGCGAAGGACGTGGAGCCTGAGGGGCCCCTTCGTTTAGGATCGAAGGTAAGGAGGGGCAGGCCGTGAACGAAAACTACGACAGCTACTCCGAGAAGGAAGCCGTCGAGCGCAAGTTCCGGATGGCCATGGCCAGCGAGGCGCGCGCCGAGCGCGAGCTGCGGGAGAAGATCCAGAAATGGTTCTACGTCGGCGCGGGCGCCTTCGTCGTGCTCTTCATCGTGGCGATGCTGTTCTTCTGAGCCGGCTCGCCCGCGCGCTGGTGCTCGCGGCGCTGGCGGTCTCGCCGGCCGCCGCCCAACCCCGGGTCGAGACCATCGCGACCGGTCTCGAGGTGCCCTGGGCGCTGGCGTTCGCACCCGATGGTCGTCTGTTCGTTACCGAACGCGTCGGGCGCATCCGCGTCGTGAAGGACGGGCGGCTCGAGCCCGCGCCGGTCGCCACGGTCAGCGTCGCGGCGCAAGGCGAGGCCGGCCTCATGGGCCTGGCCCTCGATCCCCGCTTCGGCGACACCGGCCATCTCTACGTCTGCTACACGGCCGCGCGGCAGGGTGACCTGGTCAATCGCATCGTGCGGCTCACGCTGCGCGACGGCCGCGCGGGGCAGGAGCGTGTGCTCCTCGACGGCATGCGCGGCGGATCGATCCACGACGGCTGCCGGCTGAAGTTCGGGCCCGACGGCAAGCTCTACGCGACGATGGGCGACGCGGGCGAGCCGCGGCTGGCGCAGGTGAGTGACCGCCTCAACGGGAAGATCCTGAGGCTCGAGGCGGATGGCGCCGCCCCCGCCGACAATCCGTTTGCGGGCTCGCCGGTGTGGTCGCTCGGTCACCGCAACCCGCAGGGCCTGGCGTGGGATGGCAAGCGCCGCCTCCTCGCCGCCGAGCACGGTCCGAGCGGGCACGACGAGATCAACCACATCGAGCGCGGGAGGAACTACGGGTGGCCCGACGTCGCCGGCGCCGACGGCGCGGACGCCCAGCGTCGCGGCTACGCGGACCCGCTCGTGGAGTCCGAGCGCGACACCTGGGCGCCGTCGGGCATCGCCTGGCTCGGCGACAGCCTGTGGGTGGCGGCGCTGCGCGGCGAGCGGCTGCTCCAGCTCACGCTCGACGCGGATCTCAAGCTCGTGAACGTGCGCTCGATCCTGCGCCGCGTCCACGGCCGCCTGCGCGACGTCGTGGTCGGCCCCGACGGCGCGCTCTACGTCACGACCAGCAATCGCGACGGCCGCGGCACCCCGCGCGAGGGCGACGACCGGATCCTGCGCGTCCAGCCGTAAGTGACGCCCTCCGCGCGCGCCGCCTCGCCGATCGACAGGGTGCGCAGGCCGACGCGTATACTCAGCGCTCGACCATGTTCCAGCCCGAGCTCGAGTCTCTCGACCGCGAGGCGCTGGCGCGACTTCAGCTCGAACGGATGCGTGCGACGCTCGCGCGGTGCCTGGGCAATGCCGCGTGGCGGCGCCGGCTCGGCGACGCTCGGCCCGACGACGTCAAGCGGACCGAGGACTGGGCTCGGCTGCCGTTCCTCACCAAGGACGAGCTGCGCGACGCCTATCCGTTCGGTCTCGCGTGCGGCGAGGATTACCGGCGCGTGCACATGTCGAGCGGCACCACCGGCAACCCGATCCTCAATCCGTACACGGCTGCCGACGTCGCGCAGTGGGGCGAGGTGATGGCGCGCTGCTACGTCGTGGCCGGCGTCACGGCCGACGACGTGATCCAGATCACGCCCTCTTTCGGCCTCTTCACCGGCGGCTTCGGCTTTCACTACGGCGCCGAGCGCATCGGCGCCATGGTGGTGCCGGTCGGCGCCGGGCGCACCTCGCTGCAGCTCCGGCTGATGCGCGATCTGAAGACGACCGTCATCACGGCGATCGCCACCTATCCGCTGCGGCTGATCGAGGTCGCGCGCGACGAGAGGTTCGACCTGGCAACGCTGTCGCTACGCGTGGGAATCTTCGGCTCCGAGATGTGGTCGGACGCGCTGCGCCGGCGGATCGAGCGCGAGCTCTCGATCCGCGCGCACGACATCATCGGCATGACCGAGACGGGCGGGCCCGGGCTCGGCATCGACTGCGCGGCGCGCGCCGGCCTGCACGTCTGGGAGGACCACTACGTCGTCGAGATCGTCGATCCGGCGACGGGCGCGCCGCGGCCCGACGGCGAGGAAGGCGAGCTGGTGGTCTCCACCCTCACCCGCGAGGGCCTGCCGCTGGTGCGCTATCGCACCCACGACCTCACGCGCGTCGTCTCGCGGGCACGCTGCGAGTGCGGACGCACAGCGCTGCGGATCGATCGGCTGCGCGGCCGCACCGACGACATGGTCATCTACAAGGGCGTGAACTTCTATCCGCGCCAGGTCGAGACGGTGCTGCTCGCGCACGCGGGCGTGAGCCACGAATACCAGATCGTGCTCGACGCCGAGGGCGGCGGCGAGCGGATGACCGTCATGGTCGAGACCGACCCCGGCTGCGACCCCGGCGTGGCGGCGCGGATCAAGCGCGACCTGCACGACGCGCTCGCGCTGGGCCCGGACGTCCGTCTGTGCGCGGTCGGCACCCTCGAGCGCCCGCAAGGCAAGGCCGTGCGCGTGGTGGATCGGCGCCCGCGATGAGCCGTGCCCTCGAGGGGCTGACCGTGCTCGCCCTCGAGCAGGCGACGACGCTGCCCTTTCTCACGTACCGCCTCGCCGGGGACGGCGCGCGCGTCATCCGGGTCGAGCACCCCCAGCGGCCCGATCCCAATCGCTTCGTCGGCCGTGACGTTCTCGGCGAGCCCGACATGCGCGCCTATTTCCTGCCGAACAACGCCGGCAAGGAGGCCATCACGCTGAGCCTCGCGGCGCCCGAAGGGCGCGCGCTGCTGCACGACCTCGTCGCGCGGCTGCCCGTCGACGTGGTGGCGACCAACCAGCGGCCGCGCGCCTACGCCGCTCTGGGCATCGACGAGCCCACGCTGCGCGCCGTGCGTCGCGACCTGATCTGGCTCGGCATCAGCGGCTTCGGCCCCGAGCACGACGAGCCCGCGTACGACCCCGTGCTCCAGGCGCGCGCGGGGTTCATGGCGCTGACCGGCGAGCCGGACGGCGCCCCGACCCCGTTCGGCGCTCCGATGGTGGACCTCGGCGCCGCCGAGCACGCGTACGGCGAGGTGATGAAGGCGCTCTACCGCCGCGAGAAGACGGGCGAGGGGGCGCGGATCGACGTCGCCATGTTCCGCAGCGCCGTCTCCTGGCTCGTCGCGCCGGTGGCGGTGGAGAGTCTCGGCGAGCGCGTCACGCGCCGCGGGAGCGGCCACCAGTTCTTCGCGCCGGTGGGCGTGCACGCCACGCGCGACGGCCACGTGTATGTCGCCGTCGGCAACGACGCGCAGTGGAAGGCGCTGGCCGCGCTGCCGGCGTTGGCCGGGATCGATCGGCCGGAGTACGCGGCCAACGCCGGGCGCATCGCGGACGCCGCCCGGCTGCACGCGGCGCTCGGCGAGCGCCTTGGGCGGCTGACGAGCGAGCAGGCGCTGACGCTGCTGCGCGGCGCCGACGTCCCCGTCGCGCGCGTCGCGACGCTGCCAGAGGTGATGGCGGATCCGCTGGTCGCCCCCGGCCTCGTGCGCGTCCGCGATCCGAAGACCGGCGTGACGATCGCGCTGCCGCCGCCGCCCGTCGGCGAGCCGCCGCCGCTCGCCTTCCCGCCGCGGCTGGGCGAGCACAACGAGCGCGTCTACGGCGCGCTTGGCCTGAGCGCCGCGCGGGTCGCCGAGCTCAGGGCACGCGGCATCGTGTAGTGCGAGCCGCAGGACGCCTGAGGAGCCGCAGGCGACGAGCGTCCGAGGCGAGCCTGTGATGGCGCGAGCGCTCGCCGACGAGTACTTGCCGGCCTATGACATCGTGATGCGCCACGCCGTGAGCGTGGCGGCGCCGGCGCCGGCCGTCTGGGCCGCCCTCCATCGGGCCGACTTCGGGGGCGCCTGGTACGTGCGCGCGCTGCTCGCGCTGCGAGGGCTGCGGCGCCCGCGGCGAGCGCGCGGGGCGGGAGGTCGCGCTCGGCCTGGTCGGTCGTTTCTGGATGCCCTCGGGCGGGCGCGTGACGTCGACGGCCGACGAGTTCAGGCACTTCGCGAGGCCGGCCCACGCCAAGGTCGTCTGGACGTTCACGGTGCAGGCGGAGGGCCCGGCGACGACGCGCCTGGTGACGGAGACGCGCGTGCAGTGCCTCGACGCGGCGAGCCGCCGGCGCTTCGGCCTCTACTGGCTGATCGTCCGCCCGTTCAGCGGGCTGATTCGACACGCGATGCTCCGCGCCGTCGCCCGGGAGGTGACGCGCCCGGTGCTGCCGCGCCCTGTATAGTATCCGCGCACATGAACGAGCCGTTCTATCTCACCGACGACCAGCGCATGATTCGCGACCTGGCGCGGAAGATCGCGCGCGAGCGCGTGGCGCCGAACGCGGCGCGCTACGACGAGGCCGAGGCGTATCCGGAGGACTCGATCCGCGCGCTGATCGAGGCGGGCCTCTATGGCATCTGGGTGCCCGAGGCGTACGGCGGCAGCGCGATGGGCTCGCTCGCGCTGGCGATCGTGTGCGAGGAGATTGCCGCCGCGTGCGCGGCCACCGGCACGCAGTACCTGGACCAGGCGCTCGGCGGCATTCCGATCCTGCTCGCCGGCACCGAGGAGCAGAAGAAGCGCTTCCTGCCGCCGCTGGCGACGGGCGAGATGCTCTGCGCCTATTCGCTGTCCGAGCCGGGCGCGGGCTCCGATGCCGCGGGATTGAAGACCACGGCCGTGCGCCGCGGTGAGCACTACGTGCTCAACGGCTCCAAGCAGTGGTGCACCAACGGCGACCACGCGGACGTGATCACCGTGTTCGCGACATTCGATCCCGCCCGGCGCGCGCGAGGCGTGACCGCGTTCCTCGTCGAGAAGGGCACGCCCGGCTTCAGCGTCGGCAAGAAAGAGAAGAAGATGGGCATCCGGGCCTCGCCGACGGTGGCGCTGCACTTCAGCGACTGCGCGGTGCCCGTCGTCAATCGTCTCGGGGCCGAGGGCGAGGGCTTCAAGCTGGCCATGCGCACGCTTGACATCACGCGGCCGGCCACCGGCGCCCTGGGGCTCGGCATCGCCCAGGCCGCGCTCGACGCCGCCGTAGCCTACTCGAGAGAACGGCAGCAGTTCGGCCAACCCATCGGAGCCTTCCAGGGGATCCAGTTCATGCTGGCCGACATGGCGATGGCCGTCCACGCCTCGCGGCTGATGATCCATCACTGCGCGCGGCAGCTGGACGCCGGCATCACCGGCAACGCGTACGAGGCGTCGATGGCGAAGTGCTTCGCCGCCGACACCGCGATGAAGGTGACGACCGACGCCGTGCAGATCTTCGGCGGCTACGGCTACACGCGCGAGTTCCCAGTCGAGCGGTACATGCGTGACGCCAAGATCATGCAGATCTACGAGGGCACCAACCAGATCCAGCGCCTGGTCATCGCCAAGGAGCTGCTGGAGTGACCGCGGCCCGGCGGCTGGCGCGCTTCGTCGCCGGTCTCACGCTCGATGCGATCCCGGAGCCCGTCGCCGGCAAGGCGGCGCTGCTCGCGCTCGACACCCTCGGCAACGGCCTGGCCGCGGCCGGCGAGGACTTCGGCCGCGCGGCGCTCGACGTGGCCGAGCAGCTAGGCGGCCGGCCCGAGAGCGCGCTGCTCGGCCGCGCCGTCCGCGTCGCCGCCGCCAACGCCGTGCTCGCCAACGCGACGCTCGCGCACGGCCTCGACTTCGACGACACGCGCGAGGACGCGATCGTCCACACCGGTTGCGTCGCGGTGACGACGACGCTCGCCGTCGGCGAGGCCGCCGGCGCGTCGGGCCCGGCCATGCTCGAGGCCCTGGTCGCGGCGGTGGAGGTGATGTGTCGCGTCGGTCTCGCCGTGCCCGGCGCGCTGCACGCGCGGCACTTCCACCCGACGGCGATCGCGGGCGGCTTCGGCGCCGTCGCCGCCGCCGGCAAGCTCCAGCGCCTGACCGAGGCGCAGCTGGTCCACGCCTTCGGTATCGTCGGCAGCCAGGCGGCCGGGATTATCGAGTACCTTGCCGACGGCTCGTGGCCCAAGCGCCTGCACCCGGGCTGGGTGTCGCACGCCGGCGTGATCGCCACCCAGCTGGCGCGGGCGGGATTCACCGGGCCCGCGAGCGTGCTCGAGGGCGAGCACGGGCTGTACGCGGCGTTCGCCGGCGGCCACGACGCCCAACGCCTCGAGGGGCTGCTGGCGGCGCTGGGCACGACATGGGAGCTCGAGGAGCTCACGCTCAAGCCCTATCCGTGCGGCTCGATCGCGCAGCCGTACATGGACTGCGCGGCGCGATTGCGCGAGCGCGACGGGATCAAGGCCGACGCGGTGATGGCGATCCGCTGCCGGACGTCGGCCGGTCCGGTGCCGCGGCTCTGGGAGCCGCTGGCCGCGAAGCACGCGCCGCCGAACGGCTATGCGGCGAAGTTCAGCCTGCCGTACCTGCTCGCGACGATCTTCGTGCGCGGGCGCGCGGGCCTCGCGGAGTTCACCGAGGCCGCCGTGCGTGACCCCGACGTGCTGCGGCTTGCCTCGCGCGTGACGTACGAGATCGATCCGACCATCGACTACCCGCGGCAGTTCGTCGGCGACGTGGAGGTCACGCTCGCCGACGGGCGGAGGCTGCGCGAGCGGCAGGACCGTCCGCGCGGCGGTCCCGACGCGCCGCTCACCCGCGCCGAGATCGAGGCGAAGTTCCGGGGCAACGCCGGGCTGGCGCTGCCGGCTTCCCGCGCCGACGCGATCGTGCGCGCGGTGAGCGCTCTCGCCGCCGCGCCGAGCCTGAGCGATCTGATCGCAGCCCTCACCCCCGAACGATCCCGCTGACCCAGGAGAGAGCTCGATGAGTCGACGCTCGATTCCCGCGTTCGTTGCCGTCGCCACGCTGGCCGCGCTGGTGGCCGGCCTCGTCACGGCCGGCGACGCCCAGACGCCGAACCGGCACCTCGAGGCGGCCAGGAAGGAAGGCAAGGTCGTCTGGTATACGTCGCTCGTGCTGCCGAGCGCGGAGAGGGTCGCCAAGCTGTTCGAGACCGCCTACCCGGACGTGAAGGTCGAGGTCCATCGAACGGGGTCGCAGCGGATCCTCCAGCGCGTGATGCAGGAGCTGCAGGCGAATATCAAGAACGTGGACGTCGTCCACACCTCCGACGCCGGCCATTACGTGCTCCTCAAGGAAAAGAAGCTGCTCGCGAAATACACGCCGGCGGGCGTGGACGCGTTTCCCGCCGGCTTCAAGGACAAGGACGGTTATTACTACGGCCTGCGCGCGACCGTGAACGCGATCACCTACAACACCAAGATGGTCTCGGCCGCCGAGGCGCCGAAGACCTGGAAGGACCTGCTGGACCCGAAGTGGAAGGGCAAGATGGTGACGGCGCATCCCGGCTATAGCGGCGTGATCGCGACCCACGTGCTGGCCCTCGTGCACCTGCACGGCTGGGACTACTTCAAGCAGCTCGCGCAGAATCAGCTGATGCTCGTGCAGTCGGCGAACGACCCGTCGACGGTCGTCACCTCCGGCGAGCGCGTGGTGGCCGCCAACGGCGGCGACTACAGCGCGTACCAGCTCAAGAAGAAGGGCAACCCCATCGAGATCGTCTATCCCAAGGAAGGCGTGCCGCTGGTCGTCTCGCCGACCGCGATCACGAGCTTTGCGCCGCACCCGAACGCGGCGCGCCTCTTCACGGACTTCACCTTCACGCGCGAGGTGCAGCAGGTGATGGCCGACAGCGAGGGGCTCTACACCGGCCATCCCGAGGTGAAGTACCCGCCCGACAAGCCGAAGCTCAACGAGCTGAAGCTCCTGACCGTGACGCCGGAGGAGCTCGAAAAGCGCAACGAGGAGCTCAAGAAGCGCTTCGTGGAGTTCTTCGGGGCGTAACGCATGGACCGCTCGATTCCCGTCTGGGTCGGCGCGGCGCTGGCGCTGGTCGTGCTCATGGTCCTGCCGCTCGGCTGGCTCGCGTGGCTCAGCGTGAGCGGCGAGCACGGCACCACGCTCACCCATTACCGCGACGTCTTCACCGATCCCGCGCTGCGCCGAGCGCTCTGGAACACGGTGGTGCTCGCGTTCTGGGTGGGTCTGGTCTCCGTCGCCATCGGCGCGCCGCTCGCGTGGCTGACGGCGCGCACCGACGTGCCGCGACCCGGACTGATCCGCGGCCTCGTCCTCGCCTCGTTCGTGACGCCGCCCTTCCTCGGCGCCTTCGCGTGGGTGATGCTGGCCGGACCCAACGCGGGCATCCTCAACACGTTCTGGCGCTCGGCGACCGGCGCGCGCGAGCCGCTGCTGAACATCTTCACGATGCCCGGGCTCATCTTCATCGTGTCCATCTACACGTTCCCCTACGTCTACATCATGGTCGCCAACACGCTGGCGCTCATCGCCTCCGACCTCGAGGAGGCGGCGGCCATCCTCGGCGCCGGGCGCCTCGCCGTCGCGCGCACGGTGACGCTGCCGATGGTGCTGCCCGCGCTGGCCAGCGGCTTCATCCTCGCCGTGCTCCAGGCGCTCGCGCTCTTCGGCTCGCCGGCGATCCTGGCGCTGCCCGCCGGCTTCCACACGGTCACCACGCAGATCTGGTCGCTCTTCCAGTTCCCGCCCAAGGTCGAGCAGGCGGCGGCGTTCTCCATCCCGCTGTTGCTGGCGACGGCGCTGCTGCTGGCTGTCCAGAAGCGCCTGCTCGGCCGCCGCGGCTATGCGGCGGTGGGTGGCAAGGGGGGGCAGCGGCGCACGATCCCGCTCGGGCGGTGGCGCTGGCCCGCGCTGGGCGCGTGCCTGGCCGTGATGTCGTGCGCGATCTTCCTGCCCTATGGCGTGCTGGCCAAGGCCGCCTTCTCCCGCGCGTGGGCGCAGCCGCTCAGCCGCGACAACCTCACCCTCGGCAACGTCACGTTCACGTTCTTCGACTACGGCTCGACGCGCGCGGCCATCGTCAACACGCTCGAGCTGGGGGTGATGACCGCGTGCATCGGCGCCGCGATGGTGGCCGTGCTGTCCTACGTCACGAATCGCAAGCTCGTGATCGGCCATCAGGTCGTCGCGTTCCTCGCGCTGGCCCCGGTCGTGGTCCCCGGCGTCGTCCTCGCCGTCGGTCTCTTCATCGCCTACACGCGGCCGCCGTTCGTGCTGTACGGCACGCTCTGGATCCTCTTCCTCGCGTATCTCACGAAGGAGATGCCGGTCGGCTACGCGCAGGCGGACGCGACGTTCCGGGCGATCCCCGCCGACCTCGAGGATGCCGGACGCGTGCTGGGCGCCGGCCGCCTGCGCATTCTGCGTGAGATCACCGCGCCGCTGGCGAAGAGCGGCATCATCGCCGCCTGGTGCTTCATCTTCATCGGGGTGATCCGCGAGCTCTCGGCGTCGATTCTATTGTTCACGCCGAACACGAAGGTGATGTCCGTCGTCATCTTCGACCTCAAGGAGGAAGGCCAGTTCGGCGCCATCAGCGTGCTCGGCCTCGTCATGCTGGCTCTCACCTTCGCCACC
>Ga0209648_10005340_pt1 | contig 10986 bp, 6 predicted proteins | sample GraSoi2013_115cm_FD_185830 | JGI IMG/M metagenome (GOLD analysis project Ga0209648, IMG submission 185830) | Grasslands soil microbial communities from the Angelo Coastal Reserve, California, USA - Sample 9_17_2013_115cm (SPAdes) (version 2) | ecosystem: Environmental > Terrestrial > Soil >...
TTTTCTGTCAGAAGATCATCTGCCGATGAATACCTCCTCTCGTCTATAGAGTAATATCCTTCTTGAGTCATCTGTTGTCGAAATGTTTCAAAACGTTCCAGCGTGATTACCTGCTGGAGCTTTCCTACATCGAACACGGACATCACACATTATGTACGAGCAGATGACTTGCGTTCGGAAAAGAGAATGCATACTCTGGAAGAGTTTTTCGTAGGTTCGTACCGGTATCAACGAGGGGCAAGTGACAGGATTGATACGTGTGCTGGGTATACGATGGTTTGTCCAATGCCCTATCTGAAAGGGAGGAAGTAATTTCTATGCGTCAGCGATACAGGCATAAGGTTGTCTCATCACCTGCACGATATAAACATTTTTCCCCGCTCATGCTGGCGGGCTTGAGCGTGCCAGCCGTGCTTACGATTATTGCCTCGGCTGTGTTCATACTGCCGCACCTGGGTTCTCACGCAGCGACGGTTAATGGCGATTGCACTTTGCTTGTGCCTCCCAAACCGCTTTCGACACAGGGGTTGGCCACACCATATCAGCTCGTCGCAACTAATCCGGAGAATGGTCCGTGCAACGAGTCGAACAAAGCACAAGCTGCTTTTGTTCAAGGAGCGGTGATCAACCCGGCAACCGGCCAGGTTTCCATTTACAACCCGCTCGTCATCGACCAGGGAACTCAGCCCGCTGCCGCTCCCGTGGTACCACAACTCCCGGCCAATGGCGTCGTAGCGCTCTGGTTTGGGTTCAACGGGAACAATCTCACGCTGCAAGATACCAATGGCAGCTTGAAACAGGGCAGGTGTGTCAACGGAGTTAACGGCTCCATCTTTGGGCAGTTCGCCTACTGTAATGCCCCAGCCTTCTTCAGAGCGGCCAAACAGGCTATCGGAGCTGGTTTGTTGAACCCGCCGCCACTTGGCATGGCAAATGATGGAAAACCCTGTCCCTCGGTTCGTGATTTTGGTCTTGTGGACATGGATCAAAGCGATAACGTCATCACCACCTATCTTGTAACCGCCAACGGGCAGACGGCTCAGATGACCACCGCCAATGCGGCTGCATTACAAAATACCCAGACGCAAGCCAACGGGAGCGATAACCGTCTGCTGGCGGTGGCCCTGGATAGCGCGTTGGGATGCACCCCCTGGATGGCTCCCGACCTGGCCGATCCAGGCCACATGTTGCCTGCGCTGCCGCTCAACGAACTTCAGGCGGCTGCGCACCAAGCGCCTCCCGTCGCGCGTGTGCCGGCGGGCGATCCCATGGTCCTCAACAACAATCAGCCCGATCTCAACAAGATCAACGCTTATCGTAGAGGCGTCGATCAGTCTGCCGCAGCAACGTTAGGGGCTGCCAGCACGACGACCTACTGCAGGCACTTTCTCGCAATAGGGCCGGCGCGTATCCAGCTTGATATGCAGTTCACCCAGGGACAGAATTCGCCTGACCCGGCGGCTGCCAATACGCTCTTCACCTTTCTCGCGCAGCGTTTTGTTGCCAGCTACGGAGCCAACGGGCTGAACTGCGTGGGTTTATTGAATATGCCCGACCCCGTAGCGGTAACAACCGATGGGAACGGTGTAGCCATCAGCGCAACTTTTAATGCGGGCAATACTGACACACAGAACCAGAACACCAACCCGGCGACCGGCGGAGATACCACACCGACAGCGGGAGTGCCTACAACAACGGCCACGCCTACTTCGAGTCCGACGGTAGTCCCGACGACAGGCGTAGACGGGACACCAACGCCAACGACAGTGCCTGATACAACCCCAACCGCTACGCCGACGCCGAGTCCAACGCCGAGTCCAACGCCGATACCGACTACCAATCCAACCGCTACGCCAACGCCCAGCCCGACGGCCAACCCAGGTAACTGATCTACCCGCAAGCATGAAGAGAAAGGATAGAGCATTTCTTGAGCCACAACCGGAGAGCCTCGTCGCAACCACTTATTTAGCCGGGGGATCATTCCTAGTGCTCGGGTTTGACCCAGATGCCGCGTTCGTGCATCAGGTCAATCTGCTTCTGAATGACCTTTTCGCGGTACTCGGCGTGCTTCATGGGTTCGCGGTCGAGATAGAGGTTTTTGGGATAAATGGGCTGCTCGTAGAGCATCTGGTAGAGTTCGGTGCGCAGGTCTTTCATCCAGTTGTCCCACTGGGCACGGGCGCGGTGATCGCGCAGGGCCTCGATATCAATGACACCCCCTACGTAGGTTGAGCCAGCGCCATAGTCCTGGCGACCCACGATCTGCCCCTTGTAGTTGATGACAAAGGAACGCCCGCCGAAGGTATCGATGGCGGTATCGTCCTCGGGGAAGAGATAGTAGGTGCCCATATTGGGGGCGACGATATACATGTTGTTGTCGAGGGCGCGAGCGCGGCTCTGGATCTCGAAGATCTCGTTGCCGGTGGCGGGATGGGGATAGGAGGCGCGGTAGACCACCTCGGCGCCGTTCATGGCGAGGGCGCGCGCATTTTCAGGATAGGACCCCTCGTTGGCCATCATGATACCGAGTCGCCCGATTTCGGTATCGACGACGGGCCAGAAGGCGTCGAGGTTCCTGCCGTAACGTTCGAGCCACCAATCCAGGATGTCATGCGGGCAGACTGAGTGCTCGACCGGGAAGAGGGGCGAGACCTTGTAGTGCTGCAAGATCACCTCGCCCTGGGGATCGAGGATGAAGCCGACGTTGAAGAAACGGTCCTTAATTTCGGGGTGGCGGGCTTTGGCCTGGGCCATGATAAAGGCGTTGTAAGTGCGGGCGATCTTGCCCAGAGCTTCGGTCTCCTCGCCAGGGATGTCGATAGCGCATTCCCTCGCGAACTGTACATGGTCGAGATCAAGTACCTCGTCATTGAAGGCCTGGAGAGCGCCTTCGGGAAAAGCGATGAGCCGAACGGGGAGATCGAGGCTGGAGAGCCAGGAAGCGGCTTTGACGAGATGGGAGAGGTGTTCGAGGTTGCGTTTGATATCGGCGCGGCTGCGAATGCCGCGCACGGTGGGGATGAGTCCGACGGCGGTGTAGGGCTTAATCATGCGTTGCTCCTTCTATGCTTTGTTGTGTGAGGGACCTATATACCAATAGAAATAGCCGATAGAAACAGAATAGTACAGCTAGCGCTGTCCAGTCAAGACCGAGCAATTTATAGGTCCTGTTTTCCCCACTCCACCCTAAAAATGGGAACTGGAGATACCCCAGGCCCCAGCAGAAGGGGACGCGCCCCCTCTGCACTCCCCCTTTTTCCAGGGACATAGCGATTTTATACCGGACTCCATATTTGCACGGTGTCATCATAGCTTGCTGTGGCGATGCGCGTACCATCGGGCGACCAGGCAGGTGTAACTACCCAGTTTGTATGACCATTATAGATGAAGACATGGCCTCCGTCCGCCGCATCCCAGACCTGTGCCGTTTTATCGAGGCTGGCAGAAACAATGCGTGTGCTATTCGGTGACCAGGCTACACCAAGTACTTGATCTGTATGCCCGGTATAGGTGAAGACATGCTTTCCATCGGTCGCATCCCAGACTTGTACCGTCTTATCAGCGCCCGCTGATGCGAGATACTTGCCATCGGGCGACCAGGCAAGGGTAAATACCTGGTCAGTATGGCCGCGATAGGTGAAGAGGTGACCCCCATCGGTGGCATCCCAGACTTGCACCGTTTTATCCAGGCTCGCAGAAGCGATACGCTTGCCATCGGGTGACCATACCACCGCTTGCACGCCATCTGCATGGCCGCGATAGGTGAAGACATGCCCCCCATCGGTGGCATCCCAGACCTGCACTGTGTTATCATGCGGTTTCCCATCTTCAATGAGGACACCGCCTCCAGAGGCAAGACGTTTGCCATCAGGTGACCAGGCTACCAGAATTACCGCATCCTTATGGCCGCGATAGGTGAGGAGGTGACCGCCGTCGGCCGCATCCCAGACTTGCACGGTCTTGTCTTTTGAACAGGAGGCAATACGCTTGCCATCAGGCGACCAGGCTGCCGTATAGACCTCATCCCTATGCCCACGGTAGATAAAGACGTGGCTGCCATCCACCGCATCCCAGATTTGTACTGTCGTATCCTTTGAAGTGGAGGCGATGCGCTTGCCATTGGGTGACCAGGCCACGTCATACGCTGCGTCGGAATGCCCGCGATAGGTGAAGAACGCACGGCGCTTGAGAAGCCACCAGGAGAGGCCTCCACTAGCTACGACTATCCCGCCTGCCGCAAATCCTATAAGGACTGCTCGCCGAGAAACCCTGGTGGGAGGAGGTAGCTTGGGCACTTCTACCAGTGCCTCTGTTCCTTCAGTTTCACTTACGGGAGTAATAGGCTGTAGTGATGGAACTGGTTCAACCGTAGTAACAAGCCTTCCAAACTGTTGCTGTGCCTGACGGTCGTGCCGTTGTAGCCACAACGAGACAAATGTAGGTTGCATTGTCTCCTGGACCACCGCCACCAGCTGTTCGCTCAGTGTATTCAAGTCGGTCTCTCCACGCAACGTGGCGCTGAAGGCAGCGATGGTGCGAGCGGCATCGTATTTGCGGCGGTAGAAGCGGCGGTCGATGATGGTTTGAATGCGCCTCCGAATGGGCTGGAACAGGGCCGCTATCGCCAATGTGGAGACGACAAGAGCCACTGCGTTCCCACTGGTGAACCCGCTCAGAAGCGCTTGCAGAATGAGAATGCTGCCGACATACACTACGACCAGTGTGCCCGTCAGGGTACCGTAGACCAATGTGCGTTTGATGATGATGTCGATATCCCACAGTCGGTAGCGCAACAGGGCGAAACCGATGGAGAGGGGGATGAGGACAGGAAACAGCCAATTGGCCAGTGATGAGAGAAGTTGAGCGAGCTGATATGAGAGGCCAAGTGCCGGGAAGTAGTAGGGTAAGACGTTCAGTCCAAGCGTTGCCGCGCTCACTTCCACAAGAACGATGGCAAAGGCGTAGACCACCCACTTGGTTTGCTGGCGCTGCAATGGGGTGGACACGCGCCGGTAGCGGTAGAGTTGAGCGAACACGAGACTGCCACCAAAGGCGACTTCTACGATTTGGTAAATAGAGAGCGAGAAAGGCGAACTCCATGCGCTCAAGGCACTGAGAAAACTTGGGAGATTTCCGTCGAGCGAGACGACGATCCAAGCAAGCGCAAGCCAGCGTGTCCAGTGCGGCACGAAGCGCCCATCGGGAAAGAGATAGAAGATGAGGAAAGCCGCCTGGGCCAGGAACAGCATCGTGTCAAAGGGAAGCTCCCATACCAAGGGAAGCGGGTGTAATGCTGCGGGCCAGGGCGCAAGCCAGACTCCCTCCACGAGCATGAGTGCAAGGGAAAAGAGCAGGATGACCCGGTCGTTGGATTTGCGCCAGAACAGTACGCCACTGACCGCGAACCACACACTGGTTACTGCAAAGAGCAGGATGGTGAGCACCGGGTCGAACGTGTTGACCACCATGCTAACGATGAAGTACGCGAACGAAAGGACAAAGGTGGCACACCAGAGCATCCTGGCAAGGATGAGCCAACGTCCACGCAAGTGGGCATTGGCTGCGCTTTGCTGGTCAATGTTCACAGCGGCGTGTGCCTGCGCCTGCGGTTGTGTTTGCGAAGCGTTCATCGATATACTCCTCGTGGCCTGATTCAGGCCACACGCCAGGTGTGCAAAGATAAAGCAAAGTGCAGCGATTATTATGAGAGATTCACACTGTCCACCTGAACAGTTTACCATATGTCCGTTACGAAAACGTTACGGAAAGCGTTACGAAGCGAGGTTTGTGGATTGTTAGGTGGGGGACCTGGCGAGAATGGGGGCCTGGTAAGAATGGGGGACCTGGTGAGGGCAAGCCTCGCCACTACATTTATTTTCAGGAATGCGCGTGGTGGAGGATGTAGGTGGTAAGAACCCGGTGTTCGCCTTGTTCGTTGTAGTAGATAGATTTATTGGTTTGATAGTTCAGCTAGAAAATGTGGCGTTATGCAGGATATTCGTATAGGGCGCTGGGCGCATACGCTTGTTCATTATTGTTTGTCTGTCGAGGCGGGAGAGACCGTTGCAATCCGGGCTACGCCACTGGCTGCGCCGCTGGTGGAGGCTGTGTATCGTGAGTTACTGTACGTGGGGGCCTATCCACTGCCGTTGATCGAACTGGAGGGCCTTGAAGAGATTCTGGTGCGTGAGGGGAACGATAGCCAGCTTGCTATGCCTCATCCCGTGTTACATGCGATGGCGGAACGTATTGATGCGCAACTCTCGATTGGGTCGAAGGGCAATACAAAGTCTATGGGCGGGGTTGAGCCAGGACGTGTCGCCAGGCGAAGGCAGGCGGCGTCGAATATTGCGAGGGTGCTGCGCAGGCGCGAGCAGGAGAGGGCGTATCGCTGGGCTTCGACACTTTATCCAACGGCAGGCTATGCCCAGGATGCTGAGATGTCGCTGCACGACTTTGAGGAATTTGTGTTTGATGTGTGTTTCCTGAACGATGCAGATCCGATTGGGCGCTGGAAAGAAGTTTCGGTACAGCAGCAGCGCCTGGTGAACTGGCTTGCGGGGCATAAGTGGGTGCATATTCTGGGAGAGGGTACGGACCTGGGGCTTTCGGTTGAGGATCGCGTGTTCATCAATAGCGACGGCAAACGCAATTTCCCAAGCGGTGAGTTTTTTACGGGGCCGGTTGAGGATAGTGCGAATGGCGTGATCCAGTTTGATGTGCCTGCGTCGTTTGAAGGCCATGCTATCGAGGGGGTACGGCTGGTATTGCGCGAGGGAAAGGTGGTTGAGGCGAGTGCGCGGCAGGGGCAGGATTTTCTGGAGCAGATGCTGGAGCTGGACGCGGGAGCGCGTTACCTGGGCGAGGTTGCTTTTGGGAATAACCCGCGTGTGTATCGCAGCACCAGGAATACACTTTTTGATGAGAAGATGGGTGGTACCGTGCACCTGGCCCTGGGTGCGAGCTATCCAGAGACGGGCGGGGTCAACCAGTCGGCTCTGCACTGGGATATGGTGTGTGACCTGCGCCGCAGTGGTGAGGTGTGGGTTGATGGTGTGCTGTTTTTGAAGGATGGGAGGATAGTGGTGGGCTGACCCGGTACATTTGGGTGGAGTAGCATGTGATTAGAGAAGCCTGGCGACCGCGAGGGTCAGGCAGTCAGAACCTGACGACCGCTGGCACTTATCCGTCTCACCAACGCTGCTGCGCAGCTACCGCTGCGCGGTCAGGTGAGACGCAAGGAGAAGGGTCGCCACTACATTTCCCCTCTCAAATCAAGTTTGTCAGTCCATTAATCCACGATCTAAGGATGCCCAGGGAGTTGTCCCGCCTGAGTATGCTCAAGGATTAAATTCTGGTGGGGCAAGATCAGAGGTGGGATTTGTTGCACTTGTCGCACTTGTCGCACTTGTTCCGGTTGTTTCGGTTGTTTCATCATTCGTTTCATCATTTTTTGTAGCAATGGAAGCATGATTAGGTGTAGTATACTTTCCTCGATATGGGCGGATAATCTCCCTTGCCTCTTGCATGCGGTTAAGTATAGATCGTAACGACTCATATTTTAGGCCTGTGTGCTCTGCAATCTCTTTGGCATCGAGCGGACCTTCGGCATCCTTGAGCACCCGAAGAATCTCCTGCCGCTCGAACGAAATGGTTGTGCCAGGGCGAAGGAGGATCGAGGTGATGTGGTGGTTTTCTCCAAGCCATTGGATGTAGGGTGCGCCGCGTTCGTTTTCTACTACCTGGTAGGTGAGGTTGGGAGCTAATTTGCTGAGGTTGTTTTTTGAGGTGGCGAAGACGCGCTTTTGCTCGTCGTCGGGGTCATGGGCGACAAGCAGGGCAGTGCGGGCGGCGGCGATGATGCCGATTGAGCCAGCTCCACGATAGAGCACTTTGTCAGAGGTCCCTTTATTGAGGTGACTAATAATCAAGATGGCACAGCCGTTGCGTTCGGCTAACTGTGCCAGCGGGGTGAAGACCTCGCGCACATCCTGGTCGCGGGATGAGTCGATGTTACGTCCCAGGATGGCCATAAGAGGGTCCAGGACAACCAGGATGGCGTTTGTGCGCTTGATCTCCCTTTCCAGGTCATCCAAATCGCGTGAGAGTGAGAAAGTACGCGCGTATATCCCGAGTCTTTTTTCATCAAAGTCTTCAATGGTGTTGAGCAGGAACACTTTTGATGGGTCGCCTCCTGCCGCTTCCATGCGCGGCTTTATAGTGTCTTCTGCGCTGTCTTCAGGGGCTATCAAGATGATGTTGCCCTGCCTGCCGGGTGTGTCGTCGGGCATTGGGCGCCCTGTTGATACGCAAGCGGCGATATTGATGGCGAGCAGTGATTTGCCCATGCCCGGGTCGCCGTCCAGTATGGTGATTTTTCCGAGGGGGATGCGTCTTTGCCATAGCCAATCGATTTGCTGTGTTTTGACCTCTGAGAGCTTGACGCCGGGCGGCTCCACGAGGAGATGTATAGGCGATTCGGGATCCTCTAGTGCGGAGATTATTACCGGGTCATCTGACGGGGTATCCCTGGCCCGTCTTGCGGTTTCGTATGCTGCCTTGATTCCTTCCTGTATTTTGTGTTCTTTTACTCCTTTCTCACGCAATAGTTCCGTTCCCTGGGCAAATCTTGCGTTGAGCTGCTGGCGTTTCTTTTCGCGGAGTTCTTTGTCGAGGCCGTCAAGAGCTTTGTTGATGTCTCTAAGAGTCTGGTCGGGATCTTTAGAATCCTCCATGTTTTATCCTTTCAATGTAGTTTTTCGAATGCCTGCAAGTTTTTACCCTGGATATGCGATGGGGCACGCGGGCCGATAATGCGGTTTAACGACCAAAACCGGCCATATCGTAGGGGCCGATTATGCAGAGTAACTTTTAAATGCGGACACCATCACATCTACCGAGAGGGCCGATACATCGGCGGTGTGCGCGATAAATCGGCACCTACTGCTGATCGAATTAATTTGTCAATGTGCATAATCGGCCCCCTACGGGTATCCGGGGTATGTGCTTCAAACCCATAGTCAGTTTTAAAGTAAGCGAGAAGCAGTGTTGCTCGCTCCTAATTCCAGTATAGCTGATGCCACCAACCGGGGAGGGCTCTGCTTTCCTGCTTCATGCAGTGTGGAGGACTTCCCGCTCCCAACAGAATAGCTAGCGTGCCTCACGAGAGCGGAGTGCAATTTCCTGAAGAAGCGCTTGTCCTCTGGAGAGATAACGGTTACTGGTCGTCTGGTCGTGGAGCGACCAATCGACCTGGCGGAGGATCAGATGGGCCAGATAGACACTCAACACGTAGAGGGAAGCCCGTTCTAACGCGTATCGCCACAATTGCTCGCGGAGAGCAACGTTGTCGTAAATGTAGAACAACAAAGTTGCGAGATCGAAAGCAGCATCTCCTGCACACGTCGCCTCCCAATCAACTACGCCGCTAATCTCTTGATGGTAGATGAGTACGTTTGAGGGCTGGAAGTCAAAATGAACGATATCATTGATCTCAGTGGGTTCCTCTTGATGCCTCAAGACCAGTTGTTGTAGTTGATGGAGCAATGCTGCCGTCTCAGGCGAATGCTGTTGCAGTGAGGTGTGTAAGCAGTACCCCTGCCCTCCGAATAATAGTGTGTTCACGACCTTTTGAGGCCAGTCACGTGGTCCGGGAGGTGCCTGTCCCACCTGTAACTCATTCAGCGCTATCAGACCAGAGAGAAAGGATTCTGTCAAGGAACGCATGGGAGTGCCAGGAAGGGGGGTTTGTACGAAGTAGGTTCCTCCAAGTGCATAACCAGACCAGACATATGCGGGAGCAGGGTATCCTTTGGTTCGCAGATGATCTGTTACCTCTCTGACATAGTGCACCTGGCTCGCGTGTTCCAGGTCTGGTCGCCATTTCAATACATAATGCTTTCCAGAGGAATCGACGATGGCGAAAGCTCCTTGTTCACCTTGCGCGTACTGCTCGACGAGCACAAAGGTGGTGCGGTGGATCTTATTAATCTGCTGGAGCAGCTCTGTAGGTTTTATGATAGCTTCCTTTCTCATTCAAGCTCACTCAAGGAGGGGCGGGTATTTCCCCGCAAGGATGGAGGGGCACTTATGGTGTGACGCTGGGTGGACGGGATTCAAAGGGTGGCAGGGTAGCGGAGAAGTCGCTGGCGAAGCGTTGGGTGTACTGGTCAAGTAAGTAGTTGACGCGGTCGGGGTCCTGGGCAGCGACGACGAAGCCGACATGATGGCGCTTGTTGAGGCGCCAGACGATCTCGGGGTCATGGTAGGCCGAGGTGTCCGGGTATTCCTGGCGGGCCAGTGTGATGATGACTCCTGCATAGTTTTGCCGGTGCTGCGGCAGTTGATAGGATTGCTCATCCGAGGCAAGCTCGATCGTGGCCCACTCGCGCCAGAGGTTGATGCCGGTGGATGCATCGATCAATTCAACGATATTGGCTCCGCCCACACGCGCGGCGGTTTCGAGGAAATAAAAATGGCCCTCCTCACGCCCTTTGATGAATTCCATGTGGGCTACGCCGTGCACCTGTCCGAAGGCGCCGATGACCTGGCGGCTTAAGGCTTTTAGGGTTAGCTCGTCTTCGGACCCACGGGGAAGCGTGCGGGTAGTGGAGATGCCGCCTTCGTGAAACACCTCCAGGGGCGGGCGACCATAGCGATGGGCCTCGGCAAAGACTACCTGGCGGTCGAAAACAAGGGAATCGACATGATATACGTCGCCGGAGATGTAACGCTCTAACAGGTAGAAGGATTGCTGGTCGCCGAGCACGTCCAGGCGCGACCATAATTCTTCAGGGGTATTGATTTTGGCGATGCCAATGGTGGAGGCTTCGAGACGCGGTTTGAGCATCCAGGGTGGTGGCACACGCGCCATGTACTCGTGGAGCCTGCCATAGTTCAGGACATGGACGAATTCGGGCACGGGGAAGCCGTGCTCCTGCGCCTTAACACGCATCGCCAGTTTATCACGGAAGTACCTCATGGTAG
>Ga0209648_10005341_pt1 | contig 10983 bp, 8 predicted proteins | sample GraSoi2013_115cm_FD_185830 | JGI IMG/M metagenome (GOLD analysis project Ga0209648, IMG submission 185830) | Grasslands soil microbial communities from the Angelo Coastal Reserve, California, USA - Sample 9_17_2013_115cm (SPAdes) (version 2) | ecosystem: Environmental > Terrestrial > Soil >...
CGCTTCTTCGGCTACATGAATCTTTTTATGTTCGCCATGCTCACGCTCGTCCTCGCCAACAACATGCTCCTCATGTTCGTGGGCTGGGAAGGCGTTGGCCTGTGCAGCTACTTGCTGATCGGTTTTTATTTCTTAAAGAAGTCGGCTTCGGACGCGGGCAAAAAAGCATTTATCGTGAACCGCATCGGTGACGCCGGCTTTATCCTCGGGATTCTTCTAACCGCCGTGACATTGGGCACCATCCGTTTTACCTCCCAGGGTTTGCCGGATGCGGACGCCGCTTCAGGAATTCTGCAGGCGCTGAAGGCCGCCGTCGATGCACACGCATTGGCCTATGGTGCGCCGATGCTTACCGGCATCGCTCTCTTGTTGTTTGTCGGAGCGGTGGGGAAATCCGCCCAGATTCCGCTGTATGTTTGGCTTCCGGACGCCATGGAAGGGCCGACGCCGGTAAGCGCGCTCATTCACGCGGCGACGATGGTGACCGCGGGCGTGTACATGGTCGCGCGCATGAACGCGGTTTACCAGCTCGCGCCCTTCGCAATGGATGTCGTTGCGATAGTCGGAGCCATAACCGCGATTTTTGCCGCCTCCATGGCCCTGGTGCAGAACGACATCAAGAAAGTGCTGGCATATTCGACGATCAGCCAGCTCGGGTACATGTTCCTCGCCCTGGGCGTGGGCGCGTTCGCAGCGGGTATTTTTCACCTGATGACCCATGCCTTCTTCAAAGCCCTGCTGTTCCTCGGCGCAGGCAGCGTGATTCACGCTATGTCAGGCGAGCAGGATGTGCGCAAGATGGGCGGATTGTGGCAAAAGATTCCGATTACCGCGAAGACCTTTGCCGTCGCGACCCTGGCGATCGCGGGAATTTTTCCCTTCGCCGGATTCTTCAGCAAGGACGAAATTCTCGGCCAGGCATTTGACCGTTTTTTCTTCTTGTGGATTGTCGGTTTCATCACCGCGGGAATGACGGCGTTTTACATGTTTCGTCTGCTATTTCTTACGTTCTTCGGTTACTCTCACGCCGACGACCAGGCTCAGAAACACATCCACGAATCGCCGCCAGCGATGACCGTTCCGCTCATCATTCTCGCCGGACTTTCTGTCATTGGCGGGTGGATTGGATGGCCGGGCTCGCTGGGAGGGGAGAACCGTTTCGAGCGCTTTCTCGAACCTGTCTTGACTGGCGCTGTGACTGAGACGGGAGCGGTCAAAATTGCGCATCACGCTCTGGCAACAGAGTATTTCTTGATGCTGTTGTCTCTCTCGATCGCCGGCGCCGGAATATGGCTGGCATACCAGTTCTACCGGACCAAGCGAATCGCGCCGGAATTGGTCGCCGGAAAGTGGCCGAAATTCTATCAATTGCTCTTGCATAAGTATTATGTGGACGAAATCTATGACGCAGCAGTTGTCGAGCGCACGAAAGACCTCGGAACTCTGCTCGGCAGCTTTGATGCAAACGTGATCGATGGAGTGGGCGTAGACGGCGCGGGCTGGCTCGCCCGCTTCGGCTCAACTCTTTCGATCTGGTGGGACAAGTGGATCATCGATGGGCTGTTGAATTTCAGCGCCAAGCTGATGCAGCTTTTCAGTTATCCGGTGCGCCTGCTGCAAACCGGAATGTTTTCCAGTTACGCGATGCTCATTTTGGTCGGGCTGGTCGTTCTTCTGGCGTATTACGGGCACCATGTGCAGGTACTGCTGCGCAGCGTGCGCTGAGAGGCGATAAGAATGGACTTTTTTGCACATCACATCTTGAGCGTGGTTTTGTTTACGCCGCTCGTGGGCGCACTGCTTCTGCTTTTCATTCCGCGCGAAAACGAACTTGCCCACAAAATCGCCGGAAACGTCTTCGGCGCGCTCGGCTTCCTCGTCTCACTTCCGCTCCTTCGTTGGTGGAATCCGGGAGAAAAGCCATTTTCGTTCGAGGAAACCGCCGATTGGATTCCCTCCATCGGCGCGAAATATCATCTCGGCATCGACGGCATCAGCCTCCTGCTCGTCATGCTCACCACGTTCCTCGGCATGATCGCCATTCTCTCCTCCTGGAGCGCCATTCATCAGCGCACCAAGGAATATTACATTCTGCTTCTTCTCCTTCAGACCGGCATGATCGGCGTTTTCGTTTCCCTCGATTTCTTCCTCTTCTACGTGTTCTGGGAAGTGATGCTTGTCCCGATGTATTTTCTCATCGGCGTCTGGGGCAGCGACCGCCGCCTCTACGCGGCCATCAAATTTTTCCTGTATACGCTGGCCGGATCAGTGGTCATGCTGCTGGCGATCCTGGCGCTCTATTTCTATGCGCCCGTGCCGGCCAGCGGCACACGCACCTTCGATGTCCCCACGCTGCTTGCCGCCGCGCAGCATTTCACCGACCCACTGAAAGTCTGGCTCTTCTGGGGCTTCTTCTTTGCGTTTGCCATCAAGGTTCCCATGTTCCCGTTCCACACCTGGCTGCCTGACGCGCACACCGAAGCGCCCACGGCTGGCTCCGTCATTCTCGCCGGCGTTCTCTTGAAAATGGGAACGTATGGCTTCATCCGTTTCTCGCTCCCGCTGCTGCCTGCCGATCCCATGATGCGTTCGCGAATCATTAAGGTTGTCATTTTCTTGTCGTTAGTCGGCATCATTTACGGCGCGCTCGTCTGCCTCATGCAGAAGGATATGAAGCGCCTCATCGCCTACAGCTCCGTCAGCCATCTCGGCTTCTGCACGCTGGGAATTTTCGCGCTCACGCCAAACGGCCTGTCGGGCAGCGTGCTCCAGCAGATCAACCACGGCATCTCCACCGGCGCGCTCTTCTTGATCGTCGGCGTGCTCTACGAACGGCGTCACACGCGCATGATTTCCGAATTCGGCGGCTTGGCCACGCCCATGCCCAATTTCGCCGCCATCTATTTGATCATCAGCCTCAGCTCGCTCGGAATGCCCCTGCTGAACGGCTTCATTGGAGAATTCACGATCCTGCAGGGCGCGTTTCAGGTGAGCAAGGCCTGGGCCGCCTGGGGTTCGCTGGGCGTCGTGCTCGGCGCGGCGTACCTTTTATGGCTCTACCAGCGCGTCATGTTCGGCCCGGTCACCCAGTTTGCCAACGAAGATTTGCCGGACTTGAATCTGCGCGAATACGCCACTCTCGTCCCCCTCGTCATTCTGGCGTTCTGGATCGGCATCTACCCGAAGCCGTTCTTCGCCCTCATCGAAAAGCCTGTGGAGAAAATTGTCAGGCAGGTGAATCCCGGTTTTTATTCGGCGGAGCACGCAAAATTGCCTCCCGCGGAACTCCATGCCGCTGCGGCGGAGACGAAGTAGCCCGCCCGCATGAACGTCACGTTCATCAACGCGATTCGAAGCTATCTCAGCGGCGAAGGAGCAGTTATCCTTCCGGAGATAGAACTTCTCCTCTTCGGTCTGGGGATTCTGCTGATCGATTTCTGGATCGAGCAGAAAGAAAAATACTTGAATGCCGGGCTGGCCCTGGCGGGCACTCTATTCAGCGCCTTCACACTGTGGAGGCTCCGCGGAGCAGTTGCAGCCAGAGGTGCATTTTTAGGATTTCATCAGTCCGCGATCATCGATTCGTTCTTTATTTTTTTTGGCGCGCTTTTCCTTGCCGCCACCGCGCTGGTGATTCTCCTGTCCGTGAAATACCTGGAGATCGAAAAGGAGCAGGAAGGCGAATACTACGCGCTTCTGCTCTTTGCCTGCATCGGAATGATGTTCATGGCCTCCGGCGTGGACCTGATCGTGATGTTCCTCGGCCTGGAAACCATGGCGCTCAGCTTCTACGTGCTCACCGGTTTTCTCCGCCGCGAAAAGCGTTCGAATGAGGCCGCCCTAAAGTATGTCTTGCTCGGCGCCTTCAGCTCCGCAATTCTCGCTTATGGCTTCTCGTTGCTTTACGGTCTCAGCGCCTTTTCTCAAAGCCAGATGCGGCCCTCTACAAACATCGGGCAAATTGGCGCGGCTCTCGAAAACCGGCTCCGGATGTCGATAGGAAACGGATCGCCGGATTGGTTGGCTATTCTTGCTTTTGTCGCGGTCCTCGCAGGCCTGTTCTTCAAGATTGGCGCAGTGCCGTTTCACCAGTGGGCGCCGGATGTGTATGAGGGTGCACCGACGCCAATCTCTGCTTATGTGAGCGTCGCCTCCAAGACCGCAAGTTTCGCTCTGCTTCTGCGGTTGATGTTTGTATTTGGCAGCACACACGTCGCGTGGATGTACCTCGTCGCCGGCGTCGCGGTTGCGTCGCTCACTTGGGGAAACCTGGCCGCCCTGACGCAGACCAACGTGAAACGCCTCCTGGCGTATTCCTCGATCTCGCACGTGGGTTACATCCTGCTCGGCCTCGTCGCGGGGAACAACACCGCTTTCACCGGAATTGCTTTCTATCTATTCGCCTATGTCTTTATGACCGCAGGCGCATTTGCAGTCGTCATCGTGCTTCGCCAGAAAGGGTTAATCGGCGAGGAACTCGACGACCTGAACGGTCTCTACCAGCGCAGCCCCGCCGCCGCATTGCTCTTGCTCATCTTCATGCTTTCCCTTGCGGGCATCCCGCCCACCGCCGGCTTCATGGGCAAGTATTTCATTTTCCTTTCGCTCATCGAAACGCACCATCCCGTCCTCGCCGTCTTCGCCGTTCTCTACATCGTTCCCGCCCTCTACTACTACTTCCGCATCGTCGTTCACGCTTGGCTCAAGCAGCCGGGCGAAGCACCGCGCCCGTCCATGACCAGCGCGCAAGCCGTGGCCCTCGGCATCGCCGTGTTTGTCACCCTCGCCGCCGGGTTGTATCCTGAGCCGTTCACGCGGCTCGCCCAATATGCCTTCGGACAATAACCCGGAAAACTCCGAATCACGGAAGGCTCCGCTGCAAAAGGTGCGGAGCAATTCGACCCAACTCGCGATGGCCATGGAGGTGCCGTTTAGCTTCGTCGGAACGGTCGCGCTAGGAGGGCTCATCGGGTATTTCCTCGATAAGTGGCTGCATACTGGCCCTTGGCTAATGATTGTCTTTGGCTGCTTTGGGTTCGCCGCTGGGATTCTCGAAATCGTTCGAAGATTTGGCCCCAAAGATTCCGGCAGTAGCAATGACAACCCTGCCTCCTGAGTCGGCAACCGCTCCCCTCGTAGGGGAAAGAACCGTACGCCGAATCGTCTACCTGATTCCCAGTTTTGGCATCTCCGCGGGCCTGCTGGCTGGCCTGTTGCACCACTGGGACTGGGCTGAGGGCCTCGTCCTCGGTGCCGGTCTTGCCTGGCTCAATTTCCGTTGGCTGAAACGTGGATTGGATGCGTTCACGACAGCAGCCGCGTCTCCTGCCGGCACGAAGAAGGCTCGCCAGCCCGTAGCAACCTACATGGCCGCGGCCTTCCGCTACGTCTTGATAGGCGTCAGCGTGTATGTTATTTTTAAATATCTCCGAGTTCCTCTCGTAAGCATTTTTCTTGGGTTATGTGCATTTGCGGCCGCAACGATAGTGGCAAGTGTGTGGGAAATCCTGCAGTCGGTCGAATGAGGAGTCGAGCCCTTCAAGGGCACGCAAAAGATGGAAGAGAATATCAGCCCGATCACTCTGCTGGTGAATCATTTGCTCGGCCCGCTGGCCATGGCGATTCTGCATGCACTGCACATTCAGCCTGAGAATGCAGACTTGCCTATCCCCCAGCACGTCGTCATGGCGGGGCTAGTGCTCTGCTTAGTAACAATACTGGCCATGGTTCTTAGGTCGCGCCTTTCCGTCGATAAGCCCGGAGCAATGCAACAGATCGCGGAACTGCTCATCACCAATCCCATGCGCTTGGGAATCCAAGATATTCTTGACGAGAGTGCCGGAACTCACGCGCGCTCCTACATTTACCTCGTTGGGAGTGTCAGTCTCTTCATTCTTTTTTCGAATTTGTTCAGCCTTTTCCCATGGTTCACTGCTCCAACGGCTAACGTCACGGTGCCACTAGCATGTGCGACGATTACCTTTCTCTATTTCAATTGGCAGGGGATCCGGCATCACGGAATTCTCACTTACCTCAAACATTTCGCGGCGGGGACGGAGTGGTGGATTGCCTGGCTTATTCTACCCGTTGAAATCATTAGCACTTTGGCTAGGCTGCTGTCGCTGACCGTTCGACTTTATGCCAATATTTTTGCAAGCGACATGATTTATGTCTTGTTCCTGGGGTTGCTCACTCAGGCTACGACGTTGGCGTGGGACAAGTCCCCCGCGGCGGGAATCGTAGTGGCAATATTTCCGGCACTGATCCCGTTGCTCTTCATCGCCTTGCATCTCCTCGTAGCCTTTGTGCAGACGATTCTCTTCACCGTCCTGCCGGCGTCTTATCTCGGGATGGCGACAGCCGAGGAGCATTAATCGACATTTGCCGGTGTGGGTTGCCGGCAATCTGCTGCTCCAGTGTGAGCCCGGCTGCACGGTGTCCGGGAACCACCTCCTGGCAGCAATTTATAAGGAGGCAGTCAATGAAGAAGTGGAGCATGCTGTTGCTTACGATAATCGCAGTCATGATGTTTGCCCCGGCTGCGTTTGCACAAGATAGTGCCGCCGGTGCCGCTGGGGGCCACGCCGCGCTGTGGATTTCCGCAGCGTTCGGCATGGGAATCGCCGCGTTTGGTTGCGGACTCGCACAGGGCAAAATTGGCGCTGCGGCGCTGGAAGGCATCGCCCGGAATCCTGGCGCCGCGAAGAATATTTTCACCCCAATGCTATTGAGCCTGGCCTTTGTTGAAACTCTCGTTCTCTTCACCTTCCTCATGATCATTCTTAAGGTCAAGTAAGCCTTACCGGGCGACAATTACGATAAACGGCCCGGCGGCGCAAGCCTCTGGGCCGTTTTCCTTTGCCACGAACCATCGTTACAGGAAACGACTGCCCCAAATCGCAAGAAAAGACCAAATTAGACCTTGACCTTCTTTAGTCTATTTGATACTATACTAGACAGGTAAGAGTGCGGAATCTCTTCAAGTGCAGCAGCCTGCTGCCGCTTTTCTTCCATCCCAATTCCAAGTTGCACCAGCTTCTCTCATGCATTCTTACGCTGCAGCATTTCCGATATTTCGCTTACCACCCTACAAGGCCTAACCACTGTAGAATCAACACTTCCATACCCCCGCGTAAGTGTTGCATCTAAAGGACTTGCGCGATTGCTAAGTCATTTAGATGCAACACTTATGAAAAAACTAGGGGGTGGGGGTGGGCTTGTTGAGATGATTAAGTAGAAATCTAGCGTCCCAGAAGCGTAGGTTGCAGAATGAACTTGAGCACCGGATTCGGGTATACGCCGAATAAAATGGTGCCCGCAAACGTCACAAACAGCACCACGCTCACGCCCAGCGGGAAGCGCACCGGTCCAAGCGCCGCTGCTTCCGCGCTGGACTCGCGCATGTACATCACGACGATGAGCCGGAAATAGTAGTAGGCCCCGATCACGCTGTTAATCGCCATCAGCACCGCGAGCCACAGCAGGTGCGAATTCACCGCTGCTTTGAAGATGTACAGCTTCCCGAAAAACCCGGCGGTAATAGGCAGCCCCAGCAGCGAAAGCAGGTAAACGCTCAGCGCCGCCGCCACCCACGGCTGCCGCTGCGAAAGTCCCGCATAATCGTCTAGTGAAAGATTCTTCTCCCCCACGCCGCCCAGTTGCGAAACAATCGTGAACGCCCCCAGCTTCACCAGCGCGTAGCTGAGCAGATAAAACAGCACCGCGGCATAAGCCGGCCCCGCATTGGCTGAGCCGCCGTCGCCCTGTGCCATCGAAGTGACCGCCGCGAACGCCACCAGGATGTATCCCGCGTGCGCGATCGAACTGTACGCCAGCAGCCGTTTGACGTTCGTCTGCACCAGCGCACCCAGATTTCCGGCGAACATGGTCAGCGCCGCAAGCGCCCAAAAAGCCCAGAACCAGAAGTGCGTAGCCGCAGGCACCGTCGCAAAGATGCGCAGCAGCAAAGCAAAAGCCGCAGCCTTCGGCCCCGCGGAAAAAAGCGCCGTGACCGGAGTTGGCGCGCCCTCGTACACGTCCGGCGTCCACACCTGGAACGGCGCCGCCGCAACCTTGAAGCCCAGCCCGATCAGGATCATGGCTAGCCCGAGCTCGAACAGCGTGCTGTGGAGTAACTCCGCGGAATCCATTTTGATCAACATGGTCGTGCCGCTCGAGCCGTACACCAGCGCAATCCCGTAAAGAAAAAACGCCGTCGCAAACGACCCCAGCAGAAAATACTTCATCGCCGATTCGCTGGACTTCAGCGCATCGCGCCGGTATCCCGCCAGGACGTAGCTCGAAATCGAACTCATCTCCAGACCGATGAACGCCGTGAGCAGCTCCTGCGCCGAAGCCAGCACGCCCATTCCGGCGGTAGCAAAAAGCAGCAGCGCGTAAAACTCCGCGAAGGGAAGACGTTCACGCTCCAGGTAAGGCCCCGACGCCAGCACCACCAGAAACGCCACCGTGCCCACCAGCAGCCGGAAAAAGAAACTGAACGAATCGGCCTGCACCAGCCCGCCGAACCCCGGACCCGCATGCATTGCCGCGGTGACGGATGCCGCCGTCCCGCCCAGTGTGCCGATCAACGCAATGAACGTGAAAAAATGGCGGCCACGCACAAACGGCTGAGTCAGCATCGCCAGCAACCCGAAAGCGCACCAGACGAGTTCCGGCAGGACGCGGTAAAAGTCAACGGCGCTGGGAATTGCGAAATTCATCTAGCGGGATCCGAGCCTTTCCAAAGTGATGGCTTTCGCTGCAACTGTGGAATCGCGCCCGGCCTGCGGCGTAGCCCTGGTCGGCGTGGCAAAGTTCGGCGCTGCGGCCTCATACGGGCGCTGTGGTTCGACCTGCTCAATCACCTCTTGCGCCGCCGCAGCCGTTCGTGCGGTGATAAACGTCGAGCGAATTCCCATCCACAGCGTGACAATCGCCATGGTCACCAGAATCCACTTTTCCCGAGCTGAGGCATCGGGCAGCGTGCGGTTTTTCTCTCGCGTGATTTCGCCGAAGAACACGCGCTGATACGACCACAGTAGGTAGCAAGCCGAGAGAATCACGCCGAGCGCGGCCCATGAAGCCCACTGCCAGTGCCGCTGGTACGTGCCGAGCAGCACCAGGTATTCGCCGACGAAGCCATTCAGCATCGGCAATCCGAGCGATGACAATGCCACAAACAAGAAAAACGCCGCTAGCTTCGGCATCGGTGTGGCCAGCCCGCCGTACTCGCTGATTTCAAATGTGTGCCGCCGGTCATACAGCATGCCCACGAGCAGGAAAAGCGCGCCCGTCGAGATACCGTGCGCTAGCATCTGGTAAACCGCGCCCTGCATGGAAATGTTTTGAAACGCAAAAATCCCCAGCACCACGAAGCCCAGGTGGCTGACCGACGAATACGCAACCAGTTTCTTCAGGTTCGGTTGCACCATCGCGACGAGCGCGCCGTAAATGATGCCGATAATGGCCAGCGCAGCCACCCAGCCCGCGGCGCGGCGCGAAGCTCCTGGGAAGAGCGGCAGGCAGAAGCGGATCATTCCGTACGTGCCCATCTTCAGCAGTACGCCTGCCAGCATCACGGAGCCCGCCGTGGGCGCTTCCACGTGCGCATCCGGCAGCCACGTGTGTAGCGGGAAGAGCGGCACCTTGATCGCAAACGCCACAAAAAATGCCAGGAACAATATCATCTCGGTTGAGGAAGAAAGTTCCAGCCCGCCTTGCGACGCGGGCGTATGGAGCAGCGCTTGAATTGCAGGAAGGTCAAACGTGCCCGTCGCGTTGTACAGCCAGATGATGCCGATCAGCATGAAGATCGAGCCCGCCATGGTGTAGAGGATGAATTTCACGGCGGCGTACACGCGGCGCTCGTGCCCCCAAATGCCGATCAGCAAGGCCATCGGAATCAGCATCACTTCCCAGAAAAGAAAGAAAAGAAAAAGGTCGAGCGAGAGAAACACGCCGACAACGCCGACTTCCAGCATCAGCAGCATCACAAAAAACTCTTTGACGCGGCGCTCGATGCTCTTCCACGACGCCAGAATCGAAATCGGCGTCAGGAACGTCGTCAGGATGACGAGGAACAAGCTGATTCCATCAACGCCCAGGTGATAATTGATCGGTGGCTGGTTGATCCACTTGAAGTATTCCTCGAGGTGATACCCAGCGGCGCCGATGGGCACTTTGGGAATCATAAAAAGTGAGAAAATAAATTCGGCGAGAGAAACAATCAGCGCGATAATCCGGATAAACTTGTGATCGTCGCCGCGCAGCAGCAAAAGCGCCAGCGCCCCCACGGCAGGGAAGAAGATCAGCACCGAAAGCAAATGTCCGCCGGGCAGCATCAGCGCACCAACCCGAGAATCGGTTTTCCCGCGGAAGGCCAGAAGAAGATGACCGCGATGATCACAATTGCTCCCACAACGACCCACACCGCGTAGCTGCGCGTATTTCCGGACTGCGTGTGCCGCACGCCGTCGCCGATAGCTCTGGCACCGTCTGCAATCCCATTCACTGCTCCGTCGATTCCGGCCACATCGGCCGCTTTCCAGAGCACAACCGTTGAAATCCACAGCAGCGGCCTGACCACCGCCGCCGCGTACAGCTCATCGACGTAGTACTTGTTCAACAAAGTGGTATAAGCGGGCTTCAGCGACTTGGCGAGTCCGTCAGCCTTTTCCGGTCTCTTGAGATACAACCAATATGCAATCGCCGCGCCGATTAGCGCCGTGATTACGGCCACAATCGCGAGTGTAATCTCTAGCGAACGCGCCTCAGCCTCCGCTCCTGCTACCTCCACGCCGCCGAAGACCGGCTGCAGAAATTTTGCGAAATAATCGGCTCCCCTCGGAAGGAAAGCAGGTGCCGCGAGCCAGCCGCCCACGATCGAGAGCACCGCCAGGATCATCAGCGGCGCCAGCATACTCTTCGGCGACTCATGCACGTGAACATTGTGCTCGTCGTACCGCTGCTTCCCGTGAAACG
>Ga0209648_10005342_pt1 | contig 10981 bp, 9 predicted proteins | sample GraSoi2013_115cm_FD_185830 | JGI IMG/M metagenome (GOLD analysis project Ga0209648, IMG submission 185830) | Grasslands soil microbial communities from the Angelo Coastal Reserve, California, USA - Sample 9_17_2013_115cm (SPAdes) (version 2) | ecosystem: Environmental > Terrestrial > Soil >...
CAAGAGCTGCCGCAAGATGTCGTAGTGGAAATGTGGAATAGCCAATCTAGGCAAGCCACTGGGGATTCCGCCGAACCTTGTCCCAATTGTTTCTACCTGCAGATGCAGAAAGAAGACGGCAGCCGTTGCCCCAAACGTGACCAGGATTGCCCCCGGGATTTTCCTTGCATATTTCAGGCAGAAGACCATCAGCGCAATCGAAAAGATAGATACCGCGGTTGCCGGTACCGAAAACGAATTCCACGCCTGCCCAAAGGCCATCATGCGATGAAAGAAATCGCCGGGGACGTGCTCCATCTTCAGGCCGAAGAAGTCGCGAATCTGTGTGCTGGCGATGAGAATGGCGATGCCGTTGGTGAAGCCCACGACAACCGGCCGGGGGAAGTATTTCACCATGGTGCCCATGCCGGTGATGCCCAGCAGCACGAGGAGGACGCCCGCCATCATCGTGCACATGAGCAGGCCGTCGATCCCGTGCTTAGCGATGATGCCCGCGACCACCACGACGAACGCGCCCGTTGGGCCGCCGATCTGTGTTTTCGAGCCGCCCAGGGCCGAGATCAGGAAGCCCGTGACGATGGCGCAATACAAACCGGCTTGGGGCGACACGCCTGAAGCAATCGCAAAGGCCATCGCCAGCGGCAGCGCAACGAGTCCTACGGTCACACCGGCGACGAAATCGGAGAAGAATTTGTGGCGGTCGTAGCCGCGCAGCAGAAGTATCGATTTCGGGAGCCAGGCTTCGACGGCAGGTGTCATGCGGTTTTCTGTCCAGAGAAGAAAGTGTCCACGCAGATTTTAGCAAAGAGCATGCCAAGATGGCCGAGCGGTGAAGTGGAGCTGTGCCTTGAAGAGAATCTTGGGCTTACGCGTGGCCTGTTACACGTTTGTCGCTTCCGCTCAATCGGCGGCTTCGCTGCGTGGAACGGCCGGCTTCCAACGCAAAACCGGCTTGCGCGCAGCGCCGACTTCATCGAGACGGCGGACGCGCGTGGTATGCGGCGCGGTCTTCACGATTTCCGGATTCGTCGCGGCTTCTTCCGCGATGGCCTTCATCGCATCAATGAACATGTCGCATTCTTCCTTGGACTCGGATTCCGTCGGCTCGATCATCATCGCTCCCGCCACAATGAGCGGAAACGCCGTGGTGTAGGGATGAAAGCCATAGTCGATCAGCCGCTTGGCGATGTCCATAGTGTTCACGCCGTTTTTCTTTTGCAGGGCGTCGCTGAACACCACTTCGTGCATCGAGGGCAGGGAATAGGGCAGTTCGTATACGCCCTCGAGCTGCTTTCGAATGTAATTCGCGTTCAGCACCGCGTCTTCCGTGGCCTGCCGAACGCCCGGGCCGTAAGCGAGGATGTACGCCAGTGCGCGAACCAGCACGCCAAAATTACCGGCGAACGCTTTCACTTTGCCGATGGAATCCGGCCGCACCGGTTCCAGCGCCAGCCGTCCGCCTTCTTTTTCCACCAGGATGGGCACCGGACGGAACGGCTCGAGGATTTTCTTCATCGCCACCGGACCTGCGCCGGGGCCGCCGCCGCCGTGCGGAGTGGAAAACGTTTTGTGCAAGTTTAAATGCATCACGTCGACGCCAAGATCGCCCGGACGCGTCACGCCCGCAAGCGCGTTCATGTTTGCGCCGTCCATATAGAGCAGCGCGCCTTTGGCGTGCAGGATTTCCGCGATCTCCGGAATTCGCTGCTCGAATATTCCCAGCGTCGACGGATTGGTGATCATCAGCGCCGCGACGTCTCCGGTCACCAGGTCGCGCAGCTTTTCGACGTCAATCTGTCCGTGCGATTCGGACTTGATGTTTTCGACTTCGTATCCCGCGATCACCGCCGTTGCCGGATTCGTTCCGTGCGCGGAATCGGGGATCAGAACTTTTTTACGGGGATTTCCCTGCTTCTGCAGGTACGCGCGGATCAGCAGCAGGCCGGTCATTTCGCCATGCGCTCCGGCGGCGGGTTGCAGCGTGATGGCATCCATGCCGGTGATTTCCAGCAGGCACTTTTCGAGCAGCCGCAGAATCTTGAGGCAGCCTTGCGAGAGCTCCTGTGGTTGATAAGGATGCTCCGTGGCAATCCCCTCGAGCCGGGCAACAAATTCGTTCACGCGCGGGTTGTACTTCATCGTGCAGGAGCCCAGCGGATACATCCCCAGGTCAATGGCGTAGTTCCACGTTGAAAGACGCGTGAAGTGGCGGAGAACTTCGATCTCGCTCACTTCGGGAAAACCTTCGATGCCCGCGCGCCGGTGATTCGCGCCGAGAGCTTTGGCGGGATCGGCGGCGGGCACATCGAGCGGCGGCAATTCGAACGCGCGCTTCCCCGGCGACGATTTCTCAAAGATGAGTCCTTCGCTTTGATTCGTGTGTCGTGAAGCTTTTTTGATTCTCTCGTACATTCTCGGCTTTCTACTCGTAGGGGCGCAGCATGCTGCGCCCTTAGGAAGGAAGTGTTTGCTTAAATCGGCCGCTCGAGCGCGCGCTTCAACGCGCCCGCGAATCGTTCAATTTCCGCGCGTGTCGTCGTCTCTGTCACGCACACCAGCGCGCGCTTTGTCAGCTCCGGGTACGCCGTGCCTAGCGCGAGCGGTCCGATAATTCTCTCTCGTAAGAGGTCACTATTGACGATCTTTACCGAACGCGGCAGCTCGATCGTGAATTCGTTGAAGAACGGCGCGTCAAAAGTGCGCCTTACGCCGGGAATCTTCAGCAACTCCGAGAGCGCGAACTGCGCCTTTGCCAAGTTCTGCTCCGCCATCTCGCGCAAGCCCTCCTTGCCGAGCAGCGTCAGGTGTACGGTGGCAGCGAGCGCGCAAAGCGCCTGGTTCGTGCAAATGTTGGAGGTGGCCTTCTCGCGGCGGATGTGCTGTTCGCGCGTCGCGAGCGTGAGCACGAACCCGCGCTGGCCCTCGGAATCCGTCGTTTGTCCCGCCAGCCGCCCGGGCATCTGCCGCACAAACTTGTCCCGCGAAGCAATCACGCCGGCGAACGGCCCGCCATAACTCGGCGCCAGCCCAAAGCTCTGGCCCTCCATCGCCACGATGTCCGCCTCCGCGGGCGGTTTGACGAGGCCGAGCGAAACACCTTCCGCAATCGCGACGACTAACATCGCACCAGCCGCGTGCGTAACATCCGCAAGCGGCGCGTACGATTCGATCACTCCGAAAAAATTCGGCGATTGCACGACGACTGCCGCGACGTCATCTTTCAAGGCAGCTTGCAGCGCTTTTGAATCCATCGTTCCGCCCGCTGTAAACGGAATCTCTTCCACGCGCAAACCTGAATTCTTCGCGTAGGTCTTCAGCACCTCGCGGTACTCCGGATGCACGGACCGCGCCACCAGCACGCGCTGGCGGCTCGTCAAGCGCTCCGCCATCAGCACGGCTTCCGTCGTCGCCGTCGATCCGTCATACATCGAAGCGTTCGCCACTTCCTGCCCGGTGAGCTGGCACATCAGCGTTTGAAACTCGAAGATCGCCTGCAGCGTGCCCTGCGTGATTTCCGCCTGATAGGGCGTGTAGGAGGTGAGGAATTCTCCGCGCTGGATGATCGCGTCCGTCACCACGGAGCGCAGATGGTTGTAAACGCCCGCGCCGAGAAAGCTCGTGTACCCGTTCGAATTTTCCGCGGCGCGTTCTTTGAAATACTGAATGACCTCGGCCTCCGAGTACGGCCCGGGAATCTTCAGCGCTTCGCGCAGTCGAAAGCGTTCGGGAATGCTGGAAAACAGTTCATCGATGGATTTTGCGCCGATGGCGGCGAGCATCTCTTGCCGCTCGGCGGGGCTCTTCGGGAGGTAGCGCATCAGGCCGAGGCTTCCTGACCCTTGGCCGCGATGAACGCCTCGTAAGCCGCCGCGTCCATCAGCCCGCTGAGTTCGGCGGCGTTCGTCAGGCGGACTTTGATCAGCCACGCCGCGCCGTGCGGATCGGTATTGATTTTCTCTGGCGTGTTCTGAAGCTCGCTATTGGCTTCGATCACCTCGCCCGCGGCCGGCGCATAAATTTCACTCACGGCTTTCACGGACTCCACCGTGCCGAAAGATTTTCCTGTTTCGATTTTTGCGCCCGGCTTGGGCAGTTCGACGAAAACCACGTCGCCCAATTCGTGTTGCGCGTAGTCGGTAATCCCGATCGTCGCCATGCCGCCCTCGACGTTTACCCACTCATGTTCTTTCGTGTAGCGGTAATTCTTCGGATATGCCATCGGACCACTCCTTGGAATCGTTTCCAGCCTCTCACGACACTTGCTGAACCGCGGTTTTCTTCGCCCGCTTGTAGAAGGGTGTCGCCACTACCTGCGCCTTGCACTTCTGCCCGCGAATTTCCACGTACAAAACCTTGCCAACGGCCGAATACGCCGGCGGCACGTAAACCAGCGCAATGTTTTTCCCCAGCGTCGGTGAAGGCGACCCGCTCGTCACCACCCCGATAGCCTCACCCGCTTCATTGCAGCAGCAATATTCATCGCGCGCAATTCCGCGGTCCACCATTTCAATGCCTGCCAGTGTGCGCCGCAATCCTGCCGCTCTCGCTTGTTCCAGCGCCGTGCGTCCCACGAAATCGCCCTTTTCCATCTTGCAGTAGCGATCCAGCCCGGCTTCCCACACATTGATCTTGTCGCTGATCTCGTGCCCGTACAGCGCCATCTTCGATTCCAGCCGCAGCGTGTTCCGGCATCCCAGGCCGCAAGGAACAATGTTGAACTCTCGTCCGGCTTCCATTACACGGTTCCAAACCTCTTCACTCGTCTCCACATCGGAGGGCACGTAGATTTCAAAGCCGTCTTCTCCCGTGTAGCCGGTTCGCGCGATGAGGGTGTTCCTCAATCCACAGACTGTGCCATGCGTGAACCAGTAATTTTTGATCTCGCTCAACCGAGTAGGCGTCAGTTTTTGCAGCACATCGACCGCTCGCGGCCCTTGGATTGCCAACTGCGTGAAAGCGTCGCTCAGCTCATCCACGACGCAATCGAAATTCCTGGCGTTCTCCCGCACCCACTTAATGTCTTTTTCCCGCGTGCCGGCATTAATCACCAACAGAAAATCATCTTCACCCAGCCGGTGCACGATCACGTCATCCACAAACGTGCCTTCGGGATAGAGCATCGCCGAATAGTGCGCCTGGCCAATCGCCAGTTTCGAGGCATCGTTCATGCTGATGTACTGCACTGCCGCCAGCGCTCCATCCAACTGCAATCCGCTACGGACGCGAATGTCCCCCATGTGGCTGACGTCGAAAACGCCCACACTTGAGCGTGCGGCCTTGTGTTCCGCAATCAGCCCGCCGCTTGAGGGATATTCGACAGGCATGTCCCAGCCGTCGAAATTGACCATCTTCGCCCCCAGGCGTCGGTGCAAAGCGTTCAGCGGCGTCTTACGAAGGTCGCTTTTGTGAGGAGTGGCGGCGGATTCCATTCCAGTGGCTCAAGCAGAAATCGATACTAGCACGCGCTCTCCAACTGGTCAAAGAAGCCCGCCCGGAGCGAGCCATTCTCACGCCAAAGGAGGTGAGTGACTGGCCCACCTTGCGCACGTTCATCTTGCCGCAGCCTCCCATGCTCAGGTACAGTTTTCTCCAGAGGCCCCCATGCAAGCTCCGACCAATTGCGCGCAATGCGACTTGCCGGAAGAACGCTGCAGTTGCGAAAGGTACTGCACCATCTGCAAGGGCCAGCACAATGTGCGCCTTTGCTCCGACGGTCTCTACTATTGCCCCGATTGCCGGGAAGCCTGCGACGTCTCTTTGGCCAGCCGCCGTGGCGACTGAACTCAACAGCCTCCTCCTGCAAATCGATGCCGACCCACGCCTGGCGGCCGCGGCCGGCGGCGTGGCCCGCTATCTCGCCGATGTCGCGGGATTCGATAACGATGCCATCGCTCGATTGCAATCCGGGGTCATCGCAGCTTGCGCGGAAGCTTTCGGACATGTGACGGCAAATCATCAACTGCAAATCACGTTCACGCACTTCTCCGACCGCATGGAGGTCGCTCTATCCCACTTGGGCGAAGACTCGCCGGCAATTGGCCTCGATACGATTGCCGGGTTTGCCGCGCAGCTCGGCGGCGCGGGATCCCTCCAAGTCGTTTTCGCCGGTTTCGACCGCGTCCAGTACGAAACGCTCGGCGGAGATGCCGTCACTCGCTTGACGAAATATATCGGCCAGGTCCCTCCCCGCATTTAACAGTCTTTCGAAACGAAAAAGCCAGACAGCGCGGCTGTCTGGCCCTTTTATATTGCGCCGTATTGTTTTTCAGAACCTCACATCTTCAGCGCGAAAGTGTTCTTTCGAATGAGCGAGGTCATTTGGTCGTCGCTGAGCGACAACCGCAGCGTCACTCGATCGCCCGCGGGCGTCACGCGCGCCTGATCCAGCAACTGCGCCAGATCCGGATTGTCCTTCTGCGCCTGGTACCGTTTGTACAGGAACGCCGCCTGCAGCAACTGCCCCAGGGTGTTCGCATCTTCGGTCGATCCGCACACCGCCTGGAACTTTCCGTCGAGGCCGCTGCTCGCGTCCACGTTGATAATCATGTTCTGCATCCGCGCCACGAGTTTCGCCGCTTCGGGGAACTGTTGCACTTCCGGCGCCAGTTGCTGCATCGCCAGGCGCGTGTAAGCGGGATTCAGCACCGCCCAGACCACGCCGCTCCCGTTCGCTTCGTTGATCAGCGGGTAGATTGTGTCGTTGCGCAGCAGGCCTTCCTCTCCGCCGAAGCGCACCTCGATCATCTTTTCGAGAACGGTGCGATGGCCAAACGCCGCGGTATTCGAATCGAGGAAAAAGAAGAACAGATCGTTCGCTCCCGAACCCGTGCCAAAGGCATAGAGCGTGTAACCCCGCGCCTTGAACGAGGGCAGCTTTTGCTGCTTGAAGAACGCTTCCGTCGAATTCGGATTGTAAGTCCCCAGTGCCACGCCGACGATCTCTTCGCCAGTGGGAACTTCCGTCGAGCCCGCGCCTTCGGTCTTCGCGCTCATCCCCTCAGCGACCAGCCCCCACGCGAGTTCATCGACTTGCGAGTTCGGATCAACTCCCGCCGAGGCCAGGAATTTTTCGAATTGCCGGAAGCGGTCAGGGAGCATCTGCTCCTGCAATTGCGGAAACCATTTCAGCGATCGCGCTTTTTTCAGGTCGGCGTAGGCAAATTCCCCGATCTCCTTGGGAAAGAGCGCGATGATGTCCGCGCCAAGGCGGCCCGCCCGCGCCGGCTTCGGCATCGCCAGGGACATCGCCACCAAAATGCCCGCGGCCACGAGTCTGCGGATCGTCGGCCCCGGCCGAGTCCGCGTCACACCTGAATTCGTTGTCCGTTTCACGTCGTGCTCCTTTCGAATGGGGGGAACTCTTAGTCTACGCCCTTGTCGCGCGGGATGCATTGCCCAGACGCTCCCGTAGTGCCTCAATCTTCCTGCGCATGGATACCGCATACGCCGCGTCCGTAAGTCCATCGAGATTAATCTCCACGTTGGCCAGCGCGCCGCGAGCGCCTGCTTCCGCCATCAGCCGTGCCACTTGCAAGTCTGACCGCATGGATGCGGCGACGATAGCATCCAGTTGTCCGAGTCTTTCGAAAAGCTCAACGGTGCGCTCGGCCACCTGCAAGGGCACCTCCGCCGCGCCTTTCGTCGACTTCTGAATGGCTTCCTCGCGCTGCCGCGTTTTCTGCGCGTCCCCCTGCGATAACTTGAACGCGGCGATGACCGCGTCATACGAAGCCGCGTCGCGGTCAATGGCCTCGGCAAGTTCGTCTGCAATCCTCTGCATCTCGTCCAGCGCTGCCGTGAGCTGATCGGCAAATCCGGCCTGGGATTTCTTTTTCCGCGAAAGCCCCGCAACCATCTGCCCCAAGGCCGCCGCCAGCGCTCCTGCAAACGCCGAGACGCTTCCTCCTCCCGGCGTGGCCGCGGGAGACGCCACCGCGTCCAGGAACGGGCGCACCAATCCCGCCAGCTTTCCGTCCTTTGCCGCTTCCAGCGGCGCGCCCCTCAGCGCGGCTTCCAGCTTATTCTCAAACACCTGCGCGGGAGAGAAGTCCTCCAATTGCAGGAAATAGTCCGCCGCCATCTCAATCGCTTTTTTCGGCACTAGTCCGACGATTTCGCTGCCCACCGGCATCACCCCGTAGCGCTCCGCTTCCCGCTTCACCATCGCATACACCCGGTGCATCGGCGTCTGTTCGAAATCCGTCAGGTTGATGGACACCTGCGCCAGCTTGCGCGCTTTCAGCTCCACGCCCATGGACTTCACATGCCGCAGTCCACCGGACGAAAACCGGATCGCTTTCGCGATTTTGTTCGCGATGCTGACATCGGACGTATTGAGATTCACGTTGTAGGCGATTAGGAACTTGCGTGCGCCCACCACCGTCACGCCCGCCGTTGGATGCAGCTTCGGCTCGCCAATATCCGGATGGCGGTCATGGTTCTTCTTCAGCTCTTCGCGCAGCCCTTCGAACTGCCCTCGCCGCACATTTTCCAGATTTATGCGCTCAGGCCGCATCGCCGCCGCTTCGTAAAAAAACACCGGAATCCTGTAGCGCTTCCAGATATCGTTTCCCACCCGTCGGGCCAGCGCCACGCAATCTTCGATGGTCACGCCATCGATGGGAATAAACGGCAGCACGTCCGTCGCGCCCACGCGCGGATGCGCGCCCGTGTGTTTCGTCAGGTCGATCAGTTCCATGGCCTTGCCGGTTCCCAGCAGAGCCGCTTCCGCCACTGCGTCCGGCTCGCCTGCCAGCGTGACCACCGAGCGGTTATGGTCGGCGTCCATCTCCCGATCCAGCACGTACACACCCGGCACGCTGCTCATCGCTGCCACAATCGCATCGACTTTCGCGGGGTCGCGTCCTTCGGAAAAATTCGGCACGCACTCAATCAGTCGTTTCATCGTTTCGGCTTTTTGTCCGGTCGTCCCGGCCAATTATTCGGCAGTTTCGGTTTTCTGTCCGGCAGCGTGGGCCGTTCGTACACGAACGCTGGCTTCTTCGAATCACTTGGCACACCGGGGGCTTGCGCAGGCGGAGCTGGCGTTCGCGCGGGCTTCATTGGTTCTGGTGCCCGCCTGACTGGCCTTTGCACCGGCCTCGCTGTCCATGGCGGAGCTTTCACTGGCCACTGCGGCCCGATCATCGGCTTCATGTTCGGAGGCAGCGGGTGATTCATTATTTGCCCCGCTTGGACCGCTTGCTTGGACTTTTCACTCTTGCCGGCACCCGCTTGTTCTTTCCGGTAGCGTCTCAACACCCACGCAGACCACGTGAAGCCTCCAACCCACAGCCCCACAACGATCGCGTCGTAACCGCTCAGCCCTCCTGCTTTTCCCAGGATCGTAACAATCACGCACAGACTTACCGCAAACCCGTAGAAGTATTCTTCGAACAGGCTCTTGGTCTTCCGCGGCCCGATCTTTAGAAGGCGGATTCTCTTTATCGGCCGCTTGGAATAGTTAGATTGTGGCTTGTTCGGTGCCATGGATCGCGCGACCACGCTTCACGGTCATCCAGCAATGGTTCACACCAAAATAATAAGGAATTTCCCGGTAGTCGGCCACTTCGAATACGGCGATGTCCGCCTGTTTGCCAACCTCCAGCGATCCAATCGTTTTTTCCCGCCGCAGCGCGTAAGCCGCGTTGATGGTCGCCGCCGCAATCGCCTCCGCCGGAGTCATGCGCAATTGCGTGCACGCCAGCGAGAGAATCATCGGCATGCTCAGCGTTGGACTCGTCCCCGGATTGTAGTCCGTCGCCAGCGACACAATTGCTCCCGCATCAATCAGCGCCCGCGCCGGCGCATACTGTTTTAGCCCCAGATGAAAATCGCATCCCGGCAGCAGCGTTGCCACTGTTTCCGATTTTCCCAGCGCCTTTATGTCGCTCTTGTTCACTTGTTCCAGGTGATCGCAGCTTGCCGCACGCATCAGGATTGCCAGCCGCGCCGCGCCCGTCCGCGAAAGCTGTTCCGCGTGCAGCCGCGGCTCGAGTCCCCATTGCCGCCCCGCTTGCAACACGCGTTTGGATTGCTCGACGGTAAACGCGCCGCGGTCGCAAAACACATCGCAAAACTCCGCCAGCCGGTTCTCGCCGATCTCCGGCAGTAGGTTTTTCTCCATCAACTGGATGTACCGCTCCGCTCCCCCTGTTTTTCTCCGATACTCCGCCGGAACCACGTGCGCGCCAAGAAATGTGGACACGATCTCCAACGGCTGCTCCGCCGCCAGCTCCTTGTGCAATCGCAGAATCTTCAGCTCGCTCGTAACGTCGAGCCCGTACCCGCTCTTCGCTTCGACCGTGGTCGTGCCGTAAGCCGCGAACAGCTTCAGCGCGGCAAGTGCCCGTTTCTTCAAATCCTCGCTCGTGGCCGCGCGCAGCTTCTTCACCGAATTGAGTATCCCGCCGCCCTTCCGCGCAATTCCTTCGTAGCTCGCGCCGGCAATCTTCAATTCATACTCTTCCGCCCGGCTCGCCGCATGAACCAGGTGCGTATGCGAATCGACAAATCCCGGCAGCGCCACGCGCCCGCCCAGATCGAGCTTCTCCGCCGCTCGCGCCTCCGGCAGGTTTTCCACCTCCGCCCGCGTCCCCACCGCCGCAATCGAGCCGTCGCGCACCAGCAGCGCGCCATCTTCGATCAATCCCAGTTTCGAAAGCGAATCGCCCCGCCGCGGACCGCGTCCGCCCAGCGTCAGAAGTTGCGATGCACCGGTGATGAGAAGGGAATCCGCCAAGGCCACTCAATTATGCCGAAAAATTGGCAAGCAGGCACTGTTTGTGCCCCTTCCGGGAACGCCAATCTCCTGATTGGCGAGGTTTTCCGTGACACGCCTTGGCCGACAGGGGCATCTCAGCCGCCACAGGCTTGCGCCCCGTTCCGTATTTCTACAACATAGGCACTTTGACACCGGTTTTCTTTGCAAACGCAATCGCCTCGGGGTATCCCGCATCCACGTGCCGCGCCACGCCCATCC
>Ga0209648_10005343_pt1 | contig 10981 bp, 9 predicted proteins | sample GraSoi2013_115cm_FD_185830 | JGI IMG/M metagenome (GOLD analysis project Ga0209648, IMG submission 185830) | Grasslands soil microbial communities from the Angelo Coastal Reserve, California, USA - Sample 9_17_2013_115cm (SPAdes) (version 2) | ecosystem: Environmental > Terrestrial > Soil >...
GGAAGCGGAAATAGTCTTCTTAGTCGTAGTCGAGGTAATCGACATGGACGACTTGGAGGTAATTCGCTTGGCGGTGAAAGAAATCATACCGGAAGGAAGAATAGCACGCGAGGGGATGGATGTGAAGAAAAAGTTTGGGAATGGAGGCGAAAGCGCCCGAGGGGACCCCCACCTGACCCATCTACAGGTTTTTCCCTAGTCCCTGGGAGCAGTTTTGGGAGGGAAACACCTGTTCGACGGAAAGAAACCGAGGACAGAGGATTCCAAGTAGATTTGAGACTAGCACCAAGCTAGTCCCAAGCATGGCAAATCCAAGCGTTCAAAGGATTTATGAACGCTAGTTCAAAGGAAAAGTTGAAATGAGAAACAATTGTAGGGGAAGAATCCTGGGCGGTGCGTTGCTGGCGATGGCGCTGAGCCTGGGCGTGGCGAATTTGCGGGCGCAAGAAGGACGCAAGGCACTCTCCAATCCTGCTCCGACTTACCCTGAAGTCGCCAAAAAGTTGCGGCTGGTAGGCACGGTCAAAGTGCAAGTCTTGATTGCAGCGGACGGAAGAATCAAGGAAAAGAACTTCATCGGCGGTCACCCGATCTTAGTGAACGCGGTTGAAGAGACGCTGAAGAATTGGAAGTACGCGCCAGCGAGCGGAGAAACCACGACGCAGCTGGAGTTCAATTTTCATCCTTAGTCATTGGGAATGGTGGGTTAGAAACGCGGCCATGCGGGTGTATTCCGTTTGGCCGTTTTCTTTTGTTTAGAGGTCGGGCACTGCAAGGTAGCATGGTTGCCTCGGGAACCGGCTCAGATTGCCGTTTCAAAAAGAAGACTAGAGCAGGTGAGGCCGGATTCGGCTTTTTGGAGTTCGGAAATGTCGAGGGGCGTAACGTGGAAGCCACACGCTTCGATGCGGGCGCGTGTGCTAGGGAAGGAAGCGGGAAGAATGATCGTGCCTGCGAGAGCCAGGGCATTGGCGGCGTGAGGCTCGGCGGGATCGACATCGATCCATTCGTGGCCGGCAAGCGGAGTGGGGTCGAACCAGGCGCGATTGGCGAGTAGCATGTTGCGGCCGAGATGGGTAACGGCGGATTTCAGGTGAAGACAGCCGGTGACAGGAACAGCGATAACTTCGTAATCGAGCGGAGCGAGGATGGCGGCAAGCTGGCGGAGGCCTTCGGCGTTGCTGCGTGCAGTGAGGCCGACAAAGAGCTTGCGGCCGATGCGAAGAACATCGCCACCTTCGAGAGTGCCGGGAAGAGAAACGTATTCCAGCTTTCGGAACTTGGCGAGGGCCTGAGCGAGCGACGGCGCCTCGCGCCGGCGGGTCTCCGTTCCGAGCGGGAAGATTACCGCCAATTCATCGAGAACGATGGCGGGATCTTCCACGAACATGCAGTCGGGAAGATCAGATTCCGCGGGAAGAGAAATAACGCGAGCACCCAATTTGCAGAGCAGCTCCTCGTAAGCGTGGTGCTGTCGCTGGGCGGTGAACAGATCAATGGGTTTGCGGTCGATGAAGGAAAGCTCGCAATTGACAATGGCAGGGCTGACGGCACGTGTGATAGCGGTGAGCACGGCAAGCACAGGAGTCTACACGAGAACGATGCGCGATGAGGAAACGTTGAAGGAAGAGGAGAGGCGGAATAGACTCTAGGGCACAATTGGGTGTCGGGAGGCTGATGCAATGAATGATTCCATAAGGCGGGCGGCAGCGATTCTGCTGGTGATGTTGGGAGGGGCGGCACTGTGGTGGGTAGGAAAGGGCGCGCCGGCCCCGGCATCGGCGAATGACGCCATGGTAGCGGCGATTGCGGCGGCGCGGGAGCAGGCGGCGGCCAACGATCCGCGGTTGAAAGGGGCATCGCGCTTTGAAGCGGGCGGCTGGATTTACGTGCATCTTGAGGGGGATCCTGGGGCGGTGGGATATCAGCACGGCTATCTCCTTGCGCCGGAGATTGAGGATGGGTTCGCGGCGGTGAGCGCAGGGATGATGCACGCGACGCAGCGCGACTGGGAATTCTTCCGGAAAGCCGCGCACGAAATGCTGTGGCCGAAAATCGATGCGGAGTATCAGCAGGAGCTACAGGGCATCGTTGATGGACTGCGCGCGCACACGGGATCGAAGCTGGACGTGGACGACCTGGTGGCGTTCAATGCTTTCGAGGAGCTGCCAGATTACTACGTGCCATGGCTGAACAAGCGGCAAAAGGCGGCGAATGCGCCGAACCTGAAGAGCCCGGGAAATTGCAGCGCTTTTGTAGCCACGGGAAGCTGGACAAAAGACGGGCAGATCGTGATGGCGCACAATAACTGGACGAACTACCGGAACGGCGAACGGTGGCGGATTGTGTTCGACATCGCGCCGAAAAATGGTTACAGAATGCTGATGGACGGTTTCCCTGGGGTGATCGCGAGCGATGACGATTTCGGGATCAACAACAATGGGCTGATGGTGACGGAAACGACGATCACGCAGTTTGAGGGGTGGGACCCGAACGGCAAGGCCGAATTTGTGCGGGCGCGGAAGGCGCTGCAGTATGCGGGATCAATCGACGAATACACAAAGATCATGCTGGACGGAAACAACGGCGGTTATGCGAACGATTGGCTGCTGGGCGACCGGAAGACCGGGGAAATCGCGCAACTCGAGCTGGGATTGAAGGCTTACAAGTTGTGGAGGACCAAGGATGGCGTGCTGGCGGGGTCGAACTGGGCGCGCGACCCAAAAGTGCTCAACGCAGACGCGCCGGAATTTGATCCAGGCAACAAAGAGAGTTCGCCGAACACACGGCGAGCACGGTGGGAGGAATTGCTAACGGAAAACAAAGGGAAGATCGACGTGGCGCTTGCGGAAAAAATGCTGGGCGATCACTCGGACACGGCTGAGAAAAAGGAGGACGCGGACGAGCGCACACTATGCGGGCACGTCGATGGATCGCCGCGCGGTGTGAAAGAGTGGGACTGGCAACCCTACTATCCGGGCGGAGCGGTGCAAGGAAAGGCGACGGATTCGACGATGACGAAAGAAATGCGGATCATGGCTCGCATGGGTCATCCCTGCGGCGGGGATTTCCTCGCCAAGCCGTTTCTCGCGGCTCATCCCGAATATACCTGGCAGGAGCCTTATTTGCGGGATATGAAGGCGGGTCCGTGGACGGAATTCCGGTCTGGCCAAACATCCAAAGAGTAAAACAAATCTTAAAAAAATGCGGTCATTGATGAATGGGAAAGAATAATTCCCAAAGGGTAAGAAGCGATCGGAGCCGCATGGGAAATCAAGAGCCGGGTGAGTCCGGCCCCGAGGAGCATCCCAGCCAGAATGAGACCGATTACGCCGAGGACGACCCAAACATCTGATTTTGAAAACGACAGGGTACCCGAGTTTCGAGTGGAATCAGAGGAAGGCTCGTTTTGGGCGATTCGAAGAGGGGGCTTGTCGGTGACTTCCGGCTGCACCAGAAGGCAGTAACCTTTTCGAGGAATGGTTTCGATATAGAGCGGCTTATCCGTGGAATCGCCCAGCGCCTGGCGCAGTTTGTTGACGGTGGTATTGACGTTGGCGTCGTAGTTTACATGCGTATCGGCGGGCCAGAGCCGGAAGCGCAACTCTTCGCGGGTGACGACTTCACCCGGTTTTTCGAGGAGGGTCAGGAGTACCTGATAAACCTTGCCCTGGAGCTTGAGCCGAGACCCGTCGCGGGTCACTTCCTGCCGCTGCTGGTCGATGTGGAAAGGCCCAAAATGGACATAACGCCCAGAGGAGAGGAGTACCCGCTCCGAAGTCGTCGGTTCATCCGGCTCTCGCATTGAGATCACTTCCGGTGACATAGACGCCCACCCTTATAGTGTATAGACGCAATGACCACTCAACAGTTTTCTAGTCTTACGAAAAATTTCATGGATAAGTTTCCGAACCAACGGACTTCGACCTCAATAGGGCAGCCTGGTGAGAAGAAATCTGAAAATCGGGATGTTACATGGAAGATTTGTCTCAATTTAGAAGTGACTTATATGAATTAGCGGAGGTTTGCTGCCTCCTCCACGCATGAGGAAGTCCGTTCCGGGCGTCTCCTGATTTAAAGTGCTCCACGGGTAAGCCTGGCTTAGACAAATTCCCCGGGATGGACGTAGCATTTTCCTCTTGACACTATGGCGTGTTGCGATATAGCGTATGACGACAGAATGTCTTATTCTGTGGAGATGAACCCTTGACTACTCCTCAAAGCAACACCGAACCTCTCGGGCCGCTGACCCCGGCGATGTTCCATGTCTTGCTGGCGCTGGCCGGCGACGACCTCCACGGCTACGCCATCCTCAAAGAAGTGGAGCTGCGCACTGGAGGCAAGGTCCGGCTAAGCACGGGGACTCTGTACGGAATCATCAAGCGTTTGCTGAACGATGGACTGATCGCGGAGCTGCGTTCGCGGCCCGCGGAAGCCGACGATGACGAGCGGCGGCGTTATTACCGCTTAACGCCGCAGGGCCGGCAGGTTGCCACGGCGGAAGCGGAGAGAATGGATGAAATTCTGTCCATCGCGCGGTCGAGAAATCTATTGAAGAAAACGCGGCTGGCGTAACGAGATTACTGGAGCCGGGCAAGCCGGTTCCGGGAGAACGAGTAGTCTGAGAATCGGTGCTGTGGTGGCGCCGACGGAGGACACCATGGCAACGTCTGATTCCAGAGCAACACGTATCTATCGAGCACTTCTGCGGCTCCTTCCCTTCGATTTTCGGAGCGATTACGGCCCTGAAATGGAAACGGTTTTCCAGGAACAACACAAGGAAGCGGGACGGCGTGACGGTGCCACGGGTGTTCTGAAGCTGTGGTGGGAAACGATTGTGGGAATTTTCCGGACTGCGCCAGGAGAGCACCTGGCGATGTTCCGTCAGGATGCGGGATTCGCGCTGCGGATGATGCGCAAGAGTCCGGGGTTCATGCTGGCGGCAATCCTGACGCTAGGCCTGGGAATCGGCGCGAACTCAGCGATTTTCAGTGTAGTGAATGCGGTGCTGCTGAAGCCGCTGCCTTACGAACACGGTGACCGCTTGGTGACGCTGCAACAGCAGGCGCCACGTGCCGGAATGTTGAATCAACCTTTCTCGGTGGCGGAGATTAACGACTACCGAACGCAGAGCCATTCGCTGGATGGTCTGGTCGAATACCACAACATGAATTTCATTTTGCTGGGACGCAGCGAGCCGGAACGCGTAGAAACCGGAGTCGTTTCCTGGAACTACTTTGACGTGTTCGGCGTGAAGCCGCTGTTTGGCCGCGCGTTTCGGCCGGAAGATGAAGAGCCCAGCGCACCGGCCGTGTTGATGCTCAGCTATGAATATTGGATCAGAAGCTTCGGCGGCGATCCCACGGTGGTAAACAAGACATTCAGTATGAACGACAGGCTGCATAAGGTCGTGGGCATCCTGCCACCGGTGCCGCAGTACCCGGACGAGAACGACGTGTACATGCCGACAACGGCGTGCCCTTTCCGCTCGCGTGCCGCATTCATCGCCAACCGGCAATCTCGCATGATGCAGGCGTTCGGCCGAATGAAGCCGGGAGTCAGCGTGATGCAGGCGCGGGCCGACTTGAATAGTGTCGCCGCCAATTTGCAGAAGGCCTATCCAAAGGATTATCCGCCCGCCATCGATTACTCGATAGCGGCCTCGTCGCTGGAGGAAGAACTGACGCACAATGCGCGCCCGACGATGCTGGTACTGCTGGGCGCGGCAGGTTTCGTGCTGCTGATCGCGTGCGCCAATGTTGCGAACTTGAACCTCTCGCGCATGGTACGCCGAGAACGAGAACTGGCCGTCCGCGCGGCGCTGGGTGCGGGGCGCGTGCGCATGTTCCGCCAATTGCTGACGGAAAGTTCACTGCTGGCGTTGATCGGCGGAGGTTTGGGGCTTTTGTTCTCCTGGGGGACGCTGAACTTGCTGGTGAGTTTCGCGGCGCGCTTCACTCCGCGGGCGCGAGAGATTCATCTGGACGCCACGGTACTGCTGTTCACGCTGGGAGCGGCCGTTCTGACAAGCATGCTGTCTGGAACGGCTCCTGCGCTCGCAGCGCGGAAGACGGTTGTTGGCGGCCTGAAAGAGGGCGGAGTGCAATCGACCATCGGGCGCGGCAGACACCGGATGAGGAGCTTGCTCATCGTGGCGCAGGTGGCGGTGTCGTTCCTCCTTCTGATCGGCGCCGGACTGATGCTGCGGAGTTTTGCGAAGCTACAACACGTGGACCCGGGCTTTCAGCCGGAAAACGTGTTAACGATGCAAATCGGCCTGGATTTCACCAAGTACAACAACAACGACAAGCAGCGTGCTTTCTTCGAAACGTTCCTCGATAAAATCAAAGCCCAGAGCGGAGTGAAATCGGCGGCAGCCTCGATGATGATTCCGTTGAACGGCAACATGCGCATGAGCGGTGATTTCGAGATCGAAGGGCAAACACCAGTACCAGGGCAAGTGCACCCTGTGTCCGATTTCCGGGTGGTGAGCGAGGGCTATTTCGAAACGCTGCACATTCCGGTGCTTGCGGGCCGGGCGTTCACGCGCGCCGACCGTCCAGGCGCGCCCGATGTAGCCATCCTTAATCGCTCCGGAGCGCGGCATTTTTGGGGTACGCAGGATCCCATCGGTAAGCGCTTCTCTGTGGATGGCGGAAAAAGTTGGATCCAGATCGCGGGAGTCGTTGGTGACGTGAGGCAGTACGGATTAGATAAAGATCCCGTGGACGAAATCTACGTGCCGCTGGCGCAGAGCCCGTTTCTGGATGCTGTCTTGACTATCAAGACGGCGGCCGAGCCGATGAGCATCGCGCGTGGAATTATCGAATTGCTCTACGCCGTGGATCCTAACCAGCCAGCGGCGCACGTGCGCTCACTCGAGCAGATTCGTGCCGAATCCGTCGAGGCGCCAAGATTGACGACCAATTTGCTGGGATTGTTTGCACTACTCGCGCTGGCCATTGCGGTTACTGGCATCGGTGGCGTGATGGCCTTGGCGGTGTGCCAGCGGCATCACGAAATTGGAGTACGTATGGCTGTAGGTGCGCGTCCGGCGGAAATCCTGCGCATGATTCTGGGGCAGGGCATGGCGCTGGCGCTGGTTGGCGTCGGGCTGGGCTTGTTCGGAGCGCTGTGGCTGACGCGGCTCCTGCAAGAACTGCTCTTTGAGGTGACGCCAACCGATCCGGTGACTTATGCCGGAGTAGCGACGACGCTCGGCTTGGCTGCGTTGGTAGCCTGCTACGTTCCGGCGCGCCGTGCTGCTCGAGTGGACCCCATCGTGGCCCTACGCGTGGAATAAAGCGGGACAGAGACAACAGGAAGACGACAGGCAGGAATGCCTGTCCTACTTTGTTGGTCCGCAAACGAGCGAGTCTGATAAACTATAGCTTGCTGCACCGCACCTAAGGATGTGTGACCGCTGGGCGGTCAACCTACAAAAAAGGTACATTCGTCAAGGCTGCTGGTTGTATCAGCAGCTATTTTTGTCTATAGAGGACTTTTGCCCCGGCCGGGCCGGAGGCACGACAAGCAGGAATTATGAGTGAAAATATTCGGAACATCGCCATCATCGCGCACGTGGACCACGGCAAGACTACGCTGGTCGACGCCATGCTGAGGCAAAGCGGGATTTTCCGCGCCAACGAAGCGGTCGTCGAGCGCGTCATGGATTCCAACGACCTGGAACGCGAGCGCGGCATCACCATTCTCGCGAAGAACACGGCGCTTTTCTTCCACGACACGAAGATCAATATCGTGGACACGCCGGGCCACAGCGACTTTGGCGGCGAAGTGGAACGCGCACTGCGCATGGTGGACGGCGTTGTGGTGCTGGTCGACGCCAGCGAAGGGCCGCTGCCGCAGACGCGCTACGTTTTGCAGAAGGCACTGGCGGCGAAGCTGCCTCCGGTGATCGTGTTGAACAAGATCGACCGCACGGATGCGCGCGCCAAGGAAGTTCTGGACGAAATCTACGATCTCTTTATCGACTTGGACGCCACCGAAGACCAGCTCGATTTTCCCATTATTTATACGAATGCGCGCGATGGCGTGGCGCACCGGACGCCGGGGGACGGTTCAAAGGATTTGCTGCCGCTTTTCGAGGCCATCGTAAAGCATATTCCGGCGCCTCCCGGCGATCCCGAAGGTGTTTTGCAGATTCAGGTGATGAACCTGGATTACAGCGAGTTTCTGGGACGCATCGCCATCGGGCGCGTATTCAACGGCACGCTGAAGCGCGGTGCGGAAGTGGGAATCAGCAAGCTCGATGGCAAGTTGACCTCGACACGCATCACCAAGCTGTACACGTTCCGCGGCTTGGAACGGGATGAAGCACAAGCCGTCCCGGCGGGCGACTTGGTGGCGATTGCAGGCGTCGAAGGCATCAACATCGGAGAAAGCATCACGGATTTGGCAAATCCCATGCCGCTGGAGCCGCTGCTGATCGACGAGCCCACGCTGGCGATGATTTTTACCGTGAACAGCGGCCCGCTTTCCGGCAAAGAGGGTTCGTTTCTCACTTCGCGCGACCTGCGCGACCGTTTGCAAAAAGAACTTTTGACCAACGTGTCTATCCGCGTGGAAGACACGGACACGCCGGAATCCTTCCGCGTGCTGGGGCGCGGAGAATTGCAGCTCGCGATTTTGATCGAAACGATGCGGCGCGAAGGCTTCGAGTTAATGGTGGGCAAGCCGGAAATTGTCGTCCGCACGGAAAATGGCAAGAAACTCGAGCCGTTGGAGCGGCTGGTGATCGATGTGCCCGAAAATTTCATCGGCATCATCATGGAAACCATCGGCAGCCGGCGCGGCGAGATGATCAAGATGAGCAATCACGGCTCGGGCCGCGTGCGCATGGATTTCAAGATTCCGTCACGCGGATTGATCGGGCTGCGCAGCCAGTTGCTGACGGACACGCGCGGTACGGCGCTGATTCATTCGATTTTCGAAGGCTGGATGGAATACGGCGGGGAGATGGCGCTCCGTCCCACGGGTGCATTGGTGGCGGACCGGGGCGGACCGTCCACGGCGTTTGCGCTTTGGAATATTCAGGAGCGCGGCGAACTGTTCATCGGGCCGGCCATTGAAGTTTACGAAGGAATGATCGTGGGCGAGAATTCGCGCGAGCAGGACATGGATGTCAACGTAACGAAAGAAAAGAAGCAGACCAATATGCGTTCATCCAGCGCGGACGAAGCGATTCGTTTGATTCCTCACCGCGAATTGAGTCTCGAGCAGGCTATCGAATTCATCGCCGACGACGAGTTCGTGGAAATCACGCCCAAGTCGATTCGACTTCGCAAGAAGGTTCTGCAAGCCAACAGGCGCCCGCGCCGCTGGCAGGAAATCCGCGCCAGCCAAGCCACCACAAGCTGACTGCGCCGTTTTCTCAGTGCGCTGATTTATCGAGGAGTTCCGCCAAGTAATGATTCCAGATGACTGCCTTGGTGTGCGTGCCATGGCCACGCGTCTCGTCGCTGATGGGAAGTAAAACGAAGCGCGCGTTCTTCACTCGCTTGATTTCGCGGTCGGCGATGTCCAACTCGGGTGGATTGATGAAGTCATCCGCGGAATTAATGCACATGACATGAGCGGTGATTTTCTCAAGCTGCGGTGAAGGATCGTAATTGCGCGAAGCATTCACCTGGTACAAGAAGTCGTTGGCGTCCAGCCCGGCCATGCGCGTCTTGAAATAGTCATCGAGATATTTGTCCGCGGCGTCCCGCGTGGGCAGAGTTTTCTGCATGTACAGCGGAGCGCTGCCGGCGATCAGCAGGAAATCCACGGCAGTGCGCAGCGCCTGCTGCGGCTCAGCGGAGTATTCTCCTTCCTTCCATTCCGGATCGTTGCGAATGGCGTCCATCACCATCTTGCGCCAGATACGGTTGCGTCCCGCGATCTGCACGGGCTGGCAAGCCAGCGGCATCAGCGCATCCATAAAATCGGGATAGGTTTCTCCCCACACGAAGGAGTGCATGCAACCCATGGAGGTGCCAAGAATAAGGCGCAAATGATTGACGCCAAGACCTACGCTGAGAAGCTGGTGGTGGGCGGCGACCATATCGTCATAGTCGTATTGCGGAAAATGAGCGTGCAGCCTGTTGCTGGGCTTCGATGATTTCCCATGGCCGATGCCGTCCGGAAGAATGATGTAGTAGCGCGCCGCATCGAGAAGCTGCCCCGGTCCAAACAATTCGGCAGCAAAGATGGGCGCGAGAAATTGATGGCCAGTGCCGCCGGTGCCGTGAAGAATCAGAACCGCATTCGTGACGCGGCCCTCCGCATTGCGCGACGGCTTGCCCAGCGTGGTGTAGTGCAAGCGCAATTCCGGCAGCGATTCGCCCGACCGAAATTTGAAATTTTTGACGACGAAATCGCCTTCGGCAGTTTCGGGCGACTTAGCTGTCTGACCCGGCGTTGGCAGGCTCACCAGGAGTGGGAACGCCGCTGCCAGCAAGATGGAATGTAATCCAATTCTGCGCATGAAGCACCTCACCAATCAAAGAATCTATCATGTTCCGCCAGCGACATTTGCACCGCTGCCACGCGGAATAAATTCAACGCCACGGCAGTCTTTTCCAATGCCGTGGTCGGAAGCAACGGAAATGCAGGCGCGACCGGGTGCGAGCCGCTCAGCGACTTCGCGCAAGTTTCCGATCACGGTCTTCGCATCCTTGGGGGCACATCCACGCCGGTGTTCAAACTAGACTCGCTCCGGGCCAAGAATTGATGTAGAGTCATTGGCTCGAATACAGCTTGCCCTGAAAACGCTGCATCCAAAAGGCTTACGCGGCGAAGAGGCTGTTGGTGCTGGCTTTATGCCCAAGGAGACTGATGGAATCCGCGAGTAACGGACTCAATGAAGCTGCCACAGCCTCGTACCCCACCATTGCCGCGACGGCCACGGCGCTGCCGCCCTACACCATCACGCGCGAAGACGTTAAGGTTTACATGGGACGCGTGTTTGACATCCCCGAGC
>Ga0209648_10005345_pt1 | contig 10978 bp, 9 predicted proteins | sample GraSoi2013_115cm_FD_185830 | JGI IMG/M metagenome (GOLD analysis project Ga0209648, IMG submission 185830) | Grasslands soil microbial communities from the Angelo Coastal Reserve, California, USA - Sample 9_17_2013_115cm (SPAdes) (version 2) | ecosystem: Environmental > Terrestrial > Soil >...
CCATCGCTACGGACTCCGGCAATCCGACGTGCTTGATCACGCCCGCCGCTACTTGTGCGCGAAATTCTTCGACCGTCATCCCCGCGCCGATTTTTTTCTGCAGCGGAAGCCGCCGCTTCGAGGCGTCCACAACGCGCAGCGCCTTGACATGCTCGATCCGCTGCGAAACCGCCGCCAGCGTAACGACCAGCTTGTCCATTATGAAGCCGGGATTCACTCCCGTGCCCACCAGCGCCACGCCCGACTCCTTCGCCGCACTATCCAACTTCGCCGCGAGTTCCGGATGCGTGCGGAAGGGATACGACAATTCCTCGCAAGTCGAAACAATGCTCGACTCCGCTTTCAGGCACATCAACAACTGGTCCATGACCTTCGCGAGCGACGACGACGTCGAATGGATCACCACGTCCGCGTTTTGTTCCAGCACTTCGTTGGCGTCCGCGGAAACGGTCACGCCCCATGGCGCGTCTTTCGCGCCGACAATTTCGCCCAAATCGCGTCCAACTTTCGCCGGGTCAGTGTCAATGGCGCCGATAATTTCAATGGCCTGTTTTTCCCGCATCAATCGCGCAATCGATGCGCCGATCGGGCCGACACCATACTGGATGGTGCGAATTTTCTTTTTCACGTCGTTCTCCGTCCGTTTGCGCTGCGATCACACACTATGTATTTTGGCCACAAAAGAAACCCCTACGATAGTGGAATTTCCGCGTGCAAGCAATGGAGAACCGCTCCAGGCGTTCGCACAGTCCGCAGATCGCGCTGCAACCGCAGCGTCTACGCTCTTGTCTTCCCACCGTCCGGAGGCATCTTCTTCTCCACTCGCCGGCAGCGCTGTTGCTGGCGCAGGGCTTGCGCCGCATAATGGCTGGAGAGAACGCCAGCCGATCCTGGAGGAATGCACCATGCCAGCGAAAAAACTCACCGACGCGGAAATTTCAGCGCTGCTGCCGAAGACGAAGGGCTGGAGTCTTGTCAATGGCAAGCTGCACCGCGAATTTGCCTGCAAGGATTTCGTCACGGCGTTCGGCAACATGACGCGCGTCGCGCTGGTGGCCGAAGCGATGAACCATCACCCGGAATGGTCCAACGTGTGGAACAAGGTCGTCATCGATCTCAATACCCACAGCGTGAAAGGCATCAGCGACTACGATTTCACGCTGGCGGAAAAAATCAGCGAAATCTTCGGCGCGTGATTTGTTCCCATCGAAAACAACCTTCCGATAATGAGCGCAGACCGCCAGCCGCAAAAATCCAGCCGGAGCTGGATTTTTCTTGCGGCGCGCTGGGCGGCGGCGCTGCTGATCCTTGGAATTCTTTTTTATCTGCTCCCGGTGGCCCCGCTGCGAGACGCTTTGTCGCGCGTTCCTCTTACGCGATTTATTGCAGTGCTGCTCATTTATCTGATCGCCCTGACCGGCGGTATTACCAAGTGGCATACGGTGGTGAATTCCGCGGGCGCGCAGCTTAGCTTCGCAGCCAGTGCGCAGTGCTACACGAGCGGGCTATTCGGCGCGCTCTTTCTGCCATCGATTATCGGCGGGGACGTCGCGCGCCTCGCCGTTGGAATTTCGCACAGCCCGCGTCCGGCTGCGGTAATCACCGGAAATGTGGCGGACCGATTTCTCGATGTGGCCGCGCAGCTGACGCTCATTTCGCTGGGCCTGATGCTGCTTCCGGGTTCCTTGCCCGTTCCGCTGCAGGCGCCGGCGAAGCGCGTGCTCTTTGCCGCCGTTCTTGCCGCGGCGATTCTTTTCGGTCTCGTCGTGGCATTGCGCCGGCCGCTCTTGCGCGGACGCTCCATTCGAATCCGGCGCAGGCTCGCGCAACTTCGCCATGCGATCCGCGCGGTTTCGCGCCGCCCCCACCGGCTTCTTTTTGGCTGGTTGCTCGGAACTTCGGTGCAGGGCACCTATGTTCTGCTCACGGCTCTCCTGGGAATTACTTGTGGCCTTGGTCTGCCGCTGCGCGTGTGGCTCTTCGCGTGGCCGCTAGCCAAAATCGCCGCGGTCATGCCGATCACGCAAGGTGGCATTGGCGTTCGCGAAGCGGCGCTGGTAGTGCTGCTCGCGCCGTTTGGCGCGCCGGCGGCGCAGGTTCTTGCCACGGGAATCGTTTGGGAGGGCGTGATCATCACAGCAGGCCTTCTCGCAGGGCTTACCGCGTTTCTCTTGCACCGCTGGGAGTCTCATTCGAACCGGCCGTAGCGCTTTGGTAACACGCATCAGAGCACTCTTGACTCCTATAGCGGGTGAGCCACAATAAATACACCCCTTCCTAAAAGAAAGCTGTCCAGAGGACTGTCCTCCCAGTCTCGTCGCTTGAGTTGACTTGCCATGACGATTCGAATTGGGTGCCGCGTCGCCGCATCCGTCCCCGCCGTGCTACTGGAGGCACAGAGCATTTCCCTACGGCCAGCGTTCACGGAAGCGAGGAAACACACATGAGCAAAAAGAAGCTGCGCATCCTACTTGCGGAAGGAGATCCCGCGGAGACGGCGGACTCTTTGCGCGAGCTCTACCCGGAAAATCAAGACGGACTGGAATTAACAATCGTCTCCACGATCTCGACGCTGATTGGCACGCTCGAAATCGTGAATCCCGAGGTCATCTTCATCGATCTGTCGCTTGCCCATCCCGATGCGTTGGAGACGGTGCGCCGCGTGCACCGCTCGGCGCCCGAGGTGCCCCTGATTGTGCTCGCCGACGGCAAAGATAAGGATTGCGCCGCACAAAGCTTAAGCCATGGCGCCCTGGATTATCTGCTCAAAGGATTTATCGATACCCGGACACTCGAACGCGTTCTTCGCGCGGCTCTCGCTCACAACACACTCGAGGGCCTGGCCGATCTCCTGCGGGATTCCCTAACGGGACTGTATATCCGCGATGGTTTTCTCACGCTCGGAACGCGTGCGATGGAAACGGCGAAGCGCAGGGAGAGCACTCTGGTGTTGTTGTGCACGAGAATCGATAACCTGGCAGCGCTGCGCGCAGCATATGGTTCCATCGCCGTCGAGAATTCCTTGCGTGAAGTAGCGGCGCTGCTCGTCGGCAGTTTCCGCGGGACGGACATTGTGGCACGTCTTGGCGAGTCACAATTCGCCGCGCTTGCCGTGGATGCGGCGGAGCCGAGCGCGCCGGTGCTTTGCCAACGGCTGGAAAAGCGCATCGCCATGTTCAATCACGATAGAAGAGCGTGGGGTCCGCTCGAACTCCGCATGAGCGCGCGTTTCTGGTCTCCCAAGGAAGCCATCCCATTTTCCGAATTCCTGGAGAGTGTAGAAGCGAAGTTGCGGCTTCCGGCGCTTGCATCCGCCGGAAAGAGCGCTTCACGCGAGAAAATCTCCGCGGCTGAGAGAAGATGATTCGAATGCTGCGCTTGCGGCACAGAGTTGTGCTGAAACGCCGCGTATATTAGCTGATGGTCAGCACTATGCCGCCGTCCAAAGCCTTCACGTCCAGCAACCCCGGGAGGGCCCTATGAAATCAGGCACACTCGAACAATTCGGCACTCTGAAGGCCATGGCGCCGCTGCATGTGCTCATCGTGGCAGACTCGCGAGACGACGTGGAACTTATACTCCTGGAACTCCGGGAAGCCGGCCTGCGCGTCGACTACACCACGGCGGAGAATCGGGAGCAGTTTCGCCGGGCGTTGCAGCAAGAAAACCTCGACGCGATTTTCTCCGACTATCGACTTCCGAGCTGGACGGGTCTGGAAGCGCTCCATGAGCTGCAGGAAACCGGCCGGGACATCCCCTTTCTCCTGGTGACCGGGACGCTAGGCGAGGAAGCCGCGGTTGAATGCATGAAGCAGGGTGCGACGGACTACATTGTCAAAGATCGCATATCGCGGCTCCCCGTGGCGCTGAAGCGCGCTATCGGTGAAAAAGCGCTCCGCGAGGAAACCAAGCAAACGCAAGCCGCCCTGGTGGAAAGCGAAACACAGGCCCGCCAGCAATTTGCCGAACTCGATCTGCTGTATCGCTCGCTGCCGGTAGCTTTGGCGGTATTTGGCCGCGACATGCGTTTTTTGCGGGTCAACGACGAAATCTCTAAATTCGATGGGATTCCCGTCTCCGCGCACGTCGGTCTTACTATCTGGGAGGTGACACCGGATTTCGCGAAGGCAGCGGAAGGTTATTTGCGGAAGGTCTTCCAGACGGGTGAGGCCGTCTCGAACATCGAACTACAAGGCGGCACGCTTCAGCAGCCTGACGCCGTGCATAAATGGCTGTGCAACTTCTATCCCCTACGTGGGGACGATGGAGCGGTATCGGCGGCCACTGTGATGGCCATAGACATTACGGATCGCAAACACGCGGAAGAGGCCCTGGACCTATCCGAGGCAAGGAACCGGGACCTGGTGGAACACTCCATCTATGGGATATCCCGCGTGGCGGCGGATGGCACCTTCCTGGACGCAAATCCCGCGTTTCTCTCCATCCTCGGCTGCACTAGCGCTGAGGGGCTCAACGCACTCAATCTAATGAATGACGTCTTCCGCTTTCCCGAGCAGCATGCAGAGCTCATGGCTAGCTGCCGCGAACGTGGACAAGTCCGCGACGCCGAGAGCGAATGGCGGCAGTGCGATGGAGGCATCGTAGCAATACGTCTCCATGTGCGTTTGCTTTCCATCCCCGATCATGCCGGGGCCATCGAAATCGTCGCCGAAGACGTGACCGAGCTGCGCGCCATGGAGCGCCAGTTGCGACTGGCACAAAAATTTGACGCCATCGGACAGCTCGCCGGAGGTATCGCACACGATTTTAATAATGTGGTAGGAGCCATTCTCGGATGGGCGGAGCTCGGATTCGAACAGAATCGCGCGAGCCCCGAGATCGCGGACCGATTTGCGCGAATTCGCGAACAAGCCGATCGAGCCGCCGCGCTTACCCGCGAGCTCCTGGCCTTCGCGCGCCGCCAAGTGCTGCAACCGCGGGCGGTGGACATCAATGCCGTCACCAGCGGCCTGGTGAGCTTCCTCGAAAAAGTAATCGCCAGGGACATCGAGCTCAAAGTCGTCACCGCGCCGGTCGATGCGGTCAAAGCAGATCCGACGCAACTCGAGCAGGTGCTTATGAATCTGTGCCTGAACGCGCGGGACGCCATGCCTAACGGCGGGCGATTGCTGATCGAGACCGAGATGGTGGAGTTGGACGACTCTTATTGCCGGTTCTACCCGTATGTCGCGCCCGGGCGCTACGCGGTACTGTCGGTTTCCGACACGGGCATGGGGATGGATGCTGAAACGCGCGAGCGCATCTTCGAGCCGTTTTTTACAACCAAGGAGCGCGGGAAGGGCACGGGCATGGGACTCGCGACTGCCTATGGCATCGTCAAGCAACACGGGGGCTTCATTCACGTTTACAGCGAGCCCGGCCAGGGAAGTCTCTTTCGCGTTTATCTGCCGGCACTGGAAGGCCCGGTTACGGAAGGATCGTCAGTCAAGGCACCGGCTCCCGCGATCGCAGAAGCGCGCGGTTCGGAAACGTTACTCATAGCCGAGAATCATGAATCGATCCGGGAGATGGCGCGCCAGGCCCTCATGAACCTCGGTTACCGCGTTCTCTCCGCCTGCGATGGCGAGGAGGCCTTGCGGCTCTGCGAAAAAGAAACGCCCGCTCTGGCGATTCTGGACCTCATCATGCCCAAAGTAGGCGGTCCGGCCGTGGCGGCGAGGCTCACGACTTTATTTCCTGGCCTGCCCATTCTCGTTACCAGCGGGTATTCGCAAGATTCGGAAAACGCCTCGCCCATGACGACCGACACCCACTACCTGCAAAAACCATACAGCCCCACGACACTCGGCCGCGTGGTGCGGGAAATCCTAGACCAGGCGAAAAGCCGAAAGGGATCGAGTTGAAGCAGGCGATCAGGCAAGCAACTCAGCCGTTCACGATCCGGCCTGAAGCAGAGAAGGGCCACATTTATCCATTTGATCTGGTACTTTTTTACCGTTGACACGTGCGGCCTGCGGTGCTACAAACCGCATAAAGGCAAGCTCTTTGGTGGTGAGTCTCCTAACGAATTGCCAAAAGCAGTGCGCGAGTGAGGCCGCAGACCTGCCTGGCAGGGCAGGACTGCTGAGCCGCCGAGGGTATTGTCATGCAACACCCCACCCACCCCGGGAGGTGAGAACGAACCTGTTTTCACCTCCTTTTTATTTGCGCGGCGTTCGCGGGATCGCGGCGCGGTTCCAAGACAAAACCGCCGCCCTCGTCCGCCACTATCTGCGTCGCCAAGTTCGGCTGTTTGCCAGCTCGTTCGCGCCCTTACCTTCCGGTGTCCTGTCGCCGTCATTTAAGATGGATCTTGCAGAAGTAGATTGCGAGACGGAGGCGTGCGAAGGGGATTAGATAGGAATGCGCGAGGGGGTGGCCACCGGGCCGACATGGGCGATTGCTACCACTTGTACTTCGGCGGAACGATACCTTTGAGCCGAAGGTAGACCTCGGCTTGGCCGCGATGGTGGACCATGTGGATCATGACGCCCAGAATTACATCGCGTGCGGGAAACTTGTGATTTTCTTCGCCGTGGACCTGGTCGAGTTGCGCATCGGCAAGCTTGCTGAAAATTCCCGTACAATAGTCGAAAGAATCGCCGAGTTGCTGGACGACAACCGTTTTGTCGATCTTGGCGTCGGTGGCAGGTTCGGTGTAAGGGGATTTGACGTCTGCACCGAAGGCGCAGTAGCCGTAGTTGGCCTGCGCGATATGGGCAATTTGTTGACCAAAGGACATTTCTTCGGGAGTGGGCTTGAAGGAGTAGTCGCCGGCGGGCAGGGCCTCAGCGACCGCAAGTGCCAGGGCTTTCGCAATGTCCCAGTGAGTTTGGAAATCCTTGAGGAAAGCGTTGGGACTAGCAGCGATTTGCGGAGCTGCGGATGGACGGGCAACGGTAGAAACCTGCGGGGAAGCGATGCTCGAAAAAGCGCAGCAAAACATGGCAACCAGGATGAGTTTCTTGAGCATGGACGTCGTCTCCTTTGGGAGTAGGGTTCAGCACAAGCACCTTAGACGCGGATCTCTTGAAAAGAGATTGAAGGCCAAGGGAAGATCAACCTCCAAGCCGGGCCGCGGCGCGCAAGACGAACTGTATTTCTAATTGCAAGGACCAAAAATGACCTCCGCTTCGCCGCCCCTTCTATCTCTGAGCCGCATTACCGTGCTGAGAGGCGACCGCGAGCAGCGCCCTGCGCTAAACGACATCACTTTGCAGATCGGGACCAGCGAACACGTCTGCATACTTGGCCCGAACGGCTGCGGCAAATCGACGCTAATCAAGACCATTACGCGGGAGTGCTATCCACTCGCGCGCGAAGGGTCCGGCATTTCCATACTGGGGCGCGAGAGGTGGAATGTTTTTGAGCTGCGCTCGCTTCTTGGCATCGTTTCGCCGGACCTGCTGGCGTCGTGCACGACAAACGCCACCGGCCGCGATGTGGTGCTCTCCGGTTTCTTCAGCAGCACGCAGATTTTTCCGCATCACCACCCTGATCCCGAGCACGTGACCCGAGCCGATGCCGCCCTGGAGCGGCTCGGCATCGCGCATCTGGCCGAGCGACCCGTGTCGCACATGTCCTCCGGCGAAGCCAAGCGGACGCTGATTGCACGGGCGCTGGTGCATAAGCCGCAAGCGCTGCTTTTTGATGAGCCCAGCAATGCGCTGGACATCGGCGCGCAACTCCAGCTTCGCGAGACGATGCGCGAGCTTGCGCAATCCGGGCTCGGGATTTTACTCGTGACACATCACGTATCCGAAATCATTCCCGAGATCGAGCGCGTGATTCTCTTGCGCGAAGGACGCATCCTGGCCGACGGGCCGAAATCCTCCGTGCTCACCGCGGAACATCTTTCGAATTTGTTTGGGGTTACCGTCCGGCTGGTCCGACAAGACGGCTTCTTCCATCTATGTTGACGAATACGGGGAACAACCAAAAAGTAAGGAGTGCCATGGTAGAGTAAGGGATGGGAGAGTGGCGATGAAGATGCAAGCGAAGATCACCAGTAAAGGTCAGATCACAGTGCCCGTCAAAGTGCGGCGTGCGCTGGGAGTGCAAGCGGGCGACCGGCTGCTCTTCGAGAAGGACGGCGACGATTTCCGCATGCGGCCGGTGAAAACGAAGAGCCCATTCGCGAAATATCGCGGCATCGGGATAGCAGGGCCGAAGTCCGGCGGGAGGAAAGCGATCATGCGCCGGATTCGCGAAATGCGCGGCCGATGACGATTTCGATTGACACCAACATCTTTGTCGCCTTCTGGAAAACTGACGACGCACTCAATTCTCTCGCGCTATCAGCGCTCGAAGAAGCCCACAAGCGCTCGAATCTCGTGGTCACCGCTCCTGTCTTCGCGGAACTGCTCGCATACCCGACACGCGACGAGGAATTTCTCGGGCGCTTCTTCAGAGATACGAATATCTCCATCGATTGGGATTTCCACGAAGCAATATGGCGGATCGCCGGGCGCGCCTTTCAGTCCTACGCTGCGCGGAGGCGCAAGCAGGTTGATTCCGGCCCACGCCGTATCCTCGCCGATTTTCTGATCGGGGCGCACGCCATGCACCACGGCTATGGCTTGCTCACGTTTGACGATCGCCTCTATCGCGCTGCTTTCCCCCGCCTTCGAACCATGGCGCTCTAATCGCCGAGGCGAATCCGAGCATCTGCCGCGGTGCGGAAGAAAGCGCGGTTCCCGTTTAGCTCGCTTGCGCCAGTTCGAACAGGAATTCCACGTAAGAACGAGTAGCACCGTCGATGCCCTGGATTTTCGGGTTTTTCGATTCAATGACGTAGTACTCGTCAGGAGCGTGCGCGCCGCTTCCGTGGCCGAGGCCAAAGTGTCCTGCGGGGAGGCGCAGGGGATCGCCGGTGAAAACGTAGCCGGGCCAGGAGCCGGCGTTGCGAGGGAGAAGGACGGGCTCAATGCCGCCGCGGCGATAGACGGCGGATTCGATGCGAATGATTGCGGCATCCGCGGGCGTGCTAGTGGGATCGTATCCGCCGGTCATGCGGACTTCGATATCGCCGAAACCCTTTTTCGCAAGATGAGCCTTGAGCGCGGCGAGCGCTTCGGCTGCGGTCATGTCCGGAACAAGGCGCAGGTCGAGCTTGGCCACCGCTTTTCCGGGAAGAACGGTTTTTCCGCCGGGGCCGGTGTAGCCGCCAACGAGGCCTTCGATGTTCACCGTGGGCCGCGAAATCAAGAGTTCCAGCGCTTCACGCCAGCCCACATCGTGAACCCAGCGCTCCACGCCAAGAAGTTTTTTCGCTTCTGCCTCGCTCAAGCGGCGCGCCGCCTCGGCGATCATTTTCTTTTCAGCCTCGGAAAGCGGGCGGGCTTTGACGGCGAATCCTTCGATAATGGGGTCGTTGCCGTCGGCAGCGACAAGCGTGGCAAGCGCTTCCACGAGGTGCCACGCGGGGCTATCCAGCCGTGCTTTATTGCTGGAGTGCACGTCCTTGCGCGGCCCACGACCCCAGCGTTCGCCGCTGGAAATCAGTTCGCACTCGATGACTCCCTTTGCGCCCAGCGTCATGGTGACTTCGCCGTCGAGCCCCTGCGACGCGGTGGGCATGAAGATGCCGGAGCAATTCTTGAGCGCGGCCATCACTTCGGGCCGGTGGACGATTTGCGGAAAATGTGGAGAGCCAATTTCTTCTTCGCCTTCAGCGACGAATACCAGATTTACGGGGAATTTTTTGCCGGCGCCGCGAATGGCATGGAGGGCGGCGAAGAAGGTCGCTTCGGGGCCTTTTTGGTTTACGGCGCCGCGGCCCATGACAACCTTTCCCAGGCCAGGCTTATCAACGAGAGCGGCTTCGAATGGGGGCGAAGACCACTCGGCGGGATCGGCCTGCTTCACGTCGTACATGAAGTAGAGGCCGAGGGTGCGCGGAGCGCCGGCATCCAGCGTGGCGAAGATGCCGGGCTGGCCGTCGGTGTGGACTTTCGCCGCTTGCTGGAATCCCGCTTCGCGCAGCATGCGCATGGTCAGCTCGCAGCCCTCGTTCATGCCGCGGTTTTCGGCGGCGATGGAGGGCTGGCGGATCCAACCCTGCAGGCGCTTGACGGATTCGTCGTGGCGCTTTTCGATTTCCGCGCGAATGGCGTCGACATCGCTGGGATGTGCGTGCGCCCAGCGGGGCATGGCAAGCGATGCGGCGGCTGCGGCAGCGCCTTGTAGGAAGGCGCGGCGGTCGGTTGGAGGAAAGACCTCAGCGAAGGGCGCTTCGCTCGCCGGAGTCGCGCTTTTTTCCTCGGCGCGATTCTTTGACTGCTCGTCGCTGCTGTTCTCGAAGGGAAAGGAACTTGCCATCACTGCCTCCTATTGCGCGTTGCGTGGAATGGAAAATAATTCACTATGCCGCCGCGTCAACGCGGGAGACTACACCTTTTGGATTCAGTGGGCAATGGGCGAGGTGGCCGGCGGCCGATTGCTTTGTGTGCCGCGGTGGACGCTTGCATGGTCGATGTAGCGCGCGACCGTGCCTTTGGGTCCGACCGCCCAGCCATGCTTGAAGTCCAAAATAGACACGGCATTGAGATTCAGCGAATCCGTGGGCTTCCAGATGACGGTGGAAATTTCGCTGAAGCTGACGTCTTCGCCGTTCGGCCCGATGGCCGCGCAGAGGGCATCATCGACACATGCTACAGAAGAACGATAGCCGCCGGGCTGCTGTGTGGAGAGTTGCCATGTCCTGCCTTCGTCGAGGGAATATGCAGCAACGCCGGATGCGCGCGCGGGATCCTGATAATCACCACCGACAACGACGATGATCATTTCGTGCGCGCGAGCGACGGAAAAAACTCCAGAGGAGGTCTTGCCGTGGGCAATGGGTGTTTCCGCGACGCTCCAGGTGCGCCCCGAGTCGGGAGAGTGAAAGACGCGAGCGGCCGGGCCGCCGGTGCCAAAAAAGATTTCCTCGCCGGAGAGCAAGAGACAAGTATTACTGGCGGCAAACGCGCCTTCGCCG
>Ga0209648_10005346_pt1 | contig 10978 bp, 15 predicted proteins | sample GraSoi2013_115cm_FD_185830 | JGI IMG/M metagenome (GOLD analysis project Ga0209648, IMG submission 185830) | Grasslands soil microbial communities from the Angelo Coastal Reserve, California, USA - Sample 9_17_2013_115cm (SPAdes) (version 2) | ecosystem: Environmental > Terrestrial > Soil >...
AGATCCGCTCCGGGAGAGGACCGAGAAAACCGTGAAAAAGTCGGGCTAGGTGAACACATCGGAAAATATGGCCCCGGCGCGTGGACCTGCTACGCGTGTGGACACCCGCACGCACCCGACGGCCATAATCGCGCAGCTGAATGATCTCTACCGGTGTGCTACTCGTTGGTGCTTTCGATCTGACGTCGCCCGCGGCCCCGCGGATCCCTAGAAAAGGCTCAAGCTTTTCGCCACGACGAAGCCAACAACGAACAGCGCGATCACACCTGCCGTCACCTTCTCATGCGTGCACATCCCCGCCTTTGCCTTACATACTGCGATTGAACACATCAGAGACATCTGCGGTCACCCCCTTCCCACAACTTGAAAGGGCTCGCTCGTAAGGTACGGGCCGTTTCACTTTCGGGGAAAAGATGTCATGGTCTTAGGTTTCTGGCAAGGTTTCTCGCGAAGCTCGGCTCAAGAGGCTGTGTGATTTAGTCGCGTGCTCTCCGAAGGGAGAGGGCGACGGGCAAGTCGCTGATGAAGCTGGCGAAAACGTGGTCGCGACTCAAACACGGGGCCAAAGCCTCGCCCTTTCGGTTGTTGCAAGGGCCTGCAATCCACGACACTACGCACAGCGCCCTTGGCCTTTCGCTTTGAGGTCTCGTGGTCCACCGCGCGCCGTTATCCGAGGTAAACCTCATCGCTTTAGTCCCCCTGTTTTGCCAGGACCCAAAGCGGCGCGACGTTCCGCTTTAGCCCCGCCCTTGACAAACTTTGGACGCTGGCCCAGAGTCGCTTCGCCTATCCCGTCCCTCACCCTGGCAGGAGGCCGCCATGCTCCTGGATCGGCTCCCCGAACGGTCAGCAGAACGCGCAGAATAAGAGGATGGCGATGGCGAAGACGATCGTGCTGTACTCCCAACCCGGCTGATTCTTCTGTGGCAAGGTGAAAGAGTTTCTTTCACGGAAGGGCATCGCGTACGTCGAGCGCGACATTTCGCGGGACGCGCAGGCGCTAGACGAGCTGTCGAAGCTCGGCTACATGACGACGCCGGTCACCAAGATCGACAGCGAGGTCGTCGTGGGGTTCGACCAGAAGCGCCTGGAAGCCCTGCTGGGCTGAGGGGTAGGGGAAGGCTTGCCGATTGAGGCTTGACTCTCCCCCGTAGGGGTCTGGCTGGAGAAGGTCCGCGCTCAGGTGAGCGGGAGCGTCCGCGTGAAGATCTCGAAGGGTGACCGGCGCGCGGCGTCGAGCGCTCGACCGCGCGCGGCTCGCCGCGGACGAGTCCGGCGACCAGCTCCTCGTCAGTCCGGGGTTCGTGGCGCTCGCCGAGGCACTTGCAAAACACGCTGGGCCTGACGCAGCCGCCATCGCTCGCGGGCCATTTACCCTCGGAGATAAACGTGAGCTGCGCTCCCTTATTGAGAGTGCGGGTTTCAAAGACATAACCATTCGTCATAGAGTGAAAACGCTCGGCTTTCCGTCAGGCGAGGAATTCGTCCGGCGCTACGGCACCAGTTCGCCACTGGCCGGTGTCTTGACCAAGATGACCGCAGACACACTGGCAGCGCTGGTACGTGACGTCTCGGCCAGTCTCACCTCATACGTCCGCGCCAAGGGACTCGAGTTCCCAATCGAGGCTCACCTTGCATTGGCGTATAGGTGACCGAAACGTAGAAGTGGGTGGACTACCGGAAGTCGCGTTCTCAATTTTCCACAGCAAACACTCAGGGAGATGCCCACGAGTCTAGCGAATGTATTCAGGGTGCCACTGCTCAAGGAGGCGATGCCCCAGCTGAGGCGAATCGCGGCGCTCGCCAATCCAACCCACGTCGCGTACCAGCGCCTTGTGAAGGAGCTGGAGGGCGTTGCCAAGGGACTGGGGTTACAGCTTCAAGTAGTGGACGCACGCGTTCAAGCAATCGAGCTGTGCCAAGCAACAGCCTGAGCCTCGGCCGGCCCTGACTGGGAGCGGGTGTTATGTTATCTATGCTCTTGCGAAATCGGAGACGACACATGGCAAACACCAGCACGCGCACGGGACTTCAGCTTCGTTCAACGGTGAAGAAGGAGGGCATCCTCGAGCTATCGCTCGCCAGCGTCCCCACTCCTGAGCCAAAAGCTGAGGAGGTAATCGTACGCATCGACGCCTCCCCCATCAACCCCTCCGACCAGGGACTCCTTTTCGGCGGAGCCGACATGAGCACGGCCAAGGCATCCGGCACGGCTGACAACCCCGCGGTGACGGCGAGCATCTCACCGGCGGTAATGAAGGCGATGGCAGGGCGTCTGGAGCAGTCGCTGCCCGTCGGCAACGAAGGGTCCGGGGTGGTCGTCCAGGCGGGGGCGTCTCCGGCAGCGCAAGCGCTGATGGGGAGGACTGTCGCAATCCTCGGTGGCGCCATGTACTCGCAGTACCGCTGCATCAAGGCCGTGCAATGCCTGGTGTTGCCGCCGGGTACCACACCGGCCGAGGGCGCCTCCTGCTTCGTCAATCCGCTCACCGCGCTCGGTATGGTCGAAACCATGCGCTCGGAGGGTCACAAGGCGCTCGTCCACACGGCGGCCGCCTCCAATCTCGGGAAGATGCTCAACAAGATCTGCATCAAGGACAGCGTTGGCCTGGTGAACATCGTGCGCAAGCCCGAGCACGTGGACGTCCTGAAGAAGATCGGTGCCACCTACGTGTGCAACTCGGACTCGCCAACCTTCATGGACGACCTGACCGAGGCGCTCGTCGCCACCGGTGCCACGGTGGCCTTCGATGCGATCGGCGGTGGAAGACTGGCGGGGCAAATACTCACCGCCATGGAAATTGCAGCGAACAAGACGGCGAAGGAATACAGCCGTTATGGGTCCACAACGCACAAGCAGGTATACATCTACGGCGGACTGGACCGCGGGCCGACCGAGTTCACCCGCACCTTCGGCATGGCTTGGGGTATTGGCGGCTGGCTGCTCACCCCCTTCCTGCAGAAAATTGGATTCGAGGCCGCCCAGAAGCTGCGAGCGCGGGTCGCGTCCGAGATCAAGAGCACGTTTGCGAGCACCTACACGAAGGAAGTCTCTCTCGCCGAGGCGCTGCGGATCGAGGAGATCGCCGTCTATGGCAAACAAGCCACGGGCGGGAAGTATCTGATCAACCCGAACAAAGGACTCCGCTGAATCAGCGGTGCCATGCGGCCCAACTTCGCCTCGGCTCCGCCCTGCTCGGCGCGTCCGGTGGAAGTGTGGATCAACCCACCCAAGGCCCTCGTGCGCTCGCAGGCGTCATCGAATACCCAGCCACCCCACTTGCCCCCGAGGGCCCCTTCGCCTAGCCTGTCGTCGATCGCTGCATTGTAAGAGGCAAGGAGAGGCCGATGCGTCCGCGTGCAAAGCCCGCGAAGGCTAGGGTCCCCCGCAAGCCGTTGAACAACGAGGACCGGCCGCACAGCTCGCTGGGGGACGTTCCCCCTGGGAGTTCGCGGCCCAGTGGCAGTTGAACCAGGTCGTAGGAGGCGAAATCCTCAACCCGGAAATGGTCTAGTTTTTCGGGGCAGGTCCCGACCGGGCAACTGCGCCGGTTCTCTCATCCTGAGTGGACCAAAGTCGGGGAGCAGGTCGGCGCGGCTCACTCAGCAGCATAAGAGGGAGGCGAAAATGGGTCCATATCGGAAATCCCGGATATATACGCGTCGGCAACAACTCAGGGAGGGAGGAGCTATGCAGAGGCGAACCGATCTACTGGCGCTTCTCGGTGCGGCACTCCTAGCGCTGGCGATCTACGTCCCGGCGTCGAGCGCGAGTGCTGGGACGATCACCACCAGCTACAGCGTCGGCGTTAGCTGCACGGCCCCCTTCAGCGAGGTCTGCAACCCGCCGGCGACTGTGACGGTTCACACAGCAGGCGTGCTCCAGGCTGACTTCTTTCACCCGGCAGAGTGCTCACCAATCGCCGTGAACCTGATCGTGGACGTCGTGACGGAGTTCACCTCGCCGTTCCTGCTCAACCAGGACACGGGCTTCATCGAACTCGGTCCTGTGCAACCAGGCTCGCACGTGATCGGCGTGCAGGCGATCCGGCTGTAACTTCGGCGCGCTCTTCTCGTGGGGCGGGACGCTTACGCTCGTGACTACTTCCTTGCCCGGGGCGATAGACGAGTGCATGAACCACGGTTGGGCTAGCTTCGGCGGCTTCACGAACCAGGGAGACTGCGTCAGCTTTCTCGAGCGGCAGCGGCACTAGCCTAATTCCGGTTGGACCCCGCGTTCGCGGCGATCGTTGCGGACCGCGTCGATGCCATCGGGCGGGACAGAACATCGCGATCGAGTACCGTTGGGCCGGTCTACGTCGGGCCAGCGTGGCACCGCAAGCGCCGGGCCGTTGATGCCCGCCAGGGATCGCGGCCAGTGGCAAGAGCGTTCCCGATCGGATATCCATGCCGACCGGCCTGATTCGGTGCCGACTGCGTAAACGACGGCCGGCCGGCGGGGGCGTGAGATGCGCATAGGGCCCCCAGCCGCTCGCAGGGGCGTCGATGAGTTCGGGCCGGGGCAGGTAGGCGGAGGGTCACCCCTGCGAGGCGAGTGAGACGGAGTGGGGGCCTCCTGCGCGGGAGGGGCGGCTCGCTACCGGGTGCGGGGCCGCCGCGCTGGTGGTGGCGTTCAAGCTGCTGCACGTGGCCGAAGGGCATTGGCGCAGCGTCGACGCGGCCGAGCTCGTACCGCTCATGCGCGCCGGCGTCTGTTTCGAGGACGGAGTGCAGATCGAGCCTCAGAAGAAGCGGAAGAAGGCCGTCGCTTGATCTCGCTCAATCCACAACTCTTGACAATTGCTCCGGCCACGTTGGCAGGAAGCGTGGCCGCTGGTGCCAGCGTGGCCGCTGGTCATTTCCGGCAATACCTCGGACAAGCGTTGGAAGTCTGCGTCAGCTAAGGTCCTGCATTTTCGGACGGTCGTGGCCCCTCGATTGCTCCGCTTCCTCCCGCCGGCGGTTCGCCGCCGAGGATCGCAACGGGAGGGAGTGCGGCTATGGGGTACACGTCGAGCAGGACACGCCTTCTGCTGGCCCTCGCCACGATGACGCTGCTGTGGCCCGTTGAGGCACCCGCGCAGGAGCGCGCCGGTGTCGTCGCGATGCTGCAGGGCGTCGTCGCGGTCGCCCACGGCTCCGCAGCGGAGCCGGCGCCGCTCCGCTTCAAGGACGACGTCTTCGTGGGCGACCGAATCACGACGGGCGAGAGATCCTTTGTGCGCGTGCTGCTAGGCAGCAAGGCGGTCGTGACCGCGCGCGAGCACTCTGTGCTGACGGTGACCGAGGTGCTCGGGACCGCGACGATTCACCTCGCCTCGGGATGGATCGCCGTCGCGGTGTCCAAGGAGAAGATGAAGCCGGGCGAGGTCGTCGAGATTGCGACGCCGCACGTCGTCGCCGGGATTCGCGGGACGATCGTCGTGGCGGAGGTCTCGGCCGACCGGTCGGAGATTACGGTCCTCCGTGGCCTGATCGATGTGACGCGGATCGATCCGGCGACGGGTCGCACGGCGGGCCAGCCTGCGTTCCTGGCCGTCCGGCAGTCGATCGCGGTACACGGCGGGTCGCTGCTCCCCCTGCCAGAGCCCACCACGATTTCACTCGAGAAGGCGAAGGCCCTCTCGGATCACTTCACGGTGATCCCGAAGACCCTGCCGGCCGCGAGCATGGCAGCGGCCGCCGCTGCGTCCAAAGCGCGTGCGGACGAGGATCTCGCGGCTATCCATTCGGCGCCACCACTGGTGCGGCGTGGCTCGACCGGGATCGGGAATAACAGTCGCGACGGTTTGAGCCACGGCGGAAAGCGCTCGATTCGCTGATCCTTGGAGCGGGCGCCCCAAAGAAAGGCAAGGATCGCCCCTAGGCGGCCCAGGCTGATCTTGCGACGTTCTCAAAGCAGCTCGCGGGATTCGATGATTTTCCTGCCACTCTCCAGCTTGTGAACTCCGATCCTCCCGCGCGGTACCCGCGGGACGTCTATCATTGCCCGAGATGGAGGATCTCCAAGGGGCAGCCGTGCGCGTCACGCCCGAGCGCGGGCGCGCCGACGAATGGGCGGTCGTGCTCGCGGCCACGGGCATTCCGCACAGGCTGCGACGCCGGCCGGACGGCTGGGCACTCATCGTCGCGCCGCTCGACGCGCCCGCCGCGCTCGACGCCCTCGACGGGTACGACCGGGAGCAGCAAGACGAGAGCCCGGACGCGGTCGCTGGCGTCGTCACCCCCGTGCGCGGCGCGACGGCCCTCGGCGCTGTCGTCGCCCTCCTGCTGATCGGGTTCTTCGCCGTCACCGGGCCGCGCACTGGACAGAGCGTGTGGTTCGCGCGTGGCAGCGCCGCATCCGAGCGCATCGTCGCCGGCGAGTGGTGGCGGATCGTCACCGCGCTGACGCTTCACGCCGACGCGCCCCACCTGCTCGGCAACGCGGTGGCGAGCGTCGTTCTGGTGGGCGCGGTGAGCCGGGAACTCGGGCCTGGTCTCGGTCTCTGGCGCCCTGCTCGCCCTCCTCGGCACGAGCCCGGACGCCGACATCCTTGCTCATCTCTTCGGCCTCCTGGTCGGCGGCGTGCTCGGCCTGGCCGCCGGATTCGTGCTGCCGGGGGCGCGGCGCCCGTCGGTGCAGTGGATGCTGGCGTTGGCCGCCCTCGGGGCGCTGGTCGCCTCCTGGTTCCGCGCTTCCTCCTGACGCCTCACACCTCCCGGCTACCCCCCGGCCCGGCACCGCAGCGCCAGATCGAATACCGTATCTTGCTCTTCTTCTCTATCGGTACCTCGATCGCGAAGCGCGTGATCTCAAGCCGTTCGATTGGCAAGTCTGTTCGGGGCACTCAGTCACAGATATCAAGAGGTGGCTGCGAAATGGTTCGTTTCCACAGCTCGGCGTCTCGCGGGAAATCTTAAGGGCGCTCGGAGCAGCTAGGATCGGTACGTCAGACGCCGAAATTCTCGAGACGATTATCGCCCCAAAGATAAGTCGGTATTTGGAGGTGAGAATTGACTGGCCAGACGACGGTCGTCCGGGTGCATCTGTTCGAGTCCTGTCCAAATCGCGCGTCCACGAGGCGGAGAGACTAAGAGTGTATGCCGGGTAGCTGAGCGCCGAGTGGGGGCGCCCTGGGTGTTGTAGTTTTCTCCGAGATTTGGTCCGTGTTTTGGCCGCGAACGGGGCCCAACGGGGCCCAACAGGGCCCAACGCCGGGGCCGGTGATGCGGTGGGCACCGGGCTCATCGCGAGCCTGGCCCGGCCCGGCGGGAACGTCACCGGGATCACGGATCAGGCGACCGAGCTGAGTGCGAAGCGCCTGGAGCTTCTCAAGGAGGCGGTGCCGAAGGCCTCGCGCATCGCCGTGCTCTGGAATGCGGACGATCGCGCGATGACGCTCCGCTACCGGGAGACCGAGAAGGCGGCCCGTGTCCTGCGGGTGACCGTCCAGCCGCTCGGCGTGCGAGAACCCGATGACTTCGACGGGGCCTTTGCCGCGATGATCCGGGAGCGCCCCGACGCGCTCTTTCTGGTGACGGACTCCCTCACGGCCCTCTATCGGAAACGCGTCCTCGACTTTGCCGCGGCAACACCGCATTCCTGCCATGTACGAGTTCAGCTTCCTGGTCCGGGACGGGGGGCTGATGTCGTACGGGCCGAGCCTGGACGACAACTTTCGGCGGGCGGCTGTGTACGTCGATCGGATTCTGAAGGGGGCGAAGCCCGCCGACCTGCCCGTGGAGCAACCCACTCGTTACTATCTCGTCGTGAATATCAAGACGGCGAAGGCGCTCGGCCTCACGATCCCGCCATCGCTGCTGCTGCGGGCGGATCAGATAATCGAGTGATGGACCGGGACAGCGTGACACGCGCACGGCGCAACACGCGCACTTGACACCGCGCCACCTTTGGTGCAGGTTGCCACCACTCCATATCACCTGGTGTCGACAAGCTGAGCCCTGGAGGTGACGCGATGCGTTCATCCCGTTTCGGCCTGGCATGGCTCGTCACGGCTTTGGTAATTGCATCGCTTCCAGGACTTGTCGCCTTGGCTCGGGCACAGGCAGTCAGGCTCGAAATCCACCCGGTCCAGACCATCACGCTTACAACCGAGAAGTTCCTGACGGGGACAAAGGAGGGGAACCCGGCAACCATCAGCGGAGAACTCCGAATCCCCACACTTGGGACCGATCGGCTTCCGGCCGTCATCCTCGTTCACGGGGCCGCTGGCGTCGGCGGCAACGTCGACCGCTGGGCGCAGGAGCTCAATCAAATCGGCGTAGCCGCTTTCATCCTCGATACCTTCACGGGTCGCGGCATCACGGATCAGAGCCAACTCGACTCGCTCGCCATGCTGTATGACACGTATCGGGTTCTGGATATCCTTGCCAAGCATCCTCGTGTGGACCGGGACCGCATTGCCGTCATGGGATTTTCGAAGGGAGGCGTGACGGCGCTGTACGCCAGTCTGAAGCGCTTCCAGCGGATGTGGGGTACCCCCGGTGTGGAATTTGCCGCCTATCTCCCGGTCTACGCGCCCTGCAACACGAAGTATCTGGAGGACGAAGACGTCAGCAACCGTCCGATTCGCTTGTTTCACGGCGTGGCGGACAACTGGGTTCTAATCGCGCCATGCCAGGCGTATGTCGAGCGCCTCCGCCATTCCGGTCGAGACGTCAAGCTCTTTGCCTACCCCGATGCTACCCACATCTTCGATATCTTCTTCCTCAAGGCGCCGCTCAACTTGCCCCAAGCGAAAACGGGACGACGCTGCCAACTTGAAGAACGTAGCCCGGGAAAGATCGTCAACCGCGATAGCGGACAGCCCTTCACGCTCGATGATCCATGCGTCGAGCGCGGCACGACAGCCGCCTACAACCCGCAGGCGGCGGCGCAGGCGATGAAAGACGTAAGAGAATTTCTCACAGCAGCATTTCATCTAAAGTAGGCATACCCGCGACCGCCCTGGCTTTCGGTCGTTAGTCACCCAGTCATCCTTCACCACGACAATCGTCTCCGTTACTTCCATAAGCACGACGAGTGCAGGATCGAAGCCGCAAGGCTCGCTGCGAGTGAAGACGCCGCGCTCATTCTGCCCTTCAGCCTCGTGGTGAGCGGGCAGATCACGTTGCGTAGGATCGACGGCTGGCGGAAGATCGCTAGCGTGCTCAGCCACCATGTTCGAGTTCAGTGAGGGGTTTCTATCGCCGGAAGGGAGCCGGTCCAACCTTTCTTGACCCCCCGCGAGCGATCCAGCTAAGCTCGGGCCACTCATCGCCGCTGCAGTGAACCGCCCCGACCGGTGAGGCACGGAGGGAGTTATGCAGACATGGGGAAGGCATCTGGCTGTCGCAACGTTGGCGGTGGGCTTCAGCCTCTGGGCACAGGGCAACCCGGCGTCCGGGCAGGCTGCCGACCTGCGCATCGGCACATGGGAACTCAACGTTGCGAAGTCGAAGTTCAGCCCGGGCCCTCCGCCGAAGAGTCTAACGCTGAAGTTCGAGGCAGCGGGGAAAGGAATAAAGGTCACGACCAACGGCATGAACGCTGAGGGGCAGTCGACGCACGCTGAGTACACGGCGAATTACGACGGTAAGGACTATCCGATCACCGGATCTCCGGTGGCCGATACGATCTCACTGAAGAGAATCGACGCTCGCACGGTGCGGCGCACCGATAAAAAGAGTGGAAAGGTCGTGCAAACCCTGACGTCGAAGGTTTCGAGCGATGCCAAACTGCTGACCGTCACCGTCAAGGGCACGGATCCCACGGGGAAGCCGGTCAGCAACGTGCTGGTGTGGGAGAAGCAATAGAGCTGGGTTCACGACCGCCGTCTTCCATGACACACGTGGCATCCCGCGCCTCGTCCAGAACGTCGCCCCCGCCGTGCGCTCGAGGCCGGCACGAAAACCATCGCCGTCGCTGCCTCCTGACCACAGGGTGCCGCGTTCTCGCGCGCATCGAGCGACTCGTGCGGCATCCGACGTGATCGGGCGGACGGCTCAGACGGGGAGCCGGATCGGCGCTGGCGGGGGTGTCTCTGAGCGAGCCCGGAAAGGAGGACTCGGCGGAAGGCCCGGATCATGCCGACACGACAGACATCCATACTCGGCGTTCGTCAGTGCAAGGAGCAGACAATGATGCTGCGAATCGTGGCGCACCTTTCTTTGGTAGTCGCGGTGCTCGTCGGAAGTCTGTCCACGATGAGCACCGCGCTCGGGGAGACTCTCTATCAGTCCAACGTCGATACACGTGTGGTGGTCGCACTCCAAGTGCGACCGGAAGCCGTTCAACAGTGGTTGTCCGGCCCTTGGCAGGTCAACCCGGTTGCCGCGGGGTCATCAAAAGGGTCCAACCTCTTGCTCGTCTTCGTGGACCAGCACCTCGTTCAGGATCCTGAGGGGAAGCCGATGAGTGGAGGGATCAATCGGATCTTGGCGCTCGTCGCACCGGGAAAGCATTCCGGCACCGGTGAGACGGCGTCGGTCGTCCTTCGCCTCTACACCGCGAGTCCTTCGTATGTTCCGGGACCGTACAAGAACGCGCTGTCGGCGACGGTCCGGCGCGAGCGAACCGTGAGTGGACCGAATCTGGAGCCTGCATCAGGTCGCGAGTCATGGTCGGTGCGCGCCACCGCTGGCGGTGCGCTGGAGCTGCAATTCGACTACCAGGGCGGTGTGCCGGCGCGAGCGAAGACCGAAGCAAAGGTCTACTCCAACGTCGAGCCGAACTTCTTCCGTATCTATCGCGTGGACCAGGGGAGCGACGTGGTGAAGAGCGTCCCAGACGGCATCGACCGGGTGAAGAACTATCAGCTTCGCGTCGGGATCGCCGAACTCGGCAAGCTCTTCGACGGTTCGGAGAAGCTCGTAAGTATCGCGGTGCTTCCGTGGTACCTCCGGCAGGTCTTTCTGCCGTAGCCCGCGCGATGACGCGTGCCCGCGAGCGTCGAGTTTCACGGCTCGGCGCTCGTAGGCCGACGTCGAGCGCTGA
>Ga0209648_10005347_pt1 | contig 10977 bp, 7 predicted proteins | sample GraSoi2013_115cm_FD_185830 | JGI IMG/M metagenome (GOLD analysis project Ga0209648, IMG submission 185830) | Grasslands soil microbial communities from the Angelo Coastal Reserve, California, USA - Sample 9_17_2013_115cm (SPAdes) (version 2) | ecosystem: Environmental > Terrestrial > Soil >...
CGTGGACGGCGTCTGCGTTCGCGTGGGGACCATGCGCTGCCATAGCCAAGGCTTGTGCATTAAGTTAAAGAAAGACGTGCCGCTCGCCGATATCGAGCAGATCCTGGCCGCTACAAATTCGTGGGTGCGCGTTATTCCTAACAACAGAGAATCCACGACGCGCTGCCTGACTCCCACTGCCGTTTCCGGCACACTGAATGTGCCCATCGGCCGGATTCATAAATTGAAGATGGGGCCGGAATTTGTAGGCGCGTTCACCGTGGGCGATCAGCTCCTCTGGGGCGCCGCAGAACCGCTGCGCCGCATGCTCGGAATTCTGCGCGAGCACCTCGATGCGTAGCGCAAGGGTCTTTTTGTGGCACAGGCATTCTTGCCTGGGAGTGATGCATATCAAATCACACCGCCGCGAGTAGCTGTCTCGAATATGACACGGAGAGCTTTGAAGTTCGGCAGCACCGAACGCAATAAGAGCTGAGCTACAGTCGATGATCCTGCTCGTTGTTCTGATTGTTATTGTCTTTCTCTTGTGGCAAGGTTCCGACCATTCAAAATGACGACGTAGTTCAGATGCCAGAAATCAGGGGCTATTGACAGCAAGGCCGGGCCGCTTATATGCTAGGGCGCGATTTGAGAGAACTCTCTCAGATGAATCTGATTCGATATTATCGGTTCGCCTTTACGGGCCGCTTCCTCTGGCGAGGGAGCGGCAAAGTAGAGGCGCGATTGCGGGTGGTCGCCTGAACATCTAGGACCAGAAAAGCCGCAAAGAGTTTCTACCGAGCCAGCTCCCCGAATGGGTGGCTGGCTTTTTTGTTGCATAAGAAATTTTCAGCGGCAGAAAAACAGGAGGCATTCTCAGAATGATCGTCAACATGAGCCGAAACGCCACGCAGGAACAGATCGATCACGTAGTCGAACGCATCAAGGAATGCGGCTATCAGGCGCACATCATCCGCGGCGCGGAACGCACTGTGATCGGCGCTGTTGGCAGCAGCGGCCGACGCGGTGAGCTGGAAGCTCTGCAGGCCGCGCCTGGAGTCGAGGAACTGGTTCCCATCTCGCAGCCCTTCAAGCTGGTAAGCCGCCAGCTTCGCCAGGAACGTAGCGTCGTCAACGTCGGCGGCGTCCCGATCGGAGGCGAGCAATACATTGTCATGGCCGGGCCGTGCTCGGTGGAATCGCGCGAACAGTTGCTGGCCACGGCGCGCGCCGTGCGCGACGCGGGCGGCTCGATCCTGCGCGGCGGCGCGTACAAGCCGCGCACTTCGCCCTACGATTTTCAGGGCCTCGGAGTAGAGGCGCTGGAACTGCTTCGCGAAGCGCGCGAAGAGACCGGACTGCCGATCGTGACTGAGGTGATGAGCACCGAAGACGTCGACCTGGTATCCGAATATGCAGACATGCTGCAAGTGGGCGCGCGGAACATGCAGAATTTCCCTTTGCTGCGCCGCCTGGCCCGCGCCGAAAAACCCATTCTGCTGAAACGCAGTCCTTCGGCTACGGTGAAGGAATGGCTGCTCGCGGCGGAATATCTACTCAGCGGCGGGAACCCCAACGTGGTGCTTTGCGAGCGCGGGATCAAAACGTTTGAATCCGAGCTGCGCAACACCTTCGATCTCGCGGCGATCCCCCTTGCCAAAGAGCTGTCACATCTTCCGGTTGTCGCCGATCCCTCGCACGGAACCGGCCGGCGCAGCGTGATTCCGGCGATGAGCCGCGCCGCCATTGCCGCGGGTGCGGACGGCATCATGATCGAAGTGCATCCCTGCCCGGAGCGCGCGCTTTCCGACGGGCCGCAGTCGCTGGACCTGAAGGCATTCGCGCAACTCATGGAAGAGCTGGATCGGCCGGAAAGGACGCGGGCGAGCGCAACCGTAAAAGTCTAGAGGATTCGTTCGTGGGTGTAGCCGGCGCCGCTAATGGCCGCAAGCAAACCGGCGAGATGTTCGGCACCGCGCGTCTCGACCGTAACGTCGATAGCCGTATCGCCGAGGCTGACTCCGTAGTAGGCGCGATTGAACAGAAGCTCGACAATATTGGCGCGCTGACCGGCGATTACTGATGAAAGGTCGGCGAGCGCGCCGGGCCGGTCCGGGAGGTAGACGCGAATACGCACCAGGCGCCCGTCTTTCACCAGTCCGCGCTCGATGATGCGGCTCAAAAGCGAAACGTCGATATTTCCTCCGCCGATGATCACAGCGGTGTGCTGACCGTTCAGCGAAGTCTTATGCTGCAGCAACGCAGCAACCCCGGCGGCCCCGGCGCCCTCGGCGAGAGTTTTTTCGCGTTCGAGGAGGGTCAAGATGGCGCTGGCAATTTCTTCTTCCTCGACTGTAACAATCTCGTCGGCGTATTTGGCGACCAAGGGGAAAGTGACTTCGCCCGCGCGGCGCACGGCGATTCCATCAGCGATGGTGGAGGCTGCCGGAATCGTGACCAACTCGCGTTTTTCGAGAGCGAGCTGCATCGAAGGCAATCGCGCCGTCTCCACGCCGACGACTTTCAGTTCTGGCCGCAATTCCTTGATGGCGCAGGCGACCCCCGCGATCAGCCCGCCGCCGCCCACCGGCACCACGACCGCTTCCAATTGCGGGCATTGCTCCAGCAATTCGAGACCGATAGTGCCCTGGCCGGCAATCACAGCAAGATCGTCGAACGCATGGACAAAGGTGAGTCCTTGCTCCCGAGCCAGCTGCAAGGCGCGTTCGCAGGCCTCGTCGTAATTCACGCCGTGCAGAATCACGTTTCCGCCGTAATTTTGCGTAGACGCCACTTTCACCATGGGCGTCGTCGTAGGCATAACGATGGTGCTGCGGATCTTGCGCTGGCTGGCATGATAGGCAACGGCCTGCGCGTGATTTCCGGCCGAAGCACAAATCACGCCCCGCTTCTTCTCTTCCGCGCTAAGCAGCAGAATTTTATTGAGCGCGCCGCGTTCCTTGTAGGCTCCAGTCATCTGCAGATTTTCGAGCTTCAGATAGACCTGCTGGCCGGTGGAGGCGGACAACTCGGCGGAATACGGACACGGCGAATAGTAGATCGAGTCGCGAACGCGGTCTGCGGCCTCCCGGATCATGGAGAGCAGCTCGAGGGTGGAAGTCTGGTTCATCACGCCACTTTAATCGCGGGCCGTTTTGCCTCGCGAATCGCGCGAATCATAACCCATCTCACGACGATGCGAAAAAGGCCGAGCGCGAGGACCCTGGTAATCGCGCGCCACCTGCCCGTGGCCGCGAAGAATATATTTATATGTTGTAAGGCCGTCTAGCCCTACCGGGCCACGGGCGTGCAGCCTGCTCGTGCTGATGCCCACCTCGGCGCCAAATCCGTAGCGATAGCCATCGGCAAAACGGGTGGAGGCGTTGTGGAAGACGCCAGCAGAATCCACCCGCTGCAAAAATGTATTCGCTGTGCTGAGGTCGTTGGTAACGATGGCGTCGGTATGGGCGGATCCAAAGCGCTGAATGTGTTCCATGGCTTCGGTCACGCCTCGAACTACTTTCAAGGCCAGAATCAGATCGCCATATTCGGTGTGCCACTCATTTTCGGCGACAGGCTCGACGGCGACATCGCGAATCGCGCCGATCGCCTGAGGGCATCCGCGCAAACGAACGCCTTTTTCTTTCATACGTTTGGCGAGCAGCGGCAAGAAAGTGCGAGCGATGGCTTGATCGACTAGAACCGTCTCCACGGCGTTACAAGCAGCGGGATAATCCGTTTTCGCATCGTCGACGATGTCGAGAGCCATGTCGAAATCGGCCGCGGCATCCACGTAAATGTGGCACACGCCTTCGGAATGCCCCAGGACGGGGATGCGCGAATTGGATTGCACGTAGCGGACGAGATCGTAGCCGCCGCGAGGAATCACCAGGTCGATCAAATCGTCGAGCTTCAGAAGCTCGGAGACCTCGGCACGCTGCTGGATATTAGTTATGAGCGCTTCAGGAATCGCTCTTGCATGCAGAGCCGCGCGAATACTTTCCACGACGGCGCGCGCGGTTCGCTCCACCTCCCGGCCCGGCTTCAGAATAACCGCGTTCGCCGATTTGATGGCCAGGGCGCTGATCTGCGTAACCGCGTCGGGACGACCTTCGAAAATCACCGCGAGGAGCCCGAGCGGGCAACTGACCTTTTCAAGCTCGAGGCCATCATCGAGCTCGATGCGATCGAGCACTCGGCCGATAGGATCGGGCAAGGCGATCACGGCCCGAATTCCTTCGATCATCGATTCAAGCTTTTGCGGAGAGAGCTTCAGACGATCGAGGAGAGCTTTCGATAATTCGCCACGGCCGAGGGCCGGTTTGGCCTCAGCGACATCTTGAGCATTTGCGGCCAGGATTTCGGGCGCGTTGCGCTCGATAGCGCGAGCGACATCCTCGAGAGCCTGATTGCGCTGCCCGACGGAGGCAGAGGCAATGCATCGCGCAGCTTGCTTGGCGGCTTGCGCGAGGCCGCGGACGGCTTCGCTCACGTGCGTTTCCTGGGAAAAAAGAGCGTTCCGACAGGCTTGCCCGCAAGGATGGCGTCCAGGATGCCAGGCGTCCGGCCATTGGCGATGATGGCGCAGCGGCCGTCTTCATTGGCGATGCGCACTGCTTCCAGTTTTGTCTCCATTCCGCCGCGTCCGCGGCCATTGCCGCCGCGAACATAGCCGCGAATGCTTTCGTCGAGCGAATCGAGTTCAGGGATGAGGGTGGCGCCTTCGCTCTGCGGGTCATCTGTGTATAGACCGTCCACGTCCGACAGAAGTACAAGGAGATTGGCATCAATGTGCGTCATCACCAGGGCGGAGAGCTTGTCGTTATCACCAAACACACGCACGCGGTCTGGTCCGCGTTCTGAGCCACCAGAGGGACAATCGAGTTCGGCTGTGGAGACCGTGTCGTTTTCGTTGATAACGGGGATGACGCCCAATTGAAGCAAGGTGGTGAGAGTGGCGCGAAGATTTTCATGACGGCGCCCATCGAGAAAATCGTCTTCCGTTAGCAGAACTTGCGCGACGCGAAAACCGAGCTTCTCAAAGGCATCGTCGTACATGCTCATCAGCCGGCTCTGGCCGACGGCGGCACAGGCCTGCACGAGAGCGAGTTCCGAAGGGCGCGACGCAAGTTCCAGGCGCTGCACACCCAATCCGACGGCGCCGGATGAGACCAGCAGAACTTCGCGCCCGGCGCGGCGGAAATTTGCGAGGGACTCCGCAATACCGTAAAAGGCGCCGATGGAGACGCCGCCGTCGTCGCGCATCAGCACATTGGTGCCGATTTTGACGACGATCCGGACGGCAGCGGCAACCTGTTCGCGGGGCGAGAGTTCAGTCCGCTGGAATTTGGTGGTTCCTATGGCTTTTCTCCTCGGGAGACGGACGCGCCGCAAGCTAATTCGTCATACGGCGATCCCGCCCGCCAGAAGCCACAATTCGACGCTGTGCCGACGCATTTTGCCGCAATCAGAATGGGCTTATCGGTATTTTGCCAGTGCGGGAAAGGCGGCGCAAGGTGTGGGCTGGTCATTCCGTCCAAAGCAGCAGCATAGGACAAACGCGTGTATTTCGAATGAAACCACGGCGCTGCGAAAGCACGCCAGTTATCAGTTTCAGGACCAGGTTCGCGTCATTTGCTGGGCGCCGGCTGCGTCTGCGGCGAATTCGAAGGCGTACCGGGAACCTCCGTCGATTTGCCCAACTGGATGGTGGAGCTGAACCGCTTATAGTTCTTGTATCGCACTGTCATGCGCATGTGCACGTCGCCTTGCCGGAAATGCAACACGTCGTCCGCGCGCGTGTAGGTGGGGAACCAAAAGGTGCTTTCGATGTTCTCCCGGTAAGTCACGAATCGCGGAAAGAGGTTCTGGTTATCGCCTTTAATGATGTCCGGCACGGCTTTGCCATCGGTCTTCACCACGGCGAGATCGCGCCCATCAACCCAGACCGTGCCTTGGAAGTAGCGCTGGTTCTTTTCGATGCGCTTCGGACCGACGCAAAACTTATATGTATTGAGCTCGTCCAGCTTCTCCTGGGACGAAAACTGCACATCGTATTTAGATAAATCCTCGGCAGTCAGCACGAAGGGCTGAATATTTTCCAGGTCCTTCATATCTTCGGGCGACAGGGTGAAGTCCTGAAGACTCGGCTGCGGCGCATAGGTGATCTCTTCATAGCGCCTGCCCTGAGGAGTGAACACGATCTCGCTGTTAAGACGATATTCGCCGCGGTTGGGCGCCAGGTCTTCGACGAGCACCTCTTGGGTGTACGTGTAGTTTTCCCGCGCAACCCTAAAATCCGATTCGTGCTGCGCGAACTGCCGGATGATCTGATCGGCGTTCGGCAGCGTGGCTCCCGCCCCCGGACTGCCTGTTCCGGGCGCGCACTGCGCGCCAGTTTGCGAGGCTTCCTGATCCTTGTCCTTATCCTTCGACCGTTGCGCTCCCCGTGCCGCAGTCGACACCGACAAGCTCGTGAGCACGATCAGCGCTATATAAGGAGCCTTCCGAAGCCACATGGTGTAACGCCTTCCTATCGCGATATGTAGATAAGAGCGCCAAGCGAGGGGCATGGTTGCTTTTATCTCCTCACCAGTATATCGCCGACGCCCACTGGCGCGCGCAAGATGTGTCAGCAGGGTCAACTGGCTCGGGATGTTACTTTCGCCAAATTCAAATCGCGCGGCCTCGCCCCGGATCAAAGCTAGACTCAAGAATCGAAGCTTTGTGGCGTTTCGGGCTCCGCGTAGCCTCCTTCGACAATTCTCATTGTGGATAACTTTTTTTGCGGGTGCCATTTCGCCTTGACAACTTTGAATGCGGTGTTACAATCACCGAATCCGCTGTTGCTTTCCTGCCAGACAGGAAGCCTGTTCTTTGACAACTGAATGAGACATGCCAGAACCCGTTCGGTTTTGAGTGAACCGAGCGACATTAACATCAAAAGTTCGTTCTGAAATCACTCCCGGCTTCGGCCGGGTCTTCGATTTTAGGACAACCAGCTTCAAACGAGAGTTTGATCCTGGCTCAGAGCGAACGCTGGCGGCGTGCTTAACACATGCAAGTCGAGTGCGCAGTCTGCTGTAGCAATACAGCAGACCGGCGCACGGCGCACGGGTGCGTAACACGTGGGTAACCTGCCCTCCAAAGGGGGATAACCCGCCGAAAGGCGGGCTAATACCGCATGACATTCCGGTGGCTTCGGCCGCCGGAATCAAAGCTCGTAAGGGCGTTGGAGGAGGGGCCCGCGGCCGATTAGCTTGTTGGCGAGGTAACGGCTCACCAAGGCTTTGATCGGTAGCCGGTCTGAGAGGATGGCCGGCCACACTGGAACTGAGACACGGTCCAGACTCCTACGGGAGGCAGCAGTGGGGAATCTTGCGCAATGGGCGAAAGCCTGACGCAGCGACGCCGCGTGGGGGATGAAGCTTCTCGGAGTGTAAACCCCTTTCGACCGGGACGAAACACCCGCAAGGGCTTGACGGTACCGGTATAAGAAGCCCCGGCTAACTACGTGCCAGCAGCCGCGGTAAGACGTAGGGGGCCAGCGTTGCTCGGAATTACTGGGCGTAAAGGGTTCGTAGGCGGTGCGGTAAGTCGGAAGTGAAATCTCTGGGCTTAACTCAGAGGCTGCTTTCGAAACTGCTGTGCTAGAGTGCGGGAGAGGCGAGTGGAATTACAGGTGTAGCGGTGAAATGCGTAGATATCTGTAGGAACACCCGTGGCGAAGGCGGCTCGCTGGACCGCAACTGACGCTGAGGAACGAAAGCTAGGGGAGCAAACAGGATTAGATACCCTGGTAGTCCTAGCCCTAAACCATCAGGACTTGGGGTGGCCCGCGTTGGCGGGTCGTCCCGGAGCTAACGCGTTAAGTCCTGCGCCTGGGGAGTACGGCCGCAAGGCTGAAACTCAAAGGAATTGACGGGGGCCCGCACAAGCGGTGGAACATGTGGTTCAATTCGACGCAACGCGAAGAACCTTACCTGGGCTCGAAGTGCCGGTGACCAGCGGTGGAAACATCGCCTTCCCGCAAGGGACACCGGTAGAGGTGCTGCATGGCTGTCGTCAGCTCGTGCCGTGAGGTGTTGGGTTAAGTCCCGCAACGAGCGCAACCCCTACTCTTAGTTGCCACCCGCAAGGGGGAACTCTAAGAGGACTGCTTCGGATAACGGAGAGGAAGGTGGGGATGACGTCAAGTCAGCACGGCCTTTATGTCCAGGGCTACACACGTGTTACAATGCGCGGTACAAACTGTCGCGAACCCGCGAGGGGGAGCTAATCGGAAAAAACCGTGCTCAGTTCGGATTGCAGTCTGCAACTCGACTGCATGAAGCTGGAATCGCTAGTAATGGCGTATCAGAACGACGCCGTGAATACGTTCCCGGGCCTTGTACACACCGCCCGTCACATCACGAAAGTGGGTTGTACTAGAAGTCGCCATGCCAACCGCAAGGAAGCAAGCGCCCAAGGTATGATTCATGATTGGGGTGAAGTCGTAACAAGGTAGCCGTAGGAGAACCTGCGGCTGGATCACCTCCTTTCTAAAGACAACTGGCAGCTAAGTTCTGCATCTTTCTTGCAGTTCCGCGCTGCCCATGCCCGAAAGTGTCAGGTACAAGCACTGGAGGGCCCTTCGGGGCACTCACACTCCGAAGACAAAGTGTCAATCGGCAAACTCAGTGCCGTCCGGGTTCTGGCAGGTCTCATTCAGTGTCATCGGGTTTTGTGCTGTTTCTTGACTAGGTAAAATTCTCTTTAAGTAAAGGGAACCCTCATTGCTATTCTCCCAAACGCCTCATTGTGAAGCGATGGATCCGTCTTTTTCAAAATTCCGTAAACTGAAGACTCCATTTCCCAGAATTGTTTAGAATGAAAGTACTGCGTGGCGAAGGCGGTTACCCGGAGTGGCGGAATAAAATCACGTCGCCTTCTTGCACGACGTAGTCCTTCCCTTCGAGGCGCACTTGCCCTTTTTCGCGGGCCGCAGGCAAACTTCCAGCAGCAAGCAAATCTTCGCAGCGCACCACTTCAGCGCGAATAAAATTGCGCTCGATGTCGGTATGGATGGCGCCCGCGGCCCTCACCGCCGGAGTGCCGCGGCGGATCGTCCAGGCGCGCACTTCCGGCTCGCCGGCGGTGAAAAAGGAGATAAGCCCCAGTAATTCGTAGGTGGCCCGGATCAGCCGGTGCAGTCCGGGTTCCTTGAGTCCGTAAGCGGCGAGGAGTTCCGCGGCCGCCGCATCCTCGAGCTCCGCGAGTTCGGCTTCGATGCGCCCACAGATAGCGATCACGGTCGTTTGCGGCCGTCCCCGCAGCTTCTCCAAACCATGCCGCTCGATCGCCGCCTCTAGTTGGTCCACTTCTCCGTCGCCAAGGTTCAGCACATAAAGCATTGGCCGCAGGGAAAGGAACATGAAGCCAGTTAGGATTTTTCGTTCTTCGGCGGTGAATTCGAGTTCCCGTAGCGGGTGTTCGCTTTCGATGGCAGCGCGGCAGCGCGTGAGCAGCGCACGCTCGTGCTCGGTAGCGGGATCTTTCTTCCTCTTGAGATCCTTTTCCACGCGCTCGAGGCGGCGTTCGATTTGTTCGAGATCGGAAAGCATCAGTTCCAGATCGAGCGATTGCGCATCGCGCAATGGATCGATGCTGCCAGCAGGGTGGGGCACGGCGGGATCATCGAAAACGCGCAGAACGTGGGCGAGCGCGTCCACCTCGCGCAGCGGCGCCAGCACCGCCGAATCGCGTGCGCGGTCACGAACAATTCCGCCCACATCAACATACTCCACACTGGCATAAGTAACCTTGCGTGGCGTGTAGAGCGCGGCAAGTTGATCGATGCGCGGCTCGGGCACGCGCGCCACGCCGACGTGGGTGGCACCGCGCCCGCCTTTCTCTTCCAGGTGAGCCCGCGTGAGAATGCGGAAAAGAGTGGTCTTGCCGGCCTGTGGTAACCCGACGATTCCCGTTTGCATGAACCGCGGATGGTAACACAGGAGGTATGCTGATCATGCCGCGTCGAGGCAACTTGATAGATTCGCCTTGCATTCGCCTAAATATAACTAGTTAGACACAAACAATTTAGCTCGCTCAGAAACTACGGGTCAACATATCCGCTCTCTGGCACAGTCGTCCACAATTGATGGTGGTTTTACGAGAAATCGGCTCAAGTCGCGCTCATTTGCACACATTTTTTCCTCCCCCCTCGTTTTCCTGTTGACAAGCACTGAAGTCCATCTAAGATGTGGGGCCACGTGGTAGAAAGTGGCGCTAAGTGATGTGAAGTGGTGAGATACGAACTGAATTCTCGGTTGCGTGGCGATTTCTCCAGTGCTTCGTGGCAACTATCCGGCGAAGGTGGACGACAAGGGCAGAGTGAAGATTCCGGCTGCCTTTCTGGAAGCACTGCGGGAGTACGGGAACAAGTTCTACGTGACGAGCGAAAACGGCGATTACGTGCGCGTCTATCCAATGAAGATCTGGAACGAGATTGAGGAAAAGCTGGCGCGCCTTTCGTCCCATAACCGGACGAAACAGAAATTCCTGACTCGCACCAACTATTACGGTCAGGTTGTGGAGCTCGACGGGCAGGGCCGCATCTTGGTTCCATCGATCTTGCGGGAATCGGCGCAGATGCGCGGCGACGTGGACGTGCTGGGCAATTTGACCTATTTGCAGATCTGGAACCACACGCGGTTCCTGGACAACTTAAAGGCCAGCCCGATCACGGATGACGATGACAAGACGCTGGACGACCTGGGAATTTAGCCGCGCGGCCGAAACCGCGTTGCCGCGAGCACAGCGAGCACGGATCGCTTAGGTTTGGCTGCAAGTCATACGCCAGTGCTGGCCGAAGAGGCCCTGCGCTGGCTGCGCGTTGAGCCCGGTGGCACGTACGTGGACGCGACGGTAGGCCTGGGCGGGCATGCCGTGGCGATTGCGAAGCGGCTCATGTCAGGGCGTTTGATTGGTTTGGATCGCGACGCGAGAGCCCTTGAAATC